>Ga0228536_1000183_pt1 | contig 159229 bp, 145 predicted proteins | sample SJ1Smetagenome_FD_168611 | JGI IMG/M metagenome (GOLD analysis project Ga0228536, IMG submission 168611) | Enriched culture of PCE-dechlorinating microbial communities from Ithaca, New York, USA - SJ1.S | ecosystem: Engineered > Modeled > Simulated communities (microbial... > Unclassified... | reverse complement strand
CATTCTGATGGTACGATATATGCGACGATTGTCCATAGGTATCCTCCTGTTCTTCCTTGCCAGGAAAAAACATAGTTTACCTGATATGGCAGTCGTCATTTGTTAAAGTGTCCGGTAATCAAAAATTCCATAAGAATTCACTCCAACCGGGGTGAGTTTCTACTCTATAGGTTCGAATCGAGCTGTAAAATGCCGCATAAGCGGTGGTTCGTATGTGATGCGGTAACCCTTCAATTGATCAACTTTCTTGGATAATTGAATGATGGTATCTGCTACGTAATCAATATGACTTTGTGTGTACATGCGTCGTGGAATTGCCAGGCGAACCAGTTCCAATTTCGGAAAAACCATTTTCCCCGAATCAGGGTCGGGATGTGCAAACATCACCGAACCAATTTCAACTGATCGGATGCCGCCTTCCAGGTAAAGGGCGGCGGACAGCGCCAGGCCGGGGAATTGTTCTTGGGGGATGTGCGGCAAGAATCGCCCGGCATCCAGATAGACGGCGTGTCCGCCGGGCGGCTCGATGATGGGGATGCCGGCTTCGAGCAGCCGATTGGCAAGATAAGCTGTTTGCCCAAGGCGGTAAGCCAGGTATGATTCATCCAGGCCTTCCCACAAACCAACAGCCAGTGCTTCCAGGTCGCGCCCCGAAAGCCCACCATAGGTGGGGAAGCCTTCGCGAAGAATCAGTTCGTTGCAAATTTGCTGATAGAGTTTTTCGTCACGAACTGCCAAAAAACCGCCAATGTTTACAATGGCGTCCTTTTTGGCGCTCATCCATGCCCCATCTGCCAGGCTGAAAATTTCATGGGTGATTTCTAGTGTAGATTTATCGGCATAACCGGGTTCACGCATTTTTATAAAATAGGCGTTCTCGGCATAACGGCAGCAGTCAATGAAAAAAGGAATGCCGAATTCGTGATAGACCTTTGAGACTTCTCGTATGTTTTCGAGTGAAACAGGCTGCCCACCGCCGCCATTGTTGGTGATGGTTATGGTTCCAAAGGGAACATTTTCAACGCCGACTTTTTGGATGAACGCTCGCAGTTTGTTCACGTCCATATTGCCTTTGAAGGGATGCTGGTTGGTTGGATCAAAGGCTTCGTCAATGACCAGGTTGGTTGGGCGGCCGCCGCGGGCAAGAATGTTGCCTTCAGTGGTATCGAAGTGCATATTGGACGGCACATACATACCGGGTTTAACCATCAGAGCGGTCAATATGTTTTCTGCGGCGCGTCCCTGGTGGGTCGGAACAAAATGTTCGAATCCAAAAATTTTCTGCATGGATTCTTTCAAGTGATAGAAGGAGCGTGCACCGGCGTATGATTCATCGCCTTCCATGATGGCTGCCCATTGGGACTGGCTCATTGCACCAGTTCCCGAATCGGTTAGCAGGTCAATGAATACGTCTTCAGCGCGCAGGGCAAACAGGTTGAAGCCTGCTTGCCGCATGGCTTCCTGTCTGTCTGCCGATGAAATGATTCGAATCGGTTCGACCATTTTGATTCGAAATGGCTCGGGTGGGTAATACGGCATGCAATTTCCTCCAGTTGAACAATTTGGTTTTTGAGTGAATTGGTTAAAATGCAAACAAGTTAAGTTTAATACCAAAATGAAAAAATGTAGAATTGATTTTCAAATCCAGAAAACTGTATAATCGAATTATGAAGGGAAAAATGGTTTTTCGGTTGATCCTGGCAATGTTGTTATTATTCCTATCCATTTGCCTGTGCCTGTGGACCTATTTTCCGTTGGAGCGAAACTCACAATCGCTTTCGTTTCCCGAACTGGTAATTCCAAAAGCTGAGAGCATCGAAGGATTTTAAAGATGAAACCGGGAAAGACGTTTCGTGCCTTATGGAATAGGAATCGGTTCATTGTGTGCGTGGTTGGCTTCACATTGATCGTTGCTGCCAGTTGTGCAGCACCTGCTGCGATGGAAATGCCGGAAGATGAGCCTGCATCACCGCCTCAAGAAACTCATTCCACCGAAGCGGCAGCAATACCGGAAGTTCCAACTGCGATTGCAGAACCAACAAAGGAAGAAATTATTCCTTCTGCGACTATTGCTGTGACGAAACCCACGCCGGCTGAATTGGTGCACCATGAAAACCGGTTGATTGAAATTGAGTGGCCTGCGCAGATGCGTGTAGGCGATTCGGATATCATTCGCCTGTCTCTGGTGATGGATGAACAGGGGCTGATCACTCCCACGGCAGTCGTCGAAGGGCATGAGGTGATGGGTGAGCCGGTTAAAATCCCCAATCTTTACGAGACTCACAACCTGGTTGCTGAAGCGCGCCTGGATTTGCTTGGAATTGAATCACTGCCAAAGGGAACGATCAGCGAACCGCTGTCACCGGGAAAAACTGTAAATTTCTACTGGAATATTCAAAGCCATGAAGCAGGAGATTTCAGGGGAACTCTGTGGCTGCATGTGAATATTGTGCCGCGGGGTGATGATGGTCAAATTGAAAGGGTGGCGCTGCTGGCCAAACCGATAGAAATTGAATCGACTACCATCCTGGGAATGTCTTCACAATTTGCCCGCATTTTCAGCCTGTCAGGATCATTGTTAAGTACCATCATTGGATTTCCATTCCTGGAATCCATCCTGAAATTTTTGTGGAAAACGATTCGCAAAACCGAAAAAAACATCCAGAAATAACCCTGCCAAAATTTGTATATTGATCAAATTGGTGTAAATTTGTCCTAAAAATTTTCCTGGCGCTTGATTTTGCCCCGGTCTTTTATGGTATAAATATTTCATATAGTGATGAACCAAAACGATTCAAGCAAGCATAATCAGATTGTCAGTCAATTGTCGTTCACCCTGGCGTTGGTAATTGGGCAAGCGGGGTGTGTGACACTGGTTATTGTCATTCTGGCTGTTTTGGCAGGCTTGTGGCTTGATAAGGCCTTGGGAACACGTCCGACCTTTACCTTAATTCTAATTTTGGGCAGTATTCCGGTTTCTTTGTTCACTCTGGTAAAAGTGTTGAAGACAGCGCTGCCAAAAATGGAAGCAACCGCCAGAGAATCCGAACAACAACCTGTCGTAATGACTACGGAGGATCAAGATTTTGGAACAGGAAACAGTTCAACCAACGAAGAGCGGTAAAAATTCCATTTTGTGGGGAATTTTAATACTGGTAGTTGTCGGGATTGTGAGTTCACGATATTTCCATGCCGTTTTACCGCATGTTCAACTCCCTCCTGAAAACCTGACAGAACACCCTCTCATTTCTCTCCCGGTTTTGGGAGATGTTTATTTTACGAATACCATGGTTGCCATGGTGCTTTTGGATATCATCTTGCTGTTGATTGCATTCTCAGTGCAAAAATACATCCAGAGTGGAAGTCTGGTTCCCAAAGGCATTCCTGGCGCCATTGAAGCCATATTGGAATATCTTTATGGCATGACTGAAGCAACCACCGGGGCAAAATGGGCGAAAGAGGTATTTCCTTTCTTTGCCATTCCAATGCTCACCTTATTGGTGGCAAACTGGATGGAACTGATCCCAGGCGTGGACAGCATTGGCCTGCTGCATGCGAGCGCTGAACACGGATATCCGGTCAAACAACTAATCCCTGGCATTGCAACCATCATTGAAGGTGAAGCAGCGCATGGTCACGGTTTTGGTGTGATTCCCTTTGTGCGTACATTAACCACCGACTTGAATTTCACCGTTGCGCTGGCGCTGTTTTCTGTGGTGATGGTGCAGGTAATTGGTGTGCGCGCGCAAGGCGGGCACTATTTCACCAAGTTCTTCAACTTTCCAGCCCTCAAGAAAAATGCTGGCATGGGCTCGATCTATTTTGTGGTGGGATTGCTGGAATTGGTCAGTGAGTTTTCAAAAATTTTGTCGTTTTCCTTCCGTCTCTTTGGAAATATTTTTGCCGGCACCATTATGCTGTTCGTCATTGGTACGCTGGTGCCTGTACTGGCGCAAACCATATTCCTGGGATTGGAAGTTTTTGTAGGTTTGATTCAAGCCTTTGTATTCGGCATGTTAACAATGCTTTTCATGGCGCAAACGCTTCACGCGCATGAATAAGCCGGAAAAAACCCGGCGATTTCGCACAGACACTTAGGAGGTTAAGAAAATTATGACTGGTGATATTGTGGCGGCAGCAAAATTGATTGGTGCAAGTCTGGCAATGCTACCTACCTTTGGCGCAGGTCTTGGAATTGGTATTCTTGGTTCAGGTGCTGTGCAGGGTATTGCCCGAAATCCGGATGCTTCCGGCATGGTTCAAACCAACATGATCCTTGCAATTGCCTTTGCAGAAGCGATTGCCATTTACAGCCTGGTTGTTGCGTTGTTGATCTTATTTGTTTTTTAGCGCATTTGCGCCAGGAGGGTAGTTACCTTGGAAGGCTTAGGATTAAACCTTGGGTATTTAATTGTACAAATTGTCAACTTTGGCATCCTGTTCTTGATTCTTCGCGCTCTGGTTGTTAGACCTATTCTGGACTTATTGGAAAGACGGAAGCTGAAAATTGCCAAGGGAATTGAAGACGCGGCCATTGCCGCCGAGGCTCGCGCTAATGCGGAAGAACAGGCTGAACAGATTATTAAAAATGCTCAAATTGAAGCTGCCAGGCTTGTTCGTGAGGCTACAGAACGTGCAGAAGTTGTTGAGCGCGAAATTAAAGCCACTGCTGTGACCGAAGCTGCGCAAGAACGCGAGGAAATGCTTAAGGTGGTTGATAAAGACCGCGAAGAAATGCAAGGCAAGATGCGAGATGAGATTTTGATGCTGGCGGTTGCCGCTGCAGAGCGCCTCATTCACGAATCGATCCTTCAAGACCCCAAAAAGCAAAGTGCAATTCTGAACGAATTCTTCTCAGGAGTGCGGGATGGCAAATTGCAGATCGTTAAAGGCAGAGAACTGGTTGGTTCTTATGCTGAAGTGATCAGCGCCCTGCCATTGACCGGTGAAGAAAAAGACATTGTCCGCAAAGATTTGCTTCCATCGTTGGAAGGCGAAAAGGCCGTGGTCTTTCGGCAAGATCCTTCCATTCTGGGAGGGTTGGTCATCCGTGTGGGCGACCGGGTGGTGGACGGGTCGGTGCGTGGTCAATTAAAAGAAATGTATGAAGAATTGCGTAACTAACCAAAGGCTATTTCAGGATAAAATTCTGGCAGGCATATTGATGCCTGCCAGTTTTTTTATCATGTATACCGGGTGAAACAAATGGAAACCATATCTTTGCAAAACATTCTAAGCCAATTAAACATCCCACTTGAAATATCTGGTGATCCCGCCGGCGTAATGGTCGGGGGAATTACCTTTGATTCGCGCAATGTGAAACCCGGAGACATTTTTGTGGCGCTGGTGGGGGGGAATGCTGATGGGCACCGATTTATTCCCGGCGCGTTGGATAACGGCGCAGTGGCGGTGCTGGGCAGCCAGCCAATGGAAAAAAGGCTTCCGGTTCCGTATGTGCGGGTTGATGAACCGCGCCTGGCAATGGCGCACATAGCGGCAGCCATGCATGGTTTTCCAGCCAGAAAAATGGTGATGATTGGTGTAACTGGAACAGATGGCAAAACAACCACATCCAGCCTTCTTTACCATATTCTACGCGCGGCTGGCTTGAATGCCGGTCTCATTTCAACGGTCAGCGCTGTGATTGGTGACAGGGAATTGGATACTGGTTTTCATGTAACCACCCCTGAAGCGCCCGATGTGCAGCGTTATTTAAAACAAATGGCAGATGAAGGCATTACGCATGTGGTACTGGAAGCCACTTCGCACGGACTGGCGCAATACCGGGTGGCCGCCTGTGAATTTGATATTGCTGTGGTAACCAACATCACCCATGAACACCTGGATTATCACGGATCTTACGAAGCTTACCGTGAGGCAAAAGCCCGGCTATTCACCGGTTTGAAAGATACGGTTCAAAAACAACAGGGCAATGTTCGCCTGGCAATCATCAATCGTGACGATCAATCGTATGAATATTTAAAACTGGTTTCAACAGGTCATTGTGTCAGCTATGGCATCACAGCCGCGGCGGATGTGTTGGCGACGGACATTCAACACAATGCAAGTGGAATTGATTTCAAAGTTGATATTGATGGCGTGCGTTCTGATGTTCACACCACCCTGGTAGGAGACTATAATGTTTCCAATTGCCTGGCAGCCATTGCTGCTGCAACAAAAGGGGTGGGTATTCTACTGGAGAAGTCGTGCCGGGCGATTGCTGACTTCAGCGGGGTGCCTGGAAGGATGGAACGCATCGATTTGGGACAGAACTTTACTGCTATTGTCGATTTTGCCCACACCCCCAATGCATTGAAAGTGGCGCTGGAGACAGCGCGAAAAATGACCTCTCAAAGAATTTTGGCGGTATTTGGCTCGGCCGGATTGCGCGACAGGGAAAAGAGGCGCATGATGGCAGAGGTTTCGGCAGACCTGGCCGATATTACCATTTTGACTGCTGAAGATCCGCGCACCGAATCGTTGGATGAAATCCTGGCTGAAATGGCAGGTGCTGCCGTGAAAAAAGGCGGTCTGGAAGGGGAGACATTTTTCTGTGTGCCTGACCGGGGCAATGCGATTCGGAAAGCGGTGCAAATGGCTCAGCCTGGTGACCTGGTAATTGCCTGCGGTAAAGGGCACGAGCAATCGATGTGCTTTGGAACGGTGGAATACCTGTGGGATGATCGTGTAGCCATGCGTGCGGCATTATGTGATCACTTAAAAATCCCCGGTCCGCTAATGCCCTATTTACCAACCCGCGATGCGTAAAACCAGATGTATGATTGGACATTGCTTCTTGCAAGTCTGCTCGATCATTTGCGATAAAATGGAATTATGCACGTAATCTTAACGCATGAACAGGCTGATTTTGATGCCATGGGCGCCATGCTGGGTATGTATCTGCTGAACAGGCAGGCATACCCTGTTTTGCCGCGCCGCATGAATTTAAACGTACGCGAGTTTATCAATATGTATGGCGATAAACTGCCATTTGTTGAACGACGCGATTTACCCAAAGAGAATATTGATCAAGTTAGCCTGGTTGACACGCAGTCCATGTACACACTTAAGGGCATGTTGAAAGACATGCGTGTAAAGGTGCTGGACCATCATGAACTGCGCACTTCTTATCCTGTTGACTGGACGGTGAAGATTGACCCGGTGGGGGCCTGCACCACCCTGGTGGTGGAACAATTGACAGATTTATTACCGCAACTAACCACGGTGCAATCATCATTGTTGCTGACTGGAATTTATGAAGATACCGGGTCACTAAGCTATGCCGGTACCACGGCGCGGGATGTGCGTGCTGTGGCGAATTTGTTGGAAAATAACGCCAGTTTGCGCATTGCCTCGCGCTTCTTAAATCCTCCCATGTCGGCTGAGCAGCGCAAGGTTTATGACCGGCTGCTCACCGCCACAGAGGCGCATTATATCCACGGTCAAAAGATCATCATTGCATCGGCTGAGGCTGAAGAATTGAGTGACGAGATTTCCAGCGTTGCCCATAAACTGCGCGATTTGCTTGACCCGGATGGTTTATTTATCCTGGTTCAGACGGTTGACGGCATTCGGCTGGTGGCGCGTTCGACCACTGATGTGATTAATGTCGCCTCGGTGGCAACTCATTTCGGCGGCGGCGGTCATGGAAGGGCGGCGGCGGCATTAATCAGCCTGGACCAACTGCCCCAGGATGAAGAACAACCGCTTGAACGGGTGCGGCGGCAACTGGTTGCATTATTGAATGACCTCATCCGTGCTCCCATCACGGTTGGACAGATTATGTCTCGCCAGCCGCTATTGCTTTCACCGGATATGTCTGTGCGTGAGGCAGCGCGCTTGATGCAGCGTTATGGCTATGAAGGTTACCCGGTGGTGAAAGATGACAGGGTGATTGGTCTGTTGAACCGCCATGCTGTTGATCGCGCCATTACACACCAGCTTGAGATTAACGTAGACAGCCTGATGGAGCCCGGTTCGGTTTCGGTCCAACCGCAGGACTCGTTGGAACAATTACAGAGCAAAATGACCAAAACCGGCTGGGGGCAAATTCCGGTGGTGCAGCCCATGACTGAAAAAATCATTGGGATCGTGACCCGCACTGATTTGCTAAAAACAATTTCACTGGGCAGCGACTACATCCCCGGCAGGCAGAATCTTTCGCAGCAGCTTGAAGCAGCGCTGCCGCCAACCCGAATTGGACTGCTGCGCTTTATTGCCCGGGAGGCTGAACACCAGCATCTGGCGTTGTATATTGTGGGTGGTTTTGTTCGCGATTTGCTGTTGAACCGGCCGAGCCTGGATTTTGACCTGGTGGTGGAAGGTGACGCGATTTCGTTGTGCAAATCACTGGCACACCAACTTGGAGGGCGCGTGGTGAGCCATAAGCGGTTTGGCACCGCGAAATGGCAAATCCAGGGTGAAAAAGTAACTTTCTATCAGAATCTCACGGGGCAAATCGATGAGGTTGAAGCGAACAGTTTGCCGGACAGCCTGGATTTCATCACAGCCCGGACTGAATTTTATGACTATCCAACCGCTTTGCCGCGGGTTGAGAATGGCAGTATCAAGCTGGATTTGCACCGGCGGGATTTCACCATCAACACCATGGCGCTGCGGTTGGACGGCAGGCATTATGGCGAACTTTACGATTACTGGGGGGGGCTTAGTGATTTGCAGCGCGGCCTGGTTCGGGTTTTACATTCGCTCTCATTCATCGATGATCCCACACGCATGATGCGCGCTGTGCGGTTTGAACAACGTTTTGGTTTTCAGATTGAAAGCCGCACCATGCAGTTAATTGGTGATGCAAAACGGTTATTGCGGCAGGTTTCAGGCCAGCGGTTGCGTCATGAATTTGATTTGATGCTTTCAGAAGAACAGCCTGAAAGTATGTTTCTACGGCTTGACGAACTGGGTTTGCTGAAGATTATTCATCCCGGACTGGGTTTTTCTGAGGCCAACATTGAACCACTTCAACAGGTTCTAAATGCTGAGATTGATGAAACCTGGCAGCTTCCTGAAAAAGTGGGCAATTGGCAAACCAGAAAAGCGCTGGCCTACATCGTCTGGTTCATGGACCTTGATGAGGCTGATATTCGATTTTTATGTGAGATACTTCAAATGCCGGGGAGCCTGAACGCTGCTTTAAAAAGCGCTCACCGCCTGGCGTGTGATTTACCCGGTCTTGTTGATAAAAAGATGAGCGTTGTTGTGAATCGGATGGAAAGCGTTCCATCCCTGGCTTTGTATGCCGTTTTTATTAAAAGCAAAGAAGATTGGATCAGGAATCTTTTGATAGAATATTCACAGAAGTGGCAATTTGTAAAACCAAAAATTGATGGAAATGTTCTAAGAAACATGAATGTGCCATCAGGCCCCATCATTGATAAGATCTTGCATCGGTTACGGGCTGCCTGGTTGGACGGTGATATTTGTTCTTTCCATGAAGAAAAGGAATTATGTCGCAGGTTGATCGCAGATCTGCTGCACAACAAATGATTCATCGGAATGTTGACTACCAGGGAGGAAAAGAAACAACCGATTATTCCGATTGGAAAGATCAATTAATTATTCGCAGGTTGGAGGCTGGCGATTTACGTTCTATTGAATGGGATGGAGAATATACCCATTTGCGCCAGGTTTATGAGCGCGCTTACCAAAAATCCAAAAACGGGATTACCATTTTGTGGGTAGCCGAATTGCCCGGTTTTGGCATTATTGGACAAGTTTTTTTGCAATTAAGCAGCGAACGCAGCGACCTGGCTGATGGCCACAGCAGGGCTTATTTATATTCGCTGCGAGTGAAGCCGGCTTTTCGCAGCATGGGATTCGGCACCCGGTTGATGGAAGTGGCTGAAAGCACCCTGTGCGAAATGGGATACTTGATGGTTACTCTGACTGTGGCAAAAAATAATCACCGTGCCATCCAGTTGTATAAACGGTGTGGTTATCGGATTGTGGCATCTGAAGCAGGGTTGTGGAATTACCAGGATGACAAAGGCAAGTGGCAAAGCATTCGGGAACCCGCCTGGCGGATGGAGAAGAACCTGAATTATTGATTCTTAATAGCCTGATAGAGTTCCACACCGCGTAGTCCTTTTTCGATGTTTTTCATCCCGGTTTCCAGGGGGAACCTCAAATTAATTTCCTGTTTATCGGCAGAATGGAATTTCACGATGACGTACCCCATGCGTTTGCCGGGTAAGGTTGACGCATTTTGTCTGGCAAGAATGTTTAGGGATGAATATATTAGTTGACCAAGTTTTTCTTCTTCCTGGATTGAATCGACAGGAATATCCAGGTTAAAATCGGTGTGAAGCACTATTAAATTACCCGCAGCCTTGGTTTCGGTATCTAAACAGACTTCTCCATAGGCCTCTGCCAGCACCTTGATTTTTGCCAGCCCGACGGCATTAAAAGAAACTTGAAGTTGATTGGAAATGTCGAGCAACGGTTGCGACGACCAGACATAGGCACATGACTGTGTAATTTGCGGTGTGGGTTGTTCCGTTTGCGGAGAGTCTGTCGGTAAAACCGGTGTCTCTGTATTCGAATTTGCAGTTGCAGCCATTTTTTTTGTAGTGGCGGTGGGAGCAATGGGGGTAAGTAAACGCGGATCAATAATGTAACTGAGATAATTGCAACCAAGCATCGATAACACAATACCAAACATGACGGCAGCCACCGGCAGAGCAACAGGGCTTCGTTTGTTTACTTGATGAGGTGTTTTTTCGATCATTGAATACCTAATTTTTAAAAAATGGTTTGTTCACCAGTGTAAAGGCTGATATAATTGGAAGGGTTTTTTAAGATGAAGACCTGAAAGCATAATTCGGTATATCCCGGAATTATAGAATTATAAAACAGCTTCAAAAGAAGGGTTTTGTAAATGAAAGAATACACATCCAAGTCGATCCGTAATATTGCTCTAGTCTCTCATAGCAGTTCTGGAAAAACCATGCTTGCGGAGGCATTTTTACATTTTACCGGGGCGACGACCCGCCTGGGTAAAATTGAAGACGGCACAACGGTTTCTGATTATGACGAAGAGGAAATTCGTCGTGGCATATCTTTGTATACTACGGTTTTACCCGTAGAGTACAAAGACGTCAAGATCAATGTTCTCGATACACCTGGTTATACCGACTTTATCGGCGAAGTGATTTCAGCGTTGCGTGTTGCTGACTGCGCATTGGTGCTGATGGATTCGGTTGCCGGCCGCGAGGTGGGTACTGAGGTGGTCTGGAATTATTGCAACCAGTTCAACTTGCCGCGCTTTGTTGTTGTCAATAAAATGAATCGCGAGAATGCGAATTTCCGGAAAGCCCTGGCTTCTTTGGAAGAAACGTCTGATTTGCGTTTGATCCCTCTGCAATTGCCGTGGGGAGAAAAACAAGATTTCCAGGGAGTAATTGACCTTTTGTCAATGAAAGCCTACAAGGGCGATGGAAAAACCGTGGTGGATATTCCGGCAGATTTAATGGCTGAAGCTGAAGCAGCCCGCACTGCCATTGTGGAAGTGGCGGCTGAAGGCGCTGACGACCTGATGGAAAAATATTTCGATAGCGGTGATCTGTCTCCCGATGAGGTGCTGCGTGGATTGAAATCTGCCATTGCTGCCTGTGCATTTGCCCCGGTGTTGGTGGCAGCCGGTTCAGCCGAAATTGGAATTGGTTCATTGCTTGATACACTGGTTGCATTGGCTCCTTCACCAGATGATATGCCGGCGGTTGTGGCTCAGGGCAAAGATGGTGATATTCAATTGACTGTCTCAGATAGCGGCCCCCTGGCGGTTTACAGTTGGAAAACCACCGCTGATCCATTCGTTGGAAAGCAAACCTACTTCCGTGTGTATTCAGGTTCAGTTGCCTCTGACAGCCGCATTTGGAATCAGACCAAGAGCATTGAGGAAAGATTTGGCACTGTTTCAGTCCCGCGTGGGAAAGAAATGATGAATGTCAAGGTTGTCCACGCCGGTGATATTGGCTGTGTACCCAAGTTGACTGAAACCTCAACCGGCAACACCCTTTGCGACAAAGCGCATGCGCTTACCCTGCCTGTACCTGAATATCCTCACGCTTTATTCCAGGTAGCTGTCTTCCCCAAGACCCAGGCCGATTCAACGAAAATCAGCCCATCATTGACCCGCCTTTGCGAAGAAGACATGACTTTGTCCTGGCACAATGCGGCTGAAACCAAACAAACCATCCTGCAAGGTATGGGTGATCAGCACATTGATGTGGCGATTCGCCGTGCAGAGACCAAGTTACAGGTCAATTTGCTGGTTGAAGTTCCCAAAGTGCCCTATCGCGAAGCCATCACCAAAAAAGCCGAAGCCACATACCGTCACAAAAAACAAACCGGCGGTTCGGGCCAGTTTGGCGAGGTGGCATTGCGAATTGAACCGTTGCCAGAAGGTGACTTTGAATTTGTGAATGATGTGTTCGGCGGCGCCGTTTCATCAAGCTACATGCCTGCCATTGAAAAAGGCATTCGCAACGTGATGAAAGAAGGAATCCTGGCTGGTTACGTGATTTCAGCCATCAAAGTTTCCGTATACGATGGTAAAGAACACCCGGTCGATTCGAAACCGGTGGCATTTGAAATTGCAGGCCGCGAAGCCTTTAAACTGGCGTTCAAAGATGCCAACCCCATTCTTTTGGAACCGATCATGAATGTGAAAATCACCGTTCCAGAAGAGAATATGGGCGATATTATGGGCGATTTGAACAGCCGCCGCGGACGTGTGCAGGGTATGGAAACGGATAAAGGCCGTTCAGTGGTTTCTGCCCAGGTTCCATTGGCTGAAATGATGCGCTACACCAGCGACTTGCGTTCGATGACCGGTGGTCGTGGAATTTTCTCCATGGAACATTCTCATTATGAGATGGTCCCGGCGCACATCACCCAGGAAATTGTCGCCGCCCGCCAGAAAGAGCAGACTGAAGGTTAAGACTGCTGATTGGTTTAGTAAAGTGCGTTTGTTCTGACCGTTTCATTGTTGAAGAATAAAAAGCACTGAGAGCGGGTATCGAAATAAAAAATCGAAACCAGCATGTTCTCAGTGCTTTTTGATTTCTTTTGGATGAGGAGGGTTGCAATGGCGGATGATGTTGAGAAATTTTGGGAGATGTTATTATCTCGTAACCCTGAAAGCATTTTGGAAGCTTTTCATTCCTTGAGCCGCGAAGATCAGGAGCAAGTAACAAATCATCTGGTGAAGATGACATCAGAAGAAGGCTGGCATCCTGAACAAATTATGTCCGCTCAAACAGCGTTGGATGTTTTGAAAAATTCAAAAGAGCTGTAATGGTATATAATTACAAAATAACCTGTTAATTCTTGAATCCAGAGTGCAAAGGAGTAGAGGAGATGTTCGATAAACGAAAACTCAAACGAAGGCACCCAATCTACTACCTTAAAGTATATGACCATGGTACTGGTGAACACATTGGTCATCTCGTGGATATTACGCCTGAAGGATTACTCCTGGTAAGTCCCAATCCTCGGGCAATTCAAGAGGTGATTGATATGCGGGTTGAATTACCGACTGTCATTGGCGGCAAAGAAGAATTAACTTTAAAAGGTTGTTGCGTCTGGTGTAGAAGAGATGTAAACCCTGATCTTTATGGAGCGGGTTATCATTTTGAAGAAATTCAATCCGATGACGCCCGGATTATTGAGCGGTTGATCGCCCGCTTCGGTTTTAATGATTGAAAAAATGCCCATTATTTTCCTGGCGATTAAATACTAATCTCTTGAGGCCTTTTAATGAAAGTTACGGTTTTTGGCGGGGCCAATCCCAAACCGGGTGAGGCTGCTTATCAGACTGCAATTTTACTGGGTGAACTTTTAGCGAAAAACGGTCATACAGTGCTCACAGGAGGCTACACCGGGACGATGGAAGCAGTGTCACGGGGGGCGGCTGAGAGCGGCGCTCATGTAATTGGAGTGACCTGCGAAGAAATTGAGAGGTGGCGGCCTACCGGAGCAAATGCCTGGGTGACTGAAGAGCAAAAATTCGCTACTTTAAGTGATCGTATGCTGGCAATGATGGACGGCTGCGAAGCCGCTGTAGCTTTGCCGGGTGGCATTGGAACGCTGGCTGAAATTTCCCTGCTGTGGAACCGGATGGCAATCGAAGCGCTGGATACTCGTCCTCTTATTTTGATTGGCGAAGAATGGCGTTCTGTTTTTCAGTCATTTTTTCATAACCTGGGCGGATATATCCCGGAACGCGATCACATAAAAATAAAATTTGCTGCCGATCCGGCCGAAGCAGTGAACATGATCAATCATCATACGAGCAAAAAGTTGTAAACAGCTATCAAAAAAAATTATTAGGAAAAGTTGATAAGGGAATTATGGCTGAAGAAAAGTTACCCAAACGAAGTGAGAATTATTCCGAGTGGTACAACCTGGTTATTCAGCGCGCTGAAATGGCAGATTATGCTCCGGTGCGTGGCTGCATGGTTGTGAGACCTTATGGCTGGGCATTGTGGGAGAATATCCAACAATCACTGGATCGTAGATTTAAAGCTACCGGGCATGTCAATGCGGCATTCCCGCTATTCATTCCAATGTCATTTTTTGAGAAAGAAAAAGAACATGTGGAAGGATTTTCGCCGGAACTGGCTGTGGTGACCATTGGCGGCGGCGAAAAACTGGAAGAACCACTGGTGGTACGTCCGACATCTGAGACAGTTATCGGTTATATGTATTCCAAGTGGATCAAATCATACCGCGATTTACCGGTGTTGATTAATCAGTGGGGCAACGTGGTGCGTTGGGAAATGCGCACGCGCATGTTCCTGCGAACTATGGAATTCTACTGGCAGGAAGGGCACACGGCACATGCCACTTTTGACGAGGCCGAGGAAGAAACACGCCGCATGCTGAACACCTATGCCAGTTTTGCCTACGAAGATGGAGCAATTCCGGTTTTACCCGGTAAAAAATCGAACGCCGAAAAATTTGCCGGCGCTTTGCACACCTATTCCATTGAAGCCATGATGGGTGACACCAAAGCGTTGCAATCGGGAACCTCGCACAACCTGGGACAGAATTTTGCCAAGGCGTTTGATATCCGTTATCTGGATCAAAGCAACCAGCTGCAATATTGCTGGACGACTTCGTGGGGTCTTTCAACCCGCTTTGTGGGCGCCGTTATTATGACACATGGCGATGATCAGGGGCTGGTGCTGCCTCCGCGATTGGCACCCATCCAGGTGGTTATTGTTCCCATTGTGCGCAATGACGAAGAAAAATCGGTGGTTATGCCAGTGATCGAACAATTGCGCCAGCAGTTGAGCGATGTGCGCATTAAAGTGGATGATCGCATGGAGTTGACCCCTGGTTTTAAATTCAACGATTGGGAAATGCGCGGCGTTCCGCTGCGTCTTGAGGTGGGCCCGCGTGATGTGCAAAATGGGGTGGTGGTTGCAGCTCGCCGCGATGTGCCGGGCAAGGCAGGAAAAATTACCTTAAACATGGAGCAAATTGACAGGCAGGTGAATGATTTGCTGAAAGAGATTCAGCAGGCCATGCTGCAGCGCGCCACCACCTTCCGCGATGCACACATCTACGAACCGAAAGACTATGCTGATTTGCAAGAGATCGTTAAAGAAGGTTGGGCTTTTGCCTGGTGGTGCGGCGACCCTGAATGCGAAACGAAAGTTAAAGAAGAAACCAAAGCAACCATTCGCTGTATTCCCGACGAGCAGCCCGGTGGTAGCGGCGCCTGCGTTTATTGCGGGAAACCTGCCACCCAGAAAGTTTATTTTTCCAAAGCTTACTAGAACTACACCGTGCACCTCTGAGAAATTCCCGGCAGAGGTGCACGTTCCATGGCAGCAGGAGTAATTCAACATGCCGGCAGTTCAACTGGATCGGTTGAAATACCAGATTCAACAACTTTTATTATCCATTTCTGATTCGGAGCAATTTGTAAAAGAATTGACCGAATTATTCGAGTTGTATGCCAACCGGGTATATCGTCCCGGCCAAAACACGCTGGCAGTCCGGCGCACACCCATGTATTTTATTCCGCCCATTTTTCTGCGCCAGCTTGAATTCCAACTGGCGCCACATTGTCAGCAAAACCCCAAAAAAGCGTTGGAACTGGCGGATGCCTTGTGGAAAGGATCACACATGGAGCAGAAGCTGGTGGCAGCATTCATCCTGGGACAGTGTCCATTAAACCCCATTGAAGCCATTACCGAACGTTTGCTGGCGTGGTGTAACCCTGATGAGGATAGCACCGTTCTTCAAGCGGTATTAAATCAGGGTAGTGAGGAAATGCGCCTTGCTCAACCTGAAACCTGGATTAGCCTGATTCGCAGCTGGCTGGAACGTGAAACGCCAACTTTTCAAAAAATGGGATTGACTGCAATGCTTCCGCTGGTTCAAGACCGCAATTTTGAGAACCTTCCTCCAATATTCCGATTGATCAGCCCGGTTATTCAAAACCCATCACCGGTTTACCAGAATGAACTGGTTGAGTTGATCAATGCGCTGGCAAAACGGGAACCAGTTGAGACCGCCCATTTTCTACGGCAATCACTCAATTTGGGTTTGCCGCAATCTACATTGCGGATTTTTCGACGATGTTTGCCATCGTTTGATGATCAGACACAGGCATCTTTGCGCAGTTTATTAATGCAGACAACAGCCAGTACCAATTCTAATCAGCCCTAGCGTCTGTTTTCAACCTCTGTTATAATTTCAATGCTGACTAGGCCTGTCTGCGGCTCTGGCTGTGGGCATGGAGACTTGCGGTAAATTCTATGAAGGAGATGCAAACGTCATGTCATTAACAAAAGAAGAAAAAACCAAATTGATCGAGAGTTATCGAATCAATGATGTGGACACCGGATCCCCAGAAGTCCAGATCGCGATTTTGACCACTCGCATCAACTCGTTGACCGATCATCTGCGCATCAACAAGCACGATGAATCGTCACGGCGTGGTTTGCTCAAGATGGTCGGCCGCCGCCGCCGCTTGCTGGCATACTTACGACGCGGTAATTACGCCCGCTACGTTACGGTTACTGATAACTTGAAACTGCGCAAGAAGTAAAAAGAAGGACAATGGAGTAGATGGGGATCGACCAGAACCATCTACTCTTTTTTTTAATATTTGTCACACTTCCCTGCCGGTTGGGAATTGAAATGAGTTGAGGAACCACTTTTCCTCACCTGTTTTCAGTCCCTAACCTTTGCGGGGGAAAAAATAAGGAAAGGTAAAATGAAACCTACTGCACAAACCTATACCGCCATGGTTGGCGGCAAACCGATTACCTTTGAAACAGGTAAACTGGCAGGTCAGGCTGGCGGCGCGGTAACCGTCCAATTGGGCGATACCATGATTTTTTCAGCCGCTACCATGTCTCCTCAAATTCGTGAGGGCACTGATTTCTTCCCGTTGAGCGTGGATTACGAAGAGAGAATGTACGCCGGGGGACGTATTCCGGGCTCATTCTTCCGCCGCGAAGGCCGCCCCGGTCCGGATGCCATTCTGATTGCACGCCTGACGGATCGACCATTGCGCCCATTATTCCCCAAGGGAATGCGCAATGATGTTCAAGTATTAATCTACTCGTTTTCTTCCGATAGCGAAAATCCATTGGATGTTCTGGCAATTAATGCAGCATCAGCTTCTTTGATGATTTCTGATATTCCGTGGAATGGCCCGGTTGGTGCTGTGCGCGTCGGGCGAATAAATGGTGAGTTCATTGCCAATCCAACTTATGCGCAGATAGACGAATCGGATCTCGATTTACGCATGGCAGGCACAAAAGATGCCATTTTAATGGTTGAAGCCGGTGCGAACGAAATTCCAGAAGATGTGATGTTGAAAGCACTGGAATTTGGTCACCAGAGTTTGCAGCCACTGGTTGAATTGCAGGAAAAAATGGCTGCTGAAATTGGCAAACCAAAAGTGGAAGTTCCATTGAAACTGGTTTCTGATGATCTGGTTGAGAAGGTGAAGCAGCGCATTCAAAAAGAACTGGAAGAAGTTCTGGATCTGCCTTATCAAAAATCTACTCTTTACGGCGGCATTGATGCCTTGCAGGCCAAAGTTGTGGAAGAAATGACAGCCGAGGACGAAACACTGGTACCAGACGTGAAAGAAGCCTTTGGCGAGGCTGAGAAAGTGATTGTGCGCCGCCGAATTTTAGACAAAGGCAAACGACCGGATGGTCGCAGTCTGACCGACATTCGCCCCATTTGGTGCGAAGTGGGTTTCAGCCCCCGTGCGCATGGCTCTGGCCTGTTTACACGCGGTGAAACACAGGTGTTAACCCTGGCAACCCTGGGAACTCCCAAAGAAGCTCAGGAAATTGATAGTCTTTCACCGACTGACAGCAAACGCTACATCCATCATTACAATTTTCCGCCTTACTGCACTGGTGAAGTAAAGCCTCTGCGCGGCACGTCCCGCCGTGATATTGGCCACGGCGCCCTGGCTGAACGCGCTTTGCTGCCGGTAATCCCGCCTGAAAGCGAATTCCCATACACCATGCGCCTGGTTTCAGAAGTGTTGTCCTCCAATGGTTCTTCATCCATGGCTTCGGTGTGCGGTTCAACGCTGGCGTTGATGGACACCGGTGTGCCGATTAAAGCGCCGGTAGCCGGTGTGGCGATGGGGCTGATTAAAGAAGCTGATAAAACTGCCATCCTGACCGATATCCTGGGAACGGAAGACCACCTGGGCGACATGGACTTTAAGGTGGCTGGTACGGCTGAAGGTATTACTGCTTTACAAATGGATATAAAAATCGCCGGATTGAGCTCGGAATTGATGGCTACTGCCATGGCTCAGGCAAAAGAAGCGCGCATGCACATCCTGGGAAAAATCCTGGAAGTGATTGCGCAACCCAATCCCGAATTAAAACCCTTTGTACCGCGCATCACGGTTATTAAAGTGCCCGTGGACAAAATTGGCGCCATCATCGGCCCCGGCGGTAAAAACATTCGCGCTTTGCAGGAAGAAACCGGCACCAAGATTGACATTGCAGAAGACGGTAGTGTGTTCATCGCAGCTGTGGATGCCAGCAGTTCTGACCTGGCGCGCGACAAGATTCTCTCATTCAGCGAAACGGCTGAAATCGGGCGAATTTACACCGGAAAAGTGGTGCGTATTGCTGAGTTTGGCGCTTTTATCGAGATTTTGCCCGGTGTGGACGGCCTGGTGCACATTTCGCAGTTGGACAGCGAACGGGTGAATAAAGTGGAAGACGTTGCCCAATTGGGCGATGAAATCACTGTGATGGTGATTGATATTGATGCTTCAGGAAAGATTCGCCTGTCGCGACAGGCTGTGCTGGAAGGTTGGACAGCTGAGGAAGCCCGCGAGAAAGACAGCCGTGGCGGACGCAGCGGCGGTAACAGGGGCGCTCCGAGTGGCCGCGGCGGCGGTGATCGCGGCAGCCGCTACAACGATAATCGTGGACCTTCCCGCGGCGGCAGCGGCAACAGAGATTCACGCCGGTAAATTGGCTCATAATTCAAAATCCCCACCCAAAAAATTGGTGGGGATTTTGAAAATATTTTATTACGGTGTATCCTGATTATTGGACTGGTCACCATCAGACGTCGGGGAGGTTTTGGAAGAGGTTTGCCCGGCATTCCAATGACCGGCAGCCTGTTCCAACTGGTCATTCACAAGCTGCAGAGCATGCAAGATTTCGTCGCGAACCTTCTCGGTTAAATCGCCGCTGGCAATTTGACCGCGTAAATCTTCCAGGTCATGCTCCAATTGTCGGCCGGTGTCGCTGGCGCGGAATTCGGAAGTAGCCCGGGATAATGCCTGGAATACTTCAGAAAAACCGATTTCCAATTCATTCTGCAGATTCTTTCGTTCTGGGCTGTCCCAGGCAGATTGAAGAAAATCTTCCAGGTTCTTCCCCAGGCGTAAGAATTGGGATTTGAAATCATCATTGGATGGTGGCATGGATATTTTGCTCCTCTTTTTCTGAAGCCTAATTATGATATGGAAGCGGCAGTTTGAACAGGTGGGAATGATATAATTTTAGCTTCAATGTGGAATACTCGAAGTAAAGGTGAGAGAATGGAACATACTCCCAAAAGTTGGTGGAAGGTGATTAAGCCGTGGGTCATTGAAATCTTGATAGCCTGTTCACTTTCCATCCTTTTTACTTCACTCTATTTTCAAAACCGTTATCATGTCTTCCCAGTGGGACGTTTCAATTACACCGCACTGGCTGCCCCTTTGTTTTTGTTCGCCGTTCACATTGCGAATCGCAGGTTGATAATCCCATTGTTCAAGCAAGCCGCCCGAACACAGCTTGTTGAAATCCTGATGGTTGTTTTAACGGCGGCATCGATATTTATCTGGATGCAACCTGTTCCAGAACCTGATGTGAAAAGTCCTTTCAGCATGGAGATTAACGCCTTTGAGGTTGATCTTGCTGCGAATCGCGGCAACCAGGTTGAAATTCGTGAGATGAAATATCTCAATGGAAAGCGTGTTGATCCGGCTGAACTGACCATGACCGGCGATTGGAGCATTACAGATGGGGTGATTTCATCCAACGGCGCGCAACATTCGGCTTTATTATTACGCGGTGAGGCGCCGGTGGGGGTTGTGATTCAATTGCGCTATTCTGAATTGGGCGGGAAGGCTAAAATTTCCTGGCAGGGTCAAGCACAATCACTGGATTTGGCTTCCAAAGATGACGCCAGCATCCCTTTGATTTTCAAAGCAGACGAAAGCTTTTTACCAACCTCTTGGCCAGGCCTGATCCGCATGGTTTTTGCACTGTTTTACCTGGCAGGGTTTGGTTATATCGCATGGGTATTATGCGCCGTGACTATTCGTGTATTCGATAAAAACTCTACCCTGATCATGACAGGCTTGTTGTGCGTGTTTTTCCTGGCTGCTACAATTAACCAACGCGCTGTCTACATAAATTTGGATCAACCGCGCACTTTTCGCGATACACTGGCCTATGTGGAAACTGCTGTGCAGCCCATTGACTCACAGGCTTTCTGGATGGGTACCCGGGCGTTTACCTTGCCGCTATTCCTGAAAATGTTGAACACTACACCGCAAAATTTTCAGTCGGTGGAGCAAATGGACCGCATTCGGGATGCCCAGTTTTGGCTGTCGATTATCTCATGGACGATTTTGGCGTTGGCAATAACCCTGGCGTTTTGGCAATACTGGTTGAAATTTGCTGCGTTTGCGGTGACCTTGTTTTTCAGCATGACCCTGGAGATCGGCATTTGGGACTCGTTGTTGTTGTCGGAGTCGATTTCCTTTTCTTTGCTGGCGCTCACTCTGGCAAGCTGGGTATTGTTGGTTGTACTGTTGCCACGAATGAAAAAAATGGGCTTTCGTATATGCCTGGTTGTCCTTTCTATTCTGGCGGCGGTGTTGTATTCATTTGTGAGGGACAGTAATATCTATTTTTTATTGATGGCTGCAGTGATTTATTTGGTGGGGGTTTTAATAAATTCTCATCAATCAGGCAGCCGGAAGTTGGCATGGGTTTATGCTGGTTCCATCCTGATAATATTTCTTGTACAGAATTTGACCATCACGCACGGCAATCGCTGGCAGATTTTTATCATGGACCACCTGGCGATGCGCATTTTGCACGATCCGCAGGCAGTGACATATTTTGAGAAGGAAGGTTTGCCGATAAGCGAAGAATTAATGTCCACTACGGGCATGATAGGGTATGAATACCAGGAATTGATGGCTACCTCGCCGACTTTGCAACCGCTGCGCGATTGGATTGATTGCTGCGGCAAACAGGCGTATCTGAAATACCTGCTTTCCACCCCGATTGAAACCATGCTGGAGCCTGTTGAACAATGGCAAAAACTGGTCAACGGCGGCAATTTGGAATACCGCAATCCCAAATATACTTTTCAAGAATTACCGGAGGAAATCAGGCGGTTTGATGAATTTTTCTTCCCCCATCAGGGTTGGGCTGTTGCTTTGCTGGGATTGATAAGCCTGATCGGTATTGTTGATTATGTGATCACAAAGCGACAACCGCTGTGGATTGTGGTGGGAATTTTGTTCATCACCATTTATCCTAGCATGTTTATTGTGTGGCACGGCGAGCCGTTGGAAATTGAACGCCACGCCGCCCAGATTGGCATTCAATGGCGGCTGGCGGGTTGGTGGGGGCTGGTAATGCTGGTTGAGCGGTTATGGGAATTGTATCTGAGCCGCCCTCAGCGTGTTTTTCATTAGCATGGCTATTGTCATGGGGCCGACTCCCCCCGGAACGGGGGTGATAAATCCGGCGACTTCCCTGGCTTCATTAAAATTGACATCGCCTACCAGGCGGTGTCCGCTTTTTTTTGTGGCATCAGGTATAGAATTAATTCCCACATCAATTACAGCAGCGCCAGGTTTGATCCAATCGCCGCGAACCAGCTCAGTTTTACCGATGGCTGCAATCAGGATATCGGCTTGACGAACCACAGCGGGCAGGTCGCGTGTGCGCGAATGGCAAACGGTGACGGTTGCATTTCGACTGATAAGCAGCAATGCAACCGGCATTCCAACGATATTTGAACGACCCAGCACTACCGCGTTTGCTCCTTCAATTTTTATTCCTGTCTGTTCGAGTAGGTAAATGCAGCCGTAGGGCGTACATGGAACAAATAGCGGTTCCCGTCCTTTTTGGGCCAGGCGGCCAATGTTGATTGGGGAGAAACCATCCACATCTTTTTCGATATTAATAAGCGAAAGAACCCGTTCTTCGTCAATGTGTGACGGCATGGGCAATTGCACCAGGATGCCACTGATCTGTGGGTTGGCGTTCAATTCTTTCACCAATGCCTCCACTTGTTCCTGTGTGGCATCGGCAGGCAGGTGTTCGCTAATGGACCCCATGCCCAGTTCCTGACAGGCTTTCCCCTTGGAAGCAACATACGCGGCTGAATCTGGCCGATCACCGACCAAAACGGTTGCCAAAACGGGTTGTGGTTTTCCAGCAGCTGTGCGTGTTGACACTTCAGCGGCAACTTGCTCGCGCACTTGTTGGGCTATCATTTTTCCATCAATTAATTGCGCCGTCATGATGACTTCTTCTCCTACTATTTTTCTAGAATTTTTAGCAACGCAGCATTACCTGTATGATGAAATATCTCAAGAGCTATTTTATTTCGTATAGGTAAAAATGGATAGGCGCGATATACGCCTATCCATAAAGTTAGAAAAGTCCTACAACCTTACCCGTTTCCAAATCCAGATCAACATCATAGAATACCGGACGGGTCGGCAGCCCAGGCATCGTACGCATTTCACCTAAAAGGGGATACAGGAAGCCTGCACCAACGGAGGCGCGAATATCACGCACTGGGACCCTGAAGCCGGTTGGCGCACCTTTCAGGCTGGCGTCTGTACTGAAGGACAGGTGTGTTTTGGCCATGCACAAAGGCAGATTGTCGAAACCCAGCCTGGTGTATAGGGCGATCTTGGCCTCGGCTTCGGGAGAGTAATCCACTCCATCGGCGCCGTAGATTTCTTTGCAAATGATTTCAATCTTTTCTTTAATGGAGATTTCCAGCGGGTAGAGAAATTTGAAATTGCTGGGTTTCTCAGCAGCTTTTACCACCGCTTCAGCCAGTTTTAATGCCCCTGCGCCACCATCCATCCAGTGAGTCGAAACCACTGCATCCATAGCCCCGGCGTCAAGCGCGGCTTTGCGTACCAATTCCACTTCGGCTGGTTTGTCATCTTTGAATGAATTGACCGCAACAACCACATTCACACCAAATTTCAGAGCATTTTTGATATGCCTCTCCATGTTGGGAAGCCCGTTGCGAACCAGTTCAATATTCTCATCGGTATATTCAGGCGCCAGAGGTTTACCAGCCACGACTTTGGGTCCACCACCATGCATCTTGAGGGCACGTACTGTGGCAACCAATACCACCACCTGCGGAATCAGTCCGGAATACCGGCATTTAATATCAAAAAATTTCTCCATACCGATATCAGCCCCAAAACCAGACTCTGTGATCACGTAATCAGCCAATTTGAGAGCAATGCGGTCGGCGATGATGGACGATTGTCCATGGGCAATATTTGCAAATGGCCCGGCATGCACCAGAGCGGGCGTGCCTTCCAGAGTCTGCATCAGGTTGGGCTTGATGGCATCTTTCATCAGAACAGTCAATGCTCCAGCCACACCCAGGTCTTCTGCTGTGATGGCATTGCCTTTACGGTCGGTGCCAATGACCATACGACCCAGTCGTTCGCGCATATCTGCCAGGTCAGTTGTAAGAGCCAGGATGGCCATGATTTCACTGGCCACCGTAATGTCAAAACCGGTGCGGCGGGTTTTGCCTTTTTCTTCGCGTCCAAGTCCCACTTCAATTTCACGCAAGAAACGATCGTTGGTGTCAATGACACGCCGCCAGGTGATGGAAGCTGGATCAATATCCAGGCGGGCAAAGCGAGAACGCTCTTTAGGTGTCAGTTTGTTTGGGTCGGTTTTCTCAATGCCGAGCTTTTTGAGCCGGCGCAGCATGGAGGGTGAGAATCTACGATTGCCCTGCTTATCCATTGGGCAAAGTGCATTGAACAGCTTTTCATCATCCGGTTGTTCGCCTTCGTGAAACATTCGGGCATCAATAGCAGCCGCGCACAGGTTGTTGGCAGCGGTGATGGCGTGAATGTCACCGGTCAGGTGCAAATTAAAATCTTCCATGGGGATGATCTGGGAATAACCACCGCCGGCAGCGCCGCCCTTAATCCCAAAGGTTGGCCCCTGCGAGGGTTGGCGGATGACGGTAAAAACCTTCTTGCCAAGATATGCACCCAGCGCCTGGCTAAGTCCAACAGTGGTGGTGGTTTTACCTTCTCCAAGCGGGGTGGGTGTAATGGCGGTCACGTCAATATACTTTCCCTGAGGGCGATCCTGCAGGCGCTTCAAGACCTCCAGTTTGATCTTGGCTTTGTATGGGCCATAAAGTTCCAATTCCTCGGCCAAGAGGCCGCTTTCCTCGGCTACCTGGGTGATGGGTTTGAGATCGGCTGCCTGGGCGATATCAATATCTGTTGGCACCGGGCGAACAAGTTTCAACTTTGTAGGTGTAAAGCTCATCGTTATTTTGTCTCCGAAAAAATAAGATTGGAATTGCTGTCAGAAAACATCTTAAGAATCCAACTTCTTTTGATTTATTCCAGGTTGGCATGACGTGCCAACATCTGCGCGGTGGTGACACCCATGCTCTGCATCAACCCCAGGATAAGGCAGTCGCAGAGAATAAGCATGGACTGTTCGAACAGAGTGCCCATGGGTTGTACCGATTCGAGACCGCTCATTCCTTTGACATTCTTGAGTGACGGAGCCGGAATCAGGACTCGATGGTCGGCCAACTCGGCCAGGGGGGAGGCGGAATCGGTAGTGAAGAGCAAGATTTTTGCGTTTTGGCGCCGAGCCTGCCCGGCAATAGCCAACAACGAAACCGTCCGACCTGAACCCGAGCCAAGAATTAACAAGTCTGTCTCTGTAATGGCGGGGGTGGTGGTTTCTCCAGCAACATAGACAGTTTTTCCAAGGTGCATGAGCCGCATACCCAAAGCCCGCATGCAAAGGCTGCTCCGCCCGGCTCCTGCCACAAAGATACGCGGATAAAATTGCATCCACTCCGCGGCGAGGGCCAGGTTGGCGGCTGCCACCTGGCGCACACAGGTTGACAGTTCGGCAAGAATCTGCTCCAGCACAATATCGACAGGTTCGTTGTTCACAGATTTCAGTCACTTCAATCGAGCTTACTCAGCGATTCCCACGGCTCGCGCATAATTTGCGTCAAGCGCTGGTATTCGGCATAACGGGCAAGGTGGAGCGGGGTGTTGGCCGGATTCGGTTCATGCACACGGACGACTGAGACCGCTGCCTGGATGGCATCGGCATAGTTGCCATAGATACCCGCGCCAATGCCGGCTGACAGGGCTGCACCGCGAGCTCCCAGCTCATTTCCATCCGATATTTCCATTGGCACCTGGATTGTATCGGCAAACATCTGCGACCAAACCAAACTGCGCGAACCGCCTCCGGCCAGCCGCACTGTGTTAATCTGACCGCCAGCGGCGCGCAGCTTCTCAACATGACTGAGGTGGCCAAACACAACCCCCTCATAGAGCGCGTATAGCAGATGTGCGCGCGTGTGCCAACCCGCTACACCGTAGAATCCCGCACGCGCGGTGGGTTGGACATTTGACCCATACAGGAAAGGATGGAAGATAATATTGGTGCTGTCGGGAGACAGGCTGGCAACCTCTTCATTGCACACATCATAGACTGAAATTCCCCTCTGCCTGGCTTCGGCGCGCTCGTCACCGCAACACTGTTTCACAAACCACTCCAGGTTGGTGGCGGAGGTGGCGCTGCCTTCAATGGTGAGGTACAGGCCAGGTTCAGCAAAAAGGGTGGTCATGAACAATCCAGGATCGACAATGGGATCGCGGGTAATGACCTCGTTGATGCTCCAACTGCCCATCACCAGGCAGGCCTGGTTCGGATGGATTGCCCCGGCACCAATAGCGCTGGCATCCACATCGATCAGACCACCCACAACAGGCGTCCCTATAGCCAGCCCGGTCTCCTGGGCTGCGGCAGGAGTTACCTGGCCGACGATTTCGCTGCTCTGTTTTAACGCCGGCAATGCCGCAAAAGCTTCCGAAATATCGTAAAGCCCCATCAACTCTTGGGAGTAACACTGGTTGCGAACATCCAGCAAACTACTTGCGCTCATGTCGGTGTAATCACTGGTGATCTCACCGGTAAGGCGATACTTGATATAGTCCTTGACCATCAGAATTGCGCCCAGACGTTCATACTGCTGCGGCTCATACTGTTTGAGCCAGGCCAGCAGTGCGTTTGGCTGTGCGGGCCAGAAAGATTGGATGGTGAAAGGGAATACTTGTTTATGCAGATCGCGCTCATTCCACGAATTCACCACATCGGCAGCGCGTGAGTCCATGGACTGAATGCCGTTGCGGAGCGGCTGCCCCTGCTTATCCAAAAGATAGACACCGTTGCCATGGCCGGTATTACCGATCCCGGCGATCTCTTTTGACTGGATGCCTGATTTGTCCAGGACCTCGCGGATGGCGCTGGCTGTGCTCTGCCAAAGCATTTCCATGCTACGTTCCGTCCATCCCGGATGTGGATATTCTGTATCGGCTTTGCAACTGGCAACTGCGATTTCCTTGCCTTTTAAATCAAAGAGTGCCGCTTTAGAGACTGTGCTGCCGTTATCAATTCCCAAAAGATATTGGCCCATAATTTTCCTCCGTAAATCTCTCTTATTTATTCAGTGGGGCTTTGCCAGCCGAACCCAGTAACATGTTTTTTTGACGTATGACTGCGCTTGCTGCTTATTGCGATGTCATACGCACCGATAACCTAATTTTGCCCCATGTATGGCTGCAAAATTTCTGCTAAAGCCGTAAATTTCATGGAGTACCTTGAATACACTATCCTGCAAAAGCGGGTTCGATTAAACCTTTGACATCCGTTTTGATGCATAACAGATCACCAGCCCAGGGTTCGAGTTTTCGCTCTTCTTCCCCAAACTCCCACGATGAAGTAGTGACAAAGAGTTTGTTCAATTCTTTGCCGCCAAATGCGAAGGAGATGACGTGTTGAACAGGGAAACGGACCTGGCGTTCGATTTTGCCAGCGGGATCATAGCGTGTGAGCTTCCAACCAGCCCAATGGCCGTTCCAGACATATCCCTCGGCATCCACAATCAAGCCATCAGGCATTCCTTCATCCTTAGGTACACTTGCAAAAAGACGACGATTGCTGGTTGTGCCATTGGTTATGTCATAATCAAGGACAATGATTTGATTATGTCGTTGATCGGCCACATACACTGTCTGACCATCCGGGCTGAGGCCGATGCCGTTTGCCGTGGCATAGCCTGTGTCGAGCTTATGAAGTGATAAGTCAGGGTCCAGGCGATGCAGTGAACCATCAGGAAGAAAGGGGTCATTATTGTTGACGGTTCCGACCAGCAAACGCCCTTGTCGATCCACAGCAGCATCGTTGTAGCACATCTCCGGCTTGTCTGGTTCAGGTGACCCCACCAAGAGCTTGTATTCATTCGTTTCAGAGTCCCACGCATATAGCCCGTTCTGGGTAATAGCAATCCAGCCTCCAGAAGCCCGGCGAGCTATTGCCGTCACTGGCAGGCTGGTGGGGAATTTGGTGAACTTCCCTGTTTCTGGATCAAACCGGCAGATTAACCCGCATCCCCAATCCACCCAATACAGGGCATTTTCTCCAGGTTCCCAGATCGGGGTTTCTCCTAGTTTATTTTGCGAAGACAAAAGATGTTCCGGCTCGTTCATAAGGTGGTCTCCTATTTAAAATCTGAACTAATCGTAAAGCAGGCGGCTGACCTGGTTGTCAGGACAAAGATACTTGCGTTCTGTTCGCAGGCCACCGCTAGCTATACATTTTCAACCTAACTATGAAAGCTACATATAATGTTTTTAGTTTCTAGATCAATACCGGTAAGATATTTAATTGTCGCTTCCGAAGAAGCCAGATTCGGAAAACCTGAGGAGAGACGCCCCGTATTGCCATTACAAATGTTCCCAGGTTTCCAACAGATGCGCAATATCGTTAAAAATCATATCTGTTCCAATGGCTTCAGCCTCGGCGCGATCTGATGATCCTGATAAAACACAGATGGTGATCAAACCAGCTCTTTTCCCGCCAAGAATGTCGGTATCGACGCGGTCGCCAATGGCTGCTGTGGTCTCGGGTTGTGCGCCCATCTGTTCAAAAGCAAGTTGATACATAATCGGTTCCGGCTTGCCAATGGAGATTGGCTGGGTTTCTGAGGCTGTAGCCAGGGCAGCTATCATGGATCCAGTGCCTGGTATCAGGCCTTCTTCGGACGGATTGGTCGGATCAAGGTTCGTGGCAATAAAACGAGCGCCACCCCGAATCAACAGGGTGGCGCGCTTGAGTTTTTCATAGGTAACGTTTCGATCCATACTGGCAACGACCAACTGAACATTTTCATCGGCTAGAATGAAGCCTTCATCAACCATTGCTTGTTTGAGCGAGGGCATCCCAAAAACGTGGACGCGCGTTTCGAGTGGGTACGAACGCGCCAGGTAGCGCGCAGCTGCCTGGCCAGAATGCATGATCTCATCTGGTGAGATTTGCACACCCATCCGCGCCAATTTTTCGGCGTATTCTTGCGGAGTGCGGGTGGAGTTGTTGGTCGCCAATATAAATGGAATCGGGCGCTCGCGTAGGAAGGCAAAGAATTCGCACAAGCGAGGCATGGGTTGGTCGCCCCGATAGAGGACGCCATCCATATCAATGATGAGATGTTTAATATCAGACAATGAAGGCATATTACTTTCCTACTTCAAAATTTTTAATGTCACAATTATCTTTGTCCGTATTCATTCTGATATAAATTCACCATATAATCGACCTGCTCCGGGGATAGAAAGATAGGTTGCCCGCGCTCCATGGCCAGATGTGTGATCTTGGCGATCTCTTCGACTTCGACTGCCATTTTGGTGGCCTGTTGCGGTGAAGAACCGATGGTAAAGACACCGTGATTCTGCATGACAATGGCTCGTGCCCGGCCGATTTTTTTGATAATTTCTTGTCCAATATCTTCACCACCAATCGGCGCATAACCTCCCAGAGGGATTTCTCCACCGAGCATTGCCGAAGCCGTCAGACAGGCTGGAATAGGTTGCCCCAACACAGCGAAGCTGCTTGCATAGGGTGAGTGTGTGTGAACGATGCCAAAAACATCGGGGCGATGTTTATAGACATACAAATGAGTATCTGTATCAGTGGAAGGTATAAAATTCCCTTCAACGACCTTTCCATCCATGTCAACCACCACCATGTGTGCCGGTGTCAACTCTTCAAAGGCATAGCCGCTCGGTTTGATGACAACCAATCCTGATTCTGAGTCGCGCCCACTTACGTTGCCGCTTGTCATCTTAACCAGGTTGTTTTTGGGTAATTCAAGGTTACATTTCCATACAATCTCGCGAAGTTTTTCTAAAAGCATGATTAATTTATCTCCAATCTCTTATGATTTCTTTCGAAAATCATGATCAAAAAGTGCAAGGATTCCGCGGGCGGCTGCCTCATCTACGATAAGCGCGTGCATATACCCACCTCGCAGTGCTCCGTATATGGGCTTTGCTTTGGCTTCAGTGGCGGCAACACCAATCCTATAAGGAATGTTGAGAATTTCGTCCAGAGTCAACCCGATAACCCGATCGGTATATTCTTTCCCGCAGGGTTGACCATCAAGGTCATAGATGTGGGCTGCGATTTCGCCCACACCTCCACAATCCGTGATACGTTTCATATCCTCAGGGGATAGGGCCGTGAACTGGACAATGCGCGAGGCCTCAGCATCCAATGTGCCAATTCCCATGAGGGCAATGCTGGCGCGGCGGGCAATATCCAGGATCCCTTTGACTGGCTCCATCATACAAAGTAACTCACAGTTTTCCCGAGTCTCGACAAAAGCTGGTGCGTGGAGTTGATAGGCTTTGCCGCCCAACTTTTTGGCCATACTCGTAGCAAGATAGTTCATATCGTTTTCGATGGGACCCTGGAGAGCTCCAAGGATTGGTACAACTTCGACTTGATAAGAACGTGTGGGGTCAAGCGCAAGGGCGACAGCCCGAAGAGTTGTTCCCGGAGTGATAGCCAATACATCGCCATCGCGCAAGTGTGCCAACAGGTAATTTGCTGCCACGGCACCTAAAGCATTCAAAGATGAGATACCGGTCTCTGCTACAGCCGGAATGACGATTACATCATTCAAACTAAAGACAGCCTTCAGACGGGCTTCGAGGTCAAACAGTTGTTGAAACGGTGTCCGAATGGAAATATTTACATATCCTAGTTCGTGTGCTTGCTGGAGCAAGCGATTCACCTTTGGTATGGACAAACCCAGGCGCTGAGCAATTTCTGTTTGCGTCAGTTTCTCCATATAATGAAGGTTCAAAATTGTATTCATCAGGCGTATCGTTTCATAAGTTGGCATGTTTGTAACCCGTCCCGTTAATAATATGGTGCTCAATCCCAAGAATTGGGTGGCATCTGTTATTATAATAGGCACATTACACGGTTGAGGTCGCTTTTTCCAGCGCCGGGCAGCCAAATGGGCAGGAATCCGGCCATGTTTCAGCCACTAAGTCTTTAACGAATCTTCGGGCAGCAGCCGCCGAGGCGGCAGGATCACCATCAGTATGTATGTCTCCCCAGATCTCAACACCGAGCAACCCCCAAAAGCCTGTTTGCGCCAACGCCTGAAAAGTCTTTTGAAACGGAACTATCCCAGCGCCAAAAGGAACTCCACGAATGACTCGCGGTTGGGCATCCTTGACGTGAATACCCAAAATTTGACTTTTAGCCAGCATGATTTCATCGGGCGGGTAACATCCGGCTGCGGCAAGATTGCCAATATCTGGATATAATCGCAGCCAGGGTGAGTTGATTTCATGAATAATGGACAATGCCTTGCTCAGGTTTTCCACAAATGGAGTATCCAGATTTTCAAGGCCCAGCATCACACCAGCCTGCCCGGCCCAATGGGCACCCAATTGGAGGTAGTCAATAAAGTTTGCCCGGGTTTCCTCATCACTCGTTTCGTAAAAAACATCGTAACCCATCACCTGAATAACGCGCAATCCAATATCGCCCGCAAAGTCGATCGCTTTATGTAGGATAGCCAGTCCTTGCCGGCGAAGCTCTGGCGAATGACTGCCAAGCGGATATTTTCGATGCCCGCTTAAACACATCGTCATGATTCCCACGCCGGTATTTGCAATGGAGCGGCGTAAATTTGCTCGCTCAGAAGCTGACCAATCCAGCCGGCTCAAGCGCATATCGCTTTCATCAATCGAAATTTCAACAAAATCGAATCCTGCCTGACCTGCCGCGGCAAGACGTTCTTCCCAGGACAGGGCAGCGGGCAATGCTTTTTCATAGAGTCCAACGGGCATCTTGAACATGACGGCAACTCCGATCAAGCTTTATTCTTTTCCTGCACCAGCAGGTGATTGAGAACAACGGCGAAAATTAAGACGGTGCCTTTGGCCAGGTTCTCCCAATAAGGCGGGATGACGGTCATCAGGCCAATCGTCACGCAGATAATGATTAGAGCGCCGACCACCGTTTTCGTGACCGAGCCTTCGCCGCCTGCAAAGGCTGTGCCTCCCAGCAAGACAGCGATCAGGCAGTTGAATTCCATGCCGTCCCCGGAGAGCGGGTCGCCCAGGGACATATAGCTGGCGCGCGCCACACCGGCCATCGCAGCGAAAAATCCGACGATGATGTAAAGCAGCCATATAGTTTTGACTGCATTGATGCCCGAAAGCTCGGCTGCCAGGCGGTTGCCGCCGATGGCAGCGGCATATTTGCCCAGAATGGTTTTACGTTGGGCGATAGTCAACAAGACGATGATGAGAATGGCAACCCAGAACGCCCAGGGCAAGCCGAGGAGAACATCCTTGCGGGCGAAGTCGTTAATCCAGCCGGGCATTGTTTGGGTGGGGGTGCTTTTGATGGCCGAGGTGCCATCTGGCACAATCAGCAGAGCGATGCCTTTGAACAGGTTCAACGTTACCAGCGTGGCGATCACCGGTGTAATGCGCAGCCGCATCACCAGCAGGCCATTAAGAGCGCCCATTATCAATCCTAAAACCAGGGTAAGCGAAATGGCAACCCAGAAAGAGGACCCATTAAGTATCAGCCAGGAGAACACAACTGCAGTCAGACTCATGGCGCTTCCCACTGAAAGATCAATATAGCCAGAAATCATCAGCAGGGTGAAAGCGCCGCTTAAGATGAGAATGGGAACAGCACTGCGCAACAGGTTGATGATGCTATCGGGGCTGAGAAAATGTCCGCGCCCGAAGAAGGTGACCTGATCCAATTTCATCAGGCTGAAAGCCATTACAATCAACGCCAATACCACATAGATATAGTAACGCTTGATGTTGGCCCTAACCTCTGCTGAATGTTCTATTTGCTGCCGGAATGTATTTTTCTGTAAGGTATTATTCACGTTATTACTCCTTTGACCGTTCCGCACAGCCTAGCCTTTCCTTTTATCCAGGGCGTAACGCTGTGCCAGGATGGCGAGGAAAGTGACGATTCCCTTGAGGGTGAATTGCCAATCGGGCGAGAGCAGCATTCCGGTGGCTGCCGAGGTTACGACTGAAAGAATGATGGCGCCGACAAACATTCCCAGCACCGAACCGAAGCCCCCCGCAACGCTGACGCCGCCTAACAATGTCACGACCAGCGCATCAAATTCGTAGCCCATTGCCCGGCTCGAAACCCCGGCCTGGTATTCAGACGCCAGCAGGATTCCAGTTATCCCGGCCAGCAACCCGCTGAAGATGTAGAGCATGGTCAGATATTTGGCGACGTTTATGCCGGAGAGACGTGCGGCTTCAGGATTTGCACCAATCAGATAGATGCGCCGCGCAAAAATCGTTTTGCGCTCAAAAATGAACGCAGCAGTTATTAAAACAATCATGATCAACAAAGGGAGACGGAATGGCGTTCCAGGGATGTTCCAACTTCCCAACACACCAAAGGCATCCGGCAGACTGGTATTACGCTGCGCTCCCTGGGTGATAACCTGGGCTGTACCGCGCGCCAGCATCGATGTGCCGAGCGTGACGATGATGGACGGTACTTTTAGTTTGGCAATGAAAAATGCATTAACTGCGCCAACACCCATGGCGCACAGCAGCGCCAGCACCACCGCCACGCCGTAGGGCAGTCCCAGGCCATTGGCCAGCGTATTCTGTGAGACATTGACCCCCTGGCAGAAATAAACAGACAACACGCCGGTCAGGGCGATGTTGGCACCCACCGACATATCGTAGTTGCCGGTGATCAACACAAAGGTAACGCCAATCCCCAGAATGATAATGAACCAATTGTTCGTGATCAGATTGAGAATATTCTTGGGCAGGTAGAAGTTCGGCACCACGAGACATGCCAGGCCAAATAAGACAATTAGCACGCCAATCATGAACAGTGTAATGAATGACTCGTCACTTAACTTATTACCGATTATTAATTTCTGCGCCTGTTTGATTTCCATGACTATGCTCCTCCTGTGACGATGTGAAGGACATTTTCGCTATTGATTTCAGGGCAATTTCGCATTGTGGACTTAAGACTTCCCTCGTATAGAAGATAAATGCTGTCGCAGATGTTCATAACTTCAGGCAACTCCGAGGAAAAAATGATGATGGTTTTTCCTTCTTTCGCGAGTTGGCGGATAATGCTGTAGATTTCACTCTTGGCGCCCACATCAATGCCGCGGGTTGGCTCATCCAGCATGAGCAGGTCGGCATCTGCAAAAAGGCATTTAGCCAGCACTACTTTTTGCTGGTTGCCGCCGGATAGCTTGGCGGCTTCTTTTTCAATGGTGTTTGTGGCAATCTTTAATTTATCCACATATTCGAGCGCGGCTTTTTGTTCCAGCGTATTGTTGATGAATCCGCCGCGCGAAATTTTTGCCATATTCATAACCGGCACATTGCTGCGGATGGTCAAGATCGTGAACAATCCCTGCGTTCGTCTTTCTTCAGGCACCAGGGTAATGCCTGCATTTATGGCATTCTCAGTTTCAGGTTTGAGGATTTGACCTTTGAAGATGATTTCGCCATCGTAAGCATCAGCGCCATAGAGTGCGCGCGCCAGCTCGGTTTTGCCTGCGCCTACCAACCCATAAAACCCGGCAATTTCACCGGGCCGGATCTCAAATGAAACATTGTTCAATCTATGATTGGATAAGTTCTTAACTTGCAAAATGGGTTCCGAGTTTTCACAGCTTCGAGGTGTGTACTGCTCAAAAACCGTCTTGCCAATCATCATTTTGATGAGCTCAGAGCGGTCATGCACTTCTGCGACAGGTTTTGTCTCAATATGCTTGCCGTCGCGCATGACCGTCACATAATCTCCAAGCTCAAAAATCTCATCGAGCCGGTGAGAGATGTAGATGACAGTGACGTTTCTCTCACGCAGGTTTTTGATGATGGCAAATAACCGGAGGATTTCGCTCTCAGAGATGGCGGCGGTAGGCTCGTCCATGATGATGATGTCAGCTTCGGAGGCAACTGCTTTGGCAATTTCTACGATTTGTTTTTTCGCCACGCTTAAGGAAGAAACCAGTTGATTCGGTTTGATGGATGGCTCGATGCTGTTTAAGACCTCGACCATCTTGTTGATTTTTTCTGTCCGTCGGATAAAACCGAAGGTGGTATCTTCCATCCCCAGGGTGAGGTTTTCCTCAACGGTGAGTTGATCAACTACATTAAGTTCTTGAAACAGGGTGCTGATGCCTTTTTGCTTGGCATCACGTGTGTTGTGCGGATTGTATTCTTCACCATTCAGCAAGATTTGTCCACTGGTGCGGGTGTATGCGCCGGTCAGGATCTTTATTAAGGTAGATTTCCCTGCGCCGTTTTCGCCAACCAGGCAATGAACGGTATTCCGCTTGATGTTAAAACTGACATCGTTGACCGCCCTAACCCCCGGGAAATCTTTGATCAGATTCCTGATCTCCAGCACATTCTCTGTCGGTTCCATGCATAATCTCCTTGAACTTGATGGGAGGAAAGCCATGGCTTTCCTCCCATCGGCTCAAATTATTATTCTTCGAACTGTATTACTCAAGATTGGTGCCGAATTGGGCGTTCAGCCAGGTTACAGCATCAGCGCGCGGCATTGTCCAGAAGGAAATGTTGTAGGCTTTGTAGAAGAACTCTTCAGCGGGCTGCGAGGTCGGTTTCACTTTGCCAGAGGCAACATCCATGATCAGGTCAATACGGCCGCGGGCGGTCTCGATTGGCGGGAGGCCCATGGAGAGTTTCAGCGAGCTGTTCGGGTCGTAGACTTCTTTCATTTCAACTTCGTCGAAGTCGACGCTGGCGACAATCTCGGTCAAGGGTTTACCATTGTCCATCTTGCCACGCCCGGCCTGCTTGAGGGCAGCCATCGTGCCGACGGTCAGGTTGGAGGCTTCAGAGTAGATCAGGTTGACTTCGGGGTGAGTGGTCATCAGGTCGGTGATGATCTGTTTGGCGGCATCGGGGCCTTTGCTGGCATCCTGGCAGCCCAGGTCTGTGGCAGTCGGATCGACGGAGAGCACACCCTTTACAAAGGGATCGGTACGTCCGGACTTCACTTCGGTGTGGTTCGCCAGCCCAATTGCACCATCACGATGGGTTTGTCGGGGTTGGCGGCTTTCCACTGGGTGGCCATTTCAGCGCCCATGGCAAACGAAACGCCTTGTTCATCGCTGCGCGCGGTCGGAATGCCGCTGTCGCCCAGCGGGCTGAAGAACGAGGTCAGGATGATACCTTTCTCAAGGTCTTCCAGCACGGCAGGTTTCACCGCTTCGTAATCCCAAATGTGCAAAGTCGCAGCATCCATACCCTGGGCAGCGATCTGGTCAACGTTTTGGGTCATCACGGTACCATCGGACTTGCCGTCGAATACGAACACTTCAGCGCCGTATTTCTCCTTGGCATACTTCTTCGCTTCGGTCGCCTGCGCCTGGTGGAATACATTGGACAGATCCGATACGAAGAACGCAATTTTCATGGGCTTGGCTGCGGGGTCTTGTGCAGCTGGAGCCTCGGATTCGGGAGCGGCTGCCGGGGCAGGGCCGCAGGCTGTTAACATGAAGCTGGCGAGTAACAGCACGGATAAAAGAGCGAACAGAGTCTTTCTCATCTTTATTTTTCTCCTCTACTTCTGTTTAAGAAAAGGAAACGGTTGGTTACGTCGCACCTTATGATGGGCATAAATTTTTATTAGGCCGGTTTCGGTACGACACTGGAGATACTTTAGTGAATATGTTGTTCGCGCCACCATCCTTTACCCGGAAAAAAGATTCGCCTGTTATAACAACCCTTAATGACAAGCGACATCTTCGGGTTTTAGTATTTTTCGATCTAATTTCTAGTAACCGCTAACATCCTGCGCAAGTCCGTATAATACCAACTCGGTAACACATCCACCCCGTGTGAGCGCACAGGTCTGGTAGATCATATCGGCAAAGTGTTCGGGGCGGACGGCTAGTTCTTCATCCCATTCAAATTTACTGACACCTGCTGCTGCCGCCTGGAAGCCTGTATTGGAACCTCCTGGTACGAGGAGTGTGACACCGACGCCATGAGGGCGCAATTCTGTGTACAGGCACCGGGAAAAGGCATTGACACCGGCTTTAGCGGCAGAATAAACCGACCAACCTGGCCAGGAGCGGCGGTCGCAGGCGCTCGACACATTGATGATTTTCCCAAACCCCTGTTTCTTGAATTGCGGCGTAAAGGTGCGGCAGCTCATGATGACGCTGTTGAGATTCAGGTCCAAGATGCGCTTATTGATCTCATCATCCATCTCTTCGATGGGGGCTACTTTGAGTGCGCCGCCCGCGAAATTGATGAGAAAATCCACCTTACCAAAGTTTTCGATCGCTTCTTTGAGCGCTCTTTCGAAGGTTTCAAGTTTGGTTACATCGCCAGCAAGGGCGACAACTTTCGAACCGGCTTCTTTACAGACCTTGGCAGTGGCTTCGAGAGCCTGCTCGTTGAAGTAGATCAATACGAGGTTCACCTGGTCGGTTTTGGCAAACAATTCCGTGGTGGCTTTCCCGAACCCGGAACCGGCGCCTGAGATAACCGCAACTTTTCCATTTAATGACTCAGTCATGTTCTTTTCCTCCAATTCAATTAATGTCTCAGATTGTTTCTTTTCGTAACTGTGCCAACAGCTTGCCCAGTTCTTCATCCTCAATTGTGTAACAGTGTTCCGGTCCAGGGAATTGTCCTTGTTCAACTTCCGTGCGGAACTGTGTCAAAGCCGTCACGATAATTTGTGTCAGATCCAGATAGACTTTAAGAAAACGCGGTGATAATTCTTTGAACATGCCCAGCATGTCCTGCGTCACCAGCGCCTGACCGTCACAATCTGGCCCAGCTCCAATTCCAATGATGGGAATATCCAGACTGCGAGTGATGATGGACCCCAACCGGTCGGGAACGCACTCAACAATCAGCCCAAATGCGCCCGCCTCTGCCAGCGCTACGGCGTCAGCAACAACCACTGCTGCGCTGGCTGCCGTCCGGCCTTGAGTTTGAATCGCCCCGGTGCGCACAATCTTCTGTTTGGTGACTCCCAGGTGCCCTAATACCGGCACACCTGCATGCACCAGGGCTTTCACTTTGGGTGCGTCGTCAGCGGTTCCTTCCAGGTGTACGCCATCGGCGTGGCCTTCTTTCATCAACCGCACGCCGGTGAGTACAGCCTGTTCCACAGTTTCATATGAGCCAAACGGCAGAGTGGTCACCACCATGGCACTCCCTGCTCCGCGCACTACAGCTTGCGTGTGGTAAACCATCTCTTCCACGCTTACCGAGACTGCTTCCGATCGACCGAGTCCCACCGTACCCACAGCATCACTGACCAATACCACGTCCACACCGGCAGCATTGATGAATTCCGCCATCGGAGAATCATAGGCCGTCAGCAGGGTGATCTTCTGGCCTCTACGTTTTTTGCTCCTCAGGGACGTTGCTGTTACCTTAGGTCGTGTACTCACATATGCCTCGCTCTGTTATTTAAAGGGATGCAGGTAACAAATTTTCGAGATCGAGGTGTGGACTGGGCAGAATCCGCACTGACACCACCTCACCCAACCGACGCGCGGCTTGCGAACCCGCTTCAATGGCCGTCCGCACAGCACCAACATCGCCGCGCACCATGACGGTCATATAGCCGGCGCCAATCGCACGTAGATCGAGTAATGTGATATTCGAGGCTTTAATCATGGCATCAGCCGCCTCGATACATGCCACAAGTCCGCGCGTCTCGATCATTCCTAATGCCCGCATCCCGGGGTCCAGCTCATCTTCCGAGGTTTGAATAACGTCTTGACTCTGATTTGGTTTTACCATGGTTCTTTATTCCTTCCTGTAGGAAATGACGCCCTCAAATCGCAGGGAGTCGAGAATACCAACAATAGCTGCATCAATTGGCGATGAATTTTGGCCGGTGACCACACGCGCTGAACTGCCCTGGCTCACTATGACGAGTTCGCCTTCGCCAGCACCAACCAGGTCTACAGCCAAAAAGAGCTCGCCCTGGGGTCTACCGCTTGAATCGGCAGGTTGAACGAGCAGCAATTTGGTTGTTTTTAAAGTATCGTGTTTAAGGGAGGCAACTGCCAAACCCACAACTTTTGCGACAATCATGTTATCTCCTAGCGAGTACCAGTCGATTAGTTTCCGGAGCGCTTACCGGTGGACTGCCTGACGAGTTCAACCAGTTGATCGACCACTCCATCAGAACCAGGATGGGTTTTTGGTTGCTCCTGTCGAGCCGCAACAACTGGTAATTTGCCATGCTGGCAACCCTTTGGTTTGGCGCCCAACACGGGCGCCGCCTCACGTACCATTGGCGCAGGTGCGACCGGTGAGGCTGCCCTGGGAGAGGCTGAATCGGCAGACGGAGGGGCAACCTTTACTGGTGTAGGGCGGGAACCATCCAAAAGGACGATACCCAACTGACGGGCCATATCGCGCGCCAAATCCATCAGTACCATGTCCTCATCCACTACCAATTCTTTTTTCCCCTGCGCCGCCAGGTTTTCGATATCTTCCTTGCAAATGTATTTCACCGGGATACCTCCAACGGGGCTTATTTGCCCAGGCCGCCCAAACTATTAATCGCCTGAACGGCTGCATCGCGCGCCACCTTGACTTCAGATTCGTTGCCTGAGAGGTAGAGTCGCCCGAAACGGCCAGTGGATTGGTAATGAACCAGCGTAATGTGAGCCGCTTTTTCGGCTTCATTCGCAGCCAGCATCACGTATGAGGCAGGCGCAACTTCAAGCACGCACAAAGTTTGGCCGCGGAGCAACAACCCACCACGACTGGACTGGTTTACCAGTTGGGCTTCGTAGGCATCCACATTGGTGATCATCTTGATTGATGCGATTTCGGGCTTGCGGCGATCGTGCTCGGAGAGATTGAAGCGGGCCAGCGCTGCGTTCCCGGCCACGCGCACGGCCTCTTGGAAAGGTGCATGGATTTCGAGACTGCCAAATTCTCGCTCCACACTCAAAGTTCCAGGTCGAACTTCGGTCGTCTTGAGCGCTACATCCAAAAATTCGTAAACCTCACTGGCAGGCGCCAACTCAACATACACCTGGGCCATGCCTTCAACAGGGACATCGCCCCTGAGAAGCATACCGGTCAGCGCCGCGTATTGGGGTTGCATTGAGTCGATGAGTATATATGTTCTGAGTTCCATTATTCCTCGCCTTAATGCCTGTGCCTAGCGTTCTGCGGGCAGGTTCGCAAGCGCCCGCACGATTTTGGTCGGACCCTGGTGAAGCAGCTTTTCGACAACAGGATGAGGCCGGGCGATGACATGTGCAGCCACCAGCTCTCCTGCCCGCTTGGCAGCGGCGACACCCGCATCCACCGAGGCCTGCACCGCGCCGACTTCACCGCGGACCATGATGGTGATGTACCCACCACCAATCTCTTCCTGGCAGACCAGGCGCACATGAGCCACTTTGGTCATTGCGTCAGCGGCTTCAATCGAAGCTACCAGTCCTTTTGTTTCGACCATTCCTAGTGCAGTTAATTGCAGTCTTGATGTAGCCATTTATGTCCTTACCTCCTAAGAGATTCCAAACACATGATTCGCGGCTTTAATACCCGCGTTGGTATCAACCGGATGCCCCAGGTTTCGCAGGGCAGTTCCAGTTGCATTCAATAAGTCAATCACCCGGTTGCGAGATAGATCGCTCAATTGGGTGGGGTCGAGGAAAAATGCGCTCTCGGATACTGCTCCAAAAACTCCGTTTGCACTCACAATTTGTCCCAGGCTGCGCACGACATCTGCAGAATGCAAATTGCCTGGGCATTGAATATCAGTTTGAGGGCCCAGGCAAAAACGATTAGGTGAATCGCAGCCCGGGCAATCATTGCCGTCTGCAACCAACATCAAACCCATCTCACTAACTCCCCACCGTATGGCTTTGACAGAGAGATCAGCGATGGAGGAGGCCGACGAAGCTGCTGAAGACGATAATTTATGGGTGCTGGGAGAGGCTCCTGACCACAATTCGGCCAGAGCCACGCGCATTTCGTGAGCAGCGGCGCGAGGGTCAGCCGCCTCACGGATGCCGCGTCCACAAATCAAAACAGATACTGGCAGGTCGGCAAAAAATGGCAGCAGTTCCATGGTCATCCCACCGGTGACAGTGAGCTTGAAACCCATGTCGATCAGCTTACGGATTGTAACCTTGTCTGATTCCTGCCACATGCGACCGGCTGACTGGGCATCCCATTCGCGGTGATAAATGAGCCGCTCAACGCCTATTTTGCGCCATTCTTCAGCCCTGTTTAGGATTTCGTTGTCACGGACACCAGTCAGTTCCATTAACATTTCCTTACCGCATTCACGGGCTACTGCTAGTGCTTGTTCGACTGTGGCAAGCGTGGCGCCACCTATGACAGTCATCATATCGGCGCCGGCGTCAAATGCCATCTTTGCCTCGAGCCCCCCGACATCAGGGGATTTGAAATCGGCCAGTATGATTTTGTCAGGGCAAATTTCTCGCATAGCCCGGATTGCTTCCAGCCCAGCCGCTTTACACAAAGGTGTTCCAATTTCAATGATATCTACCTCAGGGGCAACTAAAACCGCCATCGCCAGCGCTTTAGGGAGAGAGATGTAATCCATGGCAATTTGGAGTAGGGGTGTGGCATTACTCATATTTAACCTCGATGCTAAGTCCACTTTCGGACCTAATGTAAAGTGGATACCTACCGGGGTATCCCTTAAAAAACCAATATTCTTATCTTGATAAGTAAGTTGATATATATATCGTTGTAAAACCAATAAATGATAAATTTATTATCTGTTGAAAATATTATCATATCGAACTAGTATTGTCAATTATTATCAAAAAGCGAGGAGTAATGTAATTTGCCGTGGGTGACATTTATCACCCTTAAATTCACATTCAAATGAATAAAGCAGAAAGAAAAGAGATTGTTGGATATTTTTGGTAGAAACCAGATGATGTTTGTCCTGTGGATGGTAAAAGAAAAATCCCTGGCTTTGATAGCCCGGGAAATGCGAAATCACCTGTTAGACCGAAAGGAAAAACCCTGTGGATATGATTTACATTGTGGCGTGGTGATTGTGATAACGTTGGGATTTATGCGCAATATGGCTTATGCCAGCATGGCACTGTGTTATGCGCGTAGTCAGGTGATTTTGTGAACTTTTCTTCCCGCACCAGGGATGGGTAGTTGGAAAGCTGGGATTGATTAGCATTAATCCAAGCATGTCCATTGTGTGGCACGGTGAGAAGTTGGAAATCGAACGCCATGCCGCCCAGATTGGTATTCAATGGCGGCTGGCGGGTTGGCGGAGACAGATGATGCTGGTTGAGTGGATTTTCAGGTTGGTCTATAAGCCGCATGGTATCCCTCGATGGGATTGTGGCCACTTAAAAGGGAAATGCCTCAGGTTGGTCTATAAGCCGCATGGTATCCCTCGATGGGATTGTGACCACTTAAAAGGGAAATGCCTCAGGTTGGTCTATAAGCCGCATGGTATCCCTCGATGGGATTGTGACCACTTAAAAGGGAAATGCCTCAGGTTGGTCTATAAGCCGCATTCTGTCCACCAACAGGGTTTCTCCGAAGAGACGACTGAAGGTTGGGGAATCATCTATCTGGGAGGATTGTTACCAATCCACTCGTGCGATCTACCCGGGACTCAAATGAGACGAGCAGCCTCGTTGTCCCTGCTTGACCTTGCTCCCAATGGGGGTTGCCCGGCCGCTGCATTACTGCATACGCCGGTGGTCTCTTACACCACCTTTTCACCCTTACCCCGCAATGCGGGGTTACCTCGCATTGCGGGGCGGTATATCTCTGTAGCCCGATCCGACAGGTTACCCCGCCCCGGATGTTATCCGGCATTGCGCTCTTTGGAGTACGGACTTTCCTCGATGCGGACAGGCCGCACCGCGATTCCCCGACCAACCTGGGGCGCTTAGATCATACCCCGGAACAGCAGGTGCGTCAATCACACCGGCTGGTATGAAAAAGCGATCGGAGACGGGCATTCCTTCACTGGTATAATCTCAGGCGGAGGGAAGATAATGCCCATTCATCTGTTACCTGACAAAGTGGCTTCACAAATTGCAGCCGGCGAAGTGGTGGAACGACCGGCCTCTGTGGTGAAAGAGCTGTTGGAAAACGCCCTGGATTCCGGCGCAACCCAGATTCGCATCCGCCTGGATCAGGCTGGCAAGCGGTTGATCGAAGTCACTGATGATGGCGCAGGCATTCCAGCCGATGAGCTTTCTCTGGCTGTGGCGCGGCATGCCACCAGCAAAATCCAGTCAGCAGATGATCTTTTCTCCATTCGCACCCTGGGATTTCGCGGCGAGGCGCTGGCATCCATCGGTTCTGTCTCGCTTCTGACGCTGACCTCTAAAACAGCTGATGCTCAAACGGGCGGCCGTCTGCGAGTGGAAGGCGGGAAGAACGGCTCAGTGGAGGCAGTGGGTGCGCCGCAAGGCACGGTGGTGACCGTGGAAGACCTTTTTTTCAATGTACCGGCGCGTTTGAAATTTCTTAAAGCTGATGCCACTGAACGACGCCACGCAGCCGACCTGGTGACTCGTTATGCCCTGGCTTATCCATTTGTGCGTTTTCACCTGCTTCTTGATGGTGTGACAGCGCTGCAAACCAGCGGGAATGGCAATCAGCGCGAGGTATTGAGCTCCTTGTATGGCGTGGAACTAGCCCGGCAGATGTTGGAGATTGAATTGCAGGATGAAAGCTGCCGGATCAGGGGCTATATCAGCCCGGTGGCGCAAACCCGCTCGAATCGGCGCGAAATTTCTTTTTTTGTTAATGGCAGGTGGATACAGGATACGGCGCTTGTCAGCTCGTTAAACCATGCTTATCAAAATATGATCATGGTGGGGCGTTATCCCACCGCGGTGTTGTTCCTGGAAATTCCACCCGAAGAAGTGGATGTAAATGTGCATCCGGCTAAAGCAGAAGTTCGTTTTCGCAACAACGATAAAGTTTTTGCAAATGTTCACCGCGCTGTGCGGCGCGGCTTGATGGCATTTTCTCCGGTGCCTGAATTGCATCCCATCCAGTGGAACCTGGTTGACGAGCAAACGCAAAAACCTGAAATGGGGGTGGATCCGGCCTGGCAGATTGTGCACGACCCTGAACTTGTTTCCCCACTCACAGAGATGGTTGTTGGAGTTGTGCAAAGCAATGTCGAAACCGCTGTAGCGCCGATATTTCCATCGGGAAGTTTGCCTTTGCTGCGCCTGGTGGGGCAAATTGGCGCCACCTACCTGGTGGCTGAGGGACCAGATGGATTGTATTTAATTGACCAGCACGCGGCGCATGAACGGGTGCTTTTTGAGCAAATGATGCGTCAGCGCCAGGCTACCATCCCTGCCCAGACCGTGCTGGAACCCACGGTGGTGCAACTGGCGCCAGGCAACGCTCAATTGTTGGAAGAGAAGATACCCCTGATGAAAAGCCTGGGGTTTGAGATCGAACCATTTGGGCCGAATACCTTCCGGGTTCATTCCTTACCTGCGTTGCTGGCTGAAATCAGCCCTGAAGCGGCTTTACGTGCGGTTGTGGAAGATTTTGAAGAAGACGAAACCCCGCTGCAAAATGAAATCGAAGCCAAAATTGTGGCGCGTATATGCAAAAGGTCAGCTGTAAAAGCTGGAAAAGTGTTGAGCGCGCAAGAGCAGGAGGCGCTGCTGCGCGGACTGGAAGGATGCCGATCACCGCGCACCTGCCCGCACGGACGACCGACCATGATTCATCTATCGGTGGATTTGCTGGAACGACAATTTGGCAGGCGCGGCAGCCGTTGATGTGTGGATCAGCCGGGCGCAATGCGCTCTGCAAACTCTTTTGCCAATCGGTCATATTGTTGGGTTAAAAGGCTTTCAGGTTGGATGACACTTAAAGGCATGGAACGCAATCCAGCCTGATAGGCGATTTCAGGGGCGGGGGGAATAAAAATACTCACCGGCACGCCCAGGTTTTCTTCCAATTGCGCCGCAGTGAGTTGCATTTCAGAGCGGGTGCGGTTGATGGCTACCACCGTCAGCAGGTGGTTTTCTCCCAGGTTCTGGCGAATCTGTTCAATAAGAATTTTAGTTTGCCTGGCGGCGGCGGGGAACGGTTCAGTGATGATTAAAATTTCGCCTGATAAAGCCAGCGAGGAGAGAATATCCGGGATCATCATAATGCCATAATCCAGCAAGACAATTGGCGCCAGCGTGGTAAGCGTTTTGATGATCTTTCGCAATGGGTCAATGGCGTTGACCAGTTTGAAATCTTTTAATAAATCACTGGCCGGCAAATAACTTGGACCGTATTTGGTTTTAATAAGCCGTTCTTTTACTGTTGCCGGAGTGATGTTCTCCAACGGCATTTCCAGCAGGTTGCTCAAACCATCGGCATTGGGCAAACCCAGGTCCAGCGCCCAGGTGCCATGTCCGGGCTGCAATTCAGCAGCGATTATATCCATTTTGGTGGCCTTGAAAAGCGCCATTGACAGGTTTAATGTCAAACTAGAGGCTCCTAAACCACCGCGCGGCGAAATCACGGCAATGCTATGACCGGCAGACAGAGTTTCTTCGGGTTGTGGGGAAACCTGTGGTTTGCCGCGCGCCAGCAGGGCTTTCACATTGGCAGCCAGTTCGGCCGGATGAATAGGTTTGGTGAGATAACCGTCTGCCCCGGCCTCATAGCCTTTTACTTTGTCTTCCAACTGTGTGCGGGCTGTGAACATGATGATGGGAATGGCAGCCGTTTCCGGCATCTCGCGCAAGCGGCGCGCCACTTCAAAACCGTCCATATCGGGCATCATCACATCCAGAATGATCAAATCGGGTTTTTGCGTTTGCACCTGGTTCAAGGCATCGGTGCCTTGAACGGCGTTGATCACTTCGTATCCCTTGCGTGAAAGCATAAGCTCAACAAGGTGTACGGTTTGTTGGTCATCATCGACAATCAAGATTTTTTCTGCCATAGTATTCTCACCCTCGTCCTATTTTTTCAGTCTAGCATAAACACGTAAGGCATGCAATCATCTGATAAGCAAACAGGAATGAAAAAGAGGATAATTTATTAAATATTAATACCCATAAATATTCTGAAAAAAGAAAAAACGAGTGAAATTTCAGCTTCACTCGTTTTAAAGAACATAATGTTCCCAAAAAACCGAACAGAAGAGTGTTTCAAGAACATGGTTTATTGTTGTTGGCCAGGGGTTCGGCTGGCGGCTTTCTCTGATGGAAGGCAAGCGCCAGGAAGTAGGAAACACCCGCCACCAGTATGATGGTTGCTCCGGAAGTCAGGTTGAAGAAATAAGAAATCAGCAATCCAACCACGGTGAAGATGATACCCAGCAAAGAAGAAACCGCCATCATTTTTTTAATATTGCGGATAAACAAACCACTTATGGCTGCCGGGATGGTCAGCAGGGCTATCACCATGATCAAACCGACCACTCGCATCATCATGACGATGGTAAGGCCAATCATACTCAAGAGCAGAATTTCAAGGGCGTCAACCGGCACATTCTGGACGGTGGCAAAGGTTTCGTCAAAAGCTACGGCCAGCAATTCTTTATAAAACAAAATGACCAGCACGATGATTACCAGATTTAGCACTGCCATAATGATCAGGTCTGTTTGCGGCACCGCCAGGATACTGCCAAAGAGGTAGCTCATCAGGTCGGTTTTATAACCGGGGCTCCGGTCTATCAGGATGATGCCGATGGCCATGCCAAGCGCCCACATGACGCCAATAATGGTGTCAGAGCGCTGTCGGGTGCGGCGGTGGACAATGCCCATTCCAAAGGCGGCTGCCAGGCTGAACAGTATGGCGCCGATTACCGGGTTGAAATTGAAAAAATAACCCAGGCCGATACCGCCGTAAGCAGTGTGAGCGATGCCGCCGCTGATGAAGACAATGCGTTTTATGACCACATAAGTGCCAATTACACCGCAAGCAATGCTCACCAGCACACCCGCCGCCAGCGCATTGCGCATGAAAGCATATTCCAGAAGAGAAGTTATGGACTGCAACATAATTATTAATCCTGATGATGGTGCTCTTCAAAAACCCGGTGCGGCACACCATGGGCAATCAGATCAACCGGGCATTGATATACCGCACCAACCATATCCGATGTGATCTGTTTTTCGCCGTGGTAGAACAGGCGGCGATTAAGGCAGCCGACTGTTTTGGCATAAGATGAAATGGCGCTCATATCATGAGAAACCATAATAATCGTAAGCTGTTTATTCAATTCCTGTAATAATTCAAAGATGCTATTTTTAAACTGCGGGTCAACACTGGCAGTGGGTTCATCCAATAATAATATTCTGGGTTCGGTGGCCAAAGCGCGGGCAATGTAAACACGCTGCCGCTGACCACCGGATAATTCTCCAATGGGGCGGCTGCGCAGGTCCATAAGTCCCACCTGTTCCAGGGCATTACACACCACCTGTTTGTCATGTTGTGAATAGGGCTTGGGCATCCCCCTTTTGCCCAGTCTTCCCATTAGAGCCACTTCCCAGACATTTACCGGAAAATCCCGGTCGATATCGACCCATTGTGGAACGTAACCAATATTGGCGCGTCCCTCTTTAACAGATTTGCCTAATATGCGAATTTTTCCCCTGGAAACAGGAATAATTCCCAACAGGCTTTTAAACAGGGTTGTTTTCCCGCCGCCATTTGGGCCAATAATTCCAATATAATCCAGCGGTTGAACAACCAGGTTAATATCTTCCAGGATGATCTCTTGATCATATCCTGCATAAAGATGTTCAATTTCAATATCTGGCAAATGATTGTCGCTCATAAAATTCAAATTATTTTAATGCTGAGGCAAATGCTTCAGCCACTTTCTGCAAGTTTTCCAGCCAGTTTTCTTCCAGCGGATTAATCAATACCACTTCACCGGTTATTTCCTGTGCAATTGTATCAGCAGTTTTGGTGCTGATACCGGGTTGTGCAAAAACAACTTTACTGTGTTCTTCTTTGGCTTCATCGATGATATTGACCAATTCCTGTGGGCTGGGTTCCTGCCCTTCCACTTCGATGGGAATTTGCCGCAGGTGGTAATCCTGTGCAAAGTAACCCCAGGCTGGATGGAAAACGATGAATGAGCGGTTGGCTGAACCTTCCAATGTGCTTTTGATTGATTTATCCAGCTTGTCAATATCAGCATTCAGCGCTTGCGAATTCTGTTCAAAATCGATTTGGTGATCAGGATCCAACTTCACCAATGCAACGAGAATGTTGTTAGCCATCAACTTAACCAGTCTGGGTGAAGTCCAGACATGAGGATCCAAGCCGCTTTCTTCGTGCTCTTCACCTTGCGGTTCTTCTCCCTCATGATGATGCTCGACCATGGGAATTCTTTCGATGCCTTCACTCATGTCGACAATTTGCATATCAGGGTTGGCGTCCTGGATGCGGTCCAACCAGGTGTGTTCATATTCGACGCCGATTGTAAAATAGGCAGCCGAATTTGCCAGTTCACGCATTTGTTCCGGTTTGGGTTCATAAGTATGCGGGGAAGCGCCTTCAACAACCATGGCATTCACTTTGACATGGCTGCCGCCAATCCGCTCAACCAGATATTTTTGCGGCAGAATGCTCACGGTAATATTTATTGGAGCATTAGCGCCATCATTTGCCGGCAGAGTGGCAGCCTGTGGCGCGCAGGATATTACGAAAACCGTCAATAACGCCAGCGTAAGCAAAACTCTATAGAATTTCATGAAGAACCTCCGAAGTAATTAATTTATTCATGTGAAACGCATTGGCTGCAAAGTCCATATAACTGAAGCAAATGTCCTGTGATTTTATAGCCGGTTTGCGTTTCGACTCTTTGAATTAATGGGTCCATATCATCACCGCCGTAAAACTCGGCGGCATCACCGCATGATGAGCAAATTACCACATGATGATGACCAGGTGAAGCGATCTGGTATAAATGACAACCGTCATCATCATGGATGATGCGCACCATTCTCTCTTTGGTTAGAAGATTTAACGTGCGATAAACCGTAACCAATCCCAGGCGGTGTTGAATTGATTTGGCAAACACCAGAATCTCAGTCGCGGTGAGGGGGCGTTTTTGTTCACTCAGCACCTGAATGATGGCTTTTCTGGTATTGGTCATCCGGCAACCAACTGAAGGTAGCGAGTTATCCAGTTTGGTCATGTTGTCATTCCTTGTCTGGAAATGAAAATGAAAATCATTATCAATAAGGAATTATACAGATTATCAAAAAAAAATCAAGGGAGAAATATGGCGCATTTCCACAGGTATAATGAAAACATGATTGATCTAGACAGAATTCAATCCAACTTGATAGAGAAATGCGGCCTGGACCCCTCTGTCTCACTCGTGGTGGGTGTTTCGGGCGGAGCCGACAGCGTCAGCCTGCTGGATATCCTGATCAAATTGAAATGGAAAGTTCTGGCGGCGCATTTTGACCATCACATTCGGGCTGAATCAACCTGCGATGCGCAGTTTGTGAGGCATCTTTCCGCACATTACCAGGTTCCATTTCTACACGGTGAAGCCGAACCGGGCAGCCTGGTGAACAGGGCGGGTTTATCATTGGAGGCGGCGGCGAGGGAAGCACGATACAGGTTTTTGTTCCACCAGGCGCAGAAACATGAGGCACAGGCGGTGGTGGTGGCGCATACGGCAGATGACCAGGTGGAGACTATGCTGCTTCACTTGCTGCGCGGCAGCGGTTTGGATGGATTGGCGGCTATGAATACCAGGGGAATGGTGGATGCCTGGAGCAAGAAAATCCCGTTGGTGCGTCCCATGCTGGATATCTGGCGCAGCCAGGTGGAAGCGTATTGCAGAAAGAACCATTTGCAATTTGTTCAAGATCAAACCAATCAAGATATCACTTACCTGCGCAACCGCTTGCGCCTTGAATTGATCCCCATGATGGAGCAGATCAATCCGCAGTTCAAGGTCGGTTTGCAGCGACTTTCAACATTGATTGCTGATGATGTGAATGAACTGGATGGATTGTGCGAAAAAACCTGGCCTGATCTTTTTAAGGAAAGCGGTAATGGCTGGATCGCCCTGAATTTACCGCAAATCAGCCGGTTATCTGCGGCTCTGCAGCGGCGCATCATCCGCAAAGCCTGGAGGCAATTGAAAGGTGAGCTGGATGATGTGGACTTTGAAACGGTTGAACGCGCAAGGCGCCTGATTGAAAAACCGACCCGCAGCAAACGTGTTCAGTTATCACATGGTTTATGGGCAAAGCTTGAAGAACAAACTTTAATCCTGTTTGCTGACGAATCTAAACTGCCCCTTGAAGATAATTATCCATACACAAAAATAGATGAGCAACAGGTCGTTGTGATTCCGATTCCCGGAAAGGTGGAGCTTGGTAATGGGTGGATGATCACATCCGAATTGCTGGAAAACGCCCCTGGAAAAAACTGGCATTGCCATGATCATTTTGAGGCATTTTTGGATGCAGACCGCTTTCAGCATGGGCTTTTTGTTCGAACTGGACGGCAAGGAGAACGCTTTGCCCCGCTGGGAATGAATGGAAAAACTCAGAAGCTTTCAGATTTCTTTACCAACCAGAAAATTCCAGCCCGGCTGCGCGGGCATCTGCCGTTGATTGCAAACCACGATCAAATTGCGTGGATTCCGGGTTACCGCACGGCTGATTTCTGCCGGGTAACGCCGGCATCCCGCAAAATTATTCATCTTTGCTTGATTCGAATGAATGGAAATAAAAAATAAGGGGCATCCAACCCGGCGACAGGAATGGTTCGCCTTTGTTTCTTCTGGATAACCCCTTATTTCAACAGGCTGTGAAGATTATGCCTGGGTTGGTTCCTCTTTTTGCTCCTCAATCGTTTCACCGGCCAGGCGGCGTAATTTAAGATTGATTTCGCGCCACTGAACTTTGGATATGCCCAGTTTCTGGCGGATGGCATCGCGGTCCATGTTTGAGCGCCAGTCATCCAATGCACCAGTCCAGCGGCACATATCAAAAGATAGATGTTTGCTCAAGCCGGCGGCTTTTCCCAGATCTTCCAGTAAATATTCTAACCGGCGCGATGACCAGGGAAAGACCTGGTCAGCAGGCTGGTACTGCGCCAGGTATTCCTGATAGGCTTCCACCCAGTCACTGGACAGGACAATTTTTCGTTCCTTATAACGATAAGATGGGTTGGTGTAGCGAACAAAGAGAACCGGGCCGCCAGAGGCTTCGAGGTCGATGTGATTTTGTTTTATTGAAAGACATTCGCCTTTTTTGATTGCAGTGGACAGTAAAAGCGAAACTAGTGTGTAGGGGCGCACATCGGGGTTTTTGGCCGCTGTGCGCTGCTGTATGGCGGTTTCAATGACTTTTTGTTCTTCTTCAGGGGTGAGAACTTCGGGTAGGGGGCTGATGACCGATTTTTGCACCACCTTTTCAGCGGGATCAGCGATCAAAGCCCCGTATTTGGATAGCCAGCGGAAAAAAGATTTGATCGAAGTGATGCGCCGGGCAAGACTTTTAGGGCTGCACGAAATACCGCGACCATGGATTAACCAGTCGAGGAAATGGTTTAGATCAGTAGTGGTGACTGAACCTAGAGACTTGTCTGGTGGAAGGTACGACGAAAGCAGCATTAAATCGCCTATAAAAGCCTTAATGGTGTAATGTGATTTCCCCTGGTCTTTAAGATACATTTCCCAGGCCTGCACTGCGGGTCTCAGGGGAGTGTTTGAAGTAATCAATGGAATTGTGGGAGAATTATTTGCCGACATGATCTCTCCAATCATATTTTCGTATAGATTAATTAATTATTAGTTTACATGTATTGAGGGGAAATGTCAAATAACCTGTGGCAATTCATTCACCTGTGGTTGCCTGTTGGATAACCGATTGGATGGCTGTGTAATTTGGTAAAAGCACCATGGCGCCGTTGCCAGGCACGATATAGTTGTATGTTTCTGCCGGACCTATGTAATGCTGGTGAATAATACTTTCATCCTGCAGGTGGGGAATCATGGGAAGCAGGGGAAGCAAATCACCCAGGTGGATGTCGGTTTCAACAAATTGTCCAAATTTATCGAATATCCTGGGTGCGTGTGCCAGTACATCCAATTTGAGCATTCCTTTCATGATGCCTTTTAATACCTCTTGCGCCCTGCGGGTGCGGTCAAAGTCATTGGTTGTATAGCGCGAACGCACGTACCATAAAGCTGTTTGCCCGTCCATGTGCATGACGCCGGGATCAACGCTGCACCAGCCGTAACTGGCCAATCCATTGGTTAGCGTACATTTATCGGAGAGTGGTTCGGCAATTTCAACATCAATACCGTCCAACCGTTCAATCATTTCAAGAAAGCTGTCAAATGTGATCAACACGTAATGATCAGGACGGATGCCAAAATTGTATTGGAACGTATCAGCCAGCAGGTTAAATCCGCCGTATGAAAAAGCGGTGTTGATTCGATTGGAACCGTAGCCGGGGATTTCAATGAACAGGTCGCGGGGGAATGACACCACATGAATTTCGCCATCGTGTGGATGAATGGAAGCCAGCACAATGACATCTGTGCGAAAACCGCCCGTGGCAGGTCGTAAATCGGAACCGAGTAATAAAATGTTAACCTGCCCGGCTGGTGCTTCCCAACCTTCGGGGATGTTGGTGCGGGTGGGAGTGGCTGTGCGCGGCCTGGGGGTGGGAGTGAGTGTGATGGTGGGGGTGGGCGGAAGTGTTGCGGTTGCAGTGGGTGGAGCGGGCTGGAAGGGGGTGGGTGTGGCGGTGGCCCCCGGATCAGCAGTGACCAGGTTATAATCCGGTCCTGCTTCGACAGTGTTTGTGAAGGTTAGTTCAGCCGGGATTTCCTGAACCGTACAGGCTGATATGACCATTGACAGGATTAATAATGCTCCAAGCCGCATCAATTGGGAAGAATTGGTCATAGGAAAAAACTGAATTAGTGTGCCGTTGGAGTGACAAATAAATCTGGGAAAGCTGGAGTTGTTGTCACAGTGGTAAATATCGATTGCATGGTGGGGTACATGGAGGTTGAACCCGGCACGGGGGTTTGGGTGGCAATCTCAGGATACGGCAGAAAGATGATATCGCCTGGGCGCAATATGGTTGCATTCTGGTAGCAGTTGGCGGCAATCAGATCTGCGATGCGCACATGGTATTTCTGGCTGAGCATGAGCAAATTTTCGTCGGGCTGCAGGATGTGTTCAGTCCAGTTCGGCGGGGGAGTGCAGGTGATTTGCACTGCTGTTGCTGCGAACATCGTTGTGGCAGGTGGAATTTCTGAAGGTAAATAAATGGTGGAGCCCGGTATTAGCGAAGCGCCAACCAGGCAATTGGCATCTTTTAGAACCTGGATTGGTAAATTGACGGCGGCAGCCAGCAATTCAAGAGAATCGCCATTCCGGACCTCGTAAGCAACCCATCCCTGGCGAATCGCACAGCGTGAGGGAGTTGAACTGGCTTCCAGAAGGGGGGCTCCACTGGTGAGACTTTCCATTCCCGGCTCAGCAGGAAGAATGGCGGCATTTTGATCTTGCGCAGCAGTCACAGCGGCAGGCAGGGGAGATTGTCTTTCCAGAAATGCGATGCTTGCTGCACCAAACACAATCCCGGTGGAAAGGGTCGAGAAAAATAGTCCAAACATCAACTCACGCATTGCCGGTTTCATCGTTTATTCCCTGGAAGATTCGGCAGCGGTGATGTGCACGGGGAATAGGACGCTAAAAGTGGAAGATTTATTGGCCTGGCTGTCCACCCAGATGCGTCCACCATGCGCCTCCGTGAGCGTTTTAACAACTGTCAATCCCACGCCGGAGTCGCCAAGTCCTGGAATTTGCGGGTGATCTTCGCGATAGCGCCGCGAGAAAATCCTGCCAAAATCTTCTGAGCCGATTCCGCCGCCCTGGTCGGTAATTTTGATCAGCAGATGAGGATGGGGAAGTGTGGTTTCCACTTGCACTCCAACGGTAACAGATTCATTCGGCGGAGTGGCTAGGGCGGCGTTGTGAACCAGGTGCGCAACGATTTGCTCCAAAGCTTCTTCATCTGTATAGATGGGTGGAATACTGTCAGGGATTTGGATTTGCAGTGAAATTTTCTTCTGTTTTAGCAGGTCTTGATCGTTGGCGATGGCGTGGTCGATGATTGTGGAAAGTTCAACCGGTTGTTGCCAGGGGTGCACAATGCCGCTCTTTTCAATAACCTGCGCCAGGCTGCTGCGAATGCGGTCAGCGGATGATTTTACACGTTCCAGGAATTCTTTTTGCACAGCGCCCAGAATACCTGATGACTCAGAAAGTAAAACATCAGAATAGCCAATGATGGAAGCCAGCGGTTGATTCAATTCCTGCGCCAGAGATGTGACCGCACCCAGGCCGATCTCATTATCTTTTTGCAGGTGCGAATTTTTCTTTTCCAGTTCAAGTATGCGCGAATTTGCTTGAAAAGCCCGATTGCGTTCCAGCGCCAGGTCTTTTAATGCCTGCTCGAGTTCAGCTTCTATTTGGAGCATTCTCTGGTTGGGAAAATTGTCAATCGTACCTGCTTCCAAGTTCTCTGGTTCTGCGGTCGTTGTGGTAGATTCCTGATCCAGATCGATGGGTTCATCAATCTTTTCAACATCCAGGGTTTCAAAATCTGTTGGGGCAATAACTTCGTTGTCTGCAACTGGTTCTTGATTTGTTGAAGGAGAAATTTCCTCAGGGGGGGTGGTCTCTTCCCCGGTTTCTTCCAATTCCTCTTCAAGAGATTCGGCGGATAATTCCCCGGTAATATTCTCGATTAGATTATCTTCGGTTTCAAGCTTTGCAAATTCAGTAGAAAAGAAACGATTCAGCACACCCGTCATGCCTGCAAGAAAAACCACATCCTGCCTGTTCCATTCACGGTCGGTGAACGGGCTAAGAAGGAGAAATCCATTGAATGGGATTTTCTCAATAGCCATGGGAAAAAACAGCACACTTCCAGTGTGTTCCAATGATAATGCCTCTTTTAGTGCGGTCAGGTCGCTGTCATCCTGTTTGACGGGGTCGCGCTGCAGCATATTGCCGCTGCGTATCGCCTGTGAGAAATCGGGCAAAAGGCCGGAGGTCAGATCAAATGAGTCTATTTCGCTCTGATCTATCAAGTTGTAGCCCCCCAGGATTTTTACGGTTTCGGAGTCATCATCCCAATTTGTCATCAGGCAAATGTCTGCCAGAAGTGATTGTGAAAGCACGGTGGCAAAACTTACCGGTGTGACTGCTTCAGGATTTGCGGCATGTAGATCAAGCCAGGAACTGATGGCGCGTGGAATGACTACATAGCGGCTGGCTTCTTCAAACTGGGCGGGTTTTTCTCTTTCAATCAAGTCACTTTTGTCCGAAAAGACAAGTAGCACCTGGGTCAAGCTTGGCAAAAGGGGATAAGCGCACAATTGCGCCAACCGGATGGGTGGGGCATAATTTCCGGCAACCGGGGTATAAAGCAGGTGGATTATGATGCCGGCTATGTGCAAAAGGAAAAATGCCGCTCCGATTCCCCATCCCTGATCACGTTTCACCAAAAGGTAAACAGTGATAGATGCCGCAATTACAATTGAAAGGATTGTCCAGATGAAATCGTAAGTGGAGATGTTGAAAGGTATGGCCGGATTGACCTGTTCCCAGGCGGTTACTGAAAAGACAAAGAGCCCCACAACCACCAATGAAAGCAGACCAACCAGAATGTCTCCGAGTTTATCTTTTTGGGGAAAACACCAGATCCAACCAATCCATAATATACCCAGTAATAACGAGGCGCGGTCAAGTATTGGAAGGAATTGAATGGAAGCAAAGTATCCCTGCCAGGCCAATGTGCTGACAAGGAACATGGTAATTTGGACAGCCAACAAAATGCCCAACGCTATCAGCGATCGTTTTAAGATACCCGGTAGACTATATCGGAAGGCGCTTAACGATTGGATGGCAGCCAACAAGGCGAATGACAACACCAGATGACAGGCCAGATTTCCAGGAGGAGTTACAACCAGGTTTTGAATGTTTTGAATCAAATCGCTCATAGCCACTCGTCCTTTCCCCAAAACATTATAGCATGAGCGCATGAGGAACCGAAAATTTTTAAACCTGTAAAACCTGATTTTTTCAAATCTGGCTAACACTGAAAATTCACCTGTTGACAAATGCCTGAAACTTGATAAAATACAATCGCTTTTGGTGAGCAAGCCGAAGTGGCGGAATTGGCAGACGCGCTACGTTCAGGGCGTAGTGAGTGTACGCTCATGTGGGTTCAAGTCCCACCTTCGGCACTAATCCCCTTCTTTTAACGAAGGGGATTTTCTTTACAAGCTATCACTTGTGGCATGTGAACGAGTGCGGTAATATTATTTTATGGACGGTTTAAAAATTCCACTGAATAAAAAGACTCTATTGTTTCTTATGGGGTTTATTTTGTTTGCCTGGTTGATTATGGATTTGAATTCGCGCCTGGTGGCGCTGGACCGCCTGACCAGCCAACACAAACGCATGGGAACCGATGTGGCCAACCTGATGGCCACACGCAATGTATTGAATACGAAAGTGGCTTACGCCACTTCGGTATCAGCAGTGGAAGAATGGGCGCGCGAGAGCGGCTCGATGGCTAAACCGGGTGATGTGGTGGTGGTTCCCATTCCTGAGCATCCCATGACAGTTGTGCCCACCCCGGTTACAGAATTAACTCCAACCCCGATGAACAACCTTGAGGTGTGGGAAATGCTGTTTTTTGGCGACTAGAATACGGCTTAATTTGGCCGCCAGGATTCATTCCATATCTCCCAAAAACAATTGAGTCAAATCTTGCACAATCCAACTGGCACAGTCTAAACCTTCGTGTGCATTACCAGATGTTTACATGGTAATTGGTTTAATAACGTAGAGTTTGAGAACTGCGTGCCAGGCTTAGAAGCGAAGCCAGCTACTTTCCAAAACGACGCAATTTATGTCCATGGTTATTACTTGTTAATCGATTAATTTCTAAGAAATCTTTTTTAACATGGTTAGTTTATTTTCTCCCGGCGTGGAGAAATCAAAATGCACTTCATCCATCAGGTGAAACATTAAATATAATCCCATACCGCCCAATTCGCGTGGATTGGCTTTCAATAAATGTTCGCGGTTTGGGATTTTTTCCGGCGGTATGTGGTTGCCGTGGTCAACCAGTGTGATGAACAATCCCTGAGGGGTTTCTTCAGCGAAGCAGTGAATTTGCCCCATGTCGTCTTCGGCGTAACTGTGTTCGATGATATTCCATACCGCTTCTTCAACAGCAGTCAAAACTGCATACACCTTTTCGGTGGAAAGCCCGCAATCATTGGCTGCTTGGTGGTAAAACTCTCGCAACTGGGTGATCGCTTCTTCTCTGGCGGGTATGATAATCTCGAACATGATTCACCTCACCAAAAATTTCTGCAAGCATTGATTCATTCCAACAGGCAATTGTCAATGAGACGGGTGTTGCCTATGTAAACGGCCATTGACAGCAATGATCGGGCCACTTCACCCTTTTGTTCTTGCAAGGTCGCAGGGTCTGAACAGGAAACATATTGCACCCTGGCCAACGGTTCAGCATGCAAAGTATTTAATAATATCTCGCGCAGGGCATCGGCGCGTCTTTCACCGCGGCCAAATGCTTCTTGTGCTGCTTTCAATGAGCGCGAAAGAACCAACGCCGCTTGGCGTTCTTGCGGATTGAGGTATTGATTGCGGCTGGACAAAGCCAGGCCATCGGGCTCACGCACAATGGGACACACCACAACATCGATGGGGAAGTTCAGGTCTTGCACCATACGTCGAATCACAACAGCTTGCTGGGCATCTTTTTGGCCAAAGTAGGCTTTTTGGGGCAGCACACCATTAAACAATTTGGCAACCACCGTGGTGACACCCCGAAAATGACCGGGTCTGCGTTCACCTTCCAGGGTTTTGGTCAATTGATCGACCTCAACCCAGGTTTGAAAATCGGATGAATACATTTGTTCGGGGGTGGGCGCCCAGATGAGATCGACGCCTTCATTTTCCAATAGTGCGCTGTCTCGTTCCAGGTCGCGTGGATAACGCGAGAAATCTTCGCTGGGGCCAAACTGGGTGGGATTGACAAAGATGCTGACTACAACACTGGCGCATTCTGCTCTGGCAGCCCGAACCAGCGATATATGACCTTCATGTAAATATCCCATGGTTGGCACAAATCCCACTGGTTCAGCCAGTTGTTTGCGTGCTTCCCACAATTCATGAATGACAGTTACAGTTTTCATTTGTATGTCCTCTAAGAATTTACCCGTTTGATGCCGTCTTGCGGGCGTGAATGAGTTGAACGAGCGTTTCGTTGACCGGAACTGACACTCCGGCTTGTTGGGCATATTGAACCACAGCCCCATTAATGGCATCAATTTCAGTTGGCCGGTCATTGCGAAAGTCTTGAAGCATCGAGGATAAATTCCCGGCGGTGTTCTGAATCACTTGAATCACATGATCGACAGCACAAGGATATGGAAGCTGGATTTTTAATTTTGCTGTTACGCTGTCGATCTCGTTGATTATTTGCTGCATCAGGTGAAATGCCGCCGGGTTTTCCAACAAGGCGCCATTAGAGATGTCAAGCAAGGCGGTAATGGGATTCACGGCTGCATTCACAACCAGTTTACCCCATAACAGGCTTTCCAGGTTGTCTTGCAGGGAGATGACGAAACCAGCATCGGTCAGCATTTGTGGTAAATTTTGTAACCGGGAATGGTTTCCAATAGCCAACTCGGCGTTGCCAGCCTGCTGAACAAATCCAGGAGCGGTCAGATGTGCACCCAACGTGGCTGCTCCGGCGGCGCACCTGCGGTTACCCAACACCTGTTCCAATGTCTCGAGATTGCCCAGTCCGTTTTGCAGTGTGAGGGCGATGCCGTCATCCCTGAGAACCCTGCGCAGACAATTGGCGCTTGCCGGTGTTTGCCAGCTTTTTACCAGCACCAGCGCGTATTGGACAGGGGGTACAGCTTCCAAAGAATCAGTGATAGGAACATTCACAGAAATAACTTCACCTGAAGGCGTGGTCAAATGGATGCCATTTTGAGAAATGGATTGGACGGCAACTGCCCAGGTGTCATACATGATAACCGGTTGGCGGCTGTTTGCCAGGCGCGCAGCAAACAAGCTTGCCATGGCGCCGCTGCCAACAATGAGGATTGGGGTGGTGGTCATGTGTGTGTTTCGATCAGTTCCTGGAATTTTTCCCATTCTTGATCGTTCATACTGCGGCTGTAGTCTGAGCCTGGAAAAGTTTGATGCTCCACTTCACCCCGATAGCTTTCCAGGGCTGAAGTGATGATTGTGTGGATATGTGTATATGTTTTGGCAAAAGATGGTCCGGGTTGGTCAAACCACCCCAGCACATCATGCAGAACCAGCACCTGGCCGTCGCAATCAGCGCCGGCGCCAATACCAATGGTGGGAATATCCAGTTTCTGTGAAATTGCCCCGGCCACCTGTGAGGGGATCGATTCCAGGACAATGCTGAAACAGCCGGCTTCTTGCAGTCTCAGCGCTTCAAAATAGATATGCGCGGCTGCTTCTGCATTTTTTCCCTGCATCACAAAACCGCCAAATTGCTGCACACTTTGCGGTGTTAAGCCCAAATGTCCCATTACCGGAATGCCCGCCTGATTGATGGCGCGAATGGCATCCAACCTTTCACTGCCGCCTTCCAATTTCACGGCATCCATACCGGCTTCCTGTAAAAATCGGCCGGCATTGCACACTGCTTCGCTGACTGAAACCTGGTAAGAGAGAAAAGGCATATCGCCCACCAGCATGGCATGTTTGGCTCCGCGAGCCACGGCTTTACAGTGATGCAGCATGTCTTGCATGGTGACGGGCAGGGTGTTTTCATAACCCAGCACAACCATACCCAGTGAGTCGCCAACCAGAATGACATCCAGGCCTGCCTGGTCAACCAGCAGGGCAGATGGGAAGTCATAGGCTGTGATCATGGTGATGGGAGTGCGGTTTTTCTTTTTCTGCCGCAAAGTTCGAACGGTGTTTTTTTTGCGATCAGGGGTAATTTGAGTTGTCATGACAAAATCAAAATAGCTTAAAAAATTGAAATAGGGGCTGTCTGAAAAGTGGGCAAACCCACAGGTTTGCCCCTAACCGTAGGGGGGGCGACACATGGGTCGCCCCGAAGATATGGCGATTAAACCATCGCCACGGGTTCTTTTTAGACAGCCCCTTTAATCGTTTATTACTCTTTATGATTGTTCAACAAGAAGTTGCCGCGGCCGACACCAAAATAGGTGAAACCCAGGTCTGAAAGGTGCATGCCATCCCACAGGTTGCGGCCGTCCATGATGATGGGCTGGCGCATCAACTGGCGAATGCGGTCAAAATCGAGTTGCTTAAATTCATTCCATTCTGTCGCCAGCACCAGGGCATTGGCGCCTTCAGCCACCTGGTAGGGATTCTGGCAGAGCGTGAGCCAGGGCATGGCAATGTGAACATTTTCCATGGCTTGCGGGTCGTACGCTTTGATAACTGCACCTTCATTTTGCAACAGGTGAATCACTTCCAGGGCAGGGGCTTCGCGAATGTCATCGGTGTTGGGTTTAAAGGACAACCCCAACACACCCACCACCTTGTCATTCAGGCTACCCAGGGTTTTGCGCAGTCTGAAAACCAGGCGGCGGCGCTGATTGCGGTTAATATCCATGACTGCCTGCAGCAGTTGCGGGTGTGTGCCGTGCAAAACTGCCATGTGCGCCAGGGCTTTCACATCTTTGGGGAAACAGGAGCCGCCCCATCCCAGGCCGGCATCCAGGAAGGCGCTGCCAATGCGCTTGTCAGCGCCCATGCCGCGCGCCACTTCACGCACATCGGCACCCATTTCTTCGCAAATGTGTGCAATTTCATTAATGAAAGAAATGCGCGTTGCCAAAAAAGCGTTGGAAGCATACTTAATCATTTCAGCCGTACGCAGGTCGGTGATAATGATCGGGCAGCGCAGGGTTGCGTAAAGCTGCGCCACCCGGTTGGCAGCTTCGGGACTGGTGGAACCCAATACCACGCGGTCGGGATTCATAAAATCGTTTACCGCAGAACCTTCACGTAAAAATTCGGGATTGGAAACCACGCTGAATTGCAGCGGTTGGCTGCCCTCACGGCGTTTTTTAATGATCTCGGTCACCCAGTCGCCGGTTCCAACTGGGACGGTGGACTTGTTGACCACGATGATGGGGTGGTTCACAATGTCGGCAATCGATTCGGCGGCGGAGCGAACATATTGCAGGTCGGCTTCACCATCCACACCCGAGGGGGTACCTACACCGATAAAGACGATTTCGGCATCTTTTAAGGCTTCTTCATAATTTGTGGTAAAGATGAGGCGTCCGGCGCGGACATTTTGTTCAACAATCTGTTCCAAACCGGGTTCGTATATCGGCATAATGCCCTGGTGTAATTTGGCAATGCGCTCTTCATCCACATCCAGACAGGTCACTTCGTTACCCAGGTCAGCAAAGCAGGTTCCGGTCACCAGACCAACATAACCGGTTCCAATAACGCATATTTTGCTCATTGGTTGTCTCCCATTGGTTTTTCAATTCAGTGCGCAATTCAGATTGCACCAGCTAATTTTATCGTATTTCAGAAAGATTATCGAGTGGAAAAATATCGCATATTTTGGAAAATATTAAGAAAAATGACTGGTACTTTGTCAGACAAAATCATGTATAATCAATTTGTATTTGGCATTATGTTATGCAGAAATGTGATCAGCTGCACCAGATTAATTTTGGAAAAGGAGTTGGGCATGTCTGCAACAATCATTGATGGCAAAGCTATTGCCGAGCAAGTGCGTGCTGAAGTAAAACAGGGAGTTCAAGATTTGGTACAAGCCGGGAAGATGAAACCGGGCCTGGCGACTGTTCTGGTGGGGGAAAATCCGGCTTCACAGGTTTATGTGCGCATGAAACAAAAAGCCTGCGCCGAGGCGGGGATTGAATCCTTCGGCTTTGTGCTTCCAGAAAATGCCACGCAGGCTGAAGTTGAAAAATTGGTCAATGAATTGAACAATGATCCCAAAGTGAACGGTATTCTGGTTCAGTTGCCGTTGCCCAAGGGATTGGATGAACAGCGTGTATTGAACGCCATAAGCATTGAAAAAGATGTAGACGGTTTTCATCCGCTTAACATTGGGCGGTTGGCGCAAAAGGGCCGCGAACCGTTGTTTGTTCCCTGCACCCCTGACGGGGTAATTTTCCTGTTGAAGAAAACTCTGCCCAGCCTGGAAGGATTAAACGCGGTGGTGTTGGGTCGTTCCAACATTGTGGGAATGCCGGTGGCGCTGCTGCTGGTGCGCGAAAACGCCACGGTTACCATTTGCCATTCGCGCTCGCGTGACCTGCCTGCCATTATTCGTCAGGCTGATGTGCTGGTGGCGGCTGTGGGCAGACCTGAAATGGTGCGCGGCGATTGGATTAAACCCGGGGCTGTGGTGATTGATGTGGGCGTCAACCGCATTGATGATGCAAACGCCAAAAACGGCACACGCCTGGTGGGTGATGTGGCTTATGAAGAAGCGAAAGAAGTGGCAGGCGCTATCACGCCGGTTCCGGGTGGTGTTGGCCCCATGACCATTGCCATGCTGCTGCGCAACACTCTGCGTTCAGCGCAAATGGCTCAAAATTAAAAATAGATTTGTCAGACAATTGACAAGAGGCACTTTTTTCGGTAAACTCTTATTACCAACGTGACGATGTCTGACAATGGGATGCACCCGGCGCAGGCATCTATAAAGGACCAGTTTCATCTAGTCAAAGCTATGACTACACTCCTCCTCCGAAACTCCAGTTTGCTTGTCACGATGGACGACCACCGGCGGGAAATCCCCAATGGTGGTCTGTTTATTCGCGACGGTTTGATTGAACTTGTCGGCGACAGCCGCGAATTACCTGACACCGCTGATACTGTCATTGACATGAGCGGGCATCTTCTCATGCCCGGTTTGGTCAACACACACCATCATTTTTATCAGACCCTGACGCGGGCTGTGCCAGCCGCGCAGGATGCCAATCTGTTCCACTGGCTCAAAACGCTGTATCCCATTTGGGCGCGCATGCAGCCGGAAGATATTCGCATATCAACTCAAACGGCACTGGCTGAATTAGCCCTGTCGGGTTGCACCACTGCGTCGGATCACTTGTATCTTTTTCCGAACGGCTCAAAATTGGATGACGAAATTGATGCTGCGCAGGAAGTAGGCTTGCGTTTGCATGCCTCGCGCGGCTCGATGAGCCTGGGAGAAAGCCAGGGCGGTTTACCCCCCGATAGTGTTGTAGATAGCGAAGATACGATCCTGAAAGATAGTCAACGTTTAATTGAACGCTATCATGATGCCAAGCCCGGCTCAATGGTTCAAATTGTGCTGGCGCCATGTTCACCATTCAGTGTCACCGGTGAGTTGATGCGCGAAAGTGCGGTATTAGCCCGACAATACGGCGTACACCTCCACACCCACCTGGCAGAAACCCAGGATGAAGAAGAATTTTGTTTACAAAAGTTTGGTTACCGTCCACTTCCCTACATGGAAGCATTGGATTGGGTGGGCAAGGATGTGTGGTTTGCCCATAGTGTATACATTTCAACTGAAGAAATCGCCAAAATGGCGCACACCGGCTGTGGTGTGGCGCATTGCCCCACCTCGAATGCCCGCCTGGCATCTGGGATCGCTCCAATCTGGGAGTATTTGAAAGCGGGAGTGAATGTTGGCATTGGTGTAGATGGATCGGCCAGCAATGACGGGTCACACCTGATGGCTGAAGCCCGCATGGCGCTGATGATGGCAAGAGTGCGCGCCGGGTTGCTGGGCGCATCACTATCTGCCGACGGCACACCGTCGATTATGTCCGTTCGCCAGGTGTTGGAGTTGGCCACTCGTGGTGGTGCGGCTGTTCTGGGGCGAAGTGACATTGGTTCATTGGAACCCGGTAAATGCGCTGATGTAATTGGCATTAATCTGAATCGACTGGATTTTGCTGGCGCACAGCATGATCCGGTCGCGGCATTACTGTTATGTAATACCCCGGATGTGGATTGGAACATTGTCCATGGCAAAGTGGTGGTTAAAGAGGGTAAAATTCAGACCATCGACCTGCCTCGTTTGATTGAAAAACACAACCGGGCGGCTGCCCGGCTATTGAATGGGGTATAAATCAAATGGGTTTTAAAAATTTTCGATTATTGGATGCCCGATCTCTGGTTGACTGCGCCATGGGGCGTAAAAAAGCAGATGTAGTTATTCGACAGGGTTCATGGGTTAGCGTACAATCAGGCGAAATACTTGCCAAGACAGATGTGGCAATTCTGGGTGAGCGAATTGCCTATGTTGGATCAGACGCCAGTCATACCATCGGGCTTGACACTCAGGTGATTGAGGCTGAAGGCTTTTACCTGGTGCCGGGCTTAATGGATGCACACATGCATGTCGAATCGGGCATGTTGACGGTGAGCCGTTTTGTCGAGGCGGTTGCTCCTCACGGCACCACCGGCATGTTCATCGATCCGCATGAAATAGGCAATGTATTTGGCATGCGCGGTGTGCGCATGATGCTGGACGAAGCTGCCGAGCAGCCGATTCACGTATTCGTTCAAATTCCATCCTGCGTGCCTTCGTCACCGGGAATGGAAACGCCCGGGCAGTCTATTCAGCCATCTGAAATTGCAGAAGCCATGCAGTGGGAAGGGGTCATTGGACTGGGCGAAGTGATGAATTATCCAGGTGTTTTCGATAATGATGAAAAAATGCACCAGGAAATCATTGCTACACGAGCCGCTAAAAAAGTGGTGGGTGGACATTACCCCACACCCGACCTGGGATTGCCGTTTCACGGTTATGTCGCTGGCGGGGTAATGGATGACCATGAAGGCACAACGATGGAAGACGGTATGGCCAGGGTTCGGCAGGGAATGCGGGCGTTTTTGCGCCAGGGCTCTGCCTGGCATGATGTGGCTGCGCAGATCAAAGCGGTCACTGAACATAAATTGGATCCTCACCGATTTATCCTGTGCACGGATGACTGCCATTCACAAACTTTGATAGATGAAGGCCACATGGACCGTGTGGTGCGGTTTGCCATCTCTCAGGGATTGGATCCAATCACGGCCATACAGATGGCCACCATCAATACCGCCGAGCATTTTGGTGTTAGCGGTGAAATGGGAATGATCGCTCCCTGCAGGTTTGCCGATATCCTTCTGGTCAGAGACCTGGCTGATTTCCGGGCTGAAAAAGTGATTGCGCGCGGCAAGGTGATTGCCGAAAAAGAAAAACTGCTCATTTCCCTGCCTGCCTATCAAACTCCTGATTGGGCAAGGCAGTCCATTCATCTAAAAAACAAACTGGAGGCTGTAGATTTTCGCCTGCCTGCCCCGGTTGGAGCAAATGAGAAAGTGACCGCCAATGTGATTGGCGTGATTGAAAATCAGGCGCCCACCCGACACCTGAAAATGGTGTTGCCGGTGGTTGAGAATGAAGTGAAAAACGATTTGTCCAAAGATGTGGCCAAAGCAGCACTGGTCGAACGGCATCACGCCACGGGGAATGTGCAAGTGGGTTTGGTCAACGGCTTTGGTTTTACCGAAGCGTGTGCGGTGGCTTCCACCGTGGCGCATGACTGCCATCACATGATTGTGGTGGGAACCAACGAAGCAATGATGGCACAGGCGGCAAATCATCTGGTTGAAATTGGCGGCGGGCAGGTTGTTATTAAAGATCACCAGGTGGTTGGCGAAGTTCGATTGCCAGTGGGTGGCTTAATGTCTGACCGCCCCGCTGTGGAGGTTGCCAGCCAGGCGGAAACCATCCTAAGGGGATTAGAATCCTGCGGTTGCCATTTGAACAATGCCAACATGCAAATCAGTTTGCTGGGATTGGTGGTCATCCCGGAATTGAGGCTTTCTGACCTTGGACTGGTGGATGTCTCTCAATTCCGTTTTATTCCTGTGCTGGATTAAAAAAATCGGGCGGAGACGAAAGGTTTTGATTATGGCACGTCGGGCAAAGAAATCCGAAAATGGAGGACGAAACACTTTCCAGTGGTTGCAAGCTCAACTGGGTGAGTTGATTTCAAACACAGCCCCCGGTGATCGATTGACAGCCGAGCCTGAACTGGCGCAAATGTATGGTGTGTCTCGAGCGACTTTGCGGGAAGCCATGCGCACCTTTGAAGGGCAGGGGCTAATCCGCCGCCGGCAGGGGCTTGGCACTTATGTGGTGGGGCACCCGCTGGTGTTGGAAAGCGGACTGGAAGTGCTGCAAAGTATTGAAACATTGGCGCGAAAGATCAACTTGAGCGTTTCCATGGGTGACCTGGAAATCAAGAGGGTTGAAGCAAGCCCTGAACAGATCGTTGAACTGAATTTATCTGATGGAGCGTCTTTACTGAGGGTCACACGCGTCATTTTGACTGATAACCGCCCGGTCGCTTACCTTGTTGACACACTACCTGAGCATATTCTTAGCGCAGAAGAACTTGAGGGTGGTTTTACGGGTTCCGTTTTGGATTTCTTATTAAAGCGTGGAAACCCACAACTCACCAGTTCACTTGCTGATATCCAGGCAGTTCTGGCGTCCTCAACGATTGCCAAAGCGCTTGAAATTCAGCGCGGTGATGTGCTGTTAATGTTTAGCGCAAAGTTATTCACAGCCACCGGCGAGGTGGTTGATTATTCACAGAGCTATTTCCTGCCCGGCACTTTCCGATTTCATGTGGTGCGCCGGGTTGAGACGGATCAACTCCGCACGGTGAATGGGTAAAAGAGAGGAGGCATTGCCGGAGAAAGAAATAAGAAACTAACCTGTCTATGAATTGATATTGTGGCGAACAATATTCTTATCAATTTATCAAAAAACAAATCAAATTCGGAGGTAAAAAATGCGTAGTTTTGCTGGTCGTGATATTCTGTCTTTGAAAGATTTCGAGCGCCAGGAGTTTTTCCGGGTGTTTGAAATTGCTGATGAAATGGCTCCCATTGCCCGCAATCGCCAGAACACCGATTTGCTGGCTGACAAAACCATGGTGACGGCTTTCTACCAGCCCAGCACCCGCACCCGCCTGGCTCACGAAGCCGCCATGCACCGCCTGGGCGGCCATGTGACCGGTTTCTCGGATGCCAAGATGACCCGCGCTGGCGACTGGTACCAGGAGAGCATCAAAGATACCGTGAAAATGCTGGAATTCTATGGCGATGTAATCGTGATGCGCCACTTCCAACAGGGCGCCCCGCACGAAGCAGCCAAATGGGCTTCTGTGCCGATCATCAACGGCGGTGATGGCTGGGGCGAGCATCCCACCCAGATCCTGACCGATCTGTACACCGTGCTGACCGAAAAAGGTCACCTGGATGGTTTGAAGTGGTTGGCTGTGGGCGATATGCGCATGCGCACCATGCACTCGCTGGCCTATGCTTTGACCCAGTTCGATTGCCCCATCACCTTTGTTGCTCCACCTGAAATGTCGTTAACTCCTGAGTTCAAAGAAGAATTGAAACAATACTCATTGGATTTCCGCGAAGCAGAACATGTCGAGCAGGCAATTGCCGATGCTGACGTCATCCTGGTTGAGCCTGTTGTCCAGCCTGATTACACCAAATCACGCCAGGAAGCTGGTGAACATGGTGTAACCCCCGCCAACTACAAGATCACCCGCGAACTGCTGTCATCCAAAGCCAAATCGGATGCCATCCTGCTGCATTCGCTGCCCCGCATGGATGAAATTCCTCCCGATGTGGACATCACCCGCTGGTCACGCTACTGGCAGGAAGCCTTCAACGGTGTTGTGATGCGCATGGCGCTGCTTGGTCTGGTTTTGGGCGCTACCGAGTAAACCTAAATCCTTGAAAAAATCGGGGACGGAAGAGGCATGGCTGAATCCGTCCCCAGACTTCTCAATATGATTAAAAGTCGAAGTTCAACACAGGTAATCTGGATGCCTCTGGCGTTGTTGGGGTTGGTCATTCTCAGCTATGGGCTGTACATACCCTGGTGGGGATTGTACGGCGACGATTGGATTTACCTGTGGAACTTCCACCTGTTGGGGGCGAACAGTTTTGCCGATTTTGTCGCGGTTGACCGGCCGTTTTCAGCCTGGGTTTACACCCTGGCCACGCCCTTGCTGGGTGAAACGGCTCTGCCTTACCATGTGACCATGCTGGCGCTGCGCTGGTTGAGCGCGGTGTTGTTGTGGTGGATTTTACGCATGATCTGGAAAGATCACGACCGGCAAATTGCCTGGGTGTCGGCCATATTTGCGGTTTATCCGGGGTTTTTGCAACAGCCCATTGCCGTACAATTCATTTTGCATTTCACGGTTTTGGATCTGTGTTTGTTATCCATTGGCTTGATGATACAGGCAGCGCGTAAACCCGAAAAAGCACTTATTTACAGCATTATTGCTGTGGCTGCATCGACTGCGGTTTTTTCAATTGAATATTTTGTAGGTCTTGAAATGCTGCGCCCGGTAGTATTCTGGCTGGCGTTGCGCGAACAGGAACCGAATGGACGAAAGCGCGTGCTGAGGACGCTAAAGGCCTGGCTTCCTTATCTGGCTGTCCTGGCAGGTTTTTTCATCTGGCGTATTTTCATTTTTAAATTCCCAACTTATCAACCCAATTTAATTCGAGATATGGCAGCATCACCCACTGAAACGCTTGTGATGTTGATGAAACGTGTGGCAGGTGACTTAAAAACTACCCTTTATAATGCCTGGCGGCAAACGTTCGGTATGTTCCAATCAAGCGAGTGGCGCGGATGGGGACCGGGATTAATGGTGGTGGTTTTTCTATTGGTGATGACCATTTCGCTGCGTTTGCCTTATGACAACGCAGAAAATGTGACAGATCGAACCACCTGGTTTGTTTGGCAGTGGGACGGCCTGTTCCTGGCTGTGCTGGCCCTCCTTTTCGCGGGGCTTCCGATCTGGGCGACTTTAATTGAAGTGAATTTAAGTTTTCCCTGGGATCGGGCGACATTGCCATTCATGCTGGGCGTTTGTCTGACGCTGGTAGCATTAATGGATATGGTGGTGCGCCCGCAGGTGCAACCGTGGGTCATGGCGGCGCTGCTGGCGCTGGCAGTGGGCTGGCAGTTTAATAATGCCCTGATCTATCGGGATGAGTGGCAAACATTGCGCGAGTATTTTTGGCAATTAACCTGGCGTGCGCCGGGATTAAAACCCGGAACAGTTGTCATATCGGACAATATCCCGTTATTCCGCTACAGCGATAACGATCTTACCGCCCCGCTAAATTGGACCTATGCCCCCGAGTTGCGGTCAAAAAATACTCCGTATAAGTATTTTGACCTGTCAACCCGCGCAGAATCGCCTTTGCCGGGTTTGGAAGAAGGTTTGCGAATTTCACACGGCATTCGCAGCATTAACTTCACCAGCAACACTTCCAATATTCTATCTGTTTATTATGATCCCCCCGGGTGCCTGTGGGTGATTGAACCCGGGATGGAGTTGGCAGAAATTCCAGAAACCATGCAGGAAGCACAGCATTTATCCAAGCCGGAACTGATTGAATACCCGGTTGAGAACTATGCAAAACCGCCGACCAACCTGGGAGCGGAACCGGAGCACGGCTGGTGCTATTATTTCGAAAAAGCAGACTTGTATAAACAATATAACGAATGGCAGATGATTGTTAACCTGGGCGATGAAGTGGACGAAAAGAATTTACAGCCAGGAAACCCGTTTGAATACCTGCCTTTTATTGCGGGATATGCGCATACAGGTGATTTGGATAAAGCGCAAATGTTAAGTGAGATTGTGATGGATGATGGACGTTACGGTGCAGAATTGTGCCGTGTTTGGACAAAAATAAAGGAGGATGTGTTTATTACAAGGAATAGCCTGTCCACCATTGACCGGATCCGAGTGGATCTGGGTTGTGAAAAATAAAATTCTTATTTTTATTCAAGGAGTGTGAACTATGCAATCGAATTTAAAAGGACGCAATTTCATATGCGACCTGGACTTCAGCAAAGAGGAGATCGACACCATTCTGGATGTCGCCTTTGACCTGAAAATGAAACGCGCCATGGGTGTCTCAACCCCTTACCTGCGCGAAAAAATTCTGGCGATGTTATTCTTCTTCAGCAGCACCCGCACACGCGGCGCCTTCGAAACCGCCATTGCTCACCTGGGCGGCATCCCTGCGTTTATTGAAAGCCGCACCACCCAGATTGCGCACGGCGACACTGAAAAAGAAATGGGCGAAATCTTCGGTCGCATGTATGATGGTATTGCCGTTCGCCATGTGGACTGGGGTGTTGGCAACCGCTACATCAACTTTGTTGCCGAAGCCTCGCGCGCGCCGGTTTATAACATGCAGTGCGACCTGTACCATCCTTTCCAGATTTTGACAGATTTAATGACTATCATTGAGAAAAAAGGCCGCGACCTGCGCCGCAAGAAAATGGTGATGAGCTGGGCCTATGCCGCATCTTACCAAAAACCCATGTCCATCCCGCAGTCTATGGTTTTGCAGATGCCGCGCTTTGGCGTCGATCTGGTTTTGGCCCATCCACCAGAGTTTAAACTGATGCCCGAGATCATGGAACGGGCTAAAGAAGAAGCCCGCAAAGCCGGTGTTGGTTTTGAAGTGACCGATGACATGGAAGAGGCCTTCAAAGACGCTGACATTATTTATCCGAAATCGTGGGGTGCAATGGTGCACACCACCGATGCCGCCGAAGGTGCGAAGATCATCAAGAAATACGAACACTGGATTACCGACGAACGCAAGATGGCCCTGGCGAAACCTGATGCGATCTATATGCACCCGCTGCCTGCCGACCGCAACATTGAAGTGACCGATGCCGTTATGGATGGCCCGCAATCGGTGGTGTTTGACGAATCGGAAAATAAGATGTACATTGTTGAAGCCATTCTGGCTTTAACCATGCGATAAATTGAAAATGTTAGGAGTGACCTGGCTAAAAGGCCACTCCACAAACCATTATTTTTAAGAGAAATCAGGAGTACCAGAGGAATGGCTAAAAAAGTTGCAGTAGTTGCGATTGGCGGTAATTCGCTGATTAAAGATAAGAATCACCAATCGGTTGAAGACCAGTACCAGGCTGCCAAAGAAACCGCTCAGCATATCATTGATATGGTCGAAGGTGGTTGGGATGTAGCTATTGGTCACGGCAACGGCCCGCAAGTGGGTTATATTCTGCGCCGTTCAGAAATTGCGCACAAAGTCGAAGGCATGCATGAGGTGCCGTTGGATGTGTGCGGTGCAGATTCGCAAGGCGCCATTGGGTATGCCCTGCAGCAGAATTTGCAGAATGAGTTGAAGAAGCGTGGAATTAACAAACCTGTTGCAACCGTGGTAACCCAGGTTGAGGTTAATCGAGATGACACAGCCTTCAAAAATCCATCCAAACCCATTGGTGGTTTTATGGATGAAGCCGAAGCAAAAATGCGGGAAAAAGAAATGGGCTGGTCAGTGGTGGAAGATGCTGGCCGCGGCTGGCGCCGGGTGGTTGCTTCACCTATTCCGCAAAAAGTGGTTGAATTTGATGCGGTCAAAGATTTGATCGACGCCGGTGTGATGGTGGTGACCGTAGGCGGCGGCGGTATCCCGGTGATTGAAAACGAAAAGGGCGAACTGGAAGGCGTGGCTGCGGTTATCGACAAAGATTTTGCCAGCAGCTTATTGGCTCGCAACCTGAAGGCCGATTTGCTACTCATATCCACGGCGGTTGAAAAAGTAGCACTAAACTTTGGCAAGCCCGACCAGAAGTGGCTGGACCGCATCACCCTGGCCGAAGCCAAACAATACCTGGCCGAGGGTACCCATTTTGCGAAAGGCTCTATGGCGCCCAAAATTCAGGCGATCATCTGGTTCCTGGAAGCCGGCGGCAAACAGGCCATCATCACTAATCCCGAAAATATCGGACGCGCCTTGAAGGGCGAAACCGGAACCTGGATTGTGGCATAAGATAAACAGACTTTTTTGCAGGGCAGATTGAATTTTTCAAACTGCCCTGCAAAAAATAAATAACCCATTCAGATGCTTGTCAATTCTGAAATTATTGTGGATAATAAAACCGATGTCAGGCATTTGCGAAGAGGTTCGCCGGACATCCAACTATGGCAAGAAAGGAGATGATGCCTTTATCGGGGAAAAGCATTGCTGTATGTGGTGTCGATGGACAAATCGAACAAACTGAAAGTACATTTGGAGGAGTGTAAATGAAAAGCAAATTGTTTTGGCGCAGTACATTGTTGATGTTGGTGGTTGTGTTAGCCCTTTCGGCTTGCGCACCCGCCGCTGCCCCTGCACCTGCGGCCGAAGAAGCTGCACCCGCTGAAGCAGTCGCACCTGCTGAAGCAGCCGCACCTGCTGAAGAAGGCGCTCCGGCAGAACTACAGATCCCGGATGTCGTAGAAGGGAAATTCAATGTCGCCTGGGTTATGCTGAGCGTGCATGATGATGGCGGTTGGTCACAGGCACAATATGACGGTTTGAAATACCTGGAACAGAATTTGGATGATGTTCATACCGCCTATATTGAAAGTGTTGCGGAAGGCGCCGATTCCGAACAGGTTTTCCGTGCATTGGCCCGCAAAGGCTTCGATCTGATCTTTGGTGGTTCCTTCGGTTACATGGATTCGATGGAAGTGGTTGCTGAAGAATTCCCGGATCAGACCTTCATTCATGTCAGTGGTTACAAATCGAACATGACAAATTTTGGCAATTTGTTTGGCGCCATGGAAGACATGAAATACCTGGCCGGCATGGTGGCTGGTTCACGCGCGAAAACCGATGGAAAAGACAAAATCGGTTACATTGCCACTTTCCCCATTCCTGAAGAACTGCGCCTGGGCAATGCCTTTGCCCTGGGTATGCGCAAGACTTGCCCCGAATGCAAAATGGACGTACGCTGGATCAGCACCTGGCACGACCCGGTGGTAGAACGCGAAGGCGCCGATTCATTATTTGACGGCGGCGCATACATTGTCTATACCGGCGCTGACACCCCCGCCCCCGCCCTGGCTGCTGAAGCCCGCGGTGATGTGTGGGGCATCACATACGACTGGTCTGGTTCCTGCAAATCAGAACGTTGTCTGACCGCCCCCTACTGGAACTGGGGTCCTGAAATTGTGCGTGTAACCAAAGAGGTCAGAGAAGGTACCTATAAGGTTGGTTGGGACTATTTTGATGCTGAAAATGGTGGTCTTGGTCTTTACGGCTTCATGGAAGGCCAGGAACTGCAGCCCGGCGTGGCCAGCCTGCCCGAAGAAGACCTGGCAATGGTGCGCGAAACCCTCGACAAAATGTTGAAAGGTGAATTCAACCGCTTTGATGTCTTCTCCGGTGAAATCAAAGACAACAAGGGCAATGTGGTTGTGCCTGCCGGTGAGAAAATGGAACAGAACGACATGGATCAGTTCCCTCCTGGCGCCCCTGGTTTGGAATGCAAATACTGCATGCGCTGGTGGGCTGAAGGTGTAACTGCTGAACTGCCCGAATAATCAAGAAAAGTGCTACCAATGGGGGGAGCCTGGCATGATGGCTCCCCCCCATCAATTCAAAAAGATTTGGTTTTGACAATTGGATTGTGAGGCGGTTGGCTATGGTGGAATCACAGCAAAACCTCGATGATGTTGTTAATGTAGTTTCCATGCAAAATATCGTTAAGCGCTTTCCGGGCGTTTTGGCGAACGATCATGTGAATTTTGATTTGCGCCAGGGCGAAATTCATGCCCTGCTGGGTGAAAATGGGGCAGGAAAAAGCACCTTGATGAACATCCTTTCTGGCCTTTACAAACCAGAAGGCGGTGTTATGGAAGTGAATGGCAAGCGCGTCACTTTTGCATCACCACGCGACGCCATTGCAGCAGGAATTGGCATGGTTTATCAGCATTTCATGTTGGTTCCTTCTCATACAGTGACAGAAAATATTTTGCTGGGTTTGAATGAACCCCGCTTTCTCATGCAGTTAAAACAATATGATGAAAAAATTGCTCAATTGGGCAATCGTTATGGTTTGAAAGTAGACCCAGGTGCGAAAATCTGGCAGCTTTCAGTTGGTGAACAGCAGCGTGTGGAAATATTGAAACAGCTCTACCGGGGGGCAAACATTCTTATTCTTGATGAACCCACGGCGGTATTAGCGCCAAAAGAGATTGAGGAATTATTTGTCACCTTGCGCGCCATGACGCGTGAGGGGAAATCCATCATTTTTATCAGCCACAAATTGCATGAAGTGATGGACATCTCAGATCGGGTTACTGTTATGCGCAAAGGAAAAGTAACCTCATCGGGGATCTTAACAAAGAGTACAGACCGCGCCGGACTGGCGCGTTTGATGGTGGGACGTGATGTTGAGTTTACGCTTGACAAGAAACCTGTCGAACCGGGTGAAGTAGTACTATCTGTTGAAAACCTTCAGGCTGACAATGACAAAGGCTTGAAGGCGCTGCGCGGGGTGGATATTACTGTTCGCGCGGGTGAAATTGTCGGGTTGGCGGGAGTGGCTGGCAATGGACAAAGTGAACTGGCTGATGTAATTACAGGATTGCGCTGCTCAACAGGTGGGAAAATCATCGTGCAGGGTGAAGATATCACCAATAAATCGGTTCGTTGCGGTATTGAACACGGCATTTCGTTGATCCCAGAAGATCGCACTTCGGTGGGGACAGCACCCAACCTGAGCATGACCGACAACGTAATCATGAAGAAATACAATAAATCACCCATTGGCGGGAAATGGTTGATTAATACCATAGCGGCAGATGGATATGCCAGGAAATTAAAAATTGATTATGACATCATGCTGCCCAATGTTGACACTTCGGTCCGGCTGCTTTCAGGCGGTAATCTGCAAAAAGTGATTTTGGCGCGCGAGATTTCCAGTCAACCCTTGTTGATGATAGCTGTACAACCGACACGCGGGTTGGATGTTGGCGCCATTGAAGGCGTGCAGCGCTTGTTGTTGAATCAACGTGAGTCTGGAGCCGCTATTCTCCTGATCTCTGAAGAGTTGGAAGAATTGTTATCTCTTAGCGATCGAATTTATGTTATTTATGAAGGGAAAATTATGGGGGAAGTGACAGATGGTGACATTGATAAAATTGGTTTGATGATGACGGGCATGAAGCAATCTGAAATTGAGAAACAAGGAGAGACGCAAAATGTCTGATATGGAGGTTAATCATCAAGAAAAGAGACGATGGAAGTTTCCCATCCACATTGAGGAAAGAGTTTCAGAACCTCCGCGGTGGCTTTCGCCTTTACTTTCGTTGTTGGCAGTCATTTTTGCATTGTTGCTAGGCGCTGCACTTATTGCAGTTAAAGGTGGTGATCCCTGGAGGGCCTATTCACACATCGCCAAATCTTCATTTGGAAGCCTGGGAGTCTTTTCAGATACCCTGGTGAAAGCCACACCATTGATACTGGTAGGTGTTGCCTGTTCACTTGCCTTTCGTATGAAGATTTGGAATATTGGTGCCGAAGGGCAATTTTTTGTGGGAGCTTTTGGGGCAAGCGCGGTTGTACTAACACCTTTACTTCCGTTGGATGCTCCGCGCTGGCAATTTATTATTGCCATGGCCCTGGCTGGAATGACCATGGGAGCCCTGTGGGGATTGATTCCCGGCCTGTTAAAAGCGAAATTCGGGGTCAACGAAATCATCACCACACTGATGCTTAACTATATCGCAGTTGAATGGAACAACTATTTTATCTACGCAATCTGGTCTGAAGGCGGATTCCAGATGTCACGCATGTTCCAGAAAAATGCCTGGCTGCCCCGGTTAACTGATTATTCAAAGCAGTTCAAGATTTTCAGCGGCTTGACCACTCACATGGGTTTGCTTTTTGCGATAGTGGTAGCAGTGGTGGTGTGGTTCATTATTTTCAAGAGCAAGTGGGGCTACGAAATTCGGTTGATTGGCGATAACCCGCGTGCTGCCAATTATGCCGGCATTGGAATTGGCCGCAATATTGTGCTGGTGATGATGCTATCAGGCGCCATTGCAGGCCTGGCCGGCATGTCTGAGATTGCAGGCGTGGTGCACCGATTGCAGGGCGCCATTTCTCCCGGATATGGTTTTACGGGAATTATTATTGCCTGGTTGGCTGAACTGAATCCACTGGCAGTGATTGTTGTATCCATATTATTTGGGGCACTCATCCTGGCAGGACGGGAAATTCAACCTACAGGAGTGCCCACCATGATCCAGGGTGTTATTATGGTTTGTCTAATTGCAGCTCGATTCTTCCTGCGATACCAAATTATCATCGGGGCAAGGGAGGAGGAATAACATGGATATTATCCTGGTACTAGCAGCAGGAATCGCAACCGGAACAGTGTTACTCTTTGGCACGCTGGGTGGAATATTTTCAGAAAGGTCTGGCGTGCAAAACCTGGGTGTGGAAGGAATGATGTTGTTCGGCGCCATGACGGCTTATTCTGTTACCGCCAGTACAAAAAATCCATGGTTGGGTTTGTTGGCAGGTATGTTCGCCGCGGGTTTAATCAGTCAAGTTCATGCCTTTATTTCCATCACCTTACAGGCAGATCAGGTTGTCAGCGGTCTTTCTTTGAACTTCCTCGCCACAGGCGTAAGCCTGGTGCTCGGTGAGGGTTTGAATAGTATTAAAGGAGTTCCAACTTTACCTTTTTATACTATCCCCTTATTATCTCAAATCCCAATAATCGGAAGAATTTTTTTCACCAACCAGAGTGTTTTGGTTTATTTTGGGTACATACTCTTCCCGCTTGCCTGGTATTTTATCAATCACACAAGACCTGGCATGCATTTGCGTGCGGTGGGTGAGTTTCCGGCCGCGGCTGATTCGCAGGGCATCAATGTTTTTTTTACAAGATATCTGTACGTGTTTATAGGCGGACTCCTGGCGGGAATGGCAGGTGCAACCATCAGCCTGGCCGTTTCACCTGGGTGGTTTGCTGAAAAGACCAGCGCCGGTCAGGGATGGATTGCTGTAGGTCTGGTCATATTTGCGCAGTGGAATCCATTACGGGCTGCTTTTGGTTCTTACATTTTTGGCACCTTGCGCCGCCTTGTTCTGGATATCCAGGGACCCAATATGATTTTTTCCTTCCCGAACCCGTTTTTCTACAACCCATACCTGGCGTTTTTCTTAAAAATGCTCCCCTATGCATTTACGGTGATCGTATTGATCATTGGCTCGCACGAAGCTACTCGTAAACGCATTGGTTCACCCGCGGCATTGGGATTGCCGTATATTCGCGGACAGCGCGGTTTGTAAAACTAACACGAAAAGGTGCTGAAAATGGCAAAAAACAAGTTTGTTGGCTATCACTGTTCTCTGTGTGGTAAAGAATATGGTCCTGATGAAGTGGTTTATGTGTGTCCTCAGGACGGCGGGAATCTGGATGTGGTTCTTGATTATGATGGGATACGGAAAAAATTTCGCAAGGAAGATGTAACATCACGAACAGATTTTTCCATGTGGCGCTATTTGCCTTTGCTTCCTGTTGAAGATCCTGAAGCTGAAGGGACAAGCATGGGAGTGGTTGGTTGGACGCCGGTTTACACCCCGCGGCGGCTGGCTGACAAATTGGGATTGCACAAGCTGTGGATTAAAGATGACGGCAGAAATCCATCGGCGTCATTTAAGGACCGCGCCAGTGCACTGCTGGTAGCGCGGGCACGCGAAATCAGCGCCGATGTGATTGTAACTGCTTCAACCGGCAATGCCGGCGCAGCTCTGGCGTGCATGGCGGCGGCGGTTGGCCACAAGGCAGTCATTTTTGCTCCAAAAACCGCGCCACAGGCAAAAGTTGCCCAACTGCTGGTTTTTGGAGCGCAGGTCATCCTGGTGGACGGCAACTATGACATGGCCTTTGACCTCTCCATCCAGGCAGCGCAGAACTTCGGTTGGTACTGTCGTAATACGGGCTACAATCCTTTCACGGCAGAGGGGAAAAAGACCGCCGCATTCGAAATTTGGGAAATGGTGATGGAGAACGGCTATGACTCCAACCGCCCGCTGAATGTGTTTGTTTCGGTGGGAGATGGCAATATCATTTCCGGTTTGCACAAAGGTTTCAAAGATTTGCATGCCCTGGGGTGGATGGAAACCATGCCGCGAATTTTCGGCATCCAATCTGAAGGATCGGCGGCGGTGGCGAACGCCTTCCACGCTGGTACGGAGACAATCACACCTGTCTCAGCAACAACCATTGCTGACAGCATTTCCGTTGATCTGCCGCGCGACGGTGTGCGCGCTGTGCGGGCTGCCACGCAGACCGGCGGCAAATACATCACTGTGAAAGATGAAGAAATTATCGCCGCCATTGCCGAACTGGGCCAGGTGGCCATTTTTGCCGAGCCTGCCGGGGCTACCGCTTACGCTGGTTTGTGCAAAGCCGTAGCGGATGGCCATATTGGGCCTGAAGACCCGGTGCTGGTGATGAACACTGGAAGCGGTTTGAAAGATGTGCGCGCTGCCATGCAGGCAGTGAAGGAAGCACCCATCATCGAACCTTCAATGGCTGCTTTGAAAAAACATTTGGGAATTTAGAAACTATATGATCGAGATTTGCATAATGCCAGTCTGTCAGGTTGGTGAGGCATGAAGCCAACTTTCACGATCATTGCGCCAATTTTTAATGAACAAGATTGCCTGAATGAACTTCACCGACGGATTCATGAAGTGATGGATTCGATTGGAGAACCCTGGGAAATAGTAGTGGTGGATGATGGCTCGACTGACGGCTCTACTGAAATCATACGCGAGCTGGCAGCAAATGATGAGCATATACGCCCGGTGATTTTTGCACGCAACTTTGGCCACCAGATTGCTGTCACAGCCGGACTGGATTACAGCCGGGGCGATGCGGTTATCATCATCGATGCCGACTTGCAGGACCCGCCGGAGGTCATTCTTCAATTAATTGAAAAATGGCGTGAAGGATATGAGGTTGTTTATGCTGTGCGCGCCGAACGTGAAGGCGAAACATGGTTTAAAACAGTCACGGCATCGATGTTTTACCGGTTGATTTTCCGTATCACTGATGTGAACATTCCATTGGACACAGGTGATTTCCGATTGATGGATCGGAAAGTGGTCAACGTGATGAACCAGATGCGCGAGCGCCACCGCTTTTTACGCGGCATGTCTGCCTGGGTGGGGTTTCGCCAAATCGGCGTCAGTTATAAGCGGGCAGCCCGCTTTGCCGGAGAAACCAAATACCCGCTTAAGAAAATGGTCAAACTGGCATTGAACGCCATCACCAGTTTCTCTTATTTTCCTCTGCAATTAGCCATGTATCTGGGATTTATTTCGGCGGGGCTTAGTATCCTGGCGATCCCGATTGTGGCGCTGATGCGCATGGTCAGTGCGCAGGCTTTTTTTGGGCAGGCAACCACCCTGGTGGCGGTACTTTTCCTGGGCGGCGTTCAACTGATCTCGCTTGGGATTTTGGGAGAATATATCGGCCGTATTTATGATGAGGTTAAGGGACGACCCTTGTATATCGTGAGTGAATCACCAAATAGTGAAGAGAGGAATTCATCTAATTAGAGGAGCAAAAAATGGCAAAAATTGATTTAACAATACATGAGGATCGACTGAAGCGTGCAGTTGCCCGGGCAAAGGAACGCAATATCATTATCCCGACTTACGCGCAGATGAAGAATCCGGAATTGATTCCTGCAAAATATAAAGAAGAATTAAAAAATGTTGGCCTGTGGGATCTCCATCCCCGCAACCTGTTCCGCATAACATGGAAGAACGAACCTGTTGCCAAAGGCGGCGGTTTTGGCGGCGTTAATTACATTGAACTTCCCAGCAGCCTGACCGGCGTGGATGCGCGCATTGTTATGCTGGTTGGCAAATGGTTCCCCACCGGCGCGCACAAAGTGGGTGCGGCTTTCAGCTGCCTGGTTCCACGCCTGGTCACTGGTCAATTCGATCCCACCACCCAAAAAGCAGTATGGCCTTCCACCGGCAACTACTGCCGCGGGGGCGCCTATGACTCGGCGTTGTTGGGTTGCGATTCCATTGCCATTCTGCCAGAAGGCATGAGCAAAGAACGCTTTGAATGGCTTTCAAAAGTAGCCGGCGAAACCATTAAAACACCGGGTAGTGAATCGAATGTGAAAGAAATCTTTGACAAATGCTGGGAACTGCGCAAGAGCGGTCAGGATCTGTTCATCTTCAACCAGTTTGAAGAGTTTGGCAACTACCTGTGGCACTACGAAATCACCGGTCACGCCATTGAAGAAGCAGTGAAATCGGTTATGGGACCTCAGGATCGCTATACCGGCGTTGCATTAACCACCGGTTCAGCCGGTACCATTGGCTGCGGTGACTACCTGAAACAGGCATTCCCAACCAGCAAAATTATTGCTAGTGAAGCGCTGCAGTGCCCCACCCTGCTGCAAAACGGTTTTGGCGCGCACCGCATCGAGGGTATTGGCGATAAACATGTACCCTGGATTCATAATGTAAAGAACACCGATTACATCACTGCCATCGATGACAATTCTGTTGTCAACATCATGCGCCTGTTCAATGAGCCGACCGGTCGAGATTATTTACAGAAGAAAGGCGTTCCTGCTGATGTCGTTTCAAAACTGGATTTGATGGGCTTCTCAGGTATTGCCAACATGCTTTCAGCCATTAAGTTCGCCAAATGGAACGAACTGGGCAGCCATGATGTGGTTGCGGCTGTTTTGACTGATTCAATGGAGCTGTATGGAACACGCATCCAGGAATATCGCGAGTCCTTCGGCGAGTTCACTCCCGCAGACGCTTCAGCAGCCTTTGCTCGCGATTTGCACGGTGAAACTACCGATCACATGATTGAATTGACCTACCCGGAGCGCAAACGAGTTCACAACCTCAAATATTACACCTGGGTTGAACAACAGGGCAAAACCTATGCTGAAATTCTGGCACAGTGGGATGATCCCGATTACTGGACTGGATTCCAGAGCCAGGCTGGCGAAATTGATAAACTGATCACTGCTTTCAATGACGCAGTTGGTATTGCATAGTAAAACAAATAGGTAGATAGAAAAATCCCCTCGATTTGTGATCGAGGGATTTTCTTTTTATTTGGCCAATTCTTCACGCCGAATAGGAATACGGTGAACTCGAATGCCTGTGGCTGCAAACACAGCATTGGCGATGGCGGCTGCTTCCGGTACGGTGGCAATTTCTGCAATGCCTTTCACACCATAAGGCCCTGTGCTTTCAGGGTATTCCAGCATAATCGTTTCCATGTTACGGGGCATATCTTGCGTGGTCTGAAAGAGGTATTCTGTCAGTCGGCTGACCCATTGATGATTGTCTTTGAGGCACATTTCTTCGGTCAAACCGTACCCCAGTCCCATGGCTATGCCGCCTTCAATCTGTCCTTCGGCGAGAATGGGATTGACCACTTTACCCAGGTCATTGATGGAAACGATGTGGGTGGGTTCAATGATTCCCAGTTCTGGATCAATCTCGACGCGGGCAACCATGGCCGCCAGGCAGAACTTGACATGCGGCATGCCGATGGGTAAATGATCGGGAATCTCCGGCCCATAAGGGAAGCTGAATGTGCCGGATGCGATGATTTGTTTGTCTTCTTCAGCCAGCCGGCCGGTGATGTCGGCTGCTGAAATGGGATTGGCGCCCTCCTGATCGGTGCGAATGAGTGTGCCATCCTGATAGCGTAACTTTTCGCGGGGAATGCCCAGCAAACGGCTGGCTTCATACACAAGCGAATCAATCAGCTTTTGGGCGGCCATTTGAACCGCATTGCCTGTCAAATAGGTCATGCGCGAGGCGCAGGTGACGCCGCCATCAGGGCTGATGGCGGTATCGACCAGGGCGGTTTCAATTTGAGAATAGTCAATGCCCAGTGCTTCGGCAGCCATTTGCGCTGCCACCGTGTTGAGACCCTGTCCAAGGTCGGGGGCGCCAACACGCACCAGCACTTTGCCGTTGGGCAGCCATTCCAATTGATGTGTGCTGTCATCAGGCACACCGCGACCAAGTCCCATGGTTTGCACAGCCAAGGCTAAACCAACACCGCTCTGTTTCCCCGGCGCAGGCGGGATTTTCTTCAATTCTTCAATCGATTGGGCTGCCCGGTTGAGCATTTCCTCCAGCGCCTCAGCCTGATTGACAATGACGCGTGTAAAATTGCGATCTCCGGGTTTCCAGATGTTTTTGCGGCGGATTTCAACCGCGTCCATGCCCAGCCGGTTGGCAAGCATATCCATCAGGCTTTCATAGGCAAAGTTGGTTTGGGGACTGCCAAAACCGCGCATGGCGCCGGATATGGGGCTATTCGTGTAGGCAACATACGTGTCAGCCGAAACATTGGGAATATGATAGGGGCCGGGAATTGTTTCAGTTAAAAGCTGGGCGACAGCAGGGCCGTAAGATGCATAAGCGCCGGTATCCATGTAGACCCGCGCCTGCAGGGCGGTAATTACACCGTCATTTTTGACACCCACCTTGTAATAAAGACGAGCCGGGTGTCGTTTGGGATGGGCGAGCATGGATTCTTCACGGGTGTTGACAATTTTCACGGCGCAGCGCGATTTCCAGGCAGCCAGGGCGGCGAGGACTGCCATATTGGAATCTTCTTTGCCGCCGAATGCGCCGCCAATGACGGCCATCCGTACGCGGATATCATCTTCGGGCATTCCCAAAACCTGGCTGATGGTGTGGCGGTCGGCAAACGGTTTTTGCGAACTAAACCATACAGTCAATTTTCCTTCTTCGTCCCATAGAGCCAGGGAGGCTTCGGTTTCCAGATACCCGGGGTATATGCGCGGCACTGAAAAAGATTCTTCCAGGATTAGATCTGCTGCATTGAAGCCGGTTTCGATATCTCCGTTTTCAACATGGAAATGGGATAATAAATTTCCATCGGGATGGATGGCGGGAGCATTGGTTTGCAATGCCTGTTCAGGGTCAAAAACCGCAGGCAGGGGTTGATAAATTACCTCAATAACCTTACGAGCTTGATGGGCAATTTCTACTGTATCAGCGACAATAATGGCTATTGGCTCACCCATGAAGCGGACACGGTCATTCGCCAGCGGCGAGCGGTCGGCAATTATGGGGCCGTAAATCGCTTCACCTGGAATGTCTTTGGCTGTGACAATTGCGATCACTCCGGGAATTTGCAGAGCTTCCCGGGTATCGATGGATGTGATGCGGGCGTGGTGTTGACTGCTGCGCAACACTACACCGTGTTTCAAATTGGGAACCTGAAAATCGGCAACGTATTTCGCTGAGCCGTTCACTTTATCCCATGCATCAACCCGAATCTCAGATTTGCCAACAGTTCTAAGATTATTCATGGCTCATCTCCTCGGCCGCTGATTGCACTGCCTCAATTATTTTTTTATAACCGGTGCAGCGGCAGATGTTGCCAGAAAGCGCTTCACGAATTTGTTCTTCGTCGGGGTGGGGATCACGGTCAAGCAGCGCCTTGGAAGCCATGATCATGCCGGGTGTGCAAAACCCGCACTGCACAGCGCCGAGTTCCACGAAGGCTTTTTGCAGGGGGTGGGGTTTTCCGTCTTTCGCCAGGCCTTCAATGGTTTCAATGTTACTGTTATCTGCCTGACCGATTAACACCAGGCAAGAGTTGATGGGTTCATCATTCATGATGACGGTGCAGGCTCCGCATTCGCCTTCACTACAGCCTTCTTTTACCCCGGTCAATCCAATGTCTTCCCGTAAAACTTCCAGCAAAGTGCGATTGGGATCAGTTTCAAATAAATGGGTGTGGCCGTTAACAGTTAGAGTTACGCGAATCTTTTTCATGCTTGCATCCTGGTTTGCAAAGATTGAGTTGCCGCATTCAGGGCGCGTTTGCTTAATATAAATGCAGCCCGGCGGCGATATTGGGAAGTGCCGCGTATATCGTTAATGGGTGAAATTTCTTCCTGAATAAGACTTGAAATAGACTCCCAGAGCTTCTCAGAGGGCAGGTTGCCAATTAATGCCTGTTCGGTGCGGCGGCAGCGTAACGCTGTGGGCGCAACGGCTCCTATTGACAGGCGCGCCTGGTTTATGCGGCCGTCGCTGTCCAATCCAACCAGGGCTGCTGCGTTGACAATGGCGATGGTCATTCCACGGCGGGGGCCGATTTTCACAAAGGATGTTGCACAATTGGAAGGCAGTTTCTCAAAAAAGATATCGGTGAGAATTTCATCAGGGTGGATATCTGTTTTTCCGGGATCTAATAAAAATTCACAGAGCCTTAGTGTTCTTAGACCGTTCTGACTGCTCATTGTGACGGAGGCATCCATAATTAACAGGGCGGGCAAACTGTCAGCAGCCGGAGAGGCGTTGGCTATGTTCCCGCCCAGAGTGCCGCGTGTGCGGATCATGGGCGAACCAATTTGGCCAGCAGCCTGAACCAGCGCTGGGGCTGTTTCATTGAGAATGCGGCTGTTCTGGACATCACGGAAGGAGGTTAATGCGCCAATATGAACGATGCGGTTTTGTTCGCGAATGAAGCGCAATTCACGTAGTCGGCTGATATCAATGATTTGGGCAGGCAAGCTATGAGCTTGACGAAGAGATGGAATCAAATCTGTGCCTCCTGCAATCAATTTCCTGCCGGGTGTTTGCAGCAGCGTGGCAAGGTGCTGCAAGTTGGCGGGGACAAGAAAGTCAAAAGCTTCCATGTATGATCCTTTTTTTGATATGAGTTAAATGCATAATAAACGGTTAGGACGAATTAATTATATAATGGCTTAAAGTAAATTTGAAAGCAAAAACGTATCATATGCCAGACATTCTCACTTCATCGGCTTTGTTATTGGTTTGCATCACACCATCTCCACGCGATCTGGAAATTGCGCGTTTGTTTGGGTGGTACCGCATCCCGCTGCGGTTTGCCCCCAAGGTGATCGATGTGGACTTCCTGGCTTTTTATCAAACGGCTGCCTTTGGCGCAGACCACCAGTGGTGTATTGAAAGTTATGCTGAAGTGCGCGGGCATGAACTGACCACCAGGTCGCAACTCTTTCATGATGAACCGGAGCATCCCAGGGCAAATGAGGAATACTATAAAATCCAACTTGGCGAACTTAAAATGCTTTCGCAGCCTATTCTGGCTAAAGAATGGAAGCGATTAACATTCTTATATACCACTGGCGAATTATTCGCAAAAGCCAGAACGCTGCACGACCTGGTGGTGGGTGCTGAAGAGAGACGCGACTTGTGGCGCGCATTGTGTGAGAGAGCCAGGCGCGAAGAGGAATATCATACGGGTAATGAATTGGAACTAGACCTTGATCTTGATCCGAGCTTTTTGGCTTTCCTGGCAAACTCAAATATTTCCTTTGATCAAAATTCCACCGTAAATTGATAAATGTTTAGTTGAAACGGCACCCACATGGCTGGTAGAATCATTTTGATAAATTAATTCTTCATCCTAAAAAAAAATAGGAGGACCATCATGACTGTATTACTTCGATCAGGTAAATTAATTACGGCTTCAGAGACTTTTGTCGCTGATATTTTGGTGGAAGATGAGAAAATTGTAGCGATTGGGAAAGATTTGCAGGTGGAGGGTGATGTCCAGGTAATTGATGTTCAGGGGAAAATCATCATGCCCGGAGGTGTTGACCCGCATGTGCATTTAAATCTGCCCATGTTTGATACCGTTTCATCCGATGACCATTATACGGGGCACAAAGCAGCTGCATTTGGGGGCACCACCACGGTAATGGATTTTATTCCGCATTATCCCGGCAGCATGGCTGCATCCATTCAACTCTGGCACGAGCGCGCCGACTCACTTGCAGCCGTTGATTTTGGTTTCCACATGAACGTGGAGCGTTTTGATGAGGACATTGCCAGAGAGATTGCGCAACTTCCCAAAGAAGGTATTACATCTGTAAAGGTTTTTACGGCATACAATAATCGCATGCGCTTGCAAGATGGTGACATCTTTCGAACGATGCGCGTAGCCAGAGATAATGGCTTGTTGACCATGCTGCATGCCGAGAATGGAGATGTGATTGATGTGCTGGTTGAAGAAGCTCTGGCGGCGGGGCACAAGACGCCCGAATGGCATGCGTTGACCCGCCCGGGTTGGGGCGAAGTGGAAGCAGCCTTACGGGCAGCATCCTTATCTGCGCAGGCTGATGCCCCATTATATATCGTACATATGAATATGGCAGGCGAAGTCGATATGCTGCAATATGCCCGCGAACGTGGCTTGAAGGTGATGGGAGAAACCTGCCCGCCTTATTTATTCTTCAGCATTGACGAATTGCGACGACCGGACGGCGCCAAGTGGATTTGTTCGCCACCCATGCGCAGTAAAGAAGATAACGCCCGCTTGTGGAAAGGCCTGACCGAAGGCACCATTCAAACCATGGGGACAGACCACTGCCCATTTTTCTACGACGGCACCAAACCTATTCTTTATGAAGGGAAACCGGTTGCCATTCCAGGTAAAGAGCTGGGAAAGGATGATTTCACCAAGATCCCCAACGGCTTGCCCGGCGTTGGCGACCGACTGCCGGTTTTGTGGACCACCGGTGTGGGAGCAGGCAAAATCACCCCCAACCAGTTTGTAGCCCTAACCAGCACCAACCCGGCCAAGATATTCGGGCTTTACCCACAAAAAGGCTCCTTGTTGCCCGGTTCGGATGCTGACATTGTGGTGTGGGATCCGCAGAAACAAGTTAAATACGGTGTGGAGGTTGCCAAACATCGCACCGACTACAATCTTTACGAAGGATGGGAACTGGTGGGATTCCCTGAAAAGGTTTTCCTGCGCGGTCAAATGATTGTTGACGGCGACCAATGGTTGGGAAAGGCGGGCATGGGGCGATATCTGCATCGGCAGCCGTTTGCGCCTGTCCTGTAAAAAAAAACATGCTGGTTGTTTTACCGGTATTCCTACTACTTATATCCGCCCTGGCTATTGTTATTGTTCAGCAGGTGAGGCCTAATTACGGCGTCGCCTGGTTGATTGCCGTGAGCGCGTCATTAATTGTGTGGATGTATATTCTCGCATTACGCTGGATCCCGGTTTCTCCGTTTGTCGCGGATCCATGGCAACTGTTGGCCAGCGGCTTTGACACCTTTGAATTGCGGGTTGATGATGTCGCCTGGAATTACGCCTTCAGCCTGGCCAGCTTGTTACTGGGTGTGATTCTCACTGCGTCAGCACGGCTGCAATTCCAGTTTGTCCAAAGACCTGAAATCTGGGTGGCAAGCCTGGTGGTGACAGCGTTCGGTTTATTGGCCGTTTTTTCCAACACACCGGTGCTGCTCGTTCTGGCATGGACTTTAATTGATATCGCCGATTTTGTGATCATCATCCGCAGTGTGCACCAGGCACGATTTAATCAGCAAACGGTGGTGGCTTTGGGGTCGCGATTGTTAGGATCACTGTTAGTGGTCTGGGCAATTGTGCAAAACTATTCCCAGGAGAGTTTGTTTCAATTATCTGACCTTAAACCTGAAACTGGAGTTTTCTTCTTGTTGGGCGCTGGTTTGCGACTGGGAATCATCCCTTTACATTTACCTTATAGCGAAGAATTACGTTTGCGGCGGGGTATTGGTACAATCATCCGCCTGGTGACCGCGGCAACAAGCCTGTCGGTTCTTTCAAGGTTACCTGCTGCGGTGGTGCAGCCCGAACTGGCTGTACCGCTGCTCATCCTCACCACCCTGGCAGCTCTCTATGGCGCAATCATGTGGTATGTGGCAAAAAACGAACTGGACGGCAGACCTTACTGGATTATTACCCTGGCAGCCCTGGCTATTGGCAGCGCCATTCGCGGCCAACCCGTTTCTGCGATGACATGGGGGGTAACCATGGTACTGTCAGGAGGGATGCTTTTCCTGTATTCCTGGAGAATAACGGCATTCCTGTTTCTTCCCATGCTGGGTTTGCTGGGGTTGAGTGGTTTGCCATTTTCCCCGGCAGCCAGCGGCTGGTTTGGTTTGATTGTGTTTCCAATTTCAGCATTGGATTTTCTATCCATTTTGGGGCATGCCATATTAATGGTGGGTTATTTTCGTCATGCCCTGCGCAGCGAGCAGTATGATTATGAATTGGAAAACTGGGTGCGTATCGTTTATCCCATTGGAATTGGAATCTTTCCCGCGGCGCAATGGATTATTGGGATCGCAGGCTGGAAAGGCTCGTTTACGTTGGGAGTGTGGTGGGGAGCCTTGATTTCTGTTTTGTTGTCAGCGGGGTGGATTATCTTTTTACACCGTCGAAAAGTCAAAACTGCTGATCTGGATAGTGAGGACTGGCTGTCTGTCTATTCACGTATTGTGTGGGTGAAAATTGCCAGTGTGCTTAACCTGAACTGGTTATATCGATTAATTCTCCAAATTTATCGACAGCTGCAAAAAATTATTCTTTTCACAGCCAGGGTTCTGGAAGGAGATGGTGGAATTTTGTGGGTATTATTGTTCCTGGCATTGTTGTCTTACCTGATCGTGCCGGGAGGCGCAGGATGAATTTCTCAGACCTGTCAAACATTCCTGTAATTATCATCATGGGGGCGTCATTAGTTGTACTGGTAAGCCAGGATTGGCGTAGTTTTATCATCGCCATAGCCATTCAATACCTTGGTGTGTTCCTTTTAACAGCCACTGTTTGGCCTTTGGGTTTGGCTGCCATTAAACTAATTGTGGGTTGGATTGCCGGTTCAGTGATTGGAGCATCACAACCGAATTTTCACCAACAAGAAGACGCATTTTTAGGACCTTCAGGCAGCCTTTTCAGGGTTTTAGCTGCCGGTATGATGTGGCTGCTGGTATTTTCCATGGCGCCTATTCTAATGAATTGGTTCCCGGCTGGTTTACGAATTATGTGGGGGGGATTAATCTTGATTGGGATGGGATTGCTGCAACTGGGCATATCCACCTATACCATGCGGGTTGTGGTTGGGCTTTTAACGGTGCTGGCAGGTTTTGAGATTATCTATGCAGCGGTTGAGACCTCGGTGTTGGTCGCCGGCCTGTTGGCCCTGGTTAACCTGGGATTGGCATTAACGGGAATATATTTATTGGGCAGCACAAGGGAGAGTGAAACTTGAGCGCCCCTTTCTTGTTTATCGGCCTTCCATTGATTGTGGCAATTCTGCTCTGGTATTACCCACAGAATCGTATACATGCCTTCCTTGCAGCCGGATTTTTTTGCCTGGGTATGATGGTTTTTGCCTCAGTGGCGCCAATTGACCGCGGATTTGCACTGGGGCCGCTTTCCATTCCACTGCCATCAGTCTTTATCATTTTCGGTCGGCGTTTCATCCTGGCAGCAAACAGCCGTACCTTTTTAATGTTAATTTTTTTCTTCAGCAGCGCCTGGTTTTTTGCTGCCTGTCTCACTCATGCTCAAAGAACCTTTGCCGCTGTGGGAATTGCCGTGGTATCTTTATTGATTGCAGCCACAGCCGTTGAGCCATTTCTGTATTCATCGCTGCTGATAGAAACAGCGGTACTCTTCACTGTGCCGCTGCTGGCGCCTTTATCTAAAAAACCTCGCAAGGGGATTTTAAGATACCTGATATTCCAAACTCTGGCTGTACCGTTTATCTTGCTGGCCGGTTGGGCTTCATCTGAGGTTGAAATAAATCCAACCAATGAGCCATTGATACTTCAAACAGTGGTCTTTTTGGGACTTGGTTTTGCCATCTGGCTGGCTGTGTTTCCATTTTATACCTGGGCGCCAATGCTGGCCGGAGAAACGTATCCTTTATTGGCAGGTTTTGTGTTCAGTATTTTTCCACTGGTTGTTTTTAACAATCTTTTGGATTATTTAAATACTTATGGCTGGTTGTGGAACAATGCCATGCTGATCACGTCGCTTCAAATCAGCGGGGTTATTATGGTGGCGAGTGCCGGGCTGTGGGCTGCTTTTGAAAAAAACCTGGCTCGTATGCTTGGTTATGCATTCATACTAGAAAATGGCTTTTCGCTTTTAGCAATCAGTGCTGCCAGAGACAGTGATTTAAAATTATTTGCATTCTTGATTCTTCCACGCATGATCGGTTTCCTTTTTTGGTCGCTCGCACTATCATTGCTTAAAGAAAGCAATTCCCTGGAACTTGATAAGTTAAGCGGTCTTTTTCGCAGTAAACCAACATATGCGATTATGATTGTGATCTGCTGTCTGTCCATAGGCGGATTTCCTTTGTTAGCGGGTTTCCCGGTTCAATCAGCACTGTTGGCGAAAATTGCACAGCAATCGGTTACTGTTGCAGGAATTAGCCTGCTTGGGAGTGTGGGAATGCTTGTGGCAGGTTTTCGAATGATGGCGATTTTTGTTAATAACAATTCAGAAGAATGGATTTTCTCAGAAAACCGCATTTCAATGATTGTATTGGGTGTGGGTCTATTGTTGCTAATTGGATTGGGTCTTTTCCCTCAGTTGTTTTCAGCCAGTATGACCAACTTACTGCAGGCTTTTGGAAAAATTGCTGGAATTTAATTCTCAGAAATCAGATACACTTTACTGGTAAAATTTCAAAGTTATAAAAAATGTTGTAAAAGTCTCGACCGCAGTTGATCGGTTCAACCGGTTGAAAAGGTGAGGTTTCCATGGAAGAAGAAAAAATCCAAAAGAAGGTTGAACAACTGGATAGCGCACGAAAGAAAGATCAGGCGATGATTGTCACACTGGAAAAACGCCTGGAGAATATTGAAGCCTCTTATGCCATGCAAAGGGAAGAGATTAATGAACTGAGCAGCGAACTGATCCGCACGAAAGCGATGATGGCAAGAATGGATTCGATTGACACTGCCATAGCCGATGTTCGGGTTGAGTTTGGCCGCAGCCTGGAATCGATTGAGAAGATTCGCCAGGAACATGAGCGCGAACAGGAAAAAGTTCGCCGACAAGACCAGGAAGTAATCAATCGTATGCTTGCCGATTTAAAGAAAGAACTGGATGTATTTCCCGAGATTCGCAGCAGCATTCAGGCGCGCGTTGAAGAAGACATCCGCCTTTCTCGCACACTGGAAGAATTGGAAAAGAACCTGGATCAAAATATCCAGGCTGATGAAGAAAGCCGGCGCAGCCAGAGGTTGTTAACCGAATCACAACGTCAAGACACGAAACGGCTGGCTGATGTTCAGGCAGAAGTTGCCGCCATGCGAAAGCGCCAGGATGAAATTCGTGGAAAGTTGGATGTGGCAGCCGGTGATTTGCGCAAAATGGAATTGCGCTTGAATGAATATCAGGCTGCTGAAATGGAACGGCGCCAGTCGCAGGTGGCATTTATTGAAAAACAAACACTGCTTTCAATTGAACGTGAGCGCACCTGGAAAGAATGGGATGCCCGTTTTTCAGAATTTACCAACCAGGCAGTGAACCTGGATGCACAAATGCAAGAGTTGGATTCAACTCACCGCACAGTTAAACGCTCATTGGAATCGTTTGAAGAGGTGAAACAACGCTTTGAACGCCGGGTGAACGAGATTACTGAAATGCAACGGCTGCTGGAAGAGCGCTTCCGGCAGGAATGGGTGGCGTTTAAGGCTGATGATCAGAAACGCTGGACGAATTACACCCTGACCCAGGATGAGCAGATGCGCGAAGCGGAAAGAAAATTTGAAAAACAAAACGAACGCTTGGTTCACCTGGAAGACCTGACGCATGAAATCAGTGACCTGATGGACCAGATGATGGATGATACCAAAAAGCGATTGCAGGTGTTCTTAAGTTCGCTGCACCAATGGGCAGAAGAGTACGATAAGACATTTAATCGGAATGCTTAACGGGGTTTGGAATGCATGTTATTGGTACTGCCGGACATGTTGATCACGGTAAATCGACGCTGATTGCAGCTTTGACGGGCATTCACCCCGACCGCCTGCTGGAAGAGCAACAGCGGGAAATGACCATTGACCTGGGTTTTGCCTGGCTGACTTTACCCAATAGCGAAGAAGTTGGCATTGTAGATGTCCCGGGACATCGTGATTTTATTGAGAATATGCTGGCTGGCATTGGGGGAATCGATGCGGTGTTGTTTGTCATAGCCTGCGACGAAGGAGTCATGCCGCAAACACGCGAACACCTGGCGATTGTCGATCTGTTGCAAATTCCCGGCGGGGTGATTGCCTTAACAAAAATTGACCTGGTGGATGATCTGGAATGGATGGGTATGATCGAAGCGGATATTCGTGAAGTAACCCGCGGAACTGTTCTCGAATCAGCGCCAATCGTCCGTGTTTCATCCAGGCGAGGTGATGGTCTGGATGAGTTAAAAAATCAACTTGCTGAAATCATCCGGCTAACTCCGCCCAGGGCAGATTTGAAACGCCCCCGCTTGCCGGTTGACCGGGTTTTCACCATGGCTGGTTTCGGAACTGTGGTGACCGGCACATTGAGCGACGGCAAGCTGCATGTGGGAGATGAAGTCATCGTTTTACCAAAGAGACTGAAAGCCCGCATTCGCGGTTTGCAAACACATAAACGGAAAGAATATGAAGCTGTTCCGGGCAGCCGGACAGCCATCAATCTGAGCGGGATTGATGTCAGTCAGATTAATCGTGGAGATCTTGTATCTCTGCCCGGGTTGTACCATGAAACCAGCCGCTTCGACGTCAATTTTAGGCTGCTGAAAGATGTCAGTGCACCACTTAAGCACAATTTGAAAGTGAAATTGTTCACTGGAGCAACGGCAGTGGTTGCCCGCGTACGGTTGCTGGGTGAAAATGAATTGAAGCCAGGAGCCCAGGGATGGCTGCAACTGGAAACGGAAGAACCGGTTGTTATTACGAGAGGTGATCATTTTCTTCTGCGCCGACCTTCTCCCGGTGAAACATTGGGCGGAGGAATAGTGGCAAACCCACATCCAGAGAAACGCCACAAACGATTTTCTGGAGAAGTGCTTGAAAATCTTGAAAAGATGATTAAAGGGTCTCCGGCAGAAATTCTATTACAGGCAGCCATGGAGTTGGGTGCCGCTCCCTTAAAAGAGTTGATTTCCCGCTCCGGGTTGACATCAGAAGAAGGTAAGCAAGCAGCAGATGAATTATTTGCCCGGGATGAATTGGTCTGGTTGGATGTAGATAGTAAATCACAGGCCGGATGGACAATTTTAAGATCAGATTACAATGAGACATTACAACATTTGATGGACGAAATCAATACTTTTCACCAGGCCAATCCACTGCGACAGGGGATGCCCAGAGAAGAGCTGCGTAGCCGGTTGAAGCTAACGGGAAAAGTTTTTCAATTCTTTTTGCAATCATTAACGTCTGATGGAAAAATTGCCCAAAACGGCAGCCTGGTATGGAGTGTGGAGCACCAGATCCGGTTTTCCAATGCGCAAAAACAAGTTGTCGATAAACTCTTAGATCAGTTTAAATCTGCACCTTATTCACCACCAACCATAAAGGAATGCCAGGATGCTGTTGGAAAAGATGTCTATTTTGCCATGGTTGACCTGGATTGGCTGGTACCGATGTCTGACGAGGTGGTTTTCAGGCGGGAAGATTTTACGAAATTGTTGTGTAAGATTGAAGCCACCTTCGGCTTGCAAAAGCCGTTCACCATTGCAGAAGTTCGCGACCTGGCAAGTACCAGCAGACGTTTTGCACTGGCATTTTTAGAGCACCTGGATGAAATTGGCCTGACTGTGAGGCAGGGGGATGCCCGTAAATTGAAGAAATTGCCTTCACAGAGTGATTTAAGCCGTTGACAGACTTTGCAGCAACCTGTATAATACGTCCTGCATTGCCCCGGCAATTCGAGCTGGGGCGAGTTTATCTACGCCAACTTCCCCGCAACCGGGCGAAATCGTTCGCGTGGTATGCGGTGAAGTGAAGATTGGAGAAAAATATGAAGTATGCAATTGTAGAAAGTGGTGGAAAGCAGTACCGTGCCGAAGAAGGCGCCACAATTGATGTGGACCTTTTGGCTGTGAACAAGGGCGATACCGTGACCCTTGATGCAGTGCTGCTGGTTTCAGACGGCGAGAACATTGCCGTTGGCACTCCCCAGGTGAAGGGTGCTGCAGTGAAAACCTCAGTGGTTGATCATGTCAAGGGACCAAAATTGACAGTTTTCAAATATCGCCCCAAGAAACGCATCCGCGTGAAGACTGGTCATCGCCAACAATATACCCGATTGCTTATTGAATCGATTGAGAAGGAGTAGAAATTATGGCTCACAAGAAAGGCGGCGGCTCCAGCCGCAATGGTCGTGACAGCAATGCCCAGCGCCTGGGTGTAAAACATTATGGCGGCGAACAGGTAATTTCTGGAAATATTCTGGTGCGCCAGCGTGGTACTCGCATAAAACCGGGTGAGAATGTTGGCATTGGCAAAGATGACACCCTTTTCGCGACAGCTGACGGTGTGGTTGTATTTGAAACCCTCCCGACCGGGCGCAAACGCGTCAGTGTCATGCCCGCTGAGGAATAGAAGAAACTTTTATTGCAGTTTCAATACGAAACTTGCTTTTTGAAAGGCAAAAAGTTGTTATGAAGAAAGATATTCATCCCACATATTACCCGGATGCAACCGTGATTTGCTCTTGCGGCAACACCTGGAAAACCGGTTCAACCAAAAAAGAAATCCGCACCGAAGTTTGCTCTAAATGCCACCCGTTCTACACCGGTGAACAACAGCGTATTCTGGACAAAGAAGGCCAGGTTGACCGCTTCTACCGCCGTTTACAGGCACGTCAGGATTATCTGCAAGATCAGAAATCCCGCGAAGATGAACGCACTTCTCCCTCCCGACCAATTGCTGAACTGAATTTGCCGAAACGTTCCATCGAAGCGCTGGCTAAAGTGGATATCACCACGGTGGGTCAGGTTATCGAGAAACTGGCAGACGGTGAACAGGCAGTTTTGGATATCGAAGGTTTTGGGCGCAAATCACTCATTGATATGAAGAAACAACTTCGACAGATGGGTTATGAGCTTCCAGCCGCTGCCGATGATATCGCAGTTTAATTTGGTACATAAAAGGCCGCCCTTAAACGGGCGGTTTTTTTGTTTTAAACAGAAAATCAAAATTCGTGTAGAATCGAAACAACCATTTTTTGAGGAGACGAGTTATGAAGCATGTTACGGGATCGCTGGAAGTGATTTGCGGCTCGATGTTCTGTGGAAAAACTGAGGAATTAATCCGGCGCCTGCGCAGGGCTGTGATTGCCAAGCAAAAGATTCAGGTGTTTAAACCAGCGATCGATAACCGTTATGCTGAACAAAAAGTGACCTCACATGCCGGTATGGATATTGATGCCATTCCGCTAAGCGACATTAAAAACGTTTTCCAATACATGAATCCCGACACGACCGTGATTGGTTTTGATGAAGCGCAATTCTTTGGACCAGAAATTATCAATATTGTGGATAAGTTGGCCAATGATGGCATTCGCGTCATTGTGGCGGGGTTAGACCTCGATTTTCGGGGTGAGCCGTTTGGCAGTATGCCCACCCTGATTGTGAAAGCTGAACGCGTTGACAAATTGCAGGCCATTTGCATGGTTTGCGGCGAATCGGCCAGCAGAACGCAGCGACTGGTGAATGGCAAACCTGCGCGATATGATGACCCGGTTGTTATCGTTGGGGCGGCAGAAATGTATGAAGCACGCTGCCGTCAACATCACGAGGTACCCCGCGACTAGCCCAAAAGGAGTGAATTGTGATTGACTATCACGAATTTCTTGGAGAAGTTTTGATTTCTGAAGAGAAGTTGCACCGGCGTATTGCTGAACTGGGGAAGGAAATTGACCGCGATTTTGAAAACCTGAGTCCTATCCTGATCTGCATTTTGCGCGGCGGTGTGATGTTTATGACTGACCTGGTGCGCAACATCACCACGCCTCATTCCATTGAATTCATGGCTGTCTCATCCTACGGGGCTGGCAAAAGAGAAACCAGCGGCAGAGCGCGAATCACGCTGGATATCAATACCGATATCAGTGACCGGCATGTAATCATTGTGGAAGACATCATTGACAGCGGGTTTACGATCAAGTCGGTGCTTGAACTGCTTTCAGCGCGCAAGCCGGCCAGCCTTTCTGTTTGCTCACTATTGGATAAAGCTGAGCGGCGTGAGGTGGATGTTCCCATACGCTACACCGGTTTTGTCATTCCAAACAAGTTTGTATTCGGATACGGCCTGGATATTGATGAGTTCTACCGTAATTTGAATTTCATTGGTGTGGTTGACCTGGAAAAGTACGAGAAATTAATGGAGAGATAAACAATTCATGCTGGGTTCCATTTTTCGGCATTGCCCTGAAGTGCTTCATGCGCTCCGACAGCAGTCTGAAAGAACAGACCATCTCTATCTGGTGGGCGGTTCGGTTCGAGACGCTTTCTTGGGACTTTCAGGGAAACACGACCTGGATTTTGTACTGGAAGCTGAAAAGGTTAAATCCGTTGCACGCCGTGTTGCCGATCATTTGCACGGCGTTTTTTTTATGCTGGATGATGACCGGCAAACCGCCCGTGTGATTTTTGGGTCGCATGAGGGACATGAAGTTGTATTGGATTTTTCTGCATTCAGGGCAGACGGCCTGGAAGAAGATTTGCGCGGTCGCGACTTTACCATCAATGCCATGGCTGTGGATATTTTTCATCCTGACCAGGTGATTGATCCGTTGGGAGGGGCTCAACATCTGCATGACGGGCAACTGGTGCTCTGCTCACCCTTATCGTTTCTGGATGATCCAGTTCGAATTCTTCGCGCCATTCGTTTGACCTTGAACCTGGAATTGAAAATTGACAAACCGACTTACCAGTTGATGCAACAGGCTGTTATATTCCTGGACAATGTATCTGTTGAGCGGCAGCGCGATGAAATATTCCGATTATTTTCTGGGAAAAAAATCAGTACGGCGGTGCGCTTGATGCAGCAGGTTGGTGTTTTGCCGATTGTGTTCCCCGAACTGGTTGATTTACAGGGTGTGCAGCAATCTTCGCCGCATGTTCTGGATGTTTGGGACCACACCCTGGCTTCCGTACAAGAACTGGAGAAGATTTCTCAAGTATTAACTGGAGAATACATAGAGGGGTCTGCGGATAACTTTCGCCTGGGCATGGCAACCATGCTGCTGGGGAGGTTTCGACAAAACATCACATCGCATTTGAATAAAATGGTATGCAGCAATCGTTCCGTTCGTGAACTGCTGTACCTGGGGGCGCTATATCATGATGTGGCCAAACCAATTGCCCGACAAATCAAAGATGACGGCCGCATCCGTTTCTTTGAGCACGATTTAATCGGCGGGCGTATCATGGCAGAAAGAGCGCACGCGATGGCTTTGAGCCAGGCAGAATGCCGCTGGTTGAACCAGTTTGTCGCCGGTCATAAGCGGGTAAATTACCTGGTAAGAGCGGGCGAAATACCTGATAGACGGGCGATTTACCGATTTTTCCATGAGTTGGACGAATTGGGTGTGGATGTTTGCCTGTTTTCCATGGCTGATGTGCTGGCAACTTACCGCACAACCCTGCCGCAAGAGCGTTGGAAAAAAGAACTGGATACCTGCCGCGCTCTTTTGGAAGCCTGGTGGGAAAAGACCGACATCGTTCGTCCGTTTCAGATAATCAACGGGGATGATTTAATTGATGAACTATCCCTGGAGAGCGGCCCGGTGATTGGAGAATTGTTGGAGTTTATTCGAGAATCGCAGGCTATTGGAGAGATTTCAACCCGTCAGCAGGCGTTGGATCGATGCCGGCAATGGTTGCATGATCATAACCGCGATGTTGATCACCGGGAGGATGCAAATGAAAGACACAGTTGATTTGTTTTTTGAACAAACCGGGCAGGGAATTCCACTGATTTTGGTACACGGCTATCCTCTGGATCACACAACCTGGCAGCCGGTTCTTCCATTGCTGCGAAGCAATGTGCGTGTTATTCTGCCCGACTTGCGTGGTTTTGGAAAATCGCCTGTCACTGATGGAATTTATTCGATGGATTTGCTGGCCGGTGATGTCTGTGCGTTGATGGATCAACTCAATATTCCCAGGGCAGTACTCATCGGCCATTCCATGGGAGGGTATGTGACGCTGGCTTTTGCACGAAATTTCCCGGAACGATTGCTCGGAATTGGACTGGTGGGAAGCAAGGCCAATGCCGATGCCCCTGACAAGCAGGCAGGGCGAAAAGAATTGGCGGCTGCCATTCAAAAAGGGGGGATGCAAGTTGCGGTGGAGCGAATGCTGCCCAATTTAACACGCGACGCCGGAGTGGCAAAGCAAATAACCGGGATTATGCTATCCACTTCAACACAGGCGGGTATGGGGGCATCACTGGGCATGGCAGAACGGGTTGATTCGACTGACATGGTAAGCAAACTGAATGTTCCGGGATTAGTGATGGCAGGTACGGATGACCCATTCGCTCCGCTGGATGCCGCACACGAGTTGGCGCAAAGCATGAAAAATGCCCGGCTTGTCAAAATTGATGGCGCCGGGCATATGATGATGATGGAACAGCCGCAGGCTGTGGCTGCCGGTCTGAATGATTTTCTAGCTCAATTTACCTGATTAGCCTACTGCTTCTGGCGTGGGTGTTTCTTCCAGAATCTCTTCAGATGTCGGGGCAAAATAATCGTTATAGCCATAATCTGGATAGCTGAGATTTGTGCTCATGCCATTTGAGGACAGCGGGCATACGGCGATGTTATTTTGAATGGCGCAACCCGAAAGATCACCATAGGCTACAAAGTCGGCTAGCGTGGTCAGTTGTGTATCAGAATCAGCCAGAAGCACCAGTGTGGAACGAGAATTTGAAGAATCGAGCAAGATTAATCCCATATCCAGCGATTCGATCTGATCGAATCCTGGAACAGTAATTTGCTTGACAGGCAATTCATCCGATTTTTCATTTTGATAGCCGTTAAACAGATCATCCATTGTGGGAGTGGCTTTACTGGCTGGTGTACTTTCTTCGCGATCATCGGCAGCGGTTATCGTGCTGCCAAATTTTAGATCGAAAGGTTCCAGATACTCTTCCAACTTCTCGTATTGGCCAAATGTGCCAATGACCAGGAGATCACTGCCAGAAATGGGGCGTTTATAGATTTTTGAGCCTAGCCCAAGCCTTTTTAAGTTGGATTGAATACGGGCAAAATCTTGCAGCATCTCCTTTTTTAGTGGTTCTTCATTTTTTGCCAAGACAACAACCTGATTGGAGAAAACATAGGGAAAGTCTGCCAGTGTTCGCGCGCGTTTTTCCCCTCCCAGGAAAGTGGCAATGTTGCTGACCAGTGTTGCATTGTTTGCCACTTGATTGTAGGGAGCGGTCATGAAAGAAACGTCACCCAGTGCCAGGACGCGGCCATTTTTGCTGGCCGCCCCGAGTACCAGGTTTCCGCCTTCATCTGTCGTTGAAGATAGCGTGTTTTCGTCACCCTGAAGGAGGATGGACTGGTTGGTTTGCAGGGAATGCGCACTGAAAAACACAACTTTTTTCAGTCCTCTCGTTATCGGACTGTTCACTGCCATTTTGCTGCAAATAATATTACGGAAATTGCTTTCATTTTCCACCAGGTTATAAACATAATCGCTCTTAAAACTGATGTCGAAGGGTTCCAAAACAAGGTTGGCCATATCCACACTGGATAGCCCGGAAAATGAATAGTCGTAATAACCCGAAGACAGGTCAAGTTCTCCACGAGTGGGGTCAGCTATTACCAGCAGTTTTCCACCTCGACCGACGAAATCGATCAAAAGGGTAATTTCTTCCCTGGTGTGATTGATGGTTGGTGAAATAATCACATAGGCATCGCTTGATTTTAGTTGTTCACCCAGTTGAGAATAATCGTAGTTGGTTTCAATTTTGGCGCCCATATTCTTCAATTGATTGATAAGCGGTTCAATTTCAGATAGCGTGTATTCGTTGGCGTGTGATTGATCAAAGAGCACCTTGGTGTTCATTTTTTTAATACCACTCTCGGTTTGATCAATAGACTGGGGAGTAATGGCAGGCGCCGGCATCTCGATTTCTTCATAGGCCGGGGTTGCAATAGGTTTCGCCGGGCGGTAAATGCCCTGGTAAAACCACAAAGCCCGAAAGACAATCGGAGCCGCCAACACAACAAGAGCAATCCATAGCATGTTTCGTTTCATGGCCGCTTCTCCATGGGAGGGATGTAAAGCAGGTAAACACCCGCCTCTTTTGGATAGGGTGAGATCACTCCTTCTTCAGATGCCTGGAAGAAGTAGGGTGAATATGAATATTCTGGTAAACCGGAGGCTGTGCGCAAATCTTCAACTTTATAATGGGATACTTTCGCCATGGATGCGGCTTTCTGATATGCGTCAGTGCGTGTACCGATGGCGTCAATCAAACCTTTTCTCAAGGCTTCAGTGCCCGCCCAGATTTCACCGCGCAGCACTTCTTCCTTTTCAATTTTTAAGCGATCATCTCTTCCCAGCAGAACCGCCTGAATAAATCCATTCTTAAGCATTTCCATTTCACGTATATAGGTTTCACGCGGATTGCCCCACAATTTATAGGGGCCGGTGGAGTAGGTTTCTTCTCCAACGCCAGGAATGCTGGGCAAATATCCAATTACGCCGACGTTTCCAACCTCTGAGGCGGGTTTCGCAAAAATGTAATCTGTTCCAACCGCAAGGTAATATCCACCTGAAGCGGCCATTCCCTCAATTAATGTAATGACAGGTTTGGTCTGGCGTAAGCGTGCCATTTCCATGTAAATTGATTCCGTATCCGTGACGGTTCCGCCAGGACTGTTCATAATCAGGACGACCGCGCGCACCTCGGGATGTTCCCGCGCATAAATAATCTGGGTGATCATATCATTGGCTGAAGTGCTATAAATGGCATCATCCAGTTTAATCACACCTATGACCGGCTTGGGGATAAGCAGCGAAAGCAAAATCCCGATTAACAACGGTGGAATGATTATCAATAACCAGGTTCCGACTCCCCATTTTTTGGGCTGTTCGGTTTCGTTCATGAAATCCCTCCAATATTCGAATGAGAATCCATTAAAAAGTCCCCCGTAGTGCATTAAATTTATTGTACTACATTGTGTAAAGGGTAAAACCTGATGCAATCAACGCATGGAGGTCAGGCAAGGGGATTGAGCGATATTTGGTCGAATGAATGGCGTGGGTTTGAACGGCGTAAAAGCGAGTTGATGCGAGTGCACAGCATGGCGCTGGAAATGGGTTTGGTAACAAAGTCATCAGCGCCGGCATCCAAAGCCCTGGCAATTAATGACGGACTGTCCAGCGCAGATAGGATTAGAATGGGAGTGTCTGCGAAGGTACGAATTTTTTTACAGACTTCCCAGCCATCCATATTCGGCATGGTTAAATCCAATGTAATCAAGTCAGGATTTGATGCAGGGATCAGATTTATGCCTTCAATCCCTGAGTTTGCTATGAAAACCTTTGCACCCAAAGGTTTAAGCAACATTTGCATTAAATCGGTCGTTGCCGGATCATCATCAATTACTAAAATATTCAAAAAAACCTCCAGCATGTGGATGCAATTCTAGCTTAATTATGCAGATATCCTCCTTGTTTTTACCTTTCAAATCCTTTACAAAAGAATCTGCTATTGTTTAGACATTTTGCCTGGAAAAACAGCAATAGTCGCAAGAGCTGAATATCTTTTATGGTAAAATTCTATATTGCGAAAAAATTTGAGGGCTTAAAAACCTCGTTGAAATTAATCAACTATGGAGGATGGAATGGCAGCAAAAAAATGGGTTTTTCTTTTCCAAGAAGTAAAAGATGCTGAGCAGTATATGGGCGGTGAATGGGACAAAGTGCGTGGTTTGCTGGGCGGCAAAGGCGCCAACCTGGCTGAAATGACCCGCATTGGTGTACCAGTGCCTCCCGGTTTCACTGTCACCACCGAAGCCTGCAATGCCTACTCGGCTACTGGCAAGTTCCCTGAGGGACAATGGGAACAAATGATGGATGCTTTGAAACAGGTTGAAAAAGATTCTGGCAAGAAATTTGGCGATCCAGCCAACCCGTTGCTGGTTTCATGTCGTTCTGGCGCCAAATTTTCCATGCCCGGCATGATGGACACTGTTTTGAACATTGGGTTGAATGATGAAACCGCCAAAGGCATGGTCAAACTCACCGGCAATGAACGCTTTGTGTACGACTCATACCGACGTTTAATCCAGATGTTCGGCTCGGTTGTGCTGGGCATCGCCGACGAAGCATTTGAAGAACCAATGGATGAATTCAAAGCGCAAAAAGGCGCCAAAGCTGACACTGACCTGACCGCCGATGACCTGAAAGAATTGACCGAAATTTTCAAGGGCGTTGTGCGCAAAGAAAAAGGCTTTGACTTCCCGCAGGATCCTTTTGAGCAAATGCGCCTGGCCACAGAAGCCGTTTTCCGTTCCTGGAACGGCAAGCGCGCTGTTGATTATCGCCGCGCCGAAAATATTCCTGATGACCTGGGTACCGCTGTCAACATTGTGACCATGGTGTTTGGCAACATGGGCAATGACTCGGGTACCGGTGTTGCGTTCACACGCAACCCGGCAAATGGCGAACGGAAAATGTACGGTGAATATCTGCTCAATGCGCAGGGTGAAGATGTGGTCGCCGGTATTCGCAATACTGAAAAGATCGACAACCTGAGCAAAGAAATGCCGGAAGTTTATAAACAATTCATGGACATCACATCCAAACTGGAAAACCATTACAAAGACATGCAGGATGTGGAGTTCACCATTGAACGCGGCAAATTGTGGATGCTGCAAACCCGCAATGGCAAACGCACCGCGCAGGCAGCTGTGGCCATTGCTGTTCAACTGGCCAATGAAGGACTTATCACCAAGGAAATTGCTGTAAAACGCATCGCTCCCAAAGATGTTGATGCTTTGCTGCACCCCATGTTTGACGAAAATAGCAAAAAAGCAGCCAAAAAAGAAGGCCGCTATCTGGCCTCCGGCGTCAATGCTTCACCGGGCGCCGCAGTGGGTCAAATTTACTTTGACGCCGATACTGCCGAACGCATGGCAAAAGAAGAAAAACAAGACGTTATCATGGTTCGCCCATTCACCAAACCAGATGATGTGCATGGTATGCTGGCTGCAAAAGGTATTTTGACCAGTGAAGGTGGAGCGACCTCTCATGCCGCAGTGGTGGCCCGCCAATTTGGTGTCCCCTGCGTGGTTGGCGCCTCTTCCATTCGCATTGACCTTGACAAACGTGTAATGACGGTTGGCGAGACCGTGGTGCACGAAGGCGCCTGGATTTCGGTTGATGGCGGCTCGGGTGAAGCTTTCCTGGGCAAACTGGATTTGACCATCCCGAACCTGGAAGAACAGAAAGACCTGCTAACCTTGCTGTCGTGGGCTGATGAAATTTGCGCCCGTCCTGATGTTCGCAAAGGCCCCAAGGGCTATCCCACCCGCGGTTTGCAAGTGTGGGCAAACGCCGATTACCCGAAAGATGCCCGCCGGGCGCGCACCTTTGGCGCTGTGGGCATTGGCCTGTGCCGCACCGAGCACATGTTCTTTGAACAGGAACGCCTGCCGATTGTGCAGCGCATGATTCTGGCCAAGACCAGCGAAGAACGCACGGAAGCCTTGAATGAACTACTGCCTTACCAGCGCGCCGACTTTGATGGTTTGTTCGAAGCCATGACCGGCTACCCGGTCATCATCCGCCTGATCGACCCACCATTGCATGAGTTCCTGCCTTCGGCTGAAGATTTGCAAGAGCAGATCATTGCCAAACGAATTGAAAGCATGGCTGATTATGTGAACGGCAAAGCGCCCAGCAAAGAAATTCAAAGCCTGGAAACCCTGCTGCACGCTGTTGAAAGTCTGCATGAAAGCAACCCGATGATGGGCTTGCGCGGTGTTCGCCTGAGCATCACCATGCCTGAGATCGTTGAAATGCAGGTGCGCGCCATATTCGAAGCCGCTGCTGATGTGAAACTGCGCGGTTTTGAACCGAAACCCGAAGTGATGATCCCGCTCACGGGGCACATCAATGAGCTGAAATTCATCCAGCCGCGCCTGGAAAGAATTGCCAAAGATGTGATGACCGAGAAGAAAGTGACCTTCTCTTATAAATTCGGCACCATGATTGAGATTCCGCGCGCCGCTGCCACCGCCGGCGAAATTGCCAGCATCGCCGAGTTCTTCTCCTTCGGCACCAATGACCTCACACAGATGACCTTCGGTTATAGCCGCGACGATGCTGAACGTAACTTCCTGGTGAAATATGTTGAAGACGGCATTCTTCCGGTCAATCCCTTCCAGACTCTGGACCGCGACGGTGTCGGCCGCCTGATGGATATGGCAGTCAAAGATGGCCGCGCTGAACGCCCCGAGTTGGAAGTGGGTATTTGTGGAGAACACGGCGGCGATCCTTCCTCCATTGAGTTTTGCCACCTGGTTGGAAACAACTATGTGAGCTGCTCGCCGTTCCGTGTTCCAGTGGCCCGCCTGGCGGCTGCCCACGCTGCACTCAACAATAAAGCGTAAATTTTCTTTCGTTGGAAAAAAAAGACACCTGGTGATTTCCACAGGTGTCTTTTTTTATGTTGACCTAACCCGAATCCGTAAATCGGACATTATCAGGTAAGTTTTCCCTTGCCACATTCATCTTATTAAACGAATATATATCGATGGTTTAGAAGAGGTTCGGTATGGACAAGAAAAAACAAGTGGACCTGTTTATGCAGATGGTGCTTATTCGCCTTTTGGAAGAAAGAGCGGCTGAATTGTACCAGGATGGAAAGATTGGTGGTTTTCTGCACCTGTATATTGGACAGGAAGCTGTCAGCACCGGGTTGGTGGCTGCACGTCAGCCGGTTGATCGTGTTATTACAGCTTATCGTGATCACGGTGTGGCGTTGAATTGCGGTATTGAACCGAAAGTTATCATGGCTGAACTGCTGGGAAAAGCAACCGGCACTTCCAAAGGTAAAGGGGGATCGATGCACATGGCTGATGTCAGCAAGAATTTTTGGGGTGGGCATGCTATTGTGGGTGCTCACCTGCCTATTGCAGCCGGGTTGGCGCTGGGAGATTTATACCAGGATAACAAAGCTGTAACCGTATGTATGATGGGAGACGGTGCCACCAATATTGGTTATTTTCACGAGGCATTAAATCTTTCAAAGGTTTGGAATTTGCCCGTTTTGTGGGTGGTTGAAAATAATCAGTACGGCATGGGCACGTCCATTGAGCGGGCTTCGGCTATTTCAATGATGTGCAAAAAAGCGTATGGATATGGAATTAAAACTCAACGCACTGATGGGATGGATGTGGTCAGCGTTCAAAAAGAAGCCGAACGCTTGTTTGATGAAATTCGCAATGGCAGCGGACCGCAGCTATTGGAAGCCATCACTTACCGTTTTCGTGGGCATTCCATGGGCGACCCGGAACGCTATCGCAAGAGCGATGAAGTACATCAATGGCAAGAGAATGACCCCATCGGTATTTACCGCCGTTACTTGATCGACAATGACATTGCGACTGCTGCGGAATTGGACGCGCTGGAAGATAAAGCCGGGGTAGAAATTGATGCTGCGGTTGAATTTGCTGAAAGCAGCCCCGAACCGGCAGCGGATGAATTGTTCAAAGATATTTACGTGGAAGAAACAGGGGAGGTGAACCATGGCTAAGATTACCATGCGCGAAGCCATCTCGCAGGCATTATGGGAGGAAATGGAACGGGATCCCGGGGTGTTTATCCTGGGTGAAGAAGTGGGAGTGTGGGGTGGAACCTATGCCGTAACCAAGGGATTTTATGAACATTTTGGCGAGAAACGCGTGCGCGACACACCCATTGCTGAAGCGGCCATCGTGGGTGCGGCCATTGGTGCGGCCTTAACCGGGCTGCGCCCGGTGGCTGAATTGATGACCATCAATTTTGCATTCTCAGCCATGGATCACATCGTGAATGAGGCCGCCAAATTGCATTACATGTTCGGCGGACAAATGGTGCTGCCGCTGGTCATTCGCACACCGGGCGGGGGAGGGCGTCAACTGGGCGCCACGCATTCTCAAACCCCCGATGCCATTTTCGCCCACTTCCCGGGATTGAAAGTTGTGGCGCCCGGCACACCAGCCGATGCCAAGGGGTTGTTAAAATCAGCCATCCGCGAAAATAACCCGATCCTGTTTATTGAAAATGCCACGCTCTATCAAATGAAGGGCGAGGTTCCTGATGGTGAATATCTCATCCCCATCGGGAAATCAACGGTTCAGCGTCCCGGTAAGCATGTGACGCTGGTGACATACAGCAAGATGTTACCGGTTTCTATGGAAGCCTGCAATTCGCTGGCGAAAGAGGGCATCGATGTGGAAGTAGTCGATTTGCGATCACTACGCCCATTGGATATGGACCCCGTGCTTGAATCCGTTCGGAAAACGAACCGGGCAGTGATCGTTGAGGAAGGCTGGAAATCGTTTGGAGTGGGCGCTGAAGTTGCCTCACGGATTTATGAGGACGCATTTGATGACCTGGATGCACCGGTGAAGCGCGTTGCCCAGTTGGAAGTCCCGCTTCCGTACAACCGCACTTTGGAGAAATCCGCCATCCCACAGACGGCGGATGTGATCCGGGCAGTTAGAGAGGTGGTGCAATAATGGCTAACCTGGTAAATATGCCCAAGTTGGGCTTTGATATGGCTGAAGGAACCCTGATCCGCTGGGATAAAAAAGTGGGTGACTCAATTACGAGGGGGGAGGTGCTGGCTGAAATCGAAACCGATAAAGCCACGGTTGAGGTTCAATCTACCTACGACGGCGTGTTGGCAAAATTGCTGGTTGAGGAAGGCCAGGCTGTTCCTGTTGGCGACCCGATTGCCTGGATTGTTGAACCCGGCGAGGATGTTTCTGCGCTGGAAGCTCCAGTAAGTGGTTCTCCTGCCCCGGGTGAAGCGGTGAAAGAAACAGTTGCTTCACCTGAATCCCAACCACAACTACAATCCCAACAATCATCTGTAATCACTTCTGGACGAGTTAAGGTTTCTCCACTGGCGCGAAAAATAGCCTCGGAACGCGGCATTAGCTTGCAGGGTGTGCAGGGCAGCGGCCCGGGTGGACGCATTGTGAAACGCGACCTGGAAACCCTGCTCGACAATTTGCTTTCACAAGACACGAAAAAAGAAATTCGTCCGTTGCCGTCACCAAATCCACTGGTAGACAGAAGCGCCATCCCTGCTGACGACGTGGTGAAAGCCAGCCGGTTGAGGCAGGCTATTAACCGGCGAATGACCTCATCGAAACAACAAATACCGCATTTTTATGTTGTACATGAGTATGATTTTGCTCCGATTATGAAATTGCGCAGTGAGTTGAATGCACTGCTGCCGGATGATCAAAAAATCTCGGTAAACGATTTTATTATTAAAGCGGCTGCCATGGCACTGCGGTTTTACCCCAATTTGAATGCTTCCATGCAGGATGATGAAATCGTCCGGCACGGGCATGTGAACATTGGTGTTGCAGTGGCGGTGGAAGGTGGTTTGCTGACAGTGGTGAGTAAGGATGCTGATGTCAAACCGCTGCGGTTGATCTCATCTGAAGTGCGTGAAATGGCTGCAAGGGCGCGTGAAGGTAAAGTGCGTCCAGAGGAAATTGAAGGTTCAACTTTCTCCATTAGCAACCTGGGTATGTTTGATGTGGAAGAGTTCAGCGCAATCATCAACCCACCCGAAGCAGCCATATTAGCCGTTGGATCAGTCAAACAAACTCCAGTGGTTGTGAATGGTGAATTGCAGGCAGGGACACGATTGAAAGCCACATTGTCTGCTGATCATCGCATTACAGATGGCGCTGAAGCCGCCCAATTTTTGCAATGTATGGAAGATTTTTTGGAACAGCCAATGCGTTTGTTGTTGTAGTGTTGCCATCGATTTGCAAAAAAGCACCGGGGCATTATTGCACCGGTGTTTTTGGTTTTTTATCGTTTCCCAGTGGAATGCGGCATAATTGCAAATCGGGTTGTCCTGTTTGCGGACAAAGAAATGCCAGATGGTCAACGGTCATTTCCCATTGAAAGGGGCTGAAAGAAAGATCAATGAGAATTTCACCCAGGTTTTTGGGCGCCGGGTCAATATTGATCAGGGTGATGTGTGGTTGCCATAATTTGGGACTGTAAAACTGAGAAACCTGGTCTTTGGGGATATATTCCTGTCCGATCTGCCAGATGTGATGATGAAACAGTGTCATGGCATCATCTTTAATGACAGAAATATAGGCTACTGGTTTGGGGTAAGTAAAAATTCCAATCCCGCTGGTTTGGATTGTGAAAGGACGAAATTTTGCTGCCAATGTTCTGAACTCTGACTCGAGTTGTTCTAAAGGATAATCATCAACTGTCAGCCAGGAGATGTGAGGTGGGTACTGCTTCATCAGGTCGGATTGGACCCCGAAGCGCGATTCCAAACCATCCCAGAATTGCTGCACCTGGTCAAAATAAGGCTGCGGAAGTAGAGAAACCAACCCATTCATCAATAAAGTTTATCCCTGAGTAGCGCCGCCTTCGTATAAACGGCGGTAGATGTGCATGATTTCTGAGATGGTCTTGACATATTGGCGGGTTTCATCATATCGAATGGCTTCAATAAACAGGTCAGTATCACCATTGGATAAGCCATTCCAAATGTTAGCGTTCCCCGGTCCGCCGTTGTATCCAGCCAGGGTTAGTACCAGGTTGCCATTGAAATAGTTGCGTAAACGGGAAAGGTAATGTGCGCCAAATTGGATGGAAATTACAGGACGGTATAAATCATCAGATGTGTAATCAAGAGGGATGCCTAGCTGGGCATGAATTTCTGCTCCAGTGGCGGGCATAATTTGCATCAATCCACGAGCACCGGCAGCTGACCTCACCGAACGATCAAAAAGGCTTTCCTGCCTCAGTACACTGAAAAGAAAGAAAGGGTGAAACCCTTTTTCCTGAGCTGCTTTCAGCACACTGTCTTTGAAAAAGATCCCAAAACGAATGTGATTAAAATAAATGGGTGCGGTAAACGTGCCGGCATCATCGAGATTAGCCAGGTCGAGGATTTGACGACTGGAATAGGCGGCAGTCCGATACAATCCCAGGCTCACAAGGTGATTCATCAACCGGTAACTGCTGGCTGCGTCTTGTTTAATATCATTGCGCAACGATTCAAATTCTTCGCTGGCTTCTGTATAAAGGCCCAGTTCCCAGAAGGCATTCCCGCGTACGGTTCGCGGATCGTAATAAAGAGAACCGAGCGAGGAAAGGTCTTGATCAGGATCAATGGCAAACCTTTGTCGCAGCCAGGCTTCGGCTGCCACGCGTTCTTGATTCAAGTCAATATCCAGGTTATAGAAGGGCGTGGCGCTGAAAGGTTCTTCTCCAAGCAGCAATTCCAGGGCGCGCCCGCTGTAATAACCGGTGGGGTCTATGCGGTTGGCTTGATCCCAGGAAGTACGCGCTTCTTCAACCATATTTTGAGCCATCTGGGCTTTTCCAACCCAAAAATGAGACATGGATTGATCTTCATTGTCAATGCCCAGCACCAATGCCCGTTGAAAGAGCACCTGTGCGGCTTCAAATTCATTCAGGCGATAACGGGTAATTCCTGCCAGGAATAGTCCCCGGTAAGCCAGTTCTGATGATGGATATTCATTGGCCAGTCGTTCCCATGTGGCGGCGGCTTCGGGGAGTTTGAAGCCTCTTTCATAAACACGAGCGGCTTCAAACAAGAATGAAGATGCCTGCGCCGAAGTGGAATAGCGATTAACAAAATCAACCAGTATTTGCGCGGCGTCTGAAAATTTGTCATATTCTGTCCAGAGTGTATAAGCTTTTTCATCCCAGGCATCAATATAAAAACGGTTTTCTGGATAGTTCGCGATCAACAAATCCCAATCAGCAACCGCTTCGGCAATATGCCCATTTGCCCGCCGTGAGAGTGCGCGATAATGAAGGGCGCTGCCGTCATGATCGGGATTGTCTTTAATAAAGCGGCTGAGAGCATCTTCAGCCAGAGCATATTCTCCAACGTAATAATCAATCATGCCTCGATTGAGGTAGTTAACTTCAACGCCTGCATTGACCAGCATCACCAGAGCGGTATATGAATCGTAAGCGATTGGAAAATTGTTTACCGAATCTTGAAAACGAGCATAAGCCTGTTCGGGAAGCCCCAGGGCAATGTAACTTTGTCCGGCCAACAAGTTGGCCTGTGCTTTCTCGTAATCATTGGCGGCATTATCATACAAGGACATAAATTGTCTGATGGCTGATTCGTGGTCGCCCAGGGCTGCGTCCATGCTGGCAATGGTAAACAAGAGTGAATTATCCTCTTTCAGTTCCGGGGCGTCAAAAGCCGCTTGATAGGCTGCTTTGGCAGCGGCATAATTGCCTGCCTGGCGCAGCGCATTGCCGCGCAGTTTATTCACATACGCATCCAAAGCACCCGGACGCAGGTTTAAATAATCCATATAAGCCTGAGCGGCAAAATCGAATTGATTGGTTTGAGAATAACATTGCCCCAAAAAGAAATGGGCATTTGCCAGGTATGCGCTACCTGGAAAGCCCTCAACCAGGGTGACCAGGTTTTCGATGGCTTTTTTATAATCGCGGGAAAGAAAGTAAACCCTGCCAATGCCCAGGTAGGCAGCAGCGCGCGTTTCTGTATCGGCAGTTTGTTTGATGGTATCTTGATACGCTGTCAACGCCTTCGTGTAGTCACCGAAAAATAACGCTTCATCTGCCGAGCGTAAATATTCCAGTGGAAGTGGGGTTGGCGAAACCTGGGGGAGAGAAGTCGGCGCCTGAAAACCATCATCAGGTTGTTCGACAGGCTGTTCATCAATGGCTGATGGATCGACTGGCAGGTTGAAGGGCAGCCCACAACTTAAAGTAACTGCAAGGGTGACAACCAGGATCAATGTTCGTTTAATTTTTTTCATAGACAGGCTTATACTGGATGAAACATAAAATGTCAATGTCTTGAATTCTACCATCCCACCACTTTCCTTTGACAAACCCCTGATTGCATGTTAAACTTTATCGCGCTTTTATTAGATGAAGAGCGCTCTCCAGAGAGGGCGATTTTTAATGTAAGGATGACGAGATGCGCACACTTGAATGGAATGACCAAGACCAATCGCTGCAAATGATTGATCAACGGATTTTACCAGGACAATTTGAATTGGTGACTTGCCGTGATTATCACCAGGTTGCCGAGGCCATTCAAAATATGACTGTTCGAGGTGCGCCCGCCATCGGTGTTGCGGCGGCTTACGGCATGGCAATGGCGGCGGTTCATTCAAAGGCAAATGACCTGGACTCTTTGCGCAATGATTTGAACAAAGCAGCCGATGTGTTAATTGCATCCCGTCCAACAGCAGTTAACCTTGCCTGGGGCGTTCAACACATGTTGAAAGTTGTGCAAGATTCTTTCCTGCCGGTTGATAAAATGGTTCAAAAATTGGTGGCTGAAGCTCAACGCATGGCAGATGAAGATGTTGAAATCAACCGGCGAATTGCGCTGTTTGGCGAAACGTTGATTGATGACGGCGACACAATCATTCACCATTGCAACACAGGTGCACTGGCTACCGTTGACTGGGGGACAGCGCTGGGAGTCATTCGCATGGCCCATGAGAATGGCAAAAAAATCCAGGTGTTGGTAGATGAAACGCGCCCTCGTTTGCAGGGTGCGCGATTAACTGCCTGGGAATTGCAACAATACGGCATTCCGTACGCCATTATTCCGGATAATGCCGCCGGTTATTTCCTGCGAAAAGGGGAAGTGCAAAAGGTATTCTTTGGAGCTGACCGCGTAACGGCCAATGGCGATGTTGCCAATAAAGTTGGGTCCTATATGCTGGCGCTGGCGGCACATGCCAACCAGGTGCCGGTTTACTCGGTATTTCCAACGTCAACTATGGATCTGGATTTAGCCAATGGAGACTTGATTCCGATTGAAGAACGCGACAGCGATGAAGTGTTGGGGATTCGGTTTCACGACCAACAAGTTGCTCCCGACGGCGCGGCAGCACGTAATCCGGCTTTCGATGTGACGCCGCATCATTTATTGACCGGACTGGTGACCGAAAGAGGCATAATTCGGCCACCTTTCAATATCAACTTGAAAAAAACGATTCTTTAGAATCATAAGTGGAGTTTGTTATGTCAATTGTTTGTACAGGATCCATTGCATTTGATTATTTGATGACTTTTCCCGGTTATTTTCGTGATCACATTATTCCAGAACACCTGGAGAAGATCAGCTTGTCTTTTCTGGTCGATTCGATGATTCGACAAAAGGGCGGCACTGCGCCAAACATAGCCTATACCCTGGCGCTGCTGGGAGAGCATCCCAAAGTGATGGGTACTGTTGGGGTTGATTTTGAAGAATATCGCGAGTGGTTGGAACAACGCTGTGTCGATACATCCTTAATCCGGGTAATTTCTGGAGAATACACGGCATCTTTCTTTGCCAACACTGACCTGGCGAACTCGCAAATTGCCAGTTTCTACACCGGCGCGATGTCACATGCTTCAGAATTATCCATTCGATACCTTGATAATGAAAAGCCTGAACTGGTGATCATTTCGCCCAACGATCCCAAAGCCATGGTGAAATATGCCCGTGAGTGTGCAGAATTAAAAATTCCCTATTTATATGATCCAAGCCAGCAAATTGTGCGCATGGATCCGCGCGACTTGCGCAAAGGCGTTGAGTCTGCACAGAGTCTTTTTATCAACGATTATGAATTTGAACTGGTGCAAAAACACACCAAGATGACCCTCAAAGATTTGCTGGGGTACCTGGATTTCATGGTGGTAACCCGCGGCGAAAATGGGGCCAGCATCTATACCAAAGATGATGAAGTAAAGATTCGTGCAGTAAAACCGGATAAAATTGCCGATCCCACCGGAGTTGGCGACGCCTTTAGGGGTGGTTTTGTACGTGGTTTTAAATTGGGGTTGGATTGGGAAACCTGCGGACAGATGGGCGCGCTGGCAGCCACCTATTGCCTGGAACGCCGCGGCACGCTGAATCATGCCTACAGCCGTGAAGAATTTGTTGAACGTTATCAAAAATGCTTTGGAAACACAGACAGTGTAAAGAAAATCCTTGTTTAGATACCAAAATGGGCAAATGACCCGGAGGAATAGATGTCAAATTACGATATTAAAGATGCAAAGCTGGCAGAAGGCGGTCGCCGTCGAATTGAATGGGCTGAACGTGAGATGCCTGTGCTGCGCCTGGTGCGCGAACGTTTTGAAAAAGAAAAACCTCTTAAAGGTGTTCGCATTAGCGCATGCTTGCACGTGACCACGGAAACCGCCAACTTGATGCGCACTTTGCAAGCGGGCGGAGCCGACCTGGTGTTGACCGCATCCAATCCGCTTTCCACCCAGGATGATGTGGCATCTTCCCTGGTTGCTCATGATGAAATTCCCGTGTTTGCCATTAAGGGTGAAGACAATGTCACGTATTACAAACACCTGAATGCCGCATTGGATCATCAACCTCAAATCACCATGGACGACGGTGCTGATCTGGTCAGTGTCATGCATAAAGAACGTCGCAACCTGATTCAGAATATGATCGGCAGCATGGAAGAAACTACCACTGGTGTCATTCGCATGCGCGCCATGGCAGCCGACCACGCCCTCGAATTCCCGGTCATTGCGGTAAATGATGCCATGACCAAACATTTCTTCGACAACCGCTATGGCACCGGCCAATCAACCCTGGATGGTATTATTCGCGCCACCAATATTCTGCTGGCTGGAAAAGTGTTTGTGGTGGCAGGTTACGGCTGGTGCGGACGCGGTTTGGCCATGCGTGCACGCGGTATGGGCGCCATTGTGGTGGTGACTGAAGTGGACCCCATGCCCGCGTTGGAAGCAGTGATGGATGGTTTCCAGGTGATGCCGATGGATGCTGCCGCCCGTATTGGCGATGTATTTGTCACTGTTACCGGCGACAAAAATGTGTTGGATGAACAGCATTTCGCCGCCATGAAAGACGGCGCAATCGTAGCTAATTCGGGGCATTTCAATGTTGAAATTAATATCCCGGCATTGGAAGAAATGTCCGTGTCCAAACGGCTGGTGCGTCCCTTTGTTGAACAATATGAAATCAAAGACGGCCGGCGGATTAACCTGCTGGGTGAAGGTCGTCTAATCAACCTGGCAGCCGCCGAGGGACACCCCGCCTCTGTGATGGATATGTCCTTTGCCAACCAGGCTCTCAGCACCGAATACCTGCTGCGCCACGGCAAAGAACTGGAAAAGAAAGTGTACAGCGTGCCGCAAGATATCGACCGCGAAATCGCCCGTCTCAAACTGCAAGCCATGGGAATCAACATCGATGTTTTGACCCCTGAACAGGTCAGCTATCTGAATTCCTGGCAGGAAGGCACCTAAAGCAATTCTGGTTAATATAAGGCATCCCTGGATATTCCAGGGGTGCTTTTTTTTATGGCGTCACCAGAATAGCCATATTCCCCAGCACTCCCCACGAGTCGAGGAATTGTGAAATTGTCCGCTGATATACACTGCCGCCATCTTGAATGGTTACATAGTTCTGATCATATCCAATGATAATAACAGTGTGTTCGAAACTGGCAACCAGGTTGGTTTCACCGTCCGAACTGGTATATTCGACTGCATAACCCGGCAGTGTGTTGTTGATTACCCAGGCCATGACAGGTCTGCCGGCGGAAATTTCTTTTCGAATGCGTTTCCAGGTTAAACCTTTTTTGGCCTCAACTTGCAATCCAAAATCCCTGAGAAGATCAGCCACAGGACCGGCATGCACACCGTATGATTCGGGAGGAATTCTTCCCTTGGGGTCGCGATAATCGCCCACAAAGCCTTTCTCAGGATTGTCAGAGCGGGGCAGTCGTTCTAAAAATTCCATTTCATTGATATTAATGCCATAATAAGCAGCCAAATCCACGGCAGAGCGCGCTTCACAATCGAGGTTGAACCACTGGGCATTTCCGTAAAAACCTTCAATATATGCTTCTGAGGGAAGAGAAGACTGCGGTTGGGTTGAAGTTGGGCTGGGAGTGATGGTTGGTGTGGATGTGGGGGTTGAGGTAGATGTTGCAGTAGGGGTGGCTGTGAATGTGGCCGTGGCGGTGGCAGTGGGCAGCGGTAGAAAAGGCGTTGGGCTTGCAGTTAAGGTGACTGCAAGTGAAATTTCTGAAAGGGGCTGTGTGTAAGGTACGGCCAGGAAAAAATTTTCTACGTAGGGGATGGGATCAGGTAAATAGCCCTGGCCAAGTAATAATACGGTAAGAATGATTATAAATCCACCTGCCAGGCATAATAAGAGTAGGAGGACAATGAACCATTGCAAGGTGTTGGAGGATTTCGTCATGGTGATTAGTGCTAATCAGATGTTGATGGACCTTTACCAACAATAATTTCCATATATATGGCTTCACCAAATGCATTACCCTTGGGATCAACCGCCTTCCAGGAGGATAAATAGCGTCCCTCATCAGTTGGCGCAATGAAGCGAATGAGAATTTCAACCTGCGCGCCGCTGCGGGCCGGGAAAAGGCTCTGTTCGGTTTCTGCACCCAGCGCATCACCTTCAATTAGTTGAAGTTTATAATTTTTGTCCCAGTTGCAGGTTCCGTTGTTTTCCACGCTCCAACGCTTGTCAATGGTTGAACCGGGATTGACGATCATACCATCAGGAATGGTGACATCAGAAAGAAAATGAAGATTATTGATACAACCTTCAACCTTTTCTTCTGCTTCGGCAGTGGTTTTCTTCTCGGGTTTTGGTGTGGGCACAATGGATGGTGCAACAAAAGGTGTTGCATGGATCGAATCGGGGGCAGGGCGGTTGGGGGTGAACGAACACCCAGTCGAAAGAACAACCAACATTAATATCACCAAGAATAATTTTGGCCAACAGTTTGATTTAAGACCGCTTGTTGTTATCATGAAATACACCCTTTAATTCCCCGCCTTATAAATCTCAGCGGGGAATTTATGGAGTGTTGTTGCAAGAATAAAACCAACACGGGTTGGCCGGTTAATCGTCTGAGAAGCTGCCACCTTCATCATCTGAAGCCGAGAGTGGCAGTGGAATTTCACCGCCCAGTGAGCGTTCTCGAACAGCCAGTTCAATTTCGTTTGCAAGGTCAGCATTTTGCTTAAGAAATTCTTTGGCATTTTCGCGTCCCTGTCCGAGGCGGATATCACCGTAGGAATAGAAAGCGCCGCGTTTGATGATGATTTCAAGCTGGGTGGCAAGATCAAGTATATCACCCGATTTGGAGATGCCTTCATTGTACATGATGTCGAATTCAGCGGTTCGGAATGGTGGGGCAACCTTGTTTTTTACGACGCGCACACGCGTGCGGTTGCCAATGATTTCAGCCCCCAGTTTGATGGACTGGATGCGGCGGATATCCATGCGCACCGAAGCGTAGAATTTTAACGCCAGACCGCCTGTGGTGGTTTCGGGGTTGCCAAACATGACGCCGATTTTCTGGCGCAGTTGGTTGGTGAAGATCACTGATGTTTTGGTTTGATGAATGGCCCCAGAAAGTTTGCGCAGCGCCTGTGACATGAGACGCGCCTGCATACCCATGGTGGCGTCACCCATGTCACCTTCAATTTCTGAGCGCGGCACCAACGCAGCCACCGAATCAACGACCACCAGGTCAACCGCCCCGGAACGCACCAGGGTTTCAGCGATTTCCAACGCCTGCTCACCGGTATCAGGTTGAGAAACCAGAAGATCATTGACATTTACGCCAATGCGAGCTGCATAAACCGGATCGAGTGCATGTTCCATATCGATATAAGCTGCTGTTCCACCCGATTTCTGCGTTTCGGCGACAACATGCAAACAGAGTGTGGTTTTACCCGAAGATTCGGGGCCATAGATTTCAGTTATACGGCCGCGCGGGATGCCCCCCACACCCAGTGCAATGTCCAGCGACAGGGAACCAGTGGGGATTGCAGCAATTTCCATTTGCTGGGCTTCTCCCATGCGCATGATTGCCCCTTCACCATAACGTTTAACAATATCACCCAGAGCTTTTTCAAGTACGGCACGGCGCGCATCATCCATCTGAAGAGATGGTTCAGACGAAAGGTTATCATTGGAAGCGGAGGACTTTCGGGCCATGTGGTCATTTCTCCTAAAAATGTATGGATATGAGTTGATTATATGGAATTTTCAATATTTTTCAAGGTAATTATAGTACATATGTTCAATTAGTCAATGGGGAGATGGCATTAATCAGAGGTAAAGGAATTGTTAAGATATCAAATTACCCATTTGGGTACCCCCGTTAATGCTTGACAATATGTATTCAGGTTGGTATTATTTTAACATTAATATCGGTGCTGTCTGAAATTTAAAAATTTTATGGTGAAAATAGCGGCTGAGTCTCAGAGTATTGAGATTACGAGGTGGAGGTTCACTTCTGCGAAGAAGTTGCTAACCCTTGATGAAAGGGAAAAATCGATTGATCAGCGGATGCCTCTGAAGTCCGATCACAGACTTCTTTTCACCTTCCATAGAAACCAGGGATAAAACCATCAGGCGACTGCTGGCACAAACTCCCCGGTAGTGGTCAATATCGAGCGGTTTGGGTATTGGATTTTTAACATGGAAGGGTTCACTCCCTGACAGTATTGTTTTGGATAGGTTAATCAAAGGGTATGATTGAATCATGCTCTTATATAAACATATTAAAAAGGAGGCAGAAAATGGATAAAAAAGAATTGTTGGCGAGGGCTAAGGAAGACCAGGTAAAATTCATTTCCTACCAGTTCACCGATGTGAACGGTTCGGTCAAGAGCGTGGATGCCCCCGTCCAGCAGCTCGAGGGCGCCCTTGACAACGGCATCTGGTTCGATGGTTCTTCAGTGGAAGGGTTTGTCCGTATCCAGGAAAGCGACAAGCACCTCCGAATTGATCCTGATACGTATGCAGTCCTTCCCTGGACGCCTGAGAATTTGCGCCGCGCACGTGTTTTTTGCGATATTTATAACCAGGACGGCACTCCCTTCGTTGGCGATCCGCGCGGGGTCTTGAAACGAATGGTGGCAAAAGCCAAAGACCGCGGATGGGTTTTTAACACCGGCCCCGAACCTGAGTTTTTCTTGTTCAAAAAGAACGGTGCACATCCCATCCCACAGGATCTGGGCGGTTATTTTGACTTCTCTCCCGACGACGAGGCTGTGCAGATTCGTACAGAATTGATGGCAGCCTTGAATACCATGGGGTTGGAAGTGGAAGTTGGACACCATGAAGTTGCCCTGGGGCAGCATGAAATTGATTTTCGCTTTGCTGATGCTTTGAAAACTGCTGACAATGTGCTTACATTAAAATACACCGTAAAAGCCATCGCCAATCAGCATGGTTATGTCGCTTCTTTCATGCCCAAACCAATTTTCGGCATTAACGGTTCTGGTATGCATGTGCATCAATCCTTATTCAATGATAAAGGCGAGAATCTATTCTACGATCCAAAAGACGAAATGCATCTTTCCAAACTGGCCTACGGGTTCATTGCCGGTTTGCTCAAACATGCCCGGCCGTTGGCGGCCATTGTAGCCCCCACGGTGAATTCGTACAAACGCCTGGTTCCTGGTTATGAAGCCCCTGTCTATATTGGCTGGGCTCGCGTCAATCGTTCTGCATTAATTCGTATTCCGCATTACACCGAAGGACAGTACAAAGCCACGCGCATCGAATTGCGTTTCCCCGATCCTTCCTGCAATCCATATCTGGCCTTTGCAGGCATGTTGGCTGCCGGCATGGACGGTATTGATAAAAATGTGGAATTACCCAAACCGCTCAATAACATCAATGTTTATGAATTGACTGCTGATGAACGAAAAGCGTTGGGTGTCAATGAATTGCCTGGTTCATTGCAGGAATCTTTGCTTGAACTTGAAAAAGATGCTGTTCTCAAAGAAACACTGGGTGGGGCAGTCTATGAAGCCTTCATGCGCGCCAAGAGCGAAGAATGGGATGATTATCGGATTCATGTGACTGACTGGGAAGTCAACCGCTACATGGAATCGATCTAATCACATATCACCATTCAAGTAATCAGGTCTGACACCAAAGAACTGCGCTTATGACTTGAAGCGCAGTTCTTTTTTTTTGAAGTGGAATGATCGTTGCTCTGTTGACATGATTGTGCAATGAATGTAAACTAATATCGTATTGCCAGAGAAGGAGGAAAAGGATGACAGCAAATTATCGCCTTACCATGCGGTCCGGACCTAACCCGGGAGAAGTCTTTTTATTAACCGACAACGAATATTCTCTTGGCAGAGAATCAAGCAATGATATTGTAATCAGTGACCCGGAGATTTCCAGGCGGCATGTGCGGTTGTTTCTTCAGGGAACCAGCTATGTGATTGAGGACCTGGGTTCCACCAACGGAACTTCGGTTAGCGGGCAACGATTGACCGGCCCTTTCACACTGCGACCTGGCGATTTGATCACACTGGGAGAGGGGGTCAGTCTGCTTTTTGAATCAACCCAACCTGAAATAGCTGCCACCGTTGTCTCAGCCCCTTATCAGGCACCCGCCACGGTTTCGCCTCCCGCTGCAGCAGCTCCCCAGGGATATGCCGGGCAGGTTCCGTCGCAACCCTTGCCTACTCCTCCTCCACCCATATACGGGCCGGCGCCTGAACCGGAAAAGAGAAAAATTCCGGTTTGGTTAATTGTTGTCGTTGCCCTGGTAATCATGATGTGTCTTTGCGCTGGAGCCGCATTATTGATTGATTCGGGCGGCGAAGAGGCATGGTGTTCGTGGTTCAGCTGGTTCTTCAACATGCTCAGCCCGGGTGCATGCCCATAGCATCAAGATGGAATTTCTTACCCCTTCCTTTTATTAAAGGGAGGGTTTTTTTCTAAATTGACGATACAATATGGGTAACGGAATTTCTCATTATTATTGTGTGAGTGAATTATGGAAGATAAAGAGACGATCTCACCTCCCTGGCCTAATTCAACAAAGATGCTGGTTGCCTTAACGCTTCTTGTAATTTTGGCAGCTCTTTTTATAAAGTTTAATAATGTGTTGGTGCCGCTGGTATTGGCATTTATGGTTGCGTACCTGATCTACCCGCTGGCAGATTTTTTACGAAATAAGACAAAAATACCGTGGACAATAAGTGTATTAATTGTGTACCTGGTAATCGTACTGGCTATTGTGGGATTGCTAATCTGGGGAGGGTTGTCCATTACTGTTCAGATTGGAAACATGATTGATTTCATCAGTAAATCAATTAACAATCTACAGGGAGAATTGGCATCTCTGGAAAAAACCGCAATTCAAATCGGCCCCTTTAAATACCAGTTTACCAATTTGAACGAAATCGTAGGTGAACTTTCAACGTTAATTCAACCTTTGTTCAAAGAAGCCGGTTCTCTGCTTGGGACAATCGCTACCAGTGCAGTATCGACTCTGGTCTGGCTGTTTTTTATACTTATGGTTTCTTTTTTCATGGTAAAAGAAACGCGTGGATTATCGGGAAAATTGTTTAATCTTGAAATACCTGGATATCGTGAAGATATGCTGCGCATGGGGAAAGAACTGGAGAATATCTGGAACGCATTTTTCCGCGGCCAGTTGATCCTCATCCTGATCACCATATTGATTTACACAATTCTTTTGGGGGGATTGCGCGTGCGATATTTTTGGGGGCTGGCAATGATCGCCGGCCTGGCCCGTTTCTTTCCCTATATTGGCCCGGCCGTTGCATGGGTTACCTATTGGTTGGTGGCATATTTCCAGGGATGGACGATATTCGGCATGTCGCCGGTGGCTTATGCGTTTTTGGTTGTGATTCTCGGGCTAATTCTTGATATGATGATTGACAATATCATTACTCCCACACTTATGGGCAACACATTGAAAGTTCATCCCGCGGCTGTGATGGTTGCGGTCATCATTGCGGCGTCCATGCTGGGCGCGTTTGGCGTTATGTTGGCTGCGCCAGCTTTGGCGACCGGGAAACTTGTAGTCGAATATTCGATTCGGAAGTTGTTTGACCTGGATCCGTGGGTGGAGATGCAGCGTGTGCCCACAGCCTCCAGCTTACCACCCATTACCAAATGGTTATCAAATCCGAAACAAAGGTTAACCCTCTGGCTGAATAAAAAATCTGAAAGGCCCAATCAGCCGGGAGGGCAAGATGAACAACAACAAAAGGAGAAAACACAATGAGTAACTCAGAACCCGTAACCCGGACCATTTCAGAAACCGACAATTATCTTGCCTGGTTGGCTGAGGAACCCGATGGAGAAACCACCTATCATATCGAGTTGAACAATGTAACCTTGCATTTCTTCACAGAAGAATGGGTGGAGTTTTTGCAGCTCGCCAAAATGATTTCAAAAGATGTAAGTTAGGTTTTTCATTAGATATATGCCTTTTGAGCGCATTGGTTGCGGACAATATATTCTTTCAATCATTGCTTGAATCAAATTTCACCCAGATAATCGCTCTGATGAAATCTCTTTGCAATTGCCCAAGTGTTCAGTATGCGATTTTGAGGGCGTAGCGGTTTATGAGGAATCCAGGCGTGGCAGTATATGGAGGATTACTGGAATCATTATGGTTACCATATTAGACCAGATAATTTCCAGAAATGCCTCGCCTGGATTCAATCCAGTCCCAATCTACAGCATGCCAATTATGATTGCCCGGCTCATCAAATTTTGAATAAACGGGATACCACCGGGTGTTGGATCGGATTGGACGCATTTAATCTGTATGAACCATTTCTTTTTAAAAAACGTGAAAATCTTTGAGGACTGTCACCCATGAAGCACCGTAATAAAATGATTCTATTTGTTTTCGAAATGACCCTGTTATCGATGATTTTTTCTTTAGCAGGGTGTTCTCCAATGGGTGATATCTTCAATGGACTGCAATGGATTAATGAAACACAGAACCAACCCCCGGATAATGCCGATTCACAAAAATTGACCGATATGCCAGAAAATGAACAACAGAATACCCCTCCTCAAACAACCCAAATGCCTGTCGCTAAAACCGAGGTTCTTCCCAACCAGGTTTGCTTAAAAATCACTGCGGGTAATCCACTTGATATAACCATTCCTGATGGCAATCGAATGCGCCCGGGGGAGTCATTCCGAAAAACGTGGCGGTTGAAGAACACCGGTTCCTGTGTCTGGACGAAGGATTTCGCGGTTGTTTTTTTCTCCGGCTCAATGCTTGGCGCCTCCCGGATCCAATATTTAACTTCTGAAGTAAAACCTGGCGATTCGGTGGATATTTCGATTACCATGACAGCACCTCTACAGCCCGGCATTTATCAAAGTGATTGGATGCTGCGCAGCCCTGATAATCAACTGGTGGGGTTAGGAACAAAAGGCACTGCGCCATTTAGTGTTCGTCTTGAAGTGGTGGGTTCTGGCACTGCAACACCGGCTCCGCAACCTACGGCTACAGCCACGTTGGCTGTGTTTTCCAGTGGGCAGCTAGCCATTGGAATTGGTGATGAAATTGACCTGGACAGTGGCGAGAAAAATTCGGGGAAAAAAGGAGATATTGTCCTGGAACGCGATGAAAATGATTTTTTACTCATCACACCCTTGAACGGCGCCAAACTGGTTGCGTTTGGGGAGAATGCGCCATCTGAAAAAGACTGTCGCAAACTGGAACCCGTGGATACTTCTCAAAACACCCACAATATTCAAAGTACTGATTATTACTGCTTTATCAGCAATCAAGGGATGCCTGGTTATTTTCATCTGACCATGATCACCCCAGATGAAAGCCTGGCAACCCTTGAGTTTTTAACCTGGTTTATTCCGTAAAAATATTTCTGGTTAGAACAGAATATTGGCAAGCTCTGCGCGGTATTGCCGGGTTTGTGGGTCATCTTCTCCCAGCAATTCCAGGAGACTCAAATATACAATTCTTGCCTGATCTTCCCGATAGTGGCGATCCTGGCGTAAAACGTCCAGCAAACCATCCATTGCGGCGTAAATGTTGCCGTGAGATGCCAACCGGATACTGTGTTCAAAGGCTGCATCAAGGTCGTTATCTTCTGGCAGCGTTTTTTTATGATAGGCGAGCAGCGCCTCTGCAAATGGGAGCAGGGTTTTTGCGTTGGCAAATTGTTTGCTGGCTGGAAATTCTCTCAAGATTTCGACAGCTTCATGCGGCTTATCTTGCACCAACAAGGTTTTTGCCAGCCCCAACAAACTGTTCAATTCACCAGGATTCTGGTTGAGAATTTCACGGAACAATTCTTCAGCTTCTTTCCACTGGTGGAGTTGTAGGAAACCCACGGCGCGTTCAATTGCCAGGTTCACAGGGCTGGGAGGTGTGATTTTGCTCAACAATTCGCGCAGGTGTGATTCGGGTACTGCGCCAACAAATTCTGATACCACTTCACCCTGGCTAAATATCTTTATGGTGGGTATGGTTCGAACGCCATACCGAATGGCGATGTTCGGGCTTTCATCAACATTCACTTTTGCCAACCGGAATGCACCACTGGCTTCGGCGGCAATTTTTTCCAACATTGGCCCAAGCACTTTGCATGGACGGCACCAGGTGGCCCAAAAATCCACCACGACCGGTGTGTTATTTGAGTAATTTATTACCTCATATTCAAAACTGCTTTCATTAACTTCGATGATATCCGCGGATGTCATCATCATAATGCCTCTCCGTTTCCAATGAAATTTCTGACATCATCTACAAAGATATTCTAATGCAAGGTTATTAGAATAACATAGAATTTCAGTTGTTATCAATCTCCGTCTTCACCACTGACCGCGCCGGGTTGATTAACTTCAAGCACATCTCCGTGAAGGTTGATTTTTACACTAAAACCGGTCATACCCATATAGGCACGTGTTTCTTCAGGAAAACCAGTTTCAAGAATGTAATCGAAAGTCTTCTCCAATTGCGACAATTGGTTTTTGATGATGCCGATGGTAAAAATGTCGTCTTTGCCTATCATTTTGGCAGTTTGCTGGGCTAGAAGTTCTTCGTTTCCAGCAATCAGGGCTTTCATGTGTTCCAAAATCTGCCGGTCAACCGTTTCAGAGGCAATATGTCGGTGAAATCCGGCATCATCAACCACATAAAACTCTTCGGCGCCAACTTTGGCCACCTCAACAGGTTGATCATTTTCATCAAATATCAAACCAGCAAAAACAGCTTTACTCATTTCGTGACCTGCATCCTGTAATTTTTGATTAATGTGACTATTATAAATTGAATCAGTAAACTAAAAAACTCTTACCTCTGTACCTTCTTCGGTTTCCATGCTTTGTTCAACCAGGGGAACCTGCGGTAAAGTCCATCGATAAACCCACCGCGCAGCGTCAGTGGGTACATTGATACAACCATGACTGCGCGGCTTGCCGAAATCGTTATGCCAGTACGTGCCGTGAATGGCAATTCCAGACCGGGTCAGGTAGCTTACCCAGGGAACGCCGGGTAAATCGTAGCTATTTCGCATATAACCTTCGCCGTCCACCATATGTCGTGAGGCGCGTTTTCGATTGGTTATAAAAGTGCCGGTGGGAGTGGAGAAATTCCCATTGCTGAATTTGGCTCCGCTGGATATTTTTGTCATATATACCGGTACATCTTCTTCAAAGGCAATGAGGGTTTGATTTTTCAGGTCTATTTCTATGCGTTTTCGATCAGCCGGCACTTTCGTAGAAATTGGCATAATATCCTGTGTTTCCAAGAAGTGCATTTTTTCAGCCTCAACATAGTAACTGGTGCCCCAGCGGTCATCCGGAATATGATACCAGGCTTTTCCCTGCGCATCATACAACAATTTATTCACCCAGAAAGTAGAGCCATAATACATGCGGTAAGCTCTTGTGATCCGATATTCGGGGTGCCAGATGGCGTCAGCGTAAGGCACAGAAATTTCTGCCAACAAACCTGTTTTGGGGATAAAAAGATTCACTGGATTTAATCGTGTGGCAACGGGTTGAATGCTGCCGGAATGAACAAACCCTTCACGTTTAATCTCATACCACACCCGATTATGAGCCGGCTCTTCATCTCCCACGATGACGCTGGCAATATCCAAAATTTCATCTGGTGTACAGGTTCTAACTTCGGTTGCTTTCAAGGACGGTTTTTCAAAAATGATCACTTTTTTTCCGATCACTCTGCCTTGAAAAGTTGACGAAGAATCAGGAATCGCTATTGAGCCGGTCGAATTGATAGCCTGAATAGGAAGTGAAAATGGCAATACGGCAAACAAACCGATAGCCGATGCTTTTTTGAGAAACTCTCGTCGAGTGAGATGGAAGGATGAGGTCTTATTATTGTGACGCATTTAATAATGGATGTTTACCAGGGTACCAACAGAAGCCCAGTTGTAAAGCCAGGCGGCGTCTTCAGTGCGCAGGTTGATGCAGCCGTGACTCATGGGTGTGCCAAAATTGTTGTGCCAGTAAGTGCCATGCAAGCCATAGCCCTTATAGAAATACATGATATAGGGAACGCCTGGCAAGTAGTAACCCGGACCGCGCATGGGCGCTGAACGATATTTTACATAAACCGAAAACTGCCCGGTGACGGTAGGGTGCTGCCACGTGCCGGTTGAGACAACGAAACTGTTGACAATTTGATCACCTTCATACGCATATGTGCGCTGTTCGCTTAAGTTAACATCGATCCATCGTTCGCCATTTCCAACAGACACCGGCCTGTCAGCCTGTTCAGCGGCAACCGGCCTGGGAGTGTGCGTGGGGGGCGGCGTGGGCGTGCTGGTGGGCGTGTTTGTGGGTGTGTTGGTCGGGGTGAAGGACGGTGTTGGGGAAGGCGTGGAGGTATTGGTGGGTGTGGAAGTGGCTGTTGATGAGGCTGTAAGCGAGGGTTTGAAGAATGCATCCACCGGACGAACAGCAGACGAACTGCTGGCAAAAACTGTCCATTGCAAAGGCAATCCAAACCAAAGAGATACGCCAACACACACTGCCAGCAAAATCCCGACCCAGGATAGAATCAGGGGGATAGAAAGGTTTGTCTGCTCCGTGCGATGAACATTACCTCCTGAAAAAATTCTTCGCTGTGACGTATGATCAACAGCACGCCAGGCTTGCAGGTTTTGGGTGGGCTCAACAGGTTCAACAGGCTGCGGGCGAGCCAGTGGACTGGTAATGCCGAGCGGTTGCGTTGATGATATCTGCGGCGCGCGATTTTCTGAGCGGATTCTTTGCAGTGCCCAGTGAATTCCTTTTCTGGCTTTTTGGCTGGCTGGATTGATTTCCAACGCTCGTTGAAAATAAGCCAGGCTGGTATGTGGTTTGCTGATGGACGCCAGGATCAACCAGGGAGTTTCAAGGTCAGGATTTAATGTTACTGCCAACATTGCCCAGCGGCGGGCATCAGCCGTTAGGTTATGCTGAAGAGCTTCGGCGGCTTTTTCGAGCGCCTGTGCGGCTTTTACCGGATCTCTTTCGATCATTGCGCCGATCTCCCATCATTAATGGGTTCATTTCTAACGAAACAGAGAATGCCATCGGCAACGCCACGGGCAACTCGTTCGGGTTCTTTGGTGAGAATTACCCGATCCAGATTGAGAAAGCCTGTTTCAATGATGGCGGCGGGTGTGTCCGTGTATATTTCATTAAATGCATGATAACTGGTCATGTCGGGAGTGATTGTGTTGGCATGGAAGCTCAACCCGGTAGCCCGTTCATAACGGTTGATGAGGCAGTCTGTCAGTCGAGCAGTTTTTTCAGGGAATGAATTGGCTACTGCCGCACTGACTTTATAACCAGTGGCGGTATCTCCCACATAGTCACACGAGTCGTTGTGGATGGAAACCAGGGCAATTGCGCGGTATTGATATAGCTTGCGGTCGAATTCCTGCAGCAAGTCAACTTCAATACCTTCGGCATTCAGATATTCTTTTACCAGTGAGGCAATGCGCAAGTTTGTTTCCACTTCGGTCAATCCATCAGTACAAACCGCACCCGAATCATTGCCCCAGTGACCGGCAACAATGCCGATGCGTTGTTGAATGGGTGGTGTGGAGGTGGGTAACTGCCCAATTCCTTCATCATCACGTTGCAAAGTTATGATGATATTGCGCAAAGTTTGATCGCTGAATAATCTGCTGGGAGTCCACAGGGTGAAAAGAGTTGCTGTAATTACGGCAATACTTAAGATGTTCTGGACGGCAATCCAAATGCTAAGCCCATTTTTCGCCGCGAGACGCGGTGATTCGGAGCTTTGCTCGGAAGAATTTTTTTCGGGTTGATTTATACTCATTGTAACTCCAAAGCGTTGAAGCCGCCAATAATTTCACATGCTTGACTTCATGATGAAATCTGTTGTATATAATGATAAAGCAATTTCATATTAAATCCAAAATTTTTGGGTCTGGCAGGTAAAAGAAACAGGTGAAACCCATGAGCCAGTTAATTCTAAGCGCAGAAGACAAACAAACCTTACTACAGGTTGCCAGGTTTTCTCTAGTGCAGGCGGCTGGTGGCAAACCGGCTCCTGAAATTGATATCCGCGATTATTCCAGGAATCTACAAAATGATGGTGCGTCTTTTGTAACGCTGACCAAAGCGGGGGATTTGCGAGGTTGCATTGGGACTTTGGAAGCATATCAACCATTGGTGCAAGATGTATGCGAACATGCCCGCGCCGCCGCTATAGAAGACTACAGGTTCCCACCTGTACGCGACCATGAAGTGCCGCAGATCAAGATTGAAATATCGTACTTAACGACGCCTCAACTGTTGGATTATGATAATTCTGATGATTTGATTGCAAAATTACGACCCGGGATAGACGGTGTGGTAATTCGAGATGGATTGAGAAGGGCAACCTTTTTGCCGCAAGTATGGGAAAAGATCCCTGATCCGCAAGAATTCTTAGACCATCTTTGCTTAAAAATGGGCGCATCTGCACGAATGTGGCAAATGAAAAAACTGAATGTTTCCCTCTATCAAGTAGAGGAGTTCTCAGAATAATAAATAAAACATCCCCGGCTGATTAACCGGGGATGTTTGGCTAAATCATTTTCGTTTGGATTATGGTTGATGCGAGAGCGCCAGAGTTGCCTGGTTGTATGCCTGTCCAATGAAATGGCCGATGATGGCAAAGGAGTAAGCCATAGTAAGAAAAACGCCAATACCACAGGCAATTGAACCAAGCGACCCTACAAACCCGGCAACAATCTGGCCAAGCAGAACAATCAGGTAGGCAACGGGAGCTGCTTTTATCAGTTTTAAAACTTCACCAAATTTCAAGCCAGAGCCGATTGTGCCTTCAGTGACAAAGCGACCGTATGCAGCCGAAAGCATAAAGGCCATGAAAATGCCGTAAATCAAGGATAAGCCGCCGCAACAGATTGAAACAGCGATCATGATGATGCTGAGGGTTCCCTCATCGATCTCAAGCATTTGCCCAATCGGAAGGGCAAGCTGCAGGGGTAGCATCAAGACAATCATGGGAAGTGCATACACAAATGATATGACCCAGGCTTGAAAACCTTTTTTCAACTGGTCGCCAAAATCCAATGATGGCAGTGGGTCTGGATCGTGATTGATTACACGCCGGGCGATTTCGAGACCCCAACCAAAAGCAACCATTTGACCGACAATCGGGATCAACGAAACTAGAGCGATAATGCCAATCTTTTTAAACCAATCGGGATCTTTGAACGGAAAAGAAAAAGGTAATCCGAATTCCATGATAATCACTCCTTTTTAATGATGAATTGCATAAAAACTTTCGGGAGACCAATAATTTCCTCCCTGCTAAAAATAATATACCCAATTTCGGTTGGAATTACAAGCGATTGAGATAACTTGGTTATTGGAAAAGTGTTAGTGGTTGGTTAAGAATCATTTCAATATTATTAACTAAGAAAAATGCGCTGCGGTGAAGGGTCGGTAACGGTGATGGTTTGGCTGTTTTGAAAAGTGATTACTGTATCGTGCTGATGCCTGGTCAATACCAGCCCGCGGTAACGGATAGTGACGGGAAAGGGAAAGGGGTTATCACCCTCAATGATGATTTCGTGTTCGGTAATTCGGCGAATACCCAGTGTTTTCAGAAAAAGGCCAATGGGCGCCAGACCGGAAATGGAATTAATTTCTCCTGTCGCATAACCTGTGCAGGCGTCGAATTGTTCCTTGATCCCATGATGGGTTTTCATGGTATGAATAACGCCATCCATTAAGCGGGTAATCAAGTTTACAGTCAATTCGCGATAGCCGTAATCAAGCAGCCCTTCACCGAGGAGGTGATTCCAGGTCAAGTGTGAAAATGCAGACATTTTTTCTTGTTCTTTGAGCGAGATGGGCCTGGCACTGATACCAAACTTTTGAAGATAATGCGAAAGGATTTTTTTCTTAACCATTTTCCCGGCACGATGTGCATTGGGGATGGATGCCCACAAAGGCAACAACAGCGAACAATCTTCAAGGGTGTAATCAATGGTCTGGATGGTTGCCTGATCACCGCTGGTCAATCCAATCAATTGCAGTTCGCTAATTCGGCTGAAGAGGTGCCTGCTGGTGAAAACGGCGCTGTGCGAGGTGAAGGTTAGTTGCCCGGGGCCAACCTTTTCAACGATTTCTTCATTATCTATTCCCAACCCGATTAAACTTGCCTGAAGTGGTCTGGTGTTTTCATCTTCGAATTCAACGTGTATTTGGATGCGCTGTGGTGTTTTAAATGACCGGTTAACGGCCGCTTTTTGTTTGCCCTTGAAAGTGCGGTGAAACTCTGAGCGGCTATTCACATGGCTGGTGTAATCCCGATAGGAATAGCAGTTTGCAGATTGTCGCCACGTGGATTCGATGATTGATTTCAATTGGCTGGCTTTTTCTTGCAGCCATTCGAGACCATCTGTACTATTTATGCGTGTAGCGATTTCAGCCAGGCTGGTTAGTTCTCTATATAACATGGCTCCCAGGGACGGCGATTCGAGCAGTGATACATCGACCCCCTGTGATCCTGGCTGCCATGCATTCAGCATGGGACTATCTGGCAGACCGGTCTGGATCAGGTGACGCCATTCAGGATAACCATCCAGGTCGTGATCCATTTCTTGCGAAAACCAGAATTGGATGAACTTTAAAAGGGATGGGTAAAGATCATTCATCCAAAGTGAATTTTCTCGATAGCCATCGATTTTCAAAGCAATTGATGCCAGAACTGGCTGTGCCAACTGGCGGGAACGCTGACCTGCAAGGCCGGGTTTCCAATCAATGAAACCGCGTTCATTTTGCACGTGGATGAAATTTCTCAAAAGGCCTTCTGCCAGATCTAAATTCCCTGGCAATAAGTAATCCATCAGGTAATAGGTTTCCAACGCTGTCTGGCCGTTCCACTGGTAGGGAAAATCATTTCCATCGCCGCGCTGTGAATAACCCTGGTCGGGGTGACGACTGAAGACAAATGATGGGTGCGGCAAATGCCTGGATGAAGGAAAGAACAGGTTCGCAGCAGTTTTTTGAGACATGGCAAATGCAGCATCCCAATCGGCGTTGCCAGTGGTAATTTCAATTTGCCGTGCAGCTGTCTTCAGTTCCAGACCGGCAATTTCGGCATCCCAGGGCCTGGCCACTGTTTTCCGCGCCAGTTCAAGCGAAGATTGAGGATTACTCAATGAGGCCAAAGCCCAGGTTATCTGCCGGCTTCCATAGGATTCCAGTTCGATTACATGGGATAAAGATGGCAGTAATTTGTTTCCAGCTGTGGGGCCGCCCGTCATGTAACAAACTGGTGAAAGATTGGCTGCCTGTCCTTGCAGATAAACTGATATGTCGGTTGGTATGACAGACATGCCTTCTCCGCTATTCAAAGAGCTTAACATGGCTATTAATTCAAACTCAAAGGTCTCTTTTAAAACACCTTCATTCCTAAATTTTAATCTGCCTGTTATGACATGAGAATCGGGAATCCAATATTCAGCCTCAACGCTAATGCCCAGGAAGGGTGAGAATGAAATCAGTAAATAATTCGATAAAAATGTCTTAACAGAAGGTGGACGATAGAACTCGCCGGGATTTATGAAATCATTTCCCTTATATCCAAAAAGCGGATACAAGCGCATCCAATGCGCGCGCAGCCCAAATGTTGTCTGGGCGCATAATGATTCGGGTTTGTTCCAGCCAAGCATGATTTCCCAGATATGATCATCGGTGTATTCAACGTGGCTGTTGTCCAAATCTGCTGCAATGATCAGGCTAAGTGGATCAACGCTGGATAATGCCCATTTTTTCATGTTTGTAATTCTACGAGCAGAATGTCATGTGGTCAACGTGGTTACAGGTTAAATATGAAATTACACCTGAGAAATAAACCCAGGTGTAATGGCACTGATAAGTCTGTTTTATCAATTTGAAGTGCGATTGAAGAAATAATTATTGGCGTAACTGCCGTCAGAAAATTCAATCCGCATATCAATTCTTCCACTGCCTTTCAATTCAACCGGTATCTGGTAGGTGGCTGTGATTGAACCGCCTTCTCCAGAGTCGTAGGTGCCAAGCAGAATTCCATTCAAGCCAAGAGTACCTGCGGGTCCCATGTAGACGGAAAACTTGTCGTTTTTGGGGAATTCGTGTGTGACAATGGTTACTGATTGATCAAATATCACTCCACGAATACCAAATGTCGCCAACCCTGGAACTCCTTCAAACACATAGAAAACCGGGGTGGCGGCAGTTGCAGCCGGCGCAGGCGGGGTGCCGTAAGGTGTGGCTGTGCCATATCCGGGTATTTCAGTGTTGACACCACCTGCAAATGCGGTCAAGGTCATGTTAATGGAAGGGGGATTTGTGGCAACCCCGGTAAGCATCAATTGTTCGCCAGGCGACTCAGAGGGGATTTCTTCAATCGGAGGCGTGGGTGATGACATGGCATTGCGTGTGGCTGCCAGGGAACGCGCTTCTTGAGTCAGTTCGATTGAGTCAGGCACAACCGGCGGTTGTGTTATGACTTGAAATGGAAGCTCGTTGAAAGTTGCCGTCGCAAATGGCGCTGTGGATGCAGGACGCTGGCAGGCAGGCAAAATGAGCAAGATGAGAACTGTGACGCAAACCAGAAAAATTCTATTCCGTTTCATACAATCTTCTCCTTAATCAGTCCATACTCTCTGGAGGTTGCCAGCCTTTGTTTTCCAGAGGATGCAAAGATTGTGTTTGATATTTTAAAATTCAATCTTCTATGCAGGTGCAAGAGAGATGCCAAATTCCGAAAATTGTCATTCCATCGCATTAAAAAACAGGTATTGTTTTGTGCTAGAATTGAAAGCGATGGCAACCTTCCTGGAAGGAGCATATTTATAGAATGGGAATTATGGATCCGAAAAAAACTGATTCCAACCCGGATGAACATTCGAATTCACAACAACCTGAAAAACCTGAGCAACGATTTCGGCGCTTGTTAAATTCGTCTGATGATGATAGCACGATTTCCGATGTGGAGCATCAGGAATCTTCTGAAGAAAAACTTCACCCGACTGGTGATCCAAATGTGACAGGTGGATGGTTTTCAGGGATTCATAACCCGGAGTCCAGTGCAACCGATATGCGGCATCCCACCGGTGAACCGGATGCCACAGGTGGGTGGTATAAAAGAACATCCGATGTATCTGGAGCCGAAGCCACCCAGGTTTCGGTGAAACAAGAAAAACCGCAAAACATGGGTCAAACATCCCTGCAAGGTGGAAAGACGCCTCCCACCACTCCCAATTCGCAAAATGCATTTCCAAAACCAGAGATACCCGGGCGGGTGGATGAAGTGGACAGGGGAGCCACCCGGGTTACCCCGGCAGCGTATCAACTTACTCAGAAACCGGGAGCATCCGGTTCAAATGCCAGGACTACACAGACGTCCACCTCCCAATCCAGGCCCACCAGGCAAACACAACCCTCACGCCGCACGACAGTTCCGCAAACAAGCCGACGGCAGGCTCAGCCGGTGAAAAAAGAAAAGCAGCCCACAGCAACATTGAACAATTGCCTGTTGCGCGGGTTTGTGGCGGTCATTTTTGTTGGTGTGTTTTTAGTTGTCATGCTGCTTTCGATTGGCGTTTTTCAATACTTCTCAATTGCAAGAGCCTTACCCTCTGTCAGCGGTTTGCGCGAAAAGGCATCACAGTTTGAGACCACCCATATACTGGATCGCAATGGCAACCAGCTTTACGATATCATGGATCCCAACGCCGGGCGGCGAACCTATGTGCCATTGAATAAAATTTCTCCTTATGTAGTCGCAGCTACCATTGCCACAGAAGACAAAGAATTTTACACACATCCAGGATTCGACCCGATGGCAATCACGCGGGCGTTATGGCAAAACTATACAACAGGCGGTACTGTTTCGGGAGCTTCAACGATCACTCAACAACTGGCGCGTGCATTGTTGCTTTCACCAACTGAACGAAGCCAGCGAACCGTTAATCGAAAAACCCGTGAAATTGTGCTAGCGGCTGAAATCACCCGGCGCTATTCCAAAGATGAAATCATGGAATTGTATTTGAATGAAATTTACTATGGAAATATGGCGTATGGGATTGAGGCTGCTGCAGAAACATATTTTAATACCACAGCCAGCCAGCTGACCCTGGGGCAGGCCGCATTTTTAGCCGGGTTGCCACAGGCGCCGGCTGTTTATGATATTTATACCAATCGACCTGAGGCGATCAACCGTTTCAAACAGGTTTTAATGCTGATCTTTGAATACAACCAGGAAAGGGGATGCATAGAGGTCAGCAACAGCCTTCAGCCAGTGTGTGTTGATGCGCAACTGGCATCTGAAGCTTTTAAAGAAATTGACGGCAGGACGTTTGAACTGAATCAAATCATCATGAAATATCCGCACTGGGTGAACTTCATTCGTGCCATGTTGGAAACCCGCTATGATTCGCAAACCATTTACCGTTCGGGATTTAAAGTTTATACAACGCTCGCCCCGACTCTTCAGGATGAGGCAGAACGGATTGTCAAGGAACAGGTAGACAGCCTGGCTGACAGGAATGTAACCGATGGCGCATTGGTGGCCATTCATCCTTCAACTGGTGAAATTCTGGCAATGGTTGGATCGGCCGATTTTTATAACGAAGAAATTTCCGGTCAGGTGAATATGGCGGTCAGTCCACGCCAACCAGGGTCATCCATTAAACCTTTAACCTATGCGGCTGCTTTTGAAAAAGGATGGACGCCTTCTACTCTAATTTGGGATGTCGAAAGTGAATTTCCACCCTCGGGAAAAGAAGATGATCCTTCTCCGCGCTATATTCCGGTCAATTACGATGGTCGTTTTCACGGTCCCGTACGGGTTCGAGATGCGTTGGCAAATTCGTATAACATCCCGGCTGTGAAAACGCTCCAATTTGTGGGGATTTATGATGATCCCAACACGACTGTGAAGGAAGGATTTATCTCGTTTGCCGAGCGATTGGGCATTACAACGCTGGTACGTCCTGACTATGGTCTGTCATTGACGCTGGGCGGTGGTGATGTCTCGTTGTTGGAATTAACTTCTGCCTATTCTGTTTTTGCCAATGGGGGCAGGCGGGTGGCGCCTGTTGCCATTACACGAATTGAAGATTATGCTGGCAATGTTATTTTTGATCAACCATTACAACCTGGTGAACAGGTTATTCGCCCAGAACATGCCTACCTGATTTCTTCGATCCTTTCAGACAATGATGCACGAACGCCCATGTTCGGGAGCAACTCTCTTCTTAATTTACCATTTCAGGTGGCAGCCAAAACGGGTACTACCAATGATTTTCGGGACAACTGGACGCTGGGTTATACACCCGACCTGGCTGTTGGCGTGTGGGTTGGTAACGCTGATTACACCCCCATGCAAAACACAACCGGGCTAACCGGCGCGGCGCCGATTTGGTCTCAATTTATGCAGATAGCCATCAATAATCTTACTGGTGGAAATCCAACGAGATTTTTCAAACCTGCCGGTATTGTTGAAGAAACCATTTGTGAAGTTTCGGGCGCGCAGCCGTCGGAGTGGTGTCCATCAGTTCGGACAGAATTTTTTGCCAGCGACCAACTTCCACCCACAAAGAAAAATGACCTGTGGAGAAAAGAATTGGTTGACACCTGGACCGGTTTGAAAGCTTCAGCGCATTGTTCTGAATTCACCCAGGAAAAGTTGGTGATGAATGTCAAGGACAAATGGGCCATTAAATGGCTGACTGAAACCGATGAAGGCAAAAACTGGGCTGAAAAGATGGGTTTTAAAGACCCCATTATCTTTGAACAGGAAAAAGAGTGTTCGGCAGACGACCCACGCCCGACAATTTTCTTCTCGAACCTCGTTGATGGACAGGCAATTGACAATTCACCTTTTGATATCTACGCAGTGGTTTATGCCACAGATCAATTCCGCAAATTCCGCCTGGAATATGGTGAAGGAGATAATCCGACTGAATGGAAACCCCTGGTCAAGGATATCACGGAACAATATCGCGATCCTGAACGGATATATACATGGGATTTGGATGATGTTAAGCGCGGGAAAGTAACCGTCCGATTGTATCTGCAAAGCACCGAAAAACGGTTTGCCGAGAAAAGGGTACACCTTATCATCAAGGTGCCCACTCCCACTGCCACAAGCACGGTAACATTCACTCCCACCAGCACAGTAACTCCAACCAGCACCATCACACTCACGCCAACGGTTACGGCAACGCCAACACAAACCAATACACCGCCTCCACCACCATCAGATACACCGGCTGCGCCTTAAGCGCAGCCGGTTTTTTATGTAAAAATGGGGAGTTGCCTGGCTTCTTCCCACAGTGGAGGGTCTTGATCAATCATTTGTTGCCAATTAGACAGCGATAGTGATGAACGAGAAGCGATTTGACGGATCAATCGAAATTTGATCAATTTCCAATTTTGTTCAAGGTTTTGCCTGAGATGAGGATTGTCTTGCAATTTCAATGCAACCAGACGTGAACGGCTGGCCGGGAATACAATTACTCCGACCCCGGTGGATGGATTATCAGGTTTGTGCAAAAGAGGTGTGAGCAGCGCTGTTGCAATTACATGAAAGTAATAAATTGTGGCGCCTCTTGCATCGAGCCAGCGTAATACCGGCTCAAATTCTGTAAAGAAGCCCAGCTTATTTCCGATCTCTGTAATGTTGGTTTCTATTAAGTGGATATCATTTTGCCTTAATGAGATATCTTCAACTGGATTTAGCTGCCAGTTTGTTTGAACTGGTTGGGCATCAGTTCGTGATGCACGATTTTCACGGGCATAGGAATTCACAATGGTTTCAATTAACGATAATGAAGGTGTGAAAAAACCAGGAAATAACTCGAAGATTGCCTGGCTAATCTGTTTAAAAGAGCTGTTGGGATGATTGCGCAGAAAGCGAACACATTCAATCTCGATTTGATCAGAAATGGATATGATGTTTTCCGGTTGAGATGGAATATTCGCAAACCAGATAGAATCATCAATTCCTTCTTTATTTTGCGAATAACATTTAAGAAAACCCGGGGTTGTAATGCATTTTTGGATTTGTCTTTGGAGTTCGCTGACTGCTTCAGATGGATGCTTAGGGAACTGCTCTGGAAGTATCATTTTTGAATCCAAAGCTGTCAGGACGGCAGCGTGGATTCTGGTATAGGGCAGAGGCTCATGGGTTTTGTTGAACAGTTCTTCAATTTGATCCTGAACAACATTTTCAAATGATTGATGTATGGGCACAAATTGGGCGTCGCGAGCCGAAAAAATTAGTTGTGCGGTTGAATCTTCAAATTGGATGGCTGCAGAGTCCAGGATGTAACCGGCAGAGTGGGTTGCGGTGAGCGAGGTTGTGAATAATCCAGGTGAGTATCTGGGCATCCAGACCAGGAAAGGACTTTTTGGAGGCATAATCTTATTTAAAATCTTGAGAGGGCTGTGTAATGCGCTGGCATACCATCCCCAATCAAAGCGCTGCCTTTCAAACGCCCATTTGAGCGGAGCTGCCGTTTCGCTGCCCCATAACCATGCGCTCCATAATGCACACAAAGTCCAAAACGCCTGATTGGGATGTGGAAACACACTCACAGCAGCAGTTGCAGGAATGGCTGTAATTTGGGAGTCCAGAAATTTCATACGCCCATTAAACAGGATAATTTTTCCTCCATTTTGATTGGTCGATAGCGATGTAATTAAGCCGTCTGAATTTTGCACTGGGGCATGGTTTTCGATTGATACACTGGAAGGATTCCCTGTCCAGAGATCAATGGAGTTTTCAAGCGCCAACCACAAGTTGGTTTCTTTGAATTGAGGTGGAACACTCAGAATTTTGGGTTGGTTGCGAGCTGGATGAGTCCACAAATTATTGGCATAATCACACACCGATAAAATCAAGGCCAGCAGTAGATCTCTTTGATTTGCAGGCAGTGACATGCTTTCAATGGCATTTAGCAGAGTGAAAAGGAAGTAGAGCGGGCGGGGATGATACAGACGCACGGCAGATTCAACGGCGGCCTGGGCTTGCGGAGATTCGGGCTTCACTTTTTGAATGGCACGAGCATAGTGCAGGGGTGTTTTTCCGATGTTATCGAGAATTGCCTGATCAGATTCAGAAAGAGGATATTCACCTTGCATACCGCAAACCAGGCAGTTAATTCGTTTTGCGAAGGGTTGCGAAGCATCTTTCTTCCACAAGAAATATTCGACGTCAATTTTTGCTTTGCAGGCAGGGCATTCGGTGAGGTATAAAGAGCGCAAATGGTTGTCCAAACGCTGGTCACCGCGTTTATGAAAAGATAGTTCAGCCAAAGCCAATTGAAAATCTGATTTGCGGGGAGCCCTGGAAAGAATATTTAGCATAAAGCTGATAATCGGATTGTTGGATGCAACCAGGATGGAATAACCGGCTCTGGCTGTCTCCAGTATCAGATGCGGAGAGGCTCCAATTGGGTCGATTAACTGTCCGCCAGAAATCAAGCGTTGTTTCAACCATCCGGTAATTAATCCTTCAGGAACGGGTGGAAAGAATCGATCCAATGGATAAGTGGAAAATTGGTCGGAGCAGGGAAAATACGGCAGGCCTGTGAATTGCCTCATAACCATTAGTATAGCCCGAGGTTTGTTCCTTTACCACAGGTTTCAAAAAACATGCTTTCGTCCATTGCAGTTTGCATTTTTGTAAGGAGTAAAAAGTTGCTGTTCATTTCCTGGAATCGCTATACTATTAAGGTTGGGTGTAAAATTTCTTTAGTGGCTATTCTTTGATAGAACGGGTATGTAAACAGGTCAATAGTGGAAAATACCGATATCACAACCTCAAATCATGTAACTAAAAAATTCACTGCAGAGTTATTCTGGCAGGCAGCGACTGGGGTGTGTTTGCTTGCCACTATTATTCTGTTCATTATTTATCCAATGCTGGCAATTCCAAGGCTGGATTTACCATTTATCGGTTCATTTGTCATCCCGCGTATGATTGTGCTAGAGCCACTTCACGCGGTTCAAGCAGGTGATTTTGGGATGTCTTTTCAATCCTGGAAAATCATTCGCATAGATGGGAAAAACATTCGCTCCTCAACCGAATGGGTGGATACCGTTCAAAGATACCAGATAGGCGATTCCATTCAAGTAGCCCTTGAAGATCAGGACGGAATGGTCAAAGAAATTTCGATACGATTGGTTCGTTTCCCCGATCAAGATCGTTTGCTCTATTTGTTCTTCCCGATTTTTGTGGGAATTATCTATCTGATCAGTGCAGTGTGGGTTTTCTTTTATCGAAGACATTATGCCAATGGAAAGGCGTATATCTTATTCGCATGCGGTATGTCGATTGCCATGGGAGGCTTGTTCGACTTTTATTTTTTGCATAAACTAGCAACTCTATGGTTGATTGCGCCAGCTTTTGCGGCGGCGGCAATGGTGACCATGGCAATGACTTTTCCTGAGAGGGATGAACTATACCGCGACAAAATTTTAATCCGTGTTATTCCTTATGGTGTGGCTGTATGGCTGGCAGGTTGGGTTTTGCTTGAATTTATCAATAGCCAGAATGACTTTGCATATCTTCGTGTCTGGCAATATGGGATTCTATATTGTGTTGTTTCGCTGATTTTTGCCTTAGCCTGGTTGGGTTTGCGCCGGCTTAAAGAAGCCAGCCTTGTGGAAGAACAACAAATCCGATTAATTCTTTTAAGTGGAACCCTGTCATTTGGTCCAGGAATTATTTGGATTTTCTACGCATTCTTCCAAAAAGCTGGTTTTTTCCCTCACGTCCTGTTACTCCCATTTGTAATCTTTCCCATTACAGTTGTTTATGCCCTGCGCAAACAAAAACTCTTGCGATTAGACTATATCTTAAGCCGCGGCTTGTTGTATGGAATCTTGACAGTAATTATTGTTGTGGGGTATTCACTTCTTGTAACTGGATTGGGACTGGTTTTAAAGGGAATTGTCAACTCCGACTCGCAGATTGTGGTGGGAATAGCAATATTCATATCTGCCCTGGCTTTTCAACCTTTGAAAACAACGCTCGACAACGCGTTGGACAGGTTGTTTTTTAGAAGCGAAAGAGTTTTGCAGGATAGGTTGCAGGAATTTACCATTCAATTGGCTGAAACGGTTGAGATTAAACAGATTGCACAACTGTTGAAAGGTACTATTGAAGAAACCCTATTCACGGGAAATATTCACATTTATACATACGATTCTGTGAATAATCGCTATGAGGTTGTACCGGATCTTGCGGGGCGAGTTTCCAGCGATATTAAGTTTGTTCCAGAAAGTCCACTGGTTGAACATTTGCAAAAATCAGACGCCCCGTTATTTATTCGCGATGATGCCCCCTTTCCATCCCAATTGAGGATTGATCAGGCGCGAATAAATATTCTGGGGGCCCGGGTTTTTATTAAACTGCCTGGCACCAAGCAGCCCACTGGATGGATTGCCCTATTACCGCGTGAATCTGGCGAAGATTACACTCCGCGGGAAATTGGATTTCTTGAATCCATAGCCGGACAGGTTGCGCTGGCGATTGCCCGTACGCAGGTGGTTGACAATCTTGAGAACCGTGTTCGCGAAATGAATGCCCTTTCAAGGGTGTCTCAGGGGATTAACATAACCTTGAAACTGGATGATATCCTGGAATTGATCTATGCCCAGACCACACAGATCATTCCTGCTGACGATTTTCAAATTTTATTATTGGATAATCAGACAGGAGTTTATAACCGCCTGTTTTATATTGTGGAGAATGACCGCCTGACCGAGTTTGAAAATAAATCTGTACTGGGCGGGCAAGATCTGGAACAAGAAATTGTTCGCCAACGACGACCCCTCATCACAGATAACTATACGCGCGAAGGGCAAAAGCTAGGCATTCCTACAACCCGCAGTGGATTATTTGCCTGGATGGGTGTGCCATTGAATGCCGGCGCTGAACCAATTGGCGCCTTGAGCCTGGGCAGCAGAAATCCATCCATTGTTTACACCCCTCATCAACTTTCTTCTTTGCAGGCCATCGCCGATCAACTGGCAGGCGCCATTGTGAAAGCCCGCCTACTGGAGGAAAGCGAACGACGCGCAAGACAACTGGCCATTTTAAACCAGATGTCCAGCCAGTTGACAGCAACACTGGAGTTGGACCCGTTATTAAAAAATATTACAGACGGCGCGGTTGAAATCTTAAACTGTGAAGCTGGCAGCCTGCTATTGGTCGATGAACAAAACGGCGACTTGATATTCAAGGTAACGGTTGGACCGGTTGCCAGCAATCTACTTGGGAAACGGCTTCCGGCAGGAAGCGGGGTAGTGGGCAGGGCAGTCAAGACTCGCAGCGCGCTAATCATCAATGATGTGCAAAAAACACCGTTTTGGTCTGATAAAACGGACAAAGATACCGGCTTCGTTACACGCTCAATCCTGGTGGTTCCCATCCAGGTTCAAGAAAAGGTCATCGGCGTCATTGAGGTGATTAACCCTCGCAGCGGAGCACAGTTTGGTAAAGAAGATCAGGATTTACTGACTGCTTTTACTGCACAGGCAGCGGTTGCAATTGAAAACGCCCGACTCTATACCATGACCGACCAGGCATTGGCGAATCGCGTTGAGGAATTGTCCATTATGCAGCGCATTGACCGTGAATTGAATACCAGCCTGGAAGCCGGCCGTACGCTGAAAATTACGCTGGACTGGGCTATGAACCAATCGAAGGCTGAAGCCGGTTTTGTCGGGTTGGTGAGGGAAAATGGGATTGAAGTCTCATCCTGGCAGAACTACGCTGAAATCATTGAAACATATCAAGAAACCCTGCTGCCATTCGACCGCTTGCAGCTTCAAACAGTGGTTACAAATGGAGAAGCACGCAGCCAGGTTTTCAAACGGAGCACTGAGGCGACATTATTGCCCCATGCACACAGTCAAATTGTTGTGCCCATCAGGCGTGAAAATGATACCATGGGTGTAATTGTCCTGGAATCAACCGGCAAGGAACTTGGCGCTGAAACTGAGACTTTGAATTTCCTCAAGCGTTTGAGTGATCATGCAGCCATTGCTCTGTCCAATGCGCAGCTTTATGCTGCCATTCAGGCTGCCAACCTGGCAAAAAGCGAGTTTGTTTCCTTTGTTTCGCATGAGTTGAAAAACCCGATGACTTCCATCAAGGGATACACAGAATTGCTGGCCGCCGGTGCGGTTGGGCCTGTTAATGAAAACCAGGCCAACTTCCTCGTCACCATTCGGTCGAATGTTGAACGCATGGCAACTCTGGTTTCTGACCTGGCAGATGTTTCGCGAATTGAAGCGGGGCGTATGCGGCTTGAGTTTAAATCCACAGGTCTCAAAGAAGTCATTGATGAAGTGGTTCGGTCGCTGCAGAAACAAATTGACGAAAAACAGCAAACACTTATCTGTGATGTAAGCGAAGATATGGAGAACCTGTGGGTTGACCGATCGCGCCTGGTGCAGATTGTTACCAATTTGATCAGTAACTCCAATAAATATTCTCCCAAGAGTGGTGAGATTCGTGTGGGCGCCGAAGTCTGCGCCAACCAGTGGGACACTGAGGGATCACCCCGGGTGGCGCATATCTGGGTGAAAGACACGGGTATTGGCATGAAACCGGAAGACCAGGTGAAAGTGTTCCAGAAATTCTTCCGTTCTGAAGATCCAAAGACCCGCGAAGCTCCGGGCACTGGCCTGGGATTGAACATTACCAAAAGCCTGGTTGAATTACAGGGCGGAAAAATTTGGTTTGAAAGTGAGTTCAGACAGGGAACCACGTTCCACTTCACCATGCCCATTGCCACTTTATAAATTGTCAAAAACAGTTAACGAACAGGGCTGCTCTTGTGAAATTGAGCAGCCCTGTTCGTTTCAATACGGGGATATGGAATTATGCAACGGGGAGTTCCACGCGGGGGAGGTTAGCCTGGATTTTTTCAAACATACTGTCGGGATATTCCACTTCGGTCAATTGGCTGTTGAGATAGGCTTCGTAAGCAGAAAGATCAAAATGCCCATGACCAGACAGGTTGAACAAGATGACGCGTTTTTCACCGGTTTGTTTGGCTTTCATGGCTTCGTCGATAGTGGTGCGAATGGCATGTGCCGATTCGGGCGCAGGCAGAATACCTTCGGTCTGGGCAAACAAAACGGCTGCTTCAAAAGTGGGAATCTGGTTCACTGCCACAGCTTCAATGTAACCGGCGTCATACAGGCTGCATAGAGTGGGCGACATGCCGTGATAGCGCAAACCACCGGCATGGATGGATGGCGGGATGAAATCGTGTCCCAGTGTGTGCATTTTGACAATGGGTGTCAGGCGGGCAGTATCGCCGTAATCAAAGGCATACACGCCGCGTGTGAAGGAAGGTGTGGCAGCCGGCTCGACAGCAAGCAGGCGGGTTTTGCGGCCGTTCTTGAGATTTTCGCGTAGGAACGGCATGGCAATACCGGCAAAATTCGACCCGCCGCCCACGCAGCCAATCACCACATCGGGGTATTCATCGGCCATGTCCATTTGCATGAGGCATTCCTCGCCGATAATGCTCTGGTGAATCAGCACATGATGCAAAACCGATCCCAAACCATATTTCTTCAGACCGTTGGATTTGGCGGCAACTTCAACTGCCTCGGAGATGGCAATGCCCAGTGAGCCGGGGTTGTTCGGGTCTTTGGCAAGGGCAGCCCGGCCAGAATCGGTCAGATTGGTGGGACTGGCGAAAACCTGCGCTCCAAATGTTTCCATCAAATTGCGCCGGTAGGGTTTCTGCTGATAAGAAACCTTGACCATGTACACCTCAAGAGGAATATCAAAGGATTTGCAGGCCATTGCCAATGCAGAACCCCATTGACCGGCTCCGGTTTCAGTGGTCATGGCTTTGGTTCCGCCAATTTTGTTGTAGAATGCCTGGGCTAATGCGGTGTTGGCTTTGTGGCTGCCGCTGGGTGAGACACTCTCATTTTTGTAGTAAATATGAGCCGGAGTTCCCAGGGCTTTTTCAAGCCGGCGGGCGCGAATGAGGGGAGTGGGACGAAACAGTTTATAGCTTTCACGAACTTCTTCCGGTATTTCGATAAAACGTTCAGTGGAGACTTCCTGCATAATCAAGTCCATGGGGAAGAGCACGCTCAAATCATCGGGCGTGATGGGTTGCTGCGTCTGGGGATTCAAGACGGGTGTTGGTGAAACGGGAGAGTCCGCATTGATGTTGTAATAAAAACGCGGCAGATCATTCTCGCTCAAGATAAAACGGGTTGTTTCTTGGGACATGGTACACCTCCTAGATGAAAGAAAAGAATGGATTCATCCGGAACGAACAAAAAACGTCCGTCCCGATACTACAGGGGACGGACGTTGAGTCCGCGGTGCCACCCCAGTTAGGCTGCTGAAAATTCCACAAAAAAACCACCGGTGATGCACCCGGTGGTTCAAAAGCCAGCCTCACTCTTTTTGGGTACGGCAGCTAGCTGCTTATACCCTTTGCCTTGATAACGGTGGCATCTCCGGCGCGGGTTACTTGTTAATTCGTTCACCCTGCAACTCCGAGGTCCATTTGGCGCCATTGTGCGGGCAGTCTCTCACCGTTCACTGCTCTCTGTACCGTCTGGACGGCGCTTACTCGTCCTCTTCACAGTTGTTCTTTATTGGTTTTGATTGATTATAGACAGATTTATAAAAAAGTCAAGACCTTTTTCGAAGATCGTTACTTTTTATATACAGGAATTGCATTCTGTTGGTCCAAAGGAATAAAAACTTTATTTTTAAATACTGACTGATTGCTCACCCTATCAAAAATTTCATAATCCACCCAGTCATCCAGGCGCGCCAACGGCCCGGTGCAATACAGGCGGCGTGGGTTGTAATTATTTGAGCAATAGTACGTTTTACCTTTCCCGACTACCGCATAGTAACTGCCCTTGATGTCTTCTTTCAATTGAACAGCAATGAAAAAGTTCCAGTTTTGTAAGAATCCAGCGGTGTAAAATGCTGCTCCTTCCCAATTGTCAGCGGGAGGAAGAGTGGGTTCAGGTGTGCTGCTGGAGATGGGTGTTGCAGTCCATTCTTTGGTCGGTTCGGGCTGGTTGGTTGGCCTTTCGGTTGCGGTGGGCAAGGGAGGGGTGGTGCTAACCAGGGTTGGTCTTTCTGTTTGATGTATGGGAGTTGGTTCAACCTTTTTTGGTGAACAGCTTTGTAATAATAGAGACAAGACCAGTAAAGACAAAAAAATTAAATGCGAATGATGTTTATTGATCATTTACTTTTCCCGATTTTCCCGTAGCGATGATAACAATGCATAAATTATATTCGGTTTATCAGAATCGTGAGGCACAATCCGTTTAAAGCCAAAGCATGCTATTGCAATGAGTTGCAACAAGACGGGATCGAAGATATAATATTGATCAGAAATTATAAATTCAGGAGAAAAAAATGATAACCTCTAAGTTGCCTATGCATATTCCAGATGGATTTTTAAATCTGGTTGTGTCAATCGTGTTGTGGGTAATTTCGATTGCGGTCATTGCCATCGCCCTGAAACGTGTGCAAAGCCAGATGAACGAGCGAACAGTGCCCTTGATGGGTGTGATGGCGGCGGCGATTTTTGCCGGGCAGATGTTGAACTTCCCTGTTTCAGGTGGAACATCCGGTCATCTGTTGGGAGCTGCCATAGCGACCATTTTATTGGGGCCGTGGGCGGCAATTGTGACCATTACATCTGTGGTTGCCACACAGGCCATCGTTTTTCAGGATGGTGGTTTGATCGCACTGGGAGCCAACCTGTTTAATATGGCTGTGGTAGGTGTGGCGGTATCTTATGCGGTCTACAAACTTTTTAAGAAATTGATCAAATCGGAAAAAGCTTCTGTTCTTGTCAGCGGGTTTATTGCAGCCTGGACATCCATTTTCATTGCTTCATTGGCCTGTGCTTTAGAACTGGCATTGTCGGGCACCATCAGCGTGAATATTGCTGTCCCTGCCATGGGAGGAATTCATGCAGTAATTGGCATTGGTGAAGGCTTGATTACAGTTGGCGCGCTGGTTTTTGTTCTTTCAACAAGAAAAGACTTGCTGCTGGGCGAAGAGAAGACCACCGCCACAGGCAACCGGGGAATCCTGGTGGGCGGCTCAATTATTACGATGACGCTGGCAATTCTTTCTCCTCTGGCCTCATCCCACCCCGATGGCCTGGAATGGGTGGCTGATCAGAAAGGGTTCCTGGAGGCTGCGCGTGATTCTTTTTATAATATAATTCCTGACTATGTATTTCCCGGTATTCAAAGCCCAACAGTGGCAACCATCGCGGCGGGTATCATTGGTTCAGTAATTGTATTTGGCCTGGCTTATGGTGTTGCCAGCCTGCGCCAGGCTAAACAACAGACAGTGGAGAAATAAAGCTGCTTGATTGAGTTGAGGCAAGATCGGAATAGCCATCAAAATACTGTCAGTGAAACGGATGCAAGGATAAAAGTTACACTGGCAGTTTTTGCGATTTTGGTCACTTCTTTGATTCCTGTAGGACAGTGGTGGATTTACCTGTGTTTGTGGGTATTAACATCAGTCCTGGGAATTATTTTGCGCATAGACATTTATAAACTTGTTAAGCGTTCATTGTTGGTGCTCCCATTTTGCATTTCCACCATCCCCCTGGTTTTTCGATCTCCGGTTGATTTTTGGTTACCTATCGAAAATTGGATGCCGGGGATCAATCTGGCCGGCTTATACCAGGCGTTATCCATTATTATTAAATCAATCATTTCAGTGCAAATTGCTGCCCTTTTGATCATGACAACGCCCTTTGGCGCGATCATGGCGGCGTTACGCGCATTTGGAATTCCAAAGGTTCTAATTTCAGTGATGACGATGATGTGGCGCTACCTGGAAGTGATTCTTGACGAAGCCAGACGGATGATGCAGGCACGGGCGGCACGCAGCACCTGTCTTGCGATGGATAACAGGAAAACCGGCGGAAACCTATTTTTCCGCGCCACGGTTACGGGCGGCATGGCAGGCAGTTTATTCATTCATTCATTGGAACGCAGTGAACGGGTTTACCAGGCGATGCTGGCAAGAGGTTATGACGGCGATCCGCGCGAAGATTTGATGGGCGAAATTCCTTCCATTTCGCGCAGTATTGGAATAATTGGTTTTTCTCTTTTGACAGGCATTCTTTTTTTGGCTTATTGGTTAAGGTGAGGCGATGGCGGCTGCCATTGAAGTATCCAATCTGGTTTATACCTATTCGGACGACATGCTTTTTCATCAGGATGTCAGTTTTGGCATCGAAGAAGGCGAAAAAGTGGCGCTGGTGGGGGCAAATGGCGCTGGAAAATCAACCCTGCTGTATCAATTGAACGGTATCTTTCAGGGGAAAGGTTTGGTGCGAATTCAAGGTCTGGAATTAAACCAGCATACTTTGAATCACATTCGCGCGCTGGTTGGATTGGTGTTTGAAATTCCTGATGATCAATTGTTTTCACCGACTGTATATGACGATGTCGCATTCGGGCCGCGTTATCAAAACCTCCCCCGAGATGTGGTGGATCAAAGAGTCAAACAGGCGTTGGCTCAAGTTCACATGGAGAAATATGCCCGGCAGGCGCCCCTGCATTTGAGCCAGGGAGAAAAAAAGCGCGCGGCTATTGCCACGGTATTATCCATGCAGCCGTCTATTCTTCTGTTGGATGAACCAACCAATGGATTGGACCGACGTTCCAGGCGGTTGTTAATGGCGCTGCTGCATGAATTGCCGCAAACCATGCTGATTGCCACGCACGACCTGGAAATGGCGCTGCAGATCACCAGCCGCACCCTGTTGATGGACGGCGGAAGAATTGTGGCCGACGGCAAGACTGACGAAATTTTGCGCAACGAAGATTTGTTATTGGCGCATGGTCTATAAATAATCGACAGTAGTCCTTAAATCATTCGACACGACCTTTTTTATTATGGTATAATCTGCCTCGCAGCAAAGCAAACAGGGTTGTGTTTTGGAGAGGTTGCATAGTCCGGCTTAATGCGCACGCTTGGAAAGCGTGTTTACCGAAAGGTAACGTGGGTTCGAATCCCACCCTCTCCGCCTTCTGACTTGTCCCTTTCCTCGTTGAAAGGGGCTTTTTCTTTATCAGTGGAGATGCAAATGATGAAATCAGAAATTGAACTGACAATGCAGGCATTGGTATATGGGGGTGACGCGATGGGAAGGATGGAAGATGGGCGCGCTGTGTTTGTACCATTTGCCTTGAACGGTGAACTGGTGCGCATTCGGTTGACGGAAGAAAAACCGCGTTATTGCCGGGGAGAAATCATTGAGGTTTTGCGACCTTCCATGGATCGAATTCAACCGCGCTGCCGGCATTTTAGTATGTGCGGGGGCTGCCATTATCAGCATTTATCCTACGAAAAACAACTGGAAGTGAAAACCGCGGTGGTGGTTGAACAATTTAAGCGGCTGGCTGGGATGGAAAAACCTCCCGTGAATCCGATCGTACCTTCACCGAATGCCTGGAATTATCGCAATGCAGTTCAATTTCACCTGTCGCCGACAGGGAAAATGGCCTTTCAACGAGCATCCTCTCATGAGCTGGTTGAAGTGGATGAATGTTTTTTGCCCGAGAATGGCTTGGATGAGGTGTGGCGTAAGGTTGAAATTGATCCGCAAAGCGGATTGGAACGGGTTGAATTTCGCCAGGGCAGTGACGGTGAAATTTTGCTAAACCTCGAAGGTGATGATGCTGTTCCTCCCGAAATGGAAACTGATTTACCCATCTCGATGGTGTATTTGGGATCGGAAAAGCCGTATGTCATGTCGGGAGAGGAATCGGTTGTGATGGAAGTCAAGAACCGGCTGTTCCGCTGTTCGGCGGGGTCGTTTTTCCAGGTGAACCTGCCCCAGGCTGAGAACCTGGTCAATCATGTTTTACAAAAATTGGGTTTTAAGGGGGATGAAACCTTGCTGGATGTTTACTGCGGGGTTGGGTTGTTTAGCGCGTTTGCCGCGCCCAATGTGAGCCGCTGTATCGGCATCGAATTATCCCCCTGGGCGGTGAATGATTTTGCCGCCAACCTGGATGAATTTGACAATGTTGAAATTTACCAGGCGGCGGTGGAGGATGTTTTGCCGCAACTACCGGTTGAACCAGATGTGGCGATCATTGATCCTCCGCGCAGCGGTCTGCATCCCAGGGTTGTGGACACGCTGTTGGATAAAAAACCGGAGAAGATCGTCTATGTTTCCTGTGATCCTGCCACCCTGGCGCGGGATGTGAGAAGATTGCTCGAAGGTGGTTATAATCTTGAGGAAATCCAGCCTTTTGACATGTTTCCGCAAACATACCATGTGGAGACGGTAGTTTTGATGTCAAGAAAAGATAAATAAGTGCTGAAAAGTGGCGAATACCGGGCTTTTTCACAAGCCTGCCAATCATCAGGTACACAAAATGAGACTTAGATATAAATGGAAAATGAATTTATTAATTTAACACCAGAGAATATATCAGATGAACATTTGTGCTGCATCATCCGCAGCAAGAAGCCTCACCCCGGCGTTGAAGCAAAAAGGAAGTGGCTTTATGAAAGATTATATGAAGGCCATGTTTTCAGAAAACTAAACGCCAAAGCTACGATTTTTATTGAATATGCGCCTTTGGAAAATACATGGATTCCCATTGCCGGGGATAACTACCTTTATATCTATTGCCTGTGGGTGTCAGGTGAGTATAAGGGCAATGGCTATGGCAAGGCGTTGATGGATTATTGCATCGTCGATGCAAAAGCAAACGGCAAGTCCGGCATCTGCATGCTTGGAGCAAAGAAACAGAAAAACTGGCTTTCCGATCAGGTGTTTGCTAAAAAATATGGTTTTGAGGTTGTTGATACAACAGATGATGGCTATGAACTTCTGGCGCTTTCTTTTGATGGAACAGTGCCAAAAATTTACAGAAAAGGCCAAAAAGCAGCAAATTGAAAATCAGCTGGTTCATTGACAACCTTTCAATAATTTATTAGAATTATAACAAAAATATAGTCATATTGGATGATATTCATCGCAATAACCATTCAATTCAGGATAGGTAGATCATATGAGCAAAATAATTGTTGTTGGTGCAAACCATTCTGGTACAGCCGCTATTAAAACCATCTTAAGCAATTACCCGGGTCAGGAAGTGGTTGTGTTTGATTCAAATTCAAACATCAGTTTTTTGGGGTGCGGGATGGCTCTATGGATCGGCAGCCAGATTGATGGCCCGGAAGGGCTCTTCTATTCGAATAAAGCCGAGCTTGAAGGGATGGGCGCCGTGGTGCACATGGAAACGCCCATCGAGAAAATTGACTTTGATAAGAAGAGGGTTTATGCAAAGTCAAAAGATGGAACAAGTTTTGAAGAAAGTTATGACAAACTGATTTTGGCTACCGGTTCATGGCCCATTGTTCCCAACCTGCCCGGTATTGACCTTGAAAATGTGCAGCTTGTGAAACTGTATCAGCATGCCGAAGATGTGATTGAAAAAATCAAATCACCTGACATTCAGAATGTCACGGTTGTTGGCGCCGGGTATATTGGCGTGGAACTGGCAGAAGCGTTTGAAAGGCATGGAAAAACCACCACGCTGATCGATATCGCTGAAACCTGCCTTCCGGTATATTACGATGAAGAATTTACCAATTTGATGCGGAAAAACTTGCAAGATCACGGCATCAAACTGGCATTCGGTGAGAAAGTGACCGAGATCCGCGGCAAGGGCAAAGTAGAAGAAGTTGTCACCGATAAGAATGTCTACAAATCAGACATGGTGGTGTTGTGTATTGGTTTCAGACCCAACACTGAACTGGGCAAGGGCAAACTGGAACTGTTCAAGAATGGCGCATACCTGGTCAATAAGAAACAGGAAACCAGTGTGAAAGATGTGTATGCCATTGGCGACTGCGCCACGGTGTATGACAACGTGATTGACGCGCCCAATTATATTGCCCTGGCTACCAATGCGGTTCGCTCAGGTATTGTGGCAGCGCACAATGTGTGCGGGGGAACTCTGGCTTCGGTCGGCGTGCAAGGGTCAAACGGGATCAGCATCTATGACCTGAAGATGGTCTCGACCGGGATCACGTTGAACAAAGCCAAAAGCCTGGGGATCAATGCGAAAGCGACCGATTTTGAAGATCTGCAAAAACCCGAATTTATCAAAGGAAATAATCCGAAGGTGAAAATCCGCATTGTTTATAATGCCGACAGCCGGGTGATTTTGGGCGCGCAGATGGCTTCGACGTATGACATTTCGATGGGGATACATTTGTTCTCGCTCGCCATCCAGGAAAAAGTGACCATCGACAAGCTGGCGTTGACGGATATTCTATTCCTGCCGCATTTTAATAAACCGTATAACTACATCACCATGGCGGCCATTTCGGCGAAGTAAGACTGAACTAACACAAGCATGGAGCCGTTTCAGAACCAACCGGTTTTGAAACTGCTCTTTGTTTTTATTTGGATTACAATACCAGCGCTCCTGGCGTTGCTGTTATTCAAACTATACTGAAAGCGAAAAACGTTTGCTTGAATCAAAAATTGAATTTTGATCCATCAGCCTATCGGCGGTTAAATCTACCGTTATTATGGTTGTCTTTTATCCCGTCATTTTTGGTGGATATATATTTATTGCGCGAGATTCTGATAACCTCGTTTGAAGATTTACCGGGTGGCGAACCGGCATATCAAATGTGGTTGGCGGGAATCATTTTTCTTTTGATCTGTAATCAAGGGATATTGAAAGGAATTGGCATTTATTATTACTTTCATGTTCGGAACCTTGGGAACCGCAGTTATATCTTGTTGAAATCTGATGAGGTCGAATTTTTTAAGACAGAAATTGTAATGACCCGTAGTGAAATGGAAGGCGCCAATGAAGGATTGCGGCTGCCGAAAGAAACGCAGAATGATTTTTTGCTGGCATTGGTCCATCATATCAAGCGAGTGAGAAAAATCTATCGTTATGCAAACGGAGAAATCGAGGTACAGGGAGATTTTCAATACGAAGTATTTGATGAAATAAAGTTGGGTGATTCCTCGACAGATGACAACATGCAAAGGACGGAGCACCGCTGTGTAATCCCTGCCTATTTTGAAGAGATTGAAAACGTCTATCAAAAACTTCAAGCAATGGTAGAATAAGTTTTCGAATAATTCTTTTCGTTTGTGTTCGGGAGGGTAAAATGGATCTCAGTCCATGTGGGGTAGATTGCGAGCAATGTAAAGATTATCCCATAAGCTGCAAAGGATGCCGGGCAATCGCCGGCAAGGTGTACTGGGCAGGGTACATGAATTTGATAACCTGCCCGATTTTTGATTGCTGTATTGCGGAAAACTCTTTGGCGCATTGCGGCGCGTGTGACAAATTGCCCTGCCAGATTTATTACGATACCAAGGACCCGGCTTATACCGACGCTGAACATGATGCAGGGATTCAAGAGCGGGTAAAAAAATTAAGGTCCATTAAGTAAATTAGACTTGATAGAGATTTCTTCAATTGACAGATAGCGAGAGAGATGGTTTATGAAAATTAAAGGTGTGGTTTTTGATTTTAACGGCACCCTGTTTTGGGACACTGAACTTCATAACCAGGCCTGGGATCAATTTTTGAATCAAAGAGGTTTCCATTTGTCCTACCAGGAAAAAGTGGAAAGAATTCACGGCAAGAATAACCAGGATTTCCTGGCAGGTCTATTCCCTGAATGTTCGTTGGAAGAAATTGACCGGCTCAGCCAGGAAAAAGAAAAAATCTATCAAGAAATTTGCCGCCGTTCAAACCTCGATCTGGCGCCGGGCGCCAGAGAATTTATTGCCTTTCTCAAAAACAATCAAATATCCTTCACCATCGCCACGGCTTCTGATTTGCACAATGTGCTTTTCTTTTTCGATTATCTGAAACTGGATGAATTATTTGACCGGTCGAAGGTAGTTTTCAATGACGGAAAAACCCTGAGCAAGCCGCACCCGCAAATGTTCCAAAAAGCCATGCAGGCCATCGGAACCAGACCAGAGCAAACCCTGGTGTTTGAAGACTCGCTGCTGGGAATTCAGGCTGCTCAAAATGCGGGAGCGGGACAGATCATTATCGTAAATTCAAATCAAGATGACCACAGCCGCTGGAACTATGCGGTCATCAGGGATTTTGTTGATGTGGATAGAAGCCTGTTTGTGGCATAATTTCATTACATTTTTCCTGGAAAGAAGCGCACAACAAAATGACGATACAGCGATTAGTGTTGAATGGAATTCCCTGTTTATACAGCCAACCTGAGACAGGCAAACCGAAGGCGACCGTTTTCTTCTATCATGGATGGTCTTCCAATAAGGAATACATGCAGTTCACAGCATCCATCCTATCCCTGTATGGTTATGCAGTCATTCTTCCGGATTTGATCCATCACGGCGAAAGGGGAAAATTGGACAGTTACACGCCGGATAAGCTGATGACATACTTCTGGGAGATCATTTTTCAGACTGTGGATGAGGCAGCCGGACTGCTGCAAGCTGCGGTGAATACCTGCGGGCTGGAAGAACAAAGCCTGGCGGTGGCTGGCGAATCGATGGGGGGCTTCAGCGCAGCCGGGGTGTTTGTACAAATTGAGGCTTTCAAATGCCTGGTCAATTTCAACGGTTCATGCGCCTGGGAAAAAGCAGAACAGTTGTTTCGTCCGGCATTTGGCCGCCCGCCGGCCACTGACGCCGAGTTGGTCGTTATCCGGCGGTATGATCCTTTCCTCAGGCTCAAAACAGGCAAACCTCGTCCCATTTTGCTGCTGCACGGCGATGCCGACACCACCATCTCTGTTGAGAATGCGCGGTATTGCTATCAACAATTGAAGCCGGCTTATGACACGGCTTATCAGAAAATCAACCTGATCGAGTCGCCCAACCTGGATCACTATGTCACCGTGGATATGCTGGAAAATTGTGTAAAATGGCTGGACGAAGTTTTTGCATAGTCAATAAAGTGGTGAAGGGGATGGAATTTGAAGATAGGTTTTTACCAGATGGATGTGGTCTGGGGAAATAGACAGGCTAATATTCGCAAAATTGAGCGGGCAATTTCGACTGTCAATCTTGACCTCTTGGTTTTGCCTGAATTGTTTAATGTGGGCTATCTGTTTGAAAGCCGGGAACAATTGTTTGCCCTGGCGGAGGGCGTCCCGGACGGTGAAACCACACAGGCATTGCTGCAATTGGCGCAGGCAAAACAATGCAGCATTGTGGGCGGAATTGCTGAGAAAGATCATTATCAAATCTTCAACACAGCCATCTTGGTTAAACCAGATGGCCGTGTTGACCAATATCGAAAAATTCACCTTTCACGGTATGAAAAGCAGTTCTTCACTTCTGGTGGTGAAATTGGTTTGTTTGAAATGGATGGTATCAAGATTGGCGTGCAAGTTTGTTTTGATGCGTGGTTTCCAGAAATTTCAAGGCAACAAATGCTTCAGGGAGCTGACCTGTTGTGTTTTTGCGTAAACTTTGGCGGGTCTTCCACACCGCAGGTCGTCAAGACGCGCGCCATGGAGAATATAATTTATACTGTAATGTGTAACCGGGTTGGCATTGAAAAGAACCATTCAATCGATGCCGAATTCCTGGGCAGGAGTGTAATCCTTGGTCCGCAGGGAAATGCGTTATGCGGCGAAACAGAGAAGAAGGAATGTCTGGAAGTAGTTGAAATATTTCCGGAAAGATCGCGAAACAAATCGAGCGCAATGTGTGACAATTTGTTGGAAGAAGTGAAAATTCATTATTCGACAGAATTACCGGGGTAATGATGAATTCTCTCTTGTTTGAATTGTTTAAAAAACCAGAAGTTTATGCTCCCACCCCATATCCGTTTTGGGATGATGCTCACATTTCCAGGCAAATGTTGAAAGCTCACTTGGATCCAAATTTTGATGGCGCAAGCAGACGACATGATGTTATTGATCAATCTGTAAGATGGATTGATTCAGTACTAAAGGAAAGTGGAAAAAAGATCCTCGATCTTGGATGTGGTCCCGGATTGTATTGTGAACGATTTGCTCGATTGGGTTATCAAGTAACAGGAATTGATTATTCCTATAATTCAATTGACTATGCCAGAAGGATAGCCAACGAAAAAGGCTTAAAGATCGATTATGAATACCAGGATTACCTGGCAATGGAGATTTCGGATAAATTCGATTGCATCTTGTTGATTTTTTGCGATTATGGTGTTTTATCGCCCAAAAACAGGTTGAAGCTGTTGGAAAATGCACATCGAGCAATGAAACCTGGCGGAAAGATTATCTTGGATTGTTTTACACAAGCACAGTTTCGTGACAGAAAAAACCACACGGTCTGGCATTTTTATCCTGATGGTGATTTTTGGAGCGAAAAACGACATATCTGTCTGGATGGTTATTATCAATATGATGACCGCATCTTGTTGGACCAGGTAATTGTAATAACGGATGAAGACTCACGCGTTTATTATCTTTGGAATACTGTTTTTACGACAGAAGAAATCCAGACTGAATTGGATTCGGCAGGGTTTTCCAATGTTCATTTCTACGATAACGTTTGTGGTGCCCCATTATCTGAAAATAGCCCGACAATCTGTGTGTTGGCTGAAAAATGAGAATCAGCAATATAATGAATACAAATAAAGTCAATCCTCATGGAGGCGCTGCATGAAAAAACAAGCCAAACTTGTAATTATTGCCCTAGTGACATTAGTTGTCTCCCTCTCTTGCTATGGACCGTATTACCGCGAGAAATCTGCGCCTGAATTGGAGCAAACCATCACTGCCATTTATGCTTCAGGGGTGCTGAATACGGCCACTCCGGCTCCTTTCATTGTGGTGACTGCCACGCCAGAACCTGTGACTGAGACAGAAGCCCCCAGTGAAACCGTTATGGCTGCTTCACCCACGCCTTCGCATACGACCACTTTCACGATGACGCCGGTGACCCCCACAGTGAAAGCGCTGCCCCAGCGCGGCGGCGGATTAATCCAGGCGGTGTACCTCAGTTCTTCGCCAGATATTGATGGAAGCTGGGCGGATTGGGATTCCCCCTTCCATTCGGCCAATTATGTTGTTTATGGGAATAAAAATTGGACAGATGAGGATGATTTGAGCGCGTCTTATCGGATTGGCTGGAATGAAGATTATCTATTCATCGCTGTCAAAGTGAAAGATGATCATTACGTGCAGAATGCCAGCGGGCAAAATCTCTATTTAGGCGACAGTATTGAAATTTTGTTGGATACCAATCTGTATGACGATTTTTATTACAACCAGCTCAGCGCAGATGATTATCAATTGGGAATCTCACCCGGCAAAGGCGGTGTTGATGGAACGCGCGAGGCGGTGTTGTGGTATCCACGCGACTACATGGGTTCAAAATCGAATGTAAAAATAGGTTCCATGGGAGGTGATGGGATCTACCGCGTCGAAGCGCGCATTCCCTGGAGTGTGTTCAACGTGACGCCTTCAAACGGGAAACATTTTGGATTTGCTCTTTCCGTATCTGACAACGATAACAACGGCTGGAATGAGCAGCAAAGCATGGTGTCCAGCGCCGGCAATCGACACCTGACACAACCCATGACCTGGGGCGAGCTGGTGCTGGCGCGCTGAAATTTTCTTGAAATGCGTTATCGCAAGATCATCCATCTAGACCTGGATGCCTTCTTCTGCTCGGTGGAAGAGCTGCTGCAGCCTGAATTGAAAGGCAAAACCTTCGCCGTGGGCGGCAGCCCGGAGGGCAGAGGAGTGGTATCTTCCTGCTCGTATGCGGCGCGCCAGTTTGGGGTACGCTCGGCAATGCCCATGGGCAGAGCGCTGCGCCTGTGCCCTGAATTGCAGGTGGTTCCTTCTCATTTTGGCGCCTACCATGAATATTCTCAGCGTGTGATGAAGGTGCTGCAAAACCAAACCCCGTTGGTGGAGCAATTATCCATTGATGAAGCCTTCCTAGATTTAAGTGACTTGCCTCAAGAACCCATAGACCTGGCAAAAACCATCCAGCAGAAAATTAACAAGGAGGTTCATTTGCCCTGCTCATTGGGTGTGGCCAGCAACAAGCTGGTTTCCAAAATTGCCAACAACATTGGCAAAGACCGGCATCATGCCCCCACGCCTCCCAACGCCATCACCGTGGTACCGGCGGGCGGGGAGGCAGCATTTTTGGCGCCTTTGCCGGTGAAAGAAATGTGGGGCATTGGGCCGAAAACCGCCGAAAGGTTGACCGTGGCGGGCATTCACACCCTGGGGGATGTGTGTCATGTTTCCCCGGAAGTTCTAACAAAATTGCTGGGTAAGTTTGGCGCTGAATTGAGCCTGCACGCGCTGGGAATCGATGACCGCCCGGTGGAGGTGGAGCATGAGACCAAATCGATCAGCCAGGAGATTACCTTTGAACGCGATGTACGCGACCGGCAGCGGCTGATCGACACCATGCGTGACCTGAGCGAGCAGGTGGGGTATCACCTGCGGCGTGAGGGTTTTTGCGCGCAAACCGTGCGCATCAAGCTGCGCTGGAGCGATTTTTCCACCATCACACGGCAAACCACTCTGAGTGCGGCGGTGGATCAGGACGGTGAAATATTTACAGCAGCCTGTGCCCTGTTTGACGGCGCATGGCAGCCGGGCGAACCGGTGCGCCTGATCGGGGTGGGAACCAGCAAACTGACCAGCGGTGCGCAGCAACTGTCGCTGTGGGACACACACAGCCAGAAAGAACGCCGCTTGCTGACCGCCATGGATGAACTGCGCGAGCGTTACGGGCGGCCGGTGGTGCAACGCGCCGGCGTGTTGCACAAGAAAGAGCGCAGCTAAAAACGGCTGATAGAAAAACTTGCCAGTTGGAGAAGGGTGCTGGTATAATATGCAGCGCGCCACCGTAGCTCAGTTGGCAGAGCAGCCGCTTCGTAAGCGGCGGGTCAAGGGTTCGACTCCCTTCGGTGGCTTAGGTTTAGAAAATGAAACTCTTCGGAAACGTTCCGACGAGTTTTTTTATATTACTGTTCCACAAACGTTCCCATCAGTCTCATTTTTACCAAATCCCAATCTGATTCCCCGAGCATCAGAATATTAACTGCGCGATCAATCCCGGCCGGGTGAGACAAAGATTGCTGGTAAACAATCCATAAGGTTTGATCGTCATCGTCGGCGGCAATGCGGTTGAGCGACAGCTTGCCGCATTCAATGCAGCGGTGCACCAACATCATTTCACCAGAATGGGGCGAATGGTATTTTTTGTGTACAATTTTTAATGCCAGACCTACCGGCTGCATGACTGATTTGCAAGCACTCAGGCGGTCGCCAGCCTGGAAAAGATCGAGGTGTTTGGACCACAGGCAATAGGGGCAGTGGTTGCGGTTGTTCACGCCGGAATATTCCCGATTGGCGGTAACCCAGTAACCACAATTGCTGCAGCGAAAGTCGCCTTTGGTGTCATCTACATAGTGTTTCATAAATCATCTCGCATGCGTGTAAAACTCTTATATCGCCGGGGGCTGATATGGCCTGCCATGACGGCTTTGCGCACTGCGCAACCCGGCTCTTCATCAATGCCGGCAATCCAGCCCGAACTTGCATTGGCCCACAAAGGGGCGCATTTCGGGAAAGAAGTCGGCCAGTTCGTCGGGAAAAATATCCCATAACCCCAGCTCTCGCACACCGGGGGTGTCGATCACAGCGCCGCCAAGATCGAGTTGGTACAATTGGGCTGCCGAGGTGGTGTGTTGGCCGCGCTGGTTGCCGCCCTGGCTGACGGTGTTGACCCGCAAATTCAAGCCGGCTTGCAGGGTGTTGAGCAGAGAGGTTTTGCCGACCCCTGATTTTCCCAAAAGCAGGGATGTTTTCCCTTGCAACAGGGTTTTCATCTCGCTTATCCCCTGGCCGGTTTGTGCGCTGACCAGAATGACCGGGTAACCAATGCGGGAATAATCTGCGGCATTGTTTTTTAATTCTGAATTGTCGCCTTCAGCCAGGTCTGCTTTGTTGATGCAAATAACTGCCGGGATCTGGTTGGCTTCGGCAATCACCAGGTAGCGGTCCAACATGTTCCAACTGGGCGCGGGATTGGCGGCGGCAAAAAAAGGGATGATTTGATCGACATTGGCGGCAATGACCTGTTGGGTTTGCTTGCCACCTTCATGCGAGGTGACCGCCAGGCGCGAAACCTGGTTGGCGCGTTCATCGATGTTAATTATTTGAGCGTATTTATCGACCGATAGCCTGAATGAAACCCGGTCGCCCACTGTAAGAAACTTTTGTTGCGCTTCCACACGGCGATCTTTTTTCTTTGCCCGGAATTGATCTTTTTCATCCCTGGAAAAAGACAGATTGCAGGAATACGTTTTGCCTTCAGCGAAGATTTCAGCCTGTTGATTGCTTGTCCAGGAAACGATACCCTGGATGCATAGTTGCGATGATTCCATATAAATAACCACATCCTAAAAAGAAAAGGGGCTGTCTCTAAAGAATTTGGAAACAGCCCCAAAAATTAGCAGCAAATCGAATAAAAACGAAAAAACAAAAAATTGGTAGCCTACCTGGCTGCCAATTTTCGCATATTATGGGCAATACTGA
>Ga0228536_1000182_pt1 | contig 159704 bp, 132 predicted proteins | sample SJ1Smetagenome_FD_168611 | JGI IMG/M metagenome (GOLD analysis project Ga0228536, IMG submission 168611) | Enriched culture of PCE-dechlorinating microbial communities from Ithaca, New York, USA - SJ1.S | ecosystem: Engineered > Modeled > Simulated communities (microbial... > Unclassified... | reverse complement strand
CCGGCAGCACCACCAGGTCCGGCAGCGCCTTCACCAGATACGCGTCCTGGCCATACAAGGCCAGGTCCACCGCCGAACTCAACACCCGCTCCGCCCCCACGATCCCCGCGAAACGCTCGATCAGCGATGACTCCATCCTAAAGCCTCCTTAGCGCCTATCCGCTCGGCAACTCGCCGTGATTCACGCCTCGCGCTCCAGGTCCGCCACCAGCCGGGTCAGGGTCCCGGCCAGGCCCGCCAGGCCCTCCACCACCCGCAGCCGGCCCCGGCCTATACGGGCCAGGTCCCGTCCCAGGTCCAGGTTGCGGCCACCCACCAACACCACGTGCAGCCGGCCAAAGGCCCCGGCCAGGTGGCGCGGGTCCGCGCCGGCGGTGCGCTCGGCGTCGCTGACCAGGACCGCCTGGGTCCGGCCCCCGGCCCCCCGGGCCAGTTTCAGCCCCAGGCGCAAGCCGGCCTCCAGGTCGGTGACCCCGCCCATGGGCAGCCCCAGGACCCGATAGGCCGCCTCCAGGGGCCGCACCCGCCGCCCGGGGAAGATCACCACCCGGGCCGTCTCGCCGAAACCCACCAGGCCCAGGCGTCCCGGACCGGCCAGCCGGACCAGGGCCGCCGCCACCACCGCCGCCGCCACCCGGGCTGGACCGGCCATGGACAGGCTGGTGTCCAACATCACCACCAGGCTCAGGCCCCGCTCCTCGCGGGCGATCACCGGCAACTCGCCCTCGGCCTCGGGGTGGCCCGGCCAGAGCCGTTCCAGGGCCGGCTCCAGGGCCAGGGGCTCCCGGCCCCCGCGATAGGCCACCACCCGCTCCCGCGCCCGGCCCGCCCCGGCCGCCGCCCGCCAGGCCCCCCGCCGCACCTTGGGCAGGGCCAGCCGCCGCAGGGCGGCCAAGGCCGGGCCGCTTTCCTGGCGGCGCTTCTCCCAGCGCCAGTCCGGCGACAGGAAATCGGTCGGCGGCTGGCCGGGCTCCTCATCCGGGGCCGGCGGGGCGCTGGGCGGAGCGAAGGTTATCGCCGCCGGCCGCGCCCCGGGGCTCAGGCCGGGGCTTTTTTTTTGAGCACGTCCTCCAGGAAGCGGGCGAACCCGCCCCCTCCCCCGCTTTCGTCCAGTTCGTCGTTGAGCTCCACCCGGGTGGGCAGGGCCAGGCGGGCCGCCTGCTCCAGGGCCGCCTGATCGCCGCCCAGGCGCGCGGCCAGGGCCGCCAGGCTGGCGGCGGCGCGCACGCTGGCCCCGCGCCGCACCCGGGGATGGGCGCGGGTGCCGCGGGCGATGAACACCGCTTGTTGAATGAGAAGGTCGTCGGTCAGGCCGGTGAGGCGGCGCACGATCTCCTCCTCCTCGGAGAAGTCCTGGTAGCCCAGCTCCAGCAGCTCGAAACGGTCGCGCAGGGCCTCGCCAAGAAGGGCGGTGCCCACGAACTCGCGCGGGTTCTGGGTGGCCACCACCACGAAGCCCTCGGCCGCCATGAGCGGCTCGGCCTTGGGCAGCTCCAGGCGGCCCTCGTCCAACACCGGCAACAGGACGTTCTGCACCCCCTCGGGCAGCCGGTTCAGCTCGTTAATCAACAGCGCCGCGCCGTCCCGCATGGCCCGATAAAGCGGGCCGGGACGGAAGGAGGTCGCGGAATAGCCGTCCTTGATGACCGCCGGCGGATCGTACCAGCCCGTTAGTTTCTCCTCGCCGTAACGCTCATCGCCGTCCACCCGCACCACCCGCCGCCCCAGCCGCGCGCAGGCTTCCTCGGCCAGCCGGGTCTTGCCCACCCCCACCGGCCCCTCGATCAGCACCGCCCGTCCGCACTCCAGGGCGGCCAGGAGCAACCGCAGCTCGCGGGCGCGACCGACCAGGGGGGGACGGGCGGTGGGCATTGGGCAAGCCTCCCGGCTAGGCCATGCTCTTGATCAGCTCGAACTGCTCGCTCCAGGCCGCCTTGAGGATCGGCCCCATGTACTCGTCCACCAGGCCGGCGTGCAACGACACCGGCATGTTGCGCAGCTTCATGTCCAGCTGCGGGTTCTTGGCCGCCAGCAGGCAGCGGTCCAGGTGGGCCTGGCTGATGCCCGGCACCGCCGACAGGCAGGTGGGGAAGTTGATGGCCTGGCTGAGGCTGATCATGCCCTGGGCCACCGCCACCCCCAGGGCCCGGCCGGAGAGCGCGTCCAGGTCCTCGGAGATGTAGCCGTGCTTCTGGTAGATCGCGCCCACCACCCGCAGCTTGTCCTCGATGGCCGGGGCGAAGAAGACGGTGTAGTAGGGGTTCATCACCGCGCAGGCCCGGCCGTGGGAGAGCACGTCCACCAGCGAGAAGCTGTTGAGGTGCGCGCCGCTGGTGCCGCCGATCATGATGGCGTAGCCGCCCAGGTCGGTGCCCAGGCCCAGCTTCAGCCGCGCCTGGGGGTCCCGGGGATTGGCCATCACCTCGGTCAGGGCCGGGATGATCAGGTCCAGCGCCACCTCGCAGACCTCGCGCGCCCGGGGCTCGGCCGCGCCGGTGGCCCCGTAGTAGACCTCCAGGCAGTGGGCGATGCCGTCCAGGCCGCCGTCCTGGGTCAGGCTGAGCGGCTGGGTGGCGGTGACGGCGTAGTCGAAGACGCACTTGGGCGGGGTGATGGCGTCGTCGACGATCAGCTTCTTCTGCCCCGCGATGGGGTCGGTGATGTTGCTGTATTTGGTGAGATGCGCCCCAGAGCTGGCGGCGGTCATGATCGCCACCACCGGCATGATCTTGCGCCCGCCCGCGCCCTGGCAGATCTCGGTGACCTTGCCCACCCCGAAGAAGGGCTCGATCTCGGGGGTGATGTCGCCCAGGGTGGCCAGGGTGGCGGCGCATTTCACCGCGTCGATGCCCGAGCCGCCATCCATCACCACGCAGACATCAGGCTTCTTGTGCATGATGTGGCTGTGCAGGCGGTAGACGTCCACCACCGGGGCGTTGGGGCCGGCGCTGGCGGCGATGTCCACCACCTCCACCCCGGCGTCCCGGAGGTAGCCCAGGACCCGGTCCTTGAGGGGCGTGAACCACTCGAACTGCACCGGCCCCACGAACATGGCCTTCTTGCCCAGCCCGGCGGTGAAGGGACCCACCTGGTCCAGCACGTCCAGGCCGTAGGCGTAGGAATCGCCCTTGAACTCATTCAGAATGGCTTTGGCCCTGTCGATGGCGTCGGCCATGGCTTTCCTCCCTTGTTGGGCGGTTGGGCCGGCCCGGCCGGCTCTTCGGGGCCGGGGACGGGCTGGCTGGTCCACCGTCTTCATAGGGGCGGGGTTCACCCCCGCCCATCTGGTTCTCCGCCGCGCCGTCGGGCGGGGATAAACCCCGCCCCTACATCAAGAACCTGAAACCAGGAACGCAGCGCATTGACATCGGGCCGCTCCGGCCCGGTCGGCCTCCCAAGGGCGAACGACCGGACCAGGCGTCCCCTGGCATGCCTACTCGAACTCGCGCACCGCCGCGATGGAGGCACCCATGGAGCAGTCGGTCTCGCGCTCGCAGATCACGTCGATGACGTAAGCGCCGCCGCTCTTGAGGCCGCGCTCGAAGGCGGCCTGGAGCTGGTTGGGGTCGGTGACCTGCTCACCCTTGGCCCCGCAGGCCTCGGCGAACTTCACGAAGTTGAAGCCCAGGCCGCCGTTGACGCTGTCGTACCAGATCTGGACCTCGAAGTTCATGTCGTAGTTGTACTTCTCGGCCTGGCGGATCAGGCCCAGGTAGCCGTTGTTGAGCACGATGATCAGGATCGGCACCCCGTACATCACCGCCACCGGCAGCTCTTCCATGCAGAATTGGAAGCCGTAGTCGCCGGTGACCTGCACCACCTGCCTGTCCGGCCGGGCCACCTTGGCCCCGATGGCCGCCGGCATGTCCCAGCCCAGGGGGCCGGCCCCGCCGCAATCCAGATAATGCCTCGGCTTGCGGATCTCCTGCAACTGTCCCGACCAGATCTGGTTGAGGCCGATGCAGGTGACGAAGACCGTCTCGTCGTCGAAGTACTGGTTGATCTCCTTGAACACGCGCTGGGGCTTGATCGGCACCTGGTCGTAGTCCACCTTGCGGGTCAGCTCGGCCCGCACCTGGGGCACCTTGGCCGCCCAGGCCCCGGCCTTGGCCGCCGGGCCGCGCTGCCGGGCCGCGTCCAACAGGGCCTGGCAGGCCAGCTTGGCATCGCTGACAATGCCCAGCGCCGGCATCAGGTTCTTGCCGATCTGGCCGGGGTCGATGTCGATGTGGATGAACTGGCGCTCGCCCACGTAGGTCTTGATGTCGCCGGTGTGACGGTCGTTGAAGCGCGCGCCGATGGCCACCACCAGGTCCGACTCCAGGAAGGTCTGGTTGCCGGAGCGGGTGTTGCACTGGATGCCCACCTGGCCGGCCATCAGGGGATGGTCGAAGGGCAGGCCGCCCTTGCCCATGTAGGAGCTGACCACCGGCACCTGGAGGTATTCCACCAGGGCCTTGAACTCCTCCCAGGCCTCGGCCACGATCACGCCGCCGCCCAGCAGGAAGACCGGGCGCTGGGCCGCCTGGATGAGATCCAGGGCCTTGGCGATCTGGGCCGGGGTGGGGCCCACCTGGCCCAGGGGCAGGGAGCGGTCGGTGGCCGGGTCGTACTCGATCTGGCCGTTCTGCACGTCCAGGGGCAGGTCGATCAAGACCGGCCCCGGGCGGCCCTCGCGCATGATCCGGAAGGCCTCCCGGAAGACGAAGGGCACCATGGCCGATTCCTTGATACAGTAGCTCTTCTTGACCACCGGCTTGACGATCTCGGCGATGTCCACCGCCTGGAAGGCCTCGCGACCCAGCTGGGCGCGCACGTTCTGACCGGTCAGCGCCAGGATCGGGATGGAGTCCACCTGGGCGGTGTAGAGGCCGGTGACGAAGTTGCTGGCCCCGGGGCCGCTGGTGGCGGCGCAGACCCCCACCGCGCCGATGGCCCGGGCGTAGCCGTCGGCCATGTGGATGGCGCCCTCCTCGTGCCGGGTGACGATGTGCTTGATCTTGCCAAAGTTCTTCATCGACTTGTAGAAGGGCAGGATGCCGGCGCCGGGGATGCCGAAGATCTGGCGCACGCCTTCGTCGAACAGAATGGACACCGCCGCGTCCATGGCGCTCATCTTGGCCATCTTGACTTACCTCCAGTGACTAGACGGGTTCGGGCGCGTGATCATGGCAAGGACCAGCCGCGCCTCCGCCGCGGTCCCGGGTCGGGGCCGGTGGTGGGGCGGGGCGGGAGGGTGCCTTGACGCTATTCTTTCCAACATACGGAATACTTCATCGCTATACGGACTACACTAATCCATCTCCGGGGTTGCTGTCAAGCCCCCCATGTACGGTTGTGAATCAATTCCCATCGCTGGCTCCCCGGGAATATTTGCCTTGTCATCTAACAGTTGAGACGTGTAGACTTTTTGGCATGCCTTCCTCGCACCCCAGGATGACGGCGATTTACTCCCTGACGCACGTATAGCGGTGGGCAGGCATCTTCCACTATATGAAATTTAGCACAGAAAAACGGATAACGACCCCACCGGACGCGCCCGGCCGACGCCGCCGCGCGCCCCAGGGGCCGCCGTCCACGCCACGTTCAGCAAGGGGGAAACCATGCAGGTGGTGATGAACTATGGCCGCGAAGGCCTGACCCTGAACCTGCCCGACGACTGGGACGTGACCGTGATCCGGAAGCCGCCCATGCCCCTGGCCCCGGACCCGGCCCGGGCGGTGGAGGAGGCCTTCGCCAACCCCATCGCCTGCCGCCGCCTGGTGGAGGAGGCCGCCGGCAAGAACAGCGCCTGCGTGCTGATCTGCGACATCACCCGGCCGGTGCCCAACGGCATCATCCTGCCTCCCATCATGCGCCAGTTGCTGGCGGCCGGGGTGCCCAAAGACGGCATCACCATCATGGTGGCCACCGGCCTGCACCGGCCCAACGAGGGCCAGGAACTACGCGAGGTGGTGGGCGACGACTGGGTGATGGACAACTTCCGCGTCGTCAACCACTTCGCCCGCAACGACGAGGATCACGTGGATCTGGGCCACACCAGCCTGGGCACCCCGGTCAAGCTGGACCGCCGCTTCGTGGAAGCCGAGCTGCGCCTGGTGGTGGGCCTGGTGGAGCCCCACTTCATGGCCGGCTATTCCGGCGGGCGCAAGATCATCATGCCCGGGGTGGCCCACCGCACCACCATCACCTATCTGCACACCGCCACCTTCATGGAGCATTGCCGGGCGGTCAACTGCGTGCTGAACGGCAACCCTCTCCACGACCAGCAGCTGGAGATCACCCGCAAGCTGGGCGGGGCCTTGGCGGTCAACGCGGTGATCGACGACCACCGCCGCCTGTCCTACGTCAATTTCGGCGAGATCGAGGCCAGCCACCACCAGGCGGTGGAGTTCATCCGGCCCTACGCCGAGGTCTACGCGCCCGGCCGCTTCCGGACCGTCATCACCAGCTCGGCCGGCTACCCCCTGGACAAGACCTACTACCAGACCGTCAAGGGCATGGTGGGGGCCCAGGAGATCCTGGAGCCGGGCGGCGACCTGTTCATCGTCAGCCGCATCAGCGAGGGCATGGGCTCGCCGGAATACGTGGAGGCCCAGAAGAAGCTCATCGCCCTGGGCCTGGATGACTTCCTGGAAGACATCCGCCAGAAAAAGTTCGCGGCGGTGGACGAATGGCAGACCGAGATGCAGCTCAAGCCCATGCGCATCGGCAAGATCCACCTCTACACCGAGGGCCTGACCGCCGCCGAGCGCGCCCTGACCGGGGTCGACGTGGTGGACGACCTGGAGGCGGCCATCATCGCCAGCGCCAGCGGCCACAAGCGGGTGGCGGTGATCCCCGAGGGTCCCTATGTGCTACCCTATCCCGAGGGCGAGGGCCCCCAGCGCTGACCGACAACCCCAAGCAAGCGACAAGGGAGGGTTTGGGCATGCAGATCAAGATCGAGCACACCCACATCCGCTGCCAGGACCTGGAGGCGGCGGTGAGTTGGTACGAAAAGGTGCTGGGCTGCCGGGTCCTGCGCCGGGGCCAGGTGCCGGGCATGCCCATCGTGCGCATGGACTTCCACGGCCAGGTTTTCGCCCTCTCGCCCCCCCGCGAGGGCATGACCCCGGAGCCCCTGAGCGGCAACCCCCGCTACGGGGTCTGGCAGATCGCCTTCGAGGTGGACGACATCGCCGCCGCCGCCGCCGAGTTCAAGGCGCGGGGGGCCGAATTCGAGGTCGAACCCTTCCAGCAGACCCCGGCCCAGAAGGTGGCCTTCATCAAGGCCCCGGACGGCGTCCAGATCGAGCTGTTGGAGTTCATGAAGTAGTCGCCGCCGGCTTTGACGCCAAGCCCCCGGAGGCCAAGGGCCGTCGGGGGCTTGGTTTTCGGGGCCGCGCTTGCCATCGCGGGGAGCCGCCCCTCGGCGAGGGCGACGCCGCCATCGCGCATCCCCTGGCCTTCATTCCGCGCGACACTTCCCGCGCCGCCCGCCGGCCCCCGCTCCATCATGGCCCCATGGAGGCCCCGCCCGTCCAAAACCTCGACCTCGGTCCGGCCCGCCTGCGCCTGCGCCCGGCCTCGCCCCTGGCCTGGGAGGCCCTGGCCCGCCAGGCCCCGGGGCCAGCCGGCCTGGCCCTGGCCCTGCTGGAGCGTCGGGTGGTGGGCTGGGAGGAGGTGCGCGGACCGCACGGCGCGACGGCGGCCTTTGACCCCGGCGCTCTGGCCCAGTTGCCGGCCGCGATGCTGGACCGCCTGCTGGCCGGCCTCTGCCCGCCCTGGCTGGACCAGTCCCTGGCCGCCGAACTGGACGCCCTGGAGGCCTTCCTGCGCGCCCGGGTGGACTACCCGGCCCTGGATTGCGTCCATTGCCACGAGCAGGCGGAGCGCGGGGAGGGCTCCCCGGACTGCGCCGGCTGCCCCCTGCCGCCAGCGCCTCCCGGCGCGGAATCCGCCCTGGCCCTGCACGCCCTGCTGCGCCACCTGCCCGGGGGCGGCGCGGCCTGGCTGCCGGCCCTGGCCGCCGGGCTGGAACCGGAGGAGTTGCGCCGTCTGGGCCTGCGCCTGGCCCTGATCCGGCGGGTGCTGGAGCCCCGCCCCACGCATGCGGATTTGGCGGCCCCGGCGGGGCGATGGTAACATCAGGGCACACCCACGCCGGAGGCCGACATGCCCGCCAATCCCGCGCCCAGCCCCAACCCCAAGCCCGAGCACGTCAAGGACCTCCTGGGCCAGTGCCGGGTGGTGGCGGTGGTGGGGCTGTCCCCCGATCCCGCCCGCGACAGCCACCGGGTGGCCGCCTACCTCAAGGAGCGCGGCTTCCGGATCATCCCGGTCAACCCCAAGGCCGAGACCATCCTGGGCCAGAAATGCTATCCCGACCTGGCCTCCATCCCCGAGCCGGTGGACATCGTGGACGTCTTCCGCTCCAGCGAGCACGCGCCGGAGATCGCCCGCCAGGCGGTGGCGGCCCGGGCCAAGTGCCTCTGGCTCCAGCAGGGGGTGCGCAACGAGGAGGCGGCGGCCTACGCCCGGGTCTGCGGGGTGCTGGTGGTGCAGGACCGCTGCCTGAAGGTGGACCACCAGATGCTCATGGGCTACCAGGTGTAAAGGAACGCGCCCCAAGATCGCCAACCAGCCCCCCTCGGCTTTTTAGGAGGGGGTGTGGGGGAACCCTTTTGGGCCCCCAAAAGGGTTCCCCCCCATGCCTTTCTCCCCCTCTTCCTCCCCCCCCTCCCCCGCTGACGTGGCGGCGGTGTTGGGGGCGGTGGGTCGTTTTCAGGACTCCCTGGCGGAGCCTTACAAGATGACCCCGGCCGGGATGTGGGCCTGCTCGGTGGCCGAGGAGCTGGCCGAGCTGTTCGCGGCCCTGGAGCTGGGCCGCTTCCAGCATTTCGCCGACCTGGGCAGCGGCGACGGCCGGGCGGTGCTCCTGGCGGCGCTATACACCCAAGCCACCGGAATCGAAGCCGATCCCGAGCTGGTGGCCACGGCGCGGAGCCTGGCCGCCGAACTGGGCCTGGGTCGGGCCGGCTTCATCCAGGGCGACCTGCGCCAGATGGACCTCAGCCCCTACGACCTGCTGTTCATCTATCCGGACAAGCCCTTGGCCTGGCTGGAGAAACTGCTGCCGGAGCAGTGGCGGGGGGCGCTGTTGGTCTATGGCCCCCATTTCAGGCCCGAGGGCCTGCGCCACGCCAAGACCCTCTATGCCGGACGGACCCTGTGCAGCCTGTGGCGCAGGTGACAGCTCGATAAACTGGCTGAAAAAACTCTAGTATCGCTTGCGGAAGGCCTCGGCCTGCCCTATAGTGGCGGGTAGAGGCCTTTACTCTTTCCGCCCCTGGCGCCCCACAGGGAAAAGACCATGCGCTATTTTGGCAAGGACGGAGCCCAGTGCCAGTTGCCCGAACTGGCTGCGGCGGGCTCGGCCGACAAGTGCCGCCGTCTGGCCCGGGCGGTGCTGTTTGGCCGGGTGCCGCGCACGGCGGTAGTCTGGCTGGGCCTGGGCGTGGCGGCCCTGGCCCTGTTCATGTGGTTCTGGTCGGTGGTCTGCGTGACCGACGGTTGCCGCACCTCCCTGCGCGACCCCGCCGCCGCCGTCAGCATCCGGCGCTGACCGAACCCCCTCAAGTCCGGCCCCTGGGCTGCCGATGAGTGGAACATGAAACCCGCGCCTCACCATGTCCTGGGCTGGCTGGCCGTGCTGTTGCTGCTGGGCGGCTGCACCAGCGGCACCGAGCCCGCCTCCACCCGCGCCATCGAGGAGCGCCACCTGGGCATGGGCGAGTCCCAGCAGCTCTTCCGCTACGCCCAGGACCTTCTGGACGACGGGCGCTACCGCGAGGCCTACTACGCCTTCCACGCCGCGGAGAAAAAGGCCTACACCCAGGACCTGCGCAAGGCGGCCCGGGTGCGGCGGCTGTGGTTGCAGGAGGTGGTCAAGGCCTACGAGGAGGGCGCCACCCCGCCGCCGCCGCCGGTGGTCCTGACCGGCCCGCCGATCATGCCGGCCCTGCCCCTGGAGCCGATCGTGCCCCCGGAGAAGCTGCCCCCACCGGCGGACAATCCCCCCCGCGACCCCGACGGCAACCTGCTGCTGCCGCCGGTCGGCGGCCAGCCGCGCTACTAGCCAAGACGGGCGGGGATAAACCCCGCCCCTACGAAGAAAAAGCCGGTTTTTGCCTTGGATTTCGTAGGGGCGGGGTCTGTCCCCGCCCGTGTAGTTGCGCGGAAGGAGCCTGGTCGTCTGCAATAGGATGCCGCGGCGCGGGGGGAGGCCCGGTCACAATGGCTTGGTGGGCAGGTTCTTGGCAGGCCCGGTTCAGGCCGGGGGCTGGTCCAGCTCCCGGCGCAGGGCGGCCAGGCGCTGGATCTCGGGGGCGAAGCGCTGGGCCAGATCCTCGAAGATCACCGGCAGGCCTTGATTCAGCTCGGCCAACAGCGGCAACATGATCTCGCGAATCTGGGGGTGGGCGGCCGGGGCGCAGCGCAGGTTGAAGACATGCCGCCACTCGCGCAGGTTGGCGGTCATGACGATCTCGGTCTTGAGGCTGTTGGGCAGCACCGCCCGCGCCTCCTGGGCCTTGGCCCCCTGGTCCAACAGCTCCAGATAGGCCGCCTCCGCCTCCCGCATGGCCCGCTCCCAGCGGGCGTAGGCCGCGCTGCCCCTGGCCCAGAACAGGGGGCGGATCACGGTGATCTCCCGGCCGAAACGCTCCTGGCCATAGTTGGCGTAGCGGGTGGACTCCTGGCTGTAGGCGGCCAGGCGGTGGCGCACCAGCTCGTGGCTCACCCCCCGATCGCAGACGAAGCGCACCGTGATCACGGCGTGCTCGATGACGCTGTGGTGGCCGCTCTTGATGATGGCCCGCACGAAGCTGGTGGCCGAGTCGGGGGTGATGCGGTGCTCGGACTTGTAGCAGGTGCGGCCGGCCAACTCCAGGTTGGCCAGGATGTCCTGGCCCTGGGGCAGGAAGAGCACTCGATGGCTGGGGGGGATGATCCGCACTGGTGTCGCCCGTGCCGGGGGCCTGGCGGCGGCCGCCGGTCCTAGCCGGCCCTTTGCTTGAGGTAGCGCTGGACGTAGGGGGCGCCCACCTGGCCCAGCAGCTCGGCCATGGGCTTCCATTCCGCGCCCACGGCGTTGTCGGCCTGGCTGGTGGCCAGGACCTGCTTGCGCAGATCGCCGGCCAACAGACCGGCCAACGCGGTCTGCAACCGCTGGCGCAGGGCCTGGGCCTGGGCCGGGCTCAGGGCCGGGGGCGCGGCGGCGGTGGAGAGGTTGGGCGCGTCGGCCGGGGTGGGGTCGGGGTTGCTGGTGCCGGGCGAGCCGGTGGCCACCGCCGCGGCCGGGGGCCGGGGTCCCGGGGGCAGGCTGACCACCTCGGCCGCCTGGCCGCCGGGCTCCTTGGCGGTGGCCTCCACCGGGGTCAGCACCCGCACCGCCAGGGCGATGGCCCGCTGGGCGTAGTTGGACTGCATCTGGTAGAGCGGCAGCTTGGGATCGTCGAACAAGGCCTCGGCCTCCTCGAGGCTGACCGCCTGTTCGGCCGGGAGGTCCTTGGGACCGGACAGACCCAGCCAGGTGGCGCGCAGGTCGTTGACGATGGTGGCCCGGGCCTTGGCCTCCAGGTAGCCGTCGCGCAGGACCTTGACCTCCTCCTCGGTCATGGTCAGGGGCGCGGAGACCAGCCTGAGGGCCTCCTCCGCCGCCGCCACCTGCTGGTCCAGGGGCAGGCCGGACTTGACCGCCTGCTCGGCGGCCACCAGCCGCCGCAGGGTGGCCAGGTGCTTCCAGTTGGGATCGGCGGCGATGTTGCGGGCCAGCTCCTTCAGGGCCTTGCGGCCGTATTCCTGCCCGGCCTTGGCGCCCCAGGTCGAATAGTCGCTCATCTGGCTGAGCATCTCGCGCTCGCTGACCTGCTCCATCTCCACCCGAACCACGTAGGAGCGCTTGAGCAGCGGCGCGGGTCCGCCCTCGCCGTATTCGAGATCGGCGTTGAGGGTGGCGCCGACGCGGGCGCTGGGGGTCAGATAGCCGCCCAGGTCCACCATGCCCTTGCTGTAGATGGCGGTGACGGTGAAGACCGGCAGGGCCACGCCGTCGATCAGCAGGTGGGGGATGATCCAGGCGTTGGTGCCCAGGTTGGCGATGGCGAAGTTGCTGACCTTGAGCTGCAACTCGGCGGGCAGGTCCTTGGCCTCCGGGGCGCCGGGGGCGGGCAGGGCGCTGAACAGGCCGGTGGCCAGCAGGTCCTGGCGCAGTTGCTGGGTCATCTCCGGGGCGAAGATGCGGATGTTGGGGATGGGCTGGTCGCTGGCCACGGCCGGCCATTCGCGTTGGTCAACCACCGGGGGCATGGCCGCCGCCAGGCCCACCTGCTGGGGCGGGCCGGGCTTGGGAATCCGCTCCTTGGCCGTCACCGTGGTGTAGGCGCAACCGCCGGCCAGAAGCGACAGGGCCAGCAGACAGCCGACAGCGATTCTCATGCCCACAGCCTTCACCTCATCCTCCCGGACCAGGGTTGGAGTCTGCCCGAGGCTATCCTGTATGGGGCCAATCTGTCAAGCTTTTCCAGGTTGCCGCCGGTCCGTACCCCGAGGGCGCGCCCCAAAAAACCGGCCCCGCCCACGAGCGGCGGGGCCGGGATGATGGTCGGACGGGATCAGAAGGGCTTGGCCAACAGCGCGGTGTCGCCCAGCTCCTCCTCGATGCGCAGCAGGCGGTTGTACTTGCAGATGCGCTCGGAGCGGCAGAGGCTGCCGGTCTTGATCTGGCCGCTGCCCACCGCCACCGCCAGGTCGGCGATGAAGGTGTCCTCGGTTTCGCCGGAGCGGTGGCTGACCACCTGGTTGTAGGCGTTGCGCCGGGCCAGGTCGATACAGGCCAAGGTCTCGGTGACACTGCCGATCTGGTTGAGCTTGATCAGGATGGAGTTGGCCGCGCCCTGCTCGATGCCCTGGGCCAGGCGCTCGGTGTTGGTCACGAACAGGTCGTCGCCCACCAACTGCACCCGGTCGCCGATGCGGTCGGTGATCAGCTTCCAGCCCTCCCAGTCGTCCTCGGCCAGGCCGTCCTCGATGCTGACGATGGGGTACTTGTCCACCCAGTTGGCGTAGAAATCCACCAACTCCCCGGCGCTGCGGCGGCTGCCGTCGCTCTTGTGGAAGACGTATTGGCCGTCCTTGTAGAATTCGCTGGCGGCGCAGTCCAGGGCCAGGGCGACGTGCTCGCCCGGGATGTAGCCGGCCTTTTCGATGGCGGTCAGGATCACCTGGATGGCCTCGTCGTTGTCGGCCAGGTTGGGGGCGAAGCCGCCCTCGTCGCCCACGCTGGTGACCAGGCCGCGATCGCCCAGGACCTTCTTCAGGGTGTGGAAGACCTCCGCGCCCATGCGCAGGGCCTCGCCGAAGTTCTCGGCCCCCACCGGCACGATCATGAACTCCTGGATGTCCACGTTGTTGGGGGCGTGGGCCCCGCCGTTCAGGATGTTCATCATCGGCATGGGCAGCACCCGGGCGTAGGCACCGCCCAGGTAGCGGAACAGCGGGATCAACAGGGCGTTGGCCGCCGCCCGGGCCACGGCCATGGACACGCCCAGGATGGCGTTGGCCCCCAGCTTGGACTTGTTGGCGGTGCCGTCCAGGTCGATCATGGTCTGGTCGATCAGCACCTGGTCCAGGCCGTCCAGGCCAGTCAGCTCCGGGGCGATGACCTCCTCGATGTTCAGCACCGCCTTGCGCACGCCCTTGCCCAGGTAGCGGCTTTTGTCGCCGTCGCGCAGCTCCAGGGCCTCGTGTTCGCCGGTGCTGGCCCCGCTGGGCACCGCGGCGGTGCCCAGGCTGCCGTCCTCCAGCAGGACGTCGCACTCCACGGTGGGGTTGCCGCGCGAATCCAGAATCTCCCGGGCCACGATCTGTTCTATGGAAATCATTACGAATCCCCCTCTCCTAGGGATAGTGCTCACGAACTGGCCCTAAACTATACGCTGGGTTTGGCGGTGTCAAGGACGGGGCTCATGAGCCACACCCTCAATTCCATCATGATAATGATCCAGATTTTGGCTGTACCAGCGACAAAAACCGGCCTCTGTTTCCGTAAGGGGGCGGAGCAAATGAATTGCTCGATTTTAGCTGGGCATCAAAACCAGGAGGAAATTGACATGACACACATCCAGTTGGACGGCAGGGGTAACAAGTTCGTGGAGATGGAGGGAGTCAGGATCACCTATGTCAGGGAGGACACCCGTGATCCAGAAAAAAGATGGGCCGGAGGAGACACCCTGCGATTTCAGGCCTATCACGATCCTGAAAGCAACTCGGCTTTGCGGTGGGGTCCTGAAATCCTGCTCGGAGACCGCCGGGCGGCACTGACATTGTTGGCGGCGCTGGCAGGGTTGTTGGCAGAGGCAACTTAAGCGGGTTGCCACCGACTAGGCTATGGGGGCGGCCCGCCAGCCGGGGCCGCCCCTCAGGCCACCAGCACCCGGGCCCGGGCGCGCAACAGCCCCCAGGCCGTCACCGCCCCCAGCACCACCAACCCGCCCACCATGGACCACCAGCCCGGGGCCTCGCCCAGGAAGATGGCCACCCACAGCGGGTTCAGGATCGGCTCCAGCACCGGGATCAGGGTCACCTCCAGGGCCGACACCCGGCGCACGGCCAGGGAATACAGATAGTAGGGCAGGCCAAGCTGCACCACCCCCAGGGCGGCGATGATGCCCAAGGCCTCCCAGCCCGGCCAGGGCGCGGCCAGGATGAAGGGCAGGCAGATCAGCGCGGCCAGGAAGTTGCCCAGGGCGATGGGGCTCGACGACGCCTGGCCGGCCCGGCGCAGGGCCAGGGCCAACAGCGCCACGCACAGGCCACTGAACAGCGCCAGCAGGTTGCCGCCCAGGCCCTGGGGGCTCAATTGGTCGCCGAAGAACAGGCCCATGCCGACCAGGGCCAGGGCGATGAAGGCCCAGTCGCCGCGCCGGGTGGGCTCGCCCAACAGGCGCGGGGCCAGCAGCGCCGCGTAGAGCGGGCTGGTGTATTGCAGCAGGATGGCGTTGGCCGCGGTGGTCAGCTTGGTGGCGGTCACGAAGCTGATCACCGCCCCGGCGTAGGCCAGGCTGGCGACGAGCTGGGTGCGGCCCAGGTCCACCCCCAACCGCCCGCGCAGCAGAAACGCCACGAAGACTCCGGCCACGGCGCTGCGCGCGCCGGCGATGGCCAGGGGCGTCCAGTCCACCAGCTTGATCAGCAGGCCGCCCGAACTCCAGAGCACGGCGGCCAGGATCAACAGAACAGCGGCTTGGGCGCGGTCGGACATGCCCCAATTATGGGCCAGCGGCGGTCTTTTCCCAGCCCCCGATCCGATTTTCGCCCTTCCCCGTCTGTGCCCTTGCGCCGCTGGCCCCGCCTCGCCGGCCGGGGTATAGTCAAACCCAAACCTCTTGCCCGGGCCGATGTGACATGTTCGCCTGCATGAAAGACCCCTTCAGCGCCATCTCCCACCTGGCCGGGGCCCTGGCCTCGGCCCTGGGCCTGACCCTGCTGGTCACCCTGGCCGCGCTTTACGCCAGCGCCTGGCACGTGGTCTCCTTCTCGGTCTATGGCGCGGCCATGGTCCTGCTCTACACCTCCAGCGGCCTCTACCACAGCCTGCGCTTGAGCGAGCGCGGCACCCGGGTCATGCGCCGCCTTGACCACGTGATGATCTTCCTGCTCATCGCCGGCACCTACACCCCCCTGTGCCTGGTGCCCCTGCGCGGGGCCTGGGGCTGGTCGCTCTTCGGCGCGGTGTGGGGGGTGGCGCTCTTGGGCATCCTGATGAAGCTCTTCTGGCTGGAGGCTCCGCGCTGGCTCTCCACCGCCGTCTACCTCCTCCTGGGCTGGGCCGCCCTCACCGCCATCTCGCCCCTGTGGCACAGCCTGCCCCTGGGCGGGCTGGTCTGGCTGGGCCTGGGCGGGCTGTGCTACTCCGGCGGCGCGGTGATCTACGCCCTCAAGCGCCCCGACCCCTGGCCCGGACGCTTCGGCTTCCACGAGATCTGGCACCTCTTCGTCCTGGGCGGCAGCTTCTGCCATTTCTGGATGATGCTCGCCTACGTCCTCCCCCTCCCCTAGCCGCCCAGGGCCTGGGCTCCCATATACGGGCCGGGTGACGCCAGCCTTCGCCCGGGCCTTGCCCGCTCCCGTAATGGCCTCGCGCGGAGAAGGCCAAGACGGGCGGGGATAAACCCCGCCCCTATATTAAGATAAAAAGTACGCGTGGTTAGCCAGGGCGATCCCCCTCGCCACCTGGCTCATGCCATTCTCTTCCCCGCCCCGCCACCCACCGCGTGGCCAACCAAGGCTCCGTCCCTTGCCCTCCCCCCACCAGCCGCCCCCCGCGCCCTGGCCCGGGACCGCCTCGCGACGCACCGGCACGGGCTGCCCCCCAATGACCGCCCGGTGATGGGCTTCCGAGAGCCAAACGCGGCCGCTCCCCCATGTCGGCCCGGCATCGCAGGCACGACGACCCGAGGCCAGAGGCCGCGTGCCGCGGCGGCCAGATACCGGTCGGGTGGCGTTGGAGCTTGCCCGGACCTCGCGCGCTCCCGTAGCTGCATCGCGCGGGGGGCAGGAAAACCGCCCTCGCGACGCCGTTTGCTCGGATGCCCCGGTGGTTGGCGGCCACCACGGGAGAGAAATACCAGAAGATGAGATAAGAGATTGCCGCGTCGCCCCGAGGGGGCTCCTCGCAATGACAAATACGGGAAGGTCTCCACATCGCCTGGCGGCTCCTCGCGATGACAAAGGCGGAAGCAAGGATAAATCCGGAAGGTCGCTTCGTCGCTGCTCTCCTCGCGATGACGGCTATCCCTGATAGCTAACGTCGGCGGCACCATTGCGGTGAACGAGGGGCAGAATGCGCGAGCCTACGTCGCGGCTTCTCGCGGCTACGCCGCCGGGACAATGAATTGGCCCGGCCACCCGGAAAGGGCCGATGGCCGGGAAGAAGGCAGGAGGGGGAGAAAAAGATCCGGCATGGCGTCTGGCGATGATCTCCCTGGGCCGGACGCCACGGTGTTCCCAATAACGGGGCGGGGATCAACCCCGCCCCACCCGCTCGTCAAGTATATCTGCCATCGCGTTGAACCCGGCCAAAGCGCGCTTCCGCGCGGCCGGTCCATTTCGTCTTCGCCGCGTTCAGGCCCCGGGACCATCCCCCGCCGGCGTCGTCGGGCAGGCCGGCGGCGGCGTGGCGCCGCGTCCCCCGCGCCGGCGGTCCAGCCAGGCCCTGGCCCGGCCCCGCGCGCCCTCCATGTAGGTGTAGAAAACCGGGGTCACGAACAGGGTCAGAAGCTGGGAGACCATCAGGCCGCCCACCACCGCCAGGCCCAGGGGGCGGCGGGACTCGGCCCCGGCCCCCAGGCCCAGGGCGATGGGCAGGGTGCCCATCAGGGCGGCCATGGTGGTCATCATGATGGGCCGGAAGCGGACCAGGCAGCCCTGGCGGATGGCCTCGCGGGGGGACAGGCCCTGGGAGCGCTGGGCCTCGATGGCGAAGTCGATCATCATGATGGCGTTCTTCTTCATGATGCCCACCAGGAGGATCATGCCCACGAAGGCGTAGAGGTTCAGGTCGTGGCCGAAGATCAACAGCGTCACCAGGGCCCCCAGCACCGCCGTGGGCAGGCCGGAGAGGATGGTCACCGGGTGGATGAAGCTCTCGTAGAGCACCCCCAGCACCAGGTAGATGACCAGGATGGCGGTGAGCAAGAGCAGCAGCATGCCGGCCAGCGAGGACTGGAAGGCCTGGGCGGTGCCCTCGAACATGGTGGTCACCCCGGCCGGCAGGACCTCGGCCGCGGCCTGGCGCACCGCCTCCACCGCCTCGCCCAGGCTGGCCCCGGGGCTGAGGTTGAAGGAGATGGTGACCGATGGCAACTGACCGCTGTGGTTGATCAAAAGCGGACCCACCCCCCGCTCGATCCTGGCCAGCGACTCCAACGGCGCCAGGTTCTGCCCCCCACCGGAGACATAGAGCAGGCCCAGGGCCGAGATGTCGCGCTGATAGGCGGGCAGCAGCTCCAGGATGACCTTGTACTGGTTGTTGGGGGCGTAGATGGTGGAGACCTGGCGCGAGCCAAAGGCGTAGTACAGGGCGTCCTCCACCACCTGGGCGCTGACCCCCAGGGCGGCGGCCTTGTCGCGGTCGATCTGAACCGTGACCTGGGGATTGTTGACCTGGAGGTTGCTGGTCACGTCGCGGATCAGGGGAACCTTCTTCAGGCGCTCCTCCACCACCGGCGTGGCCCGGTAGAGGGCCTCGGTGTCCGGGCTTTGCAGGGTGAACTGGTAGAGGCTCTTGGTCAGACTGCCCCCCATGCGGATCACGGGCGGATTCTGCAGGTAGGCGTTGATGCCCGGCACCTGGGACATCTGGCGGCGCAGGTCGTCGATGATCTGGTTGGCGCTCTGGTCGCGCTGGCCGCGGTCCACCAGGTGCATGAACAGGCGGCCGGTGTTGCCGGTGAGGTTGGGGCCGCCCACCCCCACGCTGCACATGAAGTCCTTGACGTAGGGGTGCTCGGAGACGATGCGGGCCAGCTCCAGCTGGCGCTTGACCATGGCCTCGAAGCTGATGCCCTGCTTGGCCTCGGTGAAGCAGAAGATCTGGCCCTGGTCCTCGTCGGGGATGAAGCCCTTGGGCATGTTGATGAACAGGTGGACCGTGGCCACGGTGAAGGCCAGCAGCACCAGCATGGTCAGGCGGCGGGCCTTGAGGGCGTGGTCCAGGCCCCAGGTGTAGGCCCCCAGCAGGGCGTCGAAGACCCGCTCGCTGGCCAGGTAGAGCCGGCCGTGGGCCTGGTGGGAGGGGGCCTGGAGGAAGCGGCTGCAGAGCATGGGGGTCAGGGTGAGGGAGACCAGGCCCGAGACCAGGATCGAGGCCCCGATGGTCACCGCGAACTCGTGCAGCAGCCGGCCCAGGATGCCGCCCATGAACAGCACCGGGATGAAGACCGCCACCAGGGAGATGGTCATGCTCAGCACGGTGAAGCCGATCTCGCGCGCGCCCTTGACCGCCGCCACCAGGGGCGGCTCGCCGGCCTCCAGGTGGCGCACGATGTTCTCCAGCATGACGATGGCGTCGTCCACCACGAAGCCCACCGAGAGGGTCAGGGCCAGGAGCGAGAGGTTGTCCAGGGAAAAGCCCATCTGGTACATCACCGCGAAGGTGCCCACCAGGGAGGCCGGCACCGCCAGGCTGGTGATGATGGTGGCCGGCAGGTTGCGCAGGAACAGGAACACCACCAGCACCACCAGGGCCACCGACAACAGCAGGGTGAACTTGACGTCGGCCACCGACTCGCGGATGGAGACCGAGCGGTCGTAGAGGGTGTTGATCCTGATCGAGGCCGGCAGTTGGGCCTCGAAGCTGGGCAGGAGCCGTTTGATGGCGTCCACCACCTCGATGGTGTTGGTGCCCGGCTGGCGCTGGATGGCCAGCACGATGGCCCGGGTGTTGTTGTACCAACTGGCCAGCTTGTCGTATTCCACGCTGTCGATCACCCGGCCCAGCTGCTCCAGGCGCACCGGGTTGCCCTGGCGATAGGCCACGATGATGGGCCGGTAGCGCGCGGCGTCGTTGAGCTGGCCGCTGGCCTGCACGGTGTAGGCCTGTTCGGAGCCCTGGAGGGTGCCGGTGGGCAGGTTGACGTTGGCCCTGGCCACCGCCGCCGCCACCTCCTGGATGCCCAGGCCCCGGCTGGCCAGGGCCTTGGGGTCCACCTGCACCCGCACCGCGTACTTCTGCGCGCCGTAGACCAGCACCTGGGCCACGCCGTTGATCATGGAGATGCGCTGGGCCAGGAAGGTGTCGGCGTATTCGTTGACCGTGGACAGGGGCAACAGCGGCGAGGACAGCGCCAGGTAGAGCACCGGCATGTCGGCCGGGTTGACCTTTTTCAGCGAGGGCGGGGTGGGCATGTCGGCCGGCAGCAGGGTGGCGGCCTTGGCGATGGCCGCCTGCACGTCCTGGGCGGCGGCGTCGATGCTGCGGTCCAGGCTGAACTGGAGCACGATCTGGCTGACCCCGGTGGCGCTCTGGCTGGTCATGGAGTCCAGGCCGGCGATGGTGGAGAACTCCCGCTCCAGGGGGGTGGCCACCGCGCTGGCCATGGTCTCGGGGTTGGCCCCGGGCAGGTTGGCCGTCACCTGGATGGTGGGGAAGTCCACGCTGGGCAGGTCGCTGACCGGCAGCACCCGGTAGGCCATGACGCCGAAGATGATCACCCCCAGCCAGATCAGGCTGGTGGCCACCGGCCGGCGGATGAACAGCTCGGTGGGGTTCATTGGCCCCGCCCCTGGGGCGCGGCCGGCGCGGCGCCCACGGCGGGCCTGACCGCCACCCGGGATCCGTCGGCCAGGCGCAACTGGCCATCGGTGACCACCGTCTCGCCGGGTGCGAGGCCCTCCTCGATCACCGCCGCCTCCTCCAGCACCAGGCCGGGTTTGACCTTGCGGGCCGCCACCGTCTGGTCGGGTCTGAGCACGAAGACGTAATCGCCGATCTGCCCGGTCTGCAAGGCCTGGCTGGGGATGACGATCACGCCCTGGCGGGTGGTCAGGTTGAGGCGGACGTTGACGAACTGGCCCGGCCACAGGCCCAGGTCCTGGTTGGGATAGGAGGCCTTCAAGCGGATGGTGCCGGTGGCGGTGTCCACCGCGTTGTCCACGAAGACCAGCTCGCCGTGGCGGGTGGTCTCGTTCTCGCCCTCGGGCCGGATGGAGACGCCCAGGGGGGCCAGGGCCTGGTGGCGGCGGATCTCGCCCAGGTATTGCTCGGGCACCGCGAAGCCGACCTGGATGGGCTGGACCTGGGTGATGGTGACCATCACCTTGTTGTCGTCGTTGGCCTTGATCAGGTTGCCGACATAGGCCTGGAGGCCGCCGGTCTGGCCGCCCACCGGGGCGGTGATCTGGCACCAGCCCAGCTCCAGGCGGGCCTTGTCCACCTGAGCCTGGCTGGCCTGGGCGGTGGCCTCCCTGGCCTTGGCCTCGGCCTGGAACTGCTCGAACTGGGCGGTGCTCACCGCCTTGCGCCCGATCAGCTCCTGATAGCGCTTGAGATCCTCCACCGCCTTGACCGCCAGGGCCTGGTCGCGGGCGGCCTGGGCCTGGGCCTCGCGCAGGGCCACCTGGAAGGGCGCGGGGTCGATGGTGAACAGCGGATCGCCCTTTTTGACGAACTGGCCTTCCCGGAAGTGCACCGTGACCAGCTGGCCGGTGACCCGGGCCTTGATGGCCACCGTGGCCATGGCCTCCACCTTGCCGATGGCCTTGATGGCCACCGGCATGTCCTCCTGGCGGGCCTGGGCCACGCTGACCGGGGCCGGGGGGCGTTCGCGGGTGGTGGTCTGTTCCGGTCCGCAGCCGGCCAAGAGAGCCAGGGCCGGGAGCCACAGGAGCCAACTCCAAGGTTTGCCGGGATGAAGGCGGGGATTGGCGGGCATGGTCTGCTCTTGCTGTGAGGACGGGGTTGGGGGTCTGGGTGGACCGCTGCGGGGCGCGCGACCGGATGGCTTGTCAAGCACCCGGATGGGAATTATACACCGGAGCGAGGGGTCCGTCCGCTGATTATGACATGAATCCCAACCTGTTAGGCTGCCCGGTCCTTGAGTGGGGCTCAGGCCCGGCCCCGCCCCGGCGGGCTTCCGGGGGCGGGGCCGGCCAAGTGTCCCTAACGCACCGGGAAATCGAAATAGGTGTCGGGATAGGGCTCGTCGCGCAGGCCGTAGTGCCACCACTCGCTGGGCAGATGGTTGAAGCCGTAGCGGTCCATCAGGGTGCGCAGCAGGGCGCGGTGGGCGCGCTGGACCGGCCCCACCGCCGGGTTCAGGCTGTGGCTCAGCTCGTGGAAGCAATCAAAGCCGGTGCCGAAATCCAGGCTGTTGTCCGGGTAGCGCCGGGCGGCGGGCTGGAAGCATTCCACCTGGCGGGCCGGCTCCCAGGCCGGCTGGTCCGGGAGGGGCAGCGGCGCGATGGCCAGGTCCACGGTGGAGCCCCGGCTGTGGCCGGAGCGCTCGGCGATGTAGTGCCGGGGAAAGAGCACCGCCTTGTCCAGGGTGGGATAGAACTCGGTCTTGGCGGTGATGTCGTCGACGTCCTGGGCCCAGGCCACGAAGTCGTTCACCGCCCGCTGCGGCCGGTAGCAGTCGTAGATCTTGAGCGTGAGCCCCTGGGGCCGCAGCTGGTTCTGGACCATGGCCAGGGCCTGGGCCGCCCGCCGGGTGAGGAGGCACTTGGGGGCCTCGTAGCCCTTGACCGGCCGGCCCAGGAAGTTGTGCGGGGTGAAATAGCGGATGTCCAGCGCCACGTCCGGGATCACCTCGCGGATGTCCACGAAGTCGGCCGGGCGCTGAGCGGGGTCCAGGGCCGGGGTTTGGGCCGGGGCCGGGGCGGCGGCCAGGGCGAGAACCAGGGCCAGGCCCAGGGCGGTCAGATGAAAGCTGCGCATCACGAATCCTCCGTTGGCTGCCTGCTGGCGACGGCCCTCATGATATGCCAAGCCCGCCCGGGTGGGAACCCCTGGGTCGCCAGGTCTAGCGCAGGCCGCGCACCAGCCCCGCCGCCACCAGGCAGAACCCTCCCAGATAGCTGAAGACGATGACGAAATTGCCGTTGGTCGCGTCCAGGATCGCCCCGGCCAGGGCCGGACCCAGGGCCCCGGAGAGGAAACCATAGGAGGTGAAGAGCAGGCCGAAGATCTCGCCGAAGTGGCGGGGGCCGAACAGGTCGGCGGCCAGGGGCGCGCCGACCGCGAACATGGCCCCGAAGGCCACCCCCACGCAGGCTGCCAGCAGGGCGGCGGCGACCAGGCCCTGGACCCAGGGCAGGGCCAGGTAGGCCGCCCCGGCCAGGACGAAGGCCAGGGCCATCAGGCCGCTGCGCTCCAGGCGGTCGGAGAGGTGGCCCAGCGCCAGGCGACTGACGCCCGAACCGAGGTTGAAGCCGATCAGCACCCAGACCGCTTGGGACAAGGGCAGGCCCAGGGCCAGGCCATGGGCGGTGGAGAGGGTGACCATGGCGATGCCGGCCGCCCCCACCAGGCAGGTGGTGGCCCACAACCGCCAGAACTTGGCCGAGCCCAGGGCCTGGCGCACCTCCCAGGAGCCGGCCAGGGCCGGCCCCGCCCCGGAGGACGACGCGCCAGCCACCCGCTCGTGGTCCCCCGGCGGGGCGCAGAAGGGCGCGGCGGCCAGCATGGCCAGCATCGCCGCCCCGCCCAGGGCCAGGTTGAGGCCCACATAGCCCAGCACCCCCAACAGCCAGGCCAGCAGCGGCGCGGCCAGGGCGGCGCTGAGCCCGAAGACCAGGTTGACCACCCCGGAGACCAGCCCCCGCCGGTTCGGGAACCAGAGCTGCACGCTGGCCATGACCGGGATGTAGATGAAGCACTGGCTGACGCCGTTGAGGTAGGCCCAGGCGTAGACCAGGGGCAGGCCGGGGGCGAAGGCCAGGAGCAGGGAGCTGGCCCCGGCCAGGACCGCGCCCAGGGACATCAGGCGCCTGGCCCCCCAGCGTCCCTGCCAGCGGCCGGCCAGGTACATGAAGGAGCCCAGGGAGGCCAACAGGAAGAACATGATGGCCCCCACCGCCCCCCGGCCGGCCCCGAACATCTCCCCCCAGACCGGGGCCAGGACCCCGGGCAGGCCAAAGGCCTGCACCCCGGGAAAGAAGATGGCCAGGCAGCAGGCGGCCAGGACCAGGCCCGGCGAACGGGGGCGGCGCGGCGAAGGGGCAACGGAGCTCATCGGTAATTACTCGTTAAATTTTATCTTTTGCACAATACCATCTTGACGCCGGTCATGGTCCATGCTACCGGTGCCAGCCATGGTCCACGCCAAGGGTCCTGAGCCTCTCCCGCTGAACCCAGTCCCTGGTTGGGCCATATCTCGGGGTGGGAGGCTCCGGCGGCCAACATACCACGAGGTGAGCCCCATGTTCCGCACCCGCCTGCTGATCCCGCTCCTGCTGCTCCTGGTTCCGCTGGTCAACCCCACCCCCGCCGCGGCCCATGTCACCCTGATGGGTCCGGAAGACGGCCTGGCGGTGGGGGTGCTCTATCCCCACAGCGGCGACCTGAGCTCGGTGGGCGGGAGCGCCGCCGCCGCCTTCGAGGGCGCGCTGACGGACCTGAACCATCACCTGAGCCAGAACGGCTATCAGCACCGCCTGAAACTGCTGCTCTATGACACCGGCAGCAACAGCGACGGAGCCCTGGCCGGACTCCAGGAGCTGGACTCGCTGGGGGTGAAGCTGGTCATCGGCCCCTACACCAGCAGCGAGTGCGCGGCGGTCCTGTCCTACGCCAACGCCCACGACCTGCTGCTGCTCAGCCCCGCCTCCACCGCGACCTCGCTGAGCCTGGCCGGCGACAACCTCCTGCGCCTGACCCTGGACGACACCCTGCAGGCCCAGGCCATCGCCAGCCTGATGTGGCAGGAGGGCCGGCGGGCCTATCTGCCGGTCTGGCGGGGCGACCTCTGGAGCGACGAGCTGGAGTCGCGGGTGGCCAGCCAATTCGCCAGTCTGGGCGGAGTGGTGCTGGAAGGCGTGCGCTACGACTCCGCCACCAGTGATTTCAACCTCATTCTCGATCAGTTGGACGCCAAGGTCACCCAGGCGGTGGCCAGCTATGGCGCCAGCCAGGTGGGGGTGAACCTGCTGGCCTACCAGGATGGCGTCAGCCTCCTGGCCGGGGCCAACGGCCGCGCGGTCCTGGACGACGTGACCTGGTACGGCGGCGACGGCCTGGCCCGCAACACCGCCCTGCTGGCCAACCGCCAGGCGGCGGCCTTCGCCGCCCGGGTGGGGCTGGAAAGCCCCCTGCTCTACCAGACCCAGGAGGTCATGAACACCCCTCGCCAGGTCCTGCAGGACATCGTGCTGCGCGAGGAGATGTCGGCCCTGGTGGGGACCTACCCCACCGCCGGGGCCTACGAAAGCTGGGACGCGGTCTGGCTGGCCGGCCTGTCCTACGCCGCCAACGGTTTCAGCGGTGGCGGCGGCGCCCTGCGCCAGGCGCTGACCAGCCAGGCCAACCAGTACACCGGCATGAGCGGGGTGCTGAAGCTGAACCAGGCCGGCGACCGCGTCTATGGCGACTACGCCTTCTACAGCGTGGCCGCCAGCGGCTCCTCCCCTGCCTGGCGGCTCTCCGCCGCCTACAGCGCGGCCTATGGACCGACCGACGGGGTGAAGTTCATCGCGCCCTGGTCCGCGCCCAACACCAGCGACTCCCCCAGCGTCTACAAGGTGGGAGTGCTGCTCAACCAGGCCCAGATGGCCGACACCAGCGCCTCGGTGCTGGCCGGGCTGGAGCTGGCGCTGGGGGAGATCAACACCCACTTCTCGCTCTATGGCTACAGCACCCGGCTGGAGCTGGTGACCTACGACACCAACGGCGATCCGGCCCGGACCGCGGACCGGGTGCAGTTCCTGGCCGACATGGGGGTCAAGGCCATCATCGGCCCCCTGACCAGCGCCGAGTGCGCGGCGGCCCTGCCGCTGGCCAACCAACTGGGGGTGATGCTGGTCAGCCCCAGCAGCGACGCGGCCGCCCTGTCCATCGCCGGCGACAACCTCTACCGCATGGCCCCGGACGTGCGCACCCAGAGCCGGGCCCTGGCCCAGCTGATGTGGCGGCAGGGCCGCCGGGCCATGGTCAGCCTGTATCGCGACGACATCTGGGGACAAAGCCTGGCCCAGTTGACGGCCCAGGCCTTCCAGGACCTGGGCGGGGTGGTGCTGGGCCAGGTGGGCTACGCCACCAGCGGCGGCTATGACCAGGCCCTGGCCAGCCTGTCCCAGCGGATCCAGGCCAGCGGCTATGGCAAGGACCAGCTGGCGGTGCAGTTGGCCTGCCTGGACGAGGGCGTCGCCCTGCTGGGTCAGGCCAACGCCAACTCCGGGCTCAAGCAGGCCTATTGGTACGGCAACGAGGCCCTGAGCGGCAGCGGGAGCCTGGTGGGCGCCGGGGCCGCGGCCCAGTTCGCCCAGGCCACCGGCCTGACCACCATGCAATACGCCCTGCAAATCCCGGGCGTGGTGGCCGGCATCCCCGCCTCGCTGACCATCCGGGCGCTGAACACCCGGATCCAGGCCAGCCTGGGCTCCCAGCCCCAGTCCTACGCCTCCACCGCCTGGGACGGCCTCTGGCTGACCGCCTTGGCCGCGGTCAACAACGGCTGGTCCAGCGCGGCCGCCACCCTGGGCGCGCAGTTCAAGGATACCGCTGGCGGCTACATCGGACTTAGCAACAACCTGGCCCTGAACGCCAGCGGCGACCGCAATTACGGCAACTACGACTTCCTGTCGCCCAGCTCCGGGAGTTGGCGCACCACCTACTCCTACTTCACCACCCTGGCCAGCCCCACCCCCCAACTGGTGGCCCGCTAGCCGGCCGCCAGACCGAATCCGCGAAAACCGGGGAGCCGCCGCCGAGTCCACGGCGCGGCTCCCCGGGCTTTTTCAGGCCATCAATTCTTGCGCGAGGCCAGCCACTGGGCCAGGGCCTGGCCGGTGGCGCTGGGCCAGGGCTTGACCTTTTCGATCGGCACCGGCTTGAATCCGGCCAGCTCCTCGCCCTGGACGATGGGACCCTCGGCGGTGAGGTGATAGGCGATGATGACCTGGTTCTGGCGGGGAAAGCCGTAGGCCCCGATCAGCTCGCCCAGGCGGGCCTCCAGGCCCAGCTCCTCGCGCACCTCGCGCACCACGCCCTCGGCCGGGGATTCGCCCTTTTCCAGGAAGCCGGTGACCAGCCCCCACCAGTCGGCGGGCCAACCCTTGTTCTGGATCAGGATGATGTTGCCCTGATGCTCCACCACCCCGGCCACCACCGGCAGCGGGTTGTTCCAGTGGACCCAGCCGCAGGCCGGGTCGGGACAGGCCAGGCGCTCCAGACCGTCGATGAGCCTTCGCTCCAATGGCCGGGCGCAGAGTAGGCAATAACGTGGCTCCATGGGGCTAGGATAGCACTTTAGGCCCCTGGTTTCCCGCCTGGGCCGGGGGAGGGCGGCGGCCGCCCCCGGGGCCGCCGCGCCCCGACGCGTCCTCGGCCCTGGCCCCGACCGACCCCCGGGCCGTAAAATGGAAGCAAAGCGCCCACCCCAACCGGAGGCCAGGAGCCATGGCGATCGCGCGCGAGTTGTCCCAGACCTTTGCCGCCGGGACCCTGGGCGGCCTGGTCAACAGCCTTTTTCTCTGGGCCATCGGCCAGTTGGGCGTCACCGCCGCCCTGGGGGTCAAGATCGCCCCGGCCTTGTCCCCGCCCTGGCTCTACCAACGCCTGGTGTGGGGAGGCATCTGGGGCCTGGTGCTGCTCTTGCCCTTCCTGCGCCAGGGCTCGCCGCTGCGGGCCGGCTTCATCGCCAGCCTGGGTCCCACCCTGGCGCAGCTTTTCTATGTCTTTCCCCATATGGCCCACCAGGGCGTGGGCGGGGTGGAGTTGGGCCTGTTGACCCCCCTGGTGGTGGTGGTGGTCAACGCGGTCTGGGGCTGGGCGGCGGTGGTCTGGTCGCGGGCCGCCCGCTGAGGGCCGGGTCCGGGCGGCCGGCGGTCAGGCCCCGTCCGGCTCCCGGGCCAGCCACTCGCCAAGCTCGGCCCGCACCCGCTCCAGCTCCCGGGTCAGGCGCTCCAGGGCCTCGGCCGCCGGGGCCAGGCGCTCCTCGCGGCCCAACCGCTCCAGCTCCAGGGCGGCGGCGAAGGCCAGCGGGGCCTCGAAATAGCCCACCGAGCCCTTGAGGGTGTGGGCGGCGGTGGCCAGGTCCAGGGTGCGGCCGCCCGCCAGGGCCTGGCGGGCCGCCTCCAGCAGGCGGGGGGCCTCCTCCAGGAAGATGGCGGCCATCTGCCGGGCCAGGTCCAGGTCGCCCACGAAACGCTCCACCAGGCGCTGGCGGTCCACCGCCGGCCGGGGCTCCCCCGCCCCGGACGGGTCCGGGTCCTGATCCACCAGGCCCAGTTCGGCCAGGGTCTGGTGCAGGGCCTGGGGGCTGACGGGCTTGGCGACGTAGCCGTCCATGCCCGCCTGGAGGCAGCGCTCGCGGTCGCCGCGCATGGCGTGGGCGGTCATGGCCACGATGGGCAGGTGGCGCTGGCCCCCGGCCTCCTCGGCCCGGATGGCCCGGGTGGCCGACAGCCCGTCCATGAGCGGCATCTGCACGTCCATCAGCACCAGGTCGAAGTCCCGCCCATGGATCAGATCCAGCGCCTCCTGGCCGTTGCCCGCCACCTCCACCCGGTGGCCCCAGCGCTCCAGCAGCATCCGGGCCAGGCGTTGGTTGACCATGTTGTCCTCGGCCAGGAGGATGGACAGGCCGCGGCCGGGCGCGCCGGCCACCCGCGCCTCGCCGCCCGGGGTCGCGGCCGCTGGCTCCGCGCCCAACAGGGTCAGGAGGGTCTGCCACAGGACGGTCAGGCGCACCGGCTTGGCCAGCCAGGTCCAGGCTCCCAACTCCCGGCTCAGGGCGGCCAGCTCCAGGCGGTCGCGCTGGGGGAGCAGGGTGATGACCTGGCTGGGCGGGCTGGCCGGGGCCAGAAAGTCGCGCACCAGGGCCGGTCCGCCCTCCCCGGGCAGGTCCAGCTCGACCAGGACCAAGGAATAGGGCCGCGCCTCGCGGTTGGCCCGCTCCCACAGCTCCCGGGCCGGCTCCGCCTCGCTGGCCGCATCGGCCTCCAGACCCCAGTGCCGCAAGGCCCCCACCAGGCATCCACCCAAGCAGTGGTCGGCGGTCACCACCAGGGCGCGCAGGCCCTCCAGCAACTCCCGCCGCGCCTCCCATTCCCGCTGGCTGGGACGGCCGGGTTGCAGGCCGAAGACGGCCGCGAAACTGAACTCGCTGCCCCGCTCCGGCTGGCTGACCACCTTGATCCGACCGCCCATCATCTCCACCAGCTGCGAGCTGATGGCCAGCCCCAGGCCGGTGCCGCCGAACTGGCGGGTGACGGTCATGTCGGCCTGTTCGAAGGCCTGGAAGATGGCGGCCTGCTTGTCCGGCGGGATGCCCACCCCGGTGTCCACGACCGCGAACTCCAGCCGGGCCGAGTCCTGGTCGGTGGCCAGGCAACGCACCCGAAGCCGGACCTGGCCCCGCGGGGTGAACTTGACCGCGTTGCCCATCAGGTTCAGCAACACCTGGCGCAGGCGGCCGGGGTCGCCGATCAGGTCCCAAGGGGCCTCGGGGTCCAGCTCCAGGCAGAGCTGGAGGCCCTTCTCCTCGGCCAGCGCGCCCATCACCCCCAAGGTCTCCTCCAGCACCAGGGCCAGGTTGAAGTCGGTGGCGTCCAGGGTCAGCTTGCCGGCCTCGATCTTGGAGAAGTCCAGAATGTCGTTGATCACCGTGAGCAGGGCCTGGGCCGAGGAGCGGATCATGCTCAGCCCCTCCTGCTGCTCCGGGGGCAGGGAGGTGTCCAGCAGCAGCTCGGTCACGCCCAGGATGCCGTTCATGGGGGTGCGGATCTCGTGGCTCATGTTGGCCAGGAACTCGCTCTTGGCCCGGCTGGCCTCCTCGGCCGCGCGCCGGGCCCGCACCAGCTCGGTGACGTCGATGATGTTCAGCAGCACCCCGTCGTAGACCCCCTCGCGGTAGATGGGCTGGACCCGCATGATCACCTCCTGCCCGGCCAGGGTGCGTTGCAGCACCAGGGGCGGGGAGGCCGGGTCCTGGCGGAAGGTCTCCATGATCGCCTTGATGCGCCGGGCGACCTTGGCCCCGTGCAGGTCGAAGAGGCTGGACCCCAGCAGGTCCCGGCGCTCGCGGCCCTCCAGGCGGCACATGAATTCGTTGATCTCCACGATGACGCCCTGGGCGTCGGCGAAGACCACCCCCTCCTCCATCCCCGAGATCATGGCCCAGAGCTTGGCGTACTCGCGCTGGGCCGCCTCCTCGGCCAGCTTGCGCGGGGTGATGTCCTCCTTCACCGCCAGGTAGTGGGTGGTCTGCCCGCCCGCGGTCTTGATGGGCGACAGCGAGGCGTATTCCCAGTACAGCTCGCCGCTCTTCTTGCGGTTCAGCAACTCCCCGCGCCATTCCTCGCCCCGGGCCAGGGTCTGCCACATGTCGCGGTAGATGGCCGGGTCCATCAGGTCCGACTTGAGGACGCGCGGGTTCTGGCCCAGGGCCTCCTGGAAGCTGTAGCCGGTGACGGCGCTGAACTTGGGGTTGACGTACTCGATGTCGCCCTTGAGGTCGGTGATCACCACCGAGGCCGGGCTCTGCTCCACCGCCCGGGAAAGCTTGCGCAGCTCCTCCTCGGCCCGCTTGCGGCCGGTGATGTCGGCCACGCTGGAGCGCAGGCCCACCACCCGGCCCTCGCGCGTCAGGGGGGCGGACTTGATCAGCGCCACCTTGTGGATTCCGTTCCGGGAGATGACGCGGTACTCCTGCTGGGGCAGGCGCTGGCCCGCGAAGATCTTGGCGATGCGGACGCGGGCCAGCTCCAGGTCCTCGGGGTGGAACAGGTCCTGGACCCGCAGGCCCCGCCCCAGGTCCTCCGGCTCAACCGCGAAAAAGTCCAGCCCGGCCTGGTTGAGATAGGTGACGCGGGTGTCCAGGTCGGCCTCGAAGATGGCGGTGGGCAACAAATCGGCGATCTCGCGGAAGCGCTCCTCGCTCTCGCGCAGGGCCCGCTCGTCCTGGCGGCGCTGGGTGATGTCGGTGACAAAGGCGAAGGACGCGCCCGGTTGGTCGCCTTCGCCCCACAGGGTGGTGGCCGAGAAACTGGTGTGGACCTCGCGCCCGTCCTTGGCCCGCAGCGTCACCTCGTAGACCCGGTTCTGGGTCGTCCCGATCCGGGCGACCATTTCCTGGTAGTGGGCCAGGTCGCGGGGGGCGATGAACTCGAAGGTTTTGCGGCCCAGCATCTCCTGGCGGGTGCGACCCAGCATGTCCAGCAGCGCCTGGTTCACGTCCAGGGTGGTCAAGTCCTGGTCCACCAGCCAGAACCCCTCGGCGGTGGTGGAGATGATCCGGCGCAGGACCTGCTCGCTGGCCTTGAGCTCGGCCAGCATCCGCTTCTGGGCGGTGACGTCCTGCCACAGCTCCAGGGCGCCGACGACCTGGCCGTCCGGGTCGCGCAGCACCTCCACCCGCTTGATCACCTCCAGGCGGCGGCCGTCCCGGGTCAGGACGCCGCACTCGTGGTCCTGGCTGGACAGCTCGCGCTGGCCGTGCTGGGCCAGGAGCAGGGCGCAGGCGTTGGCGCACTGCTCCTGGCCGATGGCCTCGCAGGGGCGGCCCACCAGATCGGCGGCGCGGTGGCCGGTCATCTCCTCCAGTCGCTGGTTGACCGCGGTGATGCGGCGCTCGGCGTCCACGACGAAGATCGGGATGGGCGCCAGGCGGAAGATCCGTTCGGCCTGCTCGCGGGCTTGGCGCGATTCCCGGGTCCGGTCCCGGACCAGCTCCCGCAACTGAAGGCCCCGGGCGCGCCAGGCCCGCAGGGACAGGGCCATCGCCAGGACCAGCGCCGTCGCCAGCCCCCCCAGCCACCAGGGGGCCTGGCCCAGCCAGGCCGCGGGAAAGCCCGGACCGGCGGCGACCACCATCCGCCATTGCCCGCCCGCCAGGGGGAAGGATTGGCTCCAGACCAGGCCCCGGTTTTCCGCGTCCGCCTCCGGGGGGGCGGCCTCGTCCAGGCCAAAGCCCACCATGGCCCCCTCCGGCCCGGCCGGGGCCAGCAGCCAGGGGGTGAGATCGCTCCCCGGGACCAGCTCCCGGGCCGCCGCCAGCAGCTCCCTGGGCTCCAGACCCAGCACCACCAGGCCGCTGGGCGGGGCGGCGGGGTTCAGGGTCGTCTCCGGCCCCTTGGCATGCAGGGGCAGGCTGACCAGGAGCAGCGGCCGGCCGCCGGCCGGGGCGGGGAGGACGCCCAGACCATGCCAGGACCGGTCCGGCTCGCCCCGGGGGCCGGTCGGCGGCAGGAGCCGGGGCTGCGCGGCCAGGTCCAGGCCCAGCAAAGGCGCCGAATCGCCGGGGGCCAAGGCCTGCACGTAATGCAGGGGATAGTGGAAATCCCCGACGCCGGCGTTCTCCAGGCGGCGGTCGGAGCCCGGCTCCAGCAAACGCGGCTGGCCCTGGGGTCGGGTCGGTTCCGCCTGGCCGGTCGGTTGGCCCCCCTCCACCCGGGGAGCGAAGGCCACCAAGGCCGCCCCCCGGGTGAGTCGCAGGCTGAACTGAGCGAAATTGCTGAATTCCGCGCGCTCAACCTTCTCGTTGGCGGTGAACCACAGCCCGACATGACGCAGCAGTTCCAGGTCGGCCGCCAGCTCCCGCCGCACCAGCTGGGCCTGGAGCGAGGCCAGGCGGTCCAGCTCCCCCTGGGCCTGGCGCAGGAGCAGCCCTTGCCCGGCCCAGAGCGTGAGCAGGCCGCAGGCCAAGGCCAGGACCAGGGGCAGGACCAGGCCCCGCCCCCGAGCCTGGGCGGCTCCCGGTGGGGGCGAGGACGGCGCGGGTGGGCTGGTGGGCGTCGTGAGCATCTGAAACTTCACCCAGAAGGTTGAATCGCCTGCCTGCGCATAAACATAACCCCTTTTGGCCCTCGCACCAGGGCCGGGGACGACTCGGGCTGGGTCAGGCTTGGCTCTCGGGCGTCGCGGGCTCCAGCTTGCAGAACTCGCGCAGCAGGGTCGTGGCGTAGGCGCCCTTGGGCAAGAGGAAGGCAAAGACCAACCCCTCGGGGTGGGGGGCGATGGACAGGCCCTGGGGCCAGATGCGGGCCGGGCGGCGGCCGCCGTGCAAGCCGGCCTTCTTCAGTTGGACCTCGTCCACCCCGGCGGCCTCCAGGGCCGCGCGCTCGCGGCGACCGGCCTCGGCCTCGGCCCAGCGCAGCTTGGCCCCCATCAGGGGGCCGGTGTAGGTGATCTCCCGGCGCTCCATCCGGGGAGTCTCGGCCTCCAGATCCTCCACGATGAACAGATCGCCGGTGTCGGTCTTCTTGGCCAGGTCGCCGGGCAACAGGCGGGCGAAGTCTCCGTCCTCCACCCGCCGGGCCAGCCACTGGTTGAAGACCTCGGACTGCCAGGCGCTGAGCAGCAGCTTGCGCAGCCATTTCTCGCGCGGGCCCCGGCCGGCCAGGATGGCCCGGCCCTGGGCGGGGTTGTCACCCTGGCGGCCAAAGCGCTGGGGGCCGAAATAATTTGCTAAGCCGCGATGTTGCAGGGCATGGGCCACCGCCTGGGCCCGGGCCTCGGCCTGATCCCCAAGCTGGCTGACCACCACCTGGAAGCGGTTGCCCAACAGGTGGCCGGCCTTGAGCTTGTTGCCGTGGCGGGCGGCGGAGACCACGCTCACCGGCGGATCCAGCCGGCCCAGGGCCGCGGCCGCCCGGGCGCGGGCCGCCTCGGGCTCCAGCCCCTGGACCTGCACCGAGAAGGTCTGGCGGACCCAGGCCTGCTTGTCCTTGAGCCCGGCGTGGCCCACCGCGTCCTCGGCCACCGCGAAGACCGCCGCCAGGCGCTTGGCCAGGTCGCGGGTGTTCCAACCCTCCCGCTCCAGGACCAGGTAGAGATGCTCGCCCTGGCCCGCGGGGAGGTAGAGCGGCAACTCCTCCACCCGGAAATGCTCGGGCCGGAGCTTGATCACGCCGCCGATGCCCGGCAGTTCCGGAGTGATGAAGGGCAGGGGCCGGTCCGGGGCCTGATTTGGCTCGGGGGTCATGGGGCCATTGTGCCACAGGCCGGGGGGGATGTCATGCCGCGCCTTGACAGTCCCACCCCCGACGTCGTATTGGTGGATAACCCGCCGAATGAGCCCTCAGCCAAACCGTGGAGGCCCCCTATGGAGCATTTCCGCCTGTTCATCGACGGCCAGTTCGCGGACGCGGCCGATGGCCGGGTCTTCGAGACCATCGACCCCGGCACCGGCGCGGCCTTCGCCAGCGTGGCCCGGGCCGGCGCGCCCGAGGCCGAGGCGGCCATATCCGCCGCCCGGAGGGCCTTCGACTCCGGGGTCTGGTCCGGCCTGACCCCCGAGGCCCGGGGCCGGATCATGATGGACTTCGCCGACCGCATGATGCAGCAGGCGGTGCGCCTGGCCATGTTCGAGTCCATGGACTCCGGCGGCATCATCAACCGCACCAAGACCGAGGTCTTCCTGGGCTCGATGCTGGTGCGCAACCTGGCCCACTACGCCATGACCGCCTTCCCCTGGCGGGAAGAGATCCCGGTGGCCGGCAACCCCTTCTTCCCGGGGCGCAACTACGTCCGCCGCGAACCCCTGGGGGTCTGCGTGGGCATCATCCCCTGGAACTTCCCCCTGACCATGGCCCTGTGGAAGATCACTATGGCCACGGTGATGGGCAACACCATCATCCTGAAACCGGCCAGCAACACCCCGCTCTCGGCCCTGATCCTGGCCGAGGCGGTGGCGGCCAGCGACATCCCGCCCGGGGTGGTCAACATCCTGGCCGGCCCGGGGGCCGAGCTGGGCGACATCCTGTGCACCGATCCCCGGGTGGACAAGATCGCCTTCACCGGCTCCACCGAGGTGGGGCGCAACATCATGCGCCTGGCCGCCGACACGGTGAAAAAGGTCACCCTGGAGCTGGGCGGCAAGAGCGCCAACATCATCCTGGACGACGCCGACCTGGATCTCGCCATCGACGGCGGGCTGTTCGCCACCTTCTTCCACTGCGGCCAGGTCTGCGAGTCCGGCACCCGGCTGTTGGTGCATGAGCGCATCCACGACCAGTTCGTAGAACGCCTGGCCCGGCGGGTGGGCGACATCCACCTGGCCTACCAGCTGGACCCCGCCAGCCAGATGGGGCCGTTGGTCAGCCAGGCCCAGCGCCAGACGGTGGAATACTACGTGGACCTGGCCAAAAAGGAAGGCGCGCAAATCGTTTGCGGCGGGCAGCGGCCGGAGCGCTTCGACCTGGAGGACGGCTTCTACTATCAACCCACCATCCTGGCCGGTGTGGCCAACTCCATGCGGGTGGCCCGCGAGGAGATCTTCGGCCCGGTGGTGAGCGTGATCAAGTTCCACGACGACCAGGAGGCGTTGGCCATCGCCAACGACTCGCCCTATGGCCTGGCCGGCGGGGTCTGGTCCCGGAACCTGGCCCGGGCCGAGCGCATCGCCGCCGGCGTGGCCACCGGCACCATGTGGATCAACGACTACCACGCCTTCGGTGACTATTGCCCCTTTGGCGGCTACAAGCAGTCCGGGGTGGGGCGCGAGCTGGGCCACTGGGGCCTGAGCGAGTACACCCAGGTCAAGCGGGTGCACGTCTCGGCCGAGGCCGACCCGGCCAACAAGCTCTCCTTCCAGATGATGTTCAGCTACCCCAAGTCCACCAGCTTCTCCTACCTCGGCCCCACCAAGGTCAACGCCGGGGTGGGCGCGGTGGCCTGCCTGTCCACCGAGCTCCAGGCCCTGGGCGTCACCCGGGCCATCCTGCTCACCGACCAGGGCGTGGCCGCCGCCGGCCTCAAGGACCAGGCCCTGGCCGCCCTGGGCGACTACTGCGTGGGGGTGTTCGAGGACATCGGCCAGGACTCCAGCTTCGCCACCATCGACGCGGCCCACGACCTGGCCCGCTCCCTGAACGCCCAGGCGGTGGTCAGCGTGGGCGGCGGCAGCGTGATCGACACCGGCAAGGCCTTGTCGGTGCTCCTGAAGCTGGGCGGCCGGGCCGGCGACCACGTGGCGGTGCTGCGGCTCACCGGCCCGGTGGCCCCCCACCTGGTGGTGCCCACCACCGCCGGCACCGGCAGCGAGGTGACCAACGTGGCGGTGATCAAGAACCAGGCGGTGGGCCGCAAGGTCTATATCATCGAGAACGCCATCTATCCCAACCTGGCGGTGCTGGACCCGCTGTTCGTCAAGAGCCTGCCGCCCATGCTCACCGCCGGCACCGGCCTGGACGCCCTGACCCACGCCCTGGAGGCGGTGATGAGCGTGCGCTCCAACCCGGTCTGCGACGCCCAGGCCCTGCACGCCATCCGCCTGATCGCCAAGCACCTGCCCCGCTGCGTGGAGGCCGGCGACGACCTCCAGGCCCGCCAGGAGATGCAGGTGGCCGCCACCCTGGCCGGCTGGGCCTTCACCGTGGCCCAGGTGGGCCTGGCCCACGCCATAGCCCACAGCCTGGGCGCCCTCTACAACCTGCCCCACGGCAGCGGCTGCGGCCTGGTGCTGCCCCACGTGATGCGCTTCAACGCCGAGTACTGCACCGAGGCCCTGGTGGAGGCGGCCAAAGCCCTGGGCCTGGACGTTGCCGGCCTGGAGCCCCTGGACGCGGCGCTCAAGGCGGCCGACGGCGTGGCCGAACTGATGGCCCGCGTCGGCCATCCCGCCCGCCTGCGCGACATGGGCGTGCCCGAGGAGGCGATCTTCGAGGCCGCGGCCCACGCCGTGGCCGACCCGGCCTGCATCTTCAACGCCCGGCCGGTGAGCGACCCCGGTCAGGTGGCCGAGGTGCTGGAGGCGGCCTGGTAGTATTGAACTAGCGCCCCGGGTCTCCCGATCCGGGCGCCCTGTTCAGCGCGCGACGGTCCCGGGTCGGCCAGCCGCCCCGGACCCGCAAATTTCATCTTGGCAAGGAGTTTGGCATGGGTTTCAAGAACTTCCCCGATGGAGCCACCGCCCTGGCGGTCTGCGTGGAGACCTTCAAGCGCGCCTCCGAGGTGCCCGAGATCCGCGACGCCATGCTGGACCTGAACCAGTTGGTGATGTTCGACTACACCCAGGACGACCCGGTGGCCGCCTTTTTCGTGGACGGCCGGGGCGGCGAGGTCAAGGTGGGCTCGGGCAAGCCCGAGGAGAAGCCGGACGTGACCATCATCACCGGCCTGGACACCGCCCACAAGGCCTGGTCCAACCAGCTCAACCCGATGATGGCCATGGCCCTGGGCCAGATCAAGGCCAAGGGCTCGGCAAGCAGCCTGCTCAAGCTGGCCCCGGTGCTCAAGCTCCTGGCCCCCATCTACAACCAGACCCGGGCCGACCAGGGCCTCAAATAAGGTGGCGTGCCGCCACTGGCATATACGGGTCGGGTGGCGTTGGGCGATGAATCAACCTCACCCGCTCCCGTAGATACCTCGTCAGGGTGAAAAACAAAAACGGGCGGGGATGAACCCCGCCCGTCTTGCCTTTTCGCGCGAGGCCTCCACGGGAGCGCGCGAGGCCTGTTCAGGGTCCAGCGCCAACCGACCCGTGTACGCCCGTCGCGCGGCACGCGACCCTGACCCGTATTGCCCTATTCCTGGCGCGAGGCCTCCACGGGAGCGCGCGAGGCCTGTTCAGGGTCCAGCGCCAACCGACCCGTGTACGCCCGTCGCGCGGCACGCGACCTGCACTATTCCTGGCGCGAGGCCTCCACGGGAGCGTGCGAGGCCTGTTCAGGGTCCAGCGCCACCCGACCCGTGTACGCCCGTCGCGGCACGCGACCCTGACCTGTATTGCCCTATTCCTGGCGCGAGGCCTCCACGGGAGCTCGCGAGGCCTGTTCAGGGTCCAGCGCCACCCGACCCGTATACGACCGTCGCGGCACGCGACCCTGACCCGTATTGCCCTATTCCTGGCGCGAGGCCTCCACGGGAGCGCGCGAGGCCTGTTCAGGGTCCAGCGCCAACCGACCCGTGTACGACCGTCGCGGCACGCGACCCCGTGTACGACCGTCGCGGCACGCGACCCCGTGTACGCCCGTCGCGGCACGCGACCTAGATGGGGAAGTCCACCTTGATCTTGAACATGCGGAGGGAGGGCATGCTGCAGATCTCGGCCACGCCGGTGGTCTCGGTCAGTTGGGCCAGGTGGTCGTCGATCTCCTCCATGGTCTCGGCGATGAAGGTGAACCAGACGTTGTACTCGTGTTCGCGGCGGTAGTTGTGGGTGACGCCGGGGTGGGCGTTGACCGCGGCGATGAAGGCCGGCAGCTTGTCGGGCGGGACCTTGGCCGCGCAGAGGGTGCTGGCGAAGCCCAGGGAGGAGCTGTTGAAGTTGCCGCCGATGCGCCGGATGACGCCCTTGCGCTTGAGCTCGGCCAGGCGGGCCAGGACCTGGTCCTCGCTGAGGTTCAGCTCGCGGCCCAGCTCGGCGAAGGGGCGCTCGGCGATGGGCAGGCGCGACTGCACCCGGCGCAGGATGGCCTTGTCGGTGGCGTCCAGGTGCTGGTGGTTTGGTTCGTTCATGCTCTAAATGAGCGCGGCCGGGGTTTCGGCCCCGGCCGCGCGTTGGTGCTAGGCCAGCTTGACCACCCAGCCGAAGGGATCGGGCCGGGTGCCAAGCTGGATGCCGGTCAGTTCGTCATACAGCTTGCGCGAGAGCTCGCCGGTCTTGCCGTTGCCCACCGCGAAGTCCTGGCCCTGGTAGGTGATGGAGCCCACCGGGCTGATGACCGCGGCGGTGCCGGTGCCGAAGGCCTCCCGCAGGCGGCCGTCCTTCTGGGCCGCGATCACCTCGTCGATGGTCAGCCGGCGCTCGCTGACCGGGATGCCCCAATGGCGGCAGATGGCCAGGGCCGAGTCGCGGGTGACGCCGGGCAGGATGGTGCCGCCCAGGGGCGCGGTCACCACCTCGCCGTCGATGACGAAGCAGATGTTGGAGGTGCTCACCTCCTCGATGGTCTTGCGGTCGCAGGCGTCCAGCCACAGCACCTGGGTGAAGCCCTTTTCGTGGGCCTCCTCGGCCGGCAAGAGGCCGGCGGCGTAGTTGGCCGAGGTCTTGGCCTCGCCCAGCCCGCCCGGCGCGGCGCGGACGTATTTCTCCTCCACGTAGATCTTCACCGGGTTGAAGCCCTCGGGATAGTAGGCCCCCACCGGCCCCACGATGATGTAGAACAGGTACTCGTGGCTGACCTTGACCCCCAGGCAGGCCTCGGTGGCGATGATGGTGGGGCGCACGTAGAGGCTGGTGCCGCCGGCGCGGGGGATCCAGTCCATCTCCACCCGCACGAACTCGAACATGTGCTCCAGCACCTCGTCCACCGGCAGCTGGGGGATGCACAGGCGGGCGCAGGAGCGGTTCATGCGCTCGATGTTGGTGCGGGGGCGGAACATGTAGATGCCGCCGTCCTGGCCGCGATAGGCCTTGAGGCCCTCGAAGACCTCCTGGCCGTAGTGCAGCACCAGGGCGGCCGGGTCCAGCAGCAGGGGGCCGTAGGGCTCCACCCGGCTGTCGTGCCAGCCCTTTTCGACGGTGTAGTTCATCTTGTAGATGTGGTCGCTGAAAAAGCGCCCGAATCCCAGCGCGTTCTCGTCGCTGGGCTTGGGTTTGCGCAGATGGGGCTCCAGCAGTTTCTTGATCAGGTTCATGGCCGATCCTCGATATTCCTCAAAGGCCCTTGGCCTTGGCTAGCGATTGTTGATAGGGCGGGCGCAGGACGCCCTTCTCGGTGATGATGCCAGCGACCAGTTCGGCGGGGGTTACGTCGAAGGCGAAGTTCAACGCCCCCGCCCCCTTAGCCGCCACCCGGCAGGCGCCGCACGCGGTCACCTCGCCGGGGTCTCTTTCCTCGATGGGAATGTCCCTCCCGCTCTGGGCGTGGGGATCGATGGTCGATAGCGGCGCGGCCACATAGAAGGGCAGGCCGTGATACTTGGCTTGCAGGGCCACGTTGAAGGTGCCCACCTTGTTGGCCACGTCGCCGTTCATGGCGATGCGGTCGGCGCCCACGATGCACAGGTCCACCAGGCCCTTCATCATGATCACGCCCACCGCGCCGTCTACAGCGACGCGGACCGGCACTCCCATCTGCACGCACTCCCAGGCGGTCAAGCGCGCGCCCTGCAACAGGGGCCGGGTCTCGTCGGCGATGACGGCGACATCCTTGCCCTGGGCCTTGGCGGTCCAGACCGGGGCCAGGGCGGTGCCGTAGCCGCCGGTGGCCAGCGAGCCGGCGTTGCAATGGGTGAGGATGGTGGTCTTTTTCTTGCGGATCAGGCCCGCGCCGTGCCGGCCGATGGCCAGGTTGGTGGCGATGTCCTGGTCCAGCATGAGCTGACTCTCGGCCCGGATGGCCTCCACGATGGCGGCCGGGTCATCTCCGGCGGTCGCCGCCAGGGCCAGGATGCGGTCGCAGGCCCAGCCCAGGTTCACGGCCGTGGGCCGGGCGGCGCGCATCTGCTCCACCCGTTGGGCGAAGGCCGCGCGCCAGGCGTGGGCGTTTTTCGCACGGATGGCGCGGGCGGCCAGGGTCAGGCCCATGGCGGCGGCCACCCCGATGGCCGGGGCCCCGCGCACGGCCAGGGTCTTGATGCAATAGATCGCCCGCCGCATGTCGGTGCAGGCCAGGTAGAGCATGCGCCCGGGCAGCAGGCGCTGGTCCAGGATCATCACCGCGTCGCCCTCCCAATACAGGGTGCGGGGGAAGGGCAGGCCTTCCAGGGCGGAGTTGGATTTTCGCGGGTTCTCGCTGGACACGGGGGTTTACCTCATGCGCCGGTGGTCATGGAGCCAATGTTATCCCCGGACGCGCGCCGGGGCCAGAATTATTGGTTGGCCTCCCCCGGGGAAGGACCTCTTGGCTTACGTAGGGGCGGGGTTTATCCCCGCCCTTCTTGCCGCCCCGGCCGCCGTCGGGCGGGGGTAAACCCCACCCCTACGAAGAATGGACCTGGTGGTGCCGCGCGCCAGTCCGGCGGTCCGTTGCGCAACTCCGCGTCATTGCGAGGAGCGCAGCGACGAAGCAATCTCTTTTCCTCGCCGACCCTACTCGCTCAGCATCTTCTTGACCAGGTCGTTGAGCACCTGGGGGTTGGCCTGGCCCTTGGTTTCCTTCATCACCTGGCCCACGAAGAAGCCCAGGAGCTTGTCCTTGCCGGCCTTGTACTGCTCGACCTGGCCGGGGTTGGCGGCGAAGATCTTTTGCAGCAGCTCGCGCAGGGGGCCCTCGTCGGAGACCTGCTTGAGGCCCTTGGCGGCCACCACCGCGCCGGGGTCCTGGCCGCTGGCCATCATCTCGGAGAAAACCTGCTTGGCCAGCTTGCCGGAGAGCTCGCCCGACTCCACCAGGCGGATCAGTTCGGCCAGTTGGCCGGCCGCGATGGGGCTGGCGGTGATCTCCTTGCCCTCGGCGTTGAGCGCGCCCAGCAGCTCGCTCATGATCCAATTGCTGGCGGCCTTGGGGGCGTCGCAGGCGGATGCCACGGCCTCGAAGTAGTCGGCCAGGGGGCGGCTCATGGTCAGCACCCCGGCATCGTAGGCCGGCAGGCCGTACTGCGCCTCGAAGCGCTGGCGCTTGGCTTCGGGCAGCTCGGGCAGGCCGGCCCGTATCTCCTCCACCCAGGCCGGCTCCACGATGAGCGGCAGCAGGTCGGGATCGGGGAAGTAGCGGTAGTCGTGGGCCTCTTCCTTACCGCGCATGCTCAGGGTCTTGTTGGCGCCGGCATCCCAGAGCCGGGTCTCCTGGATCACGCTGCCGCCGTCGTCCAGCACCGCGCGCTGACGGCGGATCTCGTACTCCAGGGCTTTTTGCACGTTGCGGAAGGAGTTCATGTTCTTCAGCTCGGCCCGGGTGCCGAACTCGGCCTGGCCCAGGGGGCGCAGGCTGATATTGGCGTCGCAGCGGAAGGAGCCCTCCTCCATGTTGCCGTCGCAGATCTCCAGGTAGACCAGGATGTCGCGTAGGGCCTTCAGGTATTCGGCCGCCTCCTCGGGGGTGCGCAGGTCGGGCTCGCTGACGATCTCCATGAGCGGAGTGCCGGTGCGGTTGAGGTCCACGTAGCTCACCGGCTGGGCCGGGTCGTGGATCAGCTTGCCGGCGTCCTCCTCCATGTGGATGCGGGTGATGCCGATGCGCCGGGTCTGGCCCTCCACCGCGATGTCCAGGTGGCCGCCGGTGCACAGGGGCAGCTCGTACTGGCTGATCTGGTAGTTCTTGGGCAGGTCCGGGTAGAAGTAGTTCTTGCGCGCCCAGACGCTTTTCTGGGCGATGGCGCAATGGGTGGCCAGGCCGGCCCGGATGCTGAACTCCACCACCTTGCGGTTGAGCACCGGCAGGGTGCCGGGCATGCCCAGGCAGACCGGACAGACGTTGGTGTTGGGCGGCGAGCCGAAATGGTTGGCGCACCCGCAGAAGATCTTGCTGTGGGTCAGCAGCTGGGCGTGGACCTCCAGCCCGATGACGGCTTCGTACTGCATGCCGGACTACCCCAGAAAAGGCCGTGAACGAGACAGATTACGAATGTACCCACAGCCGGGATGGAAGTCAAGGCGAGGGGAGACGGGGCGCGGAGGGTTGGCGTCTCAGGCCCTTTCCCCGGCCAGGGGGTCGGGAGCGGGCGGGGCGGGGGTCAGGAAGAGCAGCGCGGCGGCCCCGGCCGCGCCGGCCAGGGCCGAGAGGTAGAAGGGCGCGTCCATGCCCCAGAGGTCGGCCAGCCAGCCGGCCAGGATGGGGCCGAAGAGCACCCCGAAGCTCATGGCCATGGTGTAGAGCCCCATGGTCAGGCCCATGCCCGCGCCGTAGGCCCGGCCGCGCACGGTGACCAGGGCGGTCAGGGGCGGCAGGGCCAGCCCGGAGCCCACCCCCTCCAGGACGTTGCAGACCAGGAGCAGGTGGAACCCACCGGCCAGGGGCATCAGGCCCTTGCCCAGGGCGGCCAGCAGGGTGGCCGCCACGGCCATGCCCAGACGGGGCCAGCGGTCGGCCAGGCGGCCGGCGATGGGCTGCAGCCCGGTCATGACCAGGGAGTTGATGGTCAGGAGCAGGCCCACCTGGGCGTTGCTGCAACCCTGGCCCGCGCCCAGCACCGGCAGGAAGGCGATGTAGGCCCCCATGCCAAAGGCCTGGCCCATGCGGCACAGGCAAATGGCGGCCATGCCCGGCGAGCGCAACAGGGCCAGTTGCTGGCCCCAGCCGGTGGCCTCGCGCACCCGCTGGTCGGCCGGAACCTCGCGCACCAGCCAGACGATGAGCCCCAGGCTGATGAAGCACAGCCCGGACATCAGGAGGAAGTTGGCCTCCACCCCATAGAGGTCGTAGACCAGGCCGCCGATGACCGGTCCCACCCCGAAGCCAAGCAAAAACCAGGTGTTGAAGGCTCCGAAGCTGCGGCCCTCGAACCCGCCCGGGGCCAGGTCGGCCACCATGGCCATGGAGACCGGCATGATCAGGGCGGCGAAGACGCCCTGGATGGTGCGGTTCACGATGATGCCGGTCGGGGTGCTGGTCCAGACCAGGGCCAGGGCCAGGATGGCGTAGCCCAGCATGCCGGCCACCAGGAAGCGCTTGCGGCCGTAGCGGTCGCAGAGGGCGCCCACGTAGGGCACCACCACCGCCCGGGCGGCGGAGAAGGAGCTGAAGATCATCCCCAGCACGAAGGCCGAGGCCCCCAGCTCCTTGGCCCAGACCGGCAGGATGGGCACCAGGATGCCCACCCCCAGCATGGAGATGAAGGTGGCCACGCTCAAGGCCAGGATTTCCAGCCGGGTGGTGGTGGTGGGCATCGCCTTTGCCTGGGCCGCGGGGAAAACAAGGCCGCCGGACCACCGGCGGGACCGGGGGCCGGGCGGCGACCTGGGGCAAATTATATCCCAGGCGGCGGTTTTCACCAGCCGCTCAGCGCGCGGGCTGGTGCAGCCGTTCGATGTCCTCCTGACGACCCACCACCACCAGGATGTCGGAGTCCTTGATCACGTAATTGGGCTCGATAAGCAGGCTCAGGCGCTCGGGCACCAGCTCGCGCACCGCGATGACGTTGACGCCGTGGCGGCGGCGCAGGTCCAGCTCCAGGATGGTCTTGCCCACGAAATCCGGGGGCGGGGCCAGCTCGGCCACGCTGAACTCCTGGCCGATGGGCAGGTAGTCCAGCAGGTTGGGGTGACTGAGGGTGCCGGCCAGGCGCAGGGCCACGTCGCGTTCGGGAAAGACCACCTCGCTGGCCCCCACCCGTTTCAGGATCTTCTCGTGGTCCGGGCTGACGGCCTTGGCCACGATGCGTTTGATCTTCATCTCCTTCAGGTGCAGGGTGACCAGGATGCTGGCCCCCAGGTTGTCGCCCAGGCTGACCACGGCGGCGTCCACCAGGTTGAGCCCGATCTCCTCCAGCACGCCCCGGTCGATGGCGTCGGCCACCACCGCCTGCTCGCAGACATCCTGCACCCGGTTCACCGCCTTGGGGTCGGTGTCCACCACGCTGACGTGATGGCCCAGCTCGGCCAGCCGCCGGGCCAGGCTGGCCCCGAAGTTGCCCAGTCCGATCACCGCCACGTGCATGGCATGGTCTCCTTTCACGGTCAGGCCGCCCAACCGGGACGGCTCGCCGGCAGGGCGCGAGCGCCCCGCCTAGCCCAGCATGATGCGCTCCTCGGCCAGTTGGAAGCGCCGGGGGCTGTAGCGTTCGGCCAGCATGTAGATCAGGGTCAGGGGACCCAGGCGGCCGATGAACATCAACAGGATCAGGATCAGCTTGGCCTGGGGGTGGAGGTCGAAGGTGACGCCCATGCTCAGGCCCACGGTGCCAAAGGCGCTGACCGCCTCGAAGGCGAAGGCCAGGAATTCACTCCGGTCGTGACCGGCCAGATCGCCCCCCAGGCTGACCAGGAACAGCACCGCCAGCACCACCACCAGGGTGGAGCCCAGGACCAGCGTGGTGGCCTCGCCCACCTGGCCGGGAGGCAGGCTGCGCCGGCCCAGGGAGACCCCGGCCTGGCCGTGGATTTTTCCGCGGGCCAGGGCCGCCAGGGTGGCCAGGGTGGTGGTCTTGATCCCGCCGGCGCACGAGCCGGGGCTGCCGCCCACGAACATCAGCAGCATGATGAACAACAGCGAGCCGTTGCTGAACTGGGCCGGGGCGATGGTGTCGAAGCCGGCGGTGCGGGGGGTGACGGCGGCGAAGATGACCGGCCACGGACTGCCGTTCCAGATCCGGCCGCCGTTGCTCAGCCACTCCAGGAGCAACAACCCCGCCGCGCCGACCACGATCAGGGCGGCGGTGGTGATCAGCACGGTGCGGGTGTGCAGGCTCAGGCGCTGGGTGGGGCGGCGACGCAGGCGCAGCCCCAGCCAGGCCCGCACCTCGCGCAGGACCAGGAAGCCCAGGCCGCCCAGCACGATCAGGGCCATGATCACCAGGTTGATCAGGGGGTCGTCGGGATAGCGCTCCAGGTTGTCGCTGAAGGTGGAGAAACCGGCGTTGCAGAAGGCGCTGACCGCGTGGAAGCCGGCCGCGCCCAGGGCCGACAGCCAGTCCATCTCCCGGGCGAAGCGCGGCCACAGCAGCAGGAAGCCGACGGACTCGATGGCCAGGGTGTAGAGGATCACGTCCCGGGCCAGGCGGCCGATCTCGTGGCCCGGCACCGGCCCCAGGGCCCCCTTGAGGGCCAGGTGGGTGCGGATGCTGGGCTTCTTGCCGGCCAGGTAGACCATGGCCATGGAGAAGGTCATGATGCCCAGGCCGCCGGCCTGGATCAGCACCGCGATCAGGGCCTTGCCCCAGGGGTTCCAGGCGGAGGCGGTGTCCACCGTGATCAGGCCGGTGACGCAGACCGCGCTGGTGGAGGTGAACAGGCAATCCAGGAAGGAGACCGGGGTGGCGCCCTGCAACCAGGGCAGGCGCAGAGCGGCCGCCCCCAGCAGGATGAGCAGGGCGAAGGAGCCCGTCAGCACCCCGGCGGGGCTCAGCTTGGCGATGGGGTTGGGCATGGCGTTGGCCCGCCGGGTGTCGCCCGGTGTTGGGCCGGGGCCTGTGTCAGGAGTCGGAGCTCTTGCCGGCCGGGGGCGCGGGCTCGATCACGCTGAAGACCGGGCCCTGGCGGTGCTCGTGGGGGTGCTCATGGCCATGATCGCAACCATGGCCATGCTGATGGTGATCATGGTCATGCCCGTGGTCGTGATCGTGCCGGTGGCCATGCTGGTGATCATGGCCCTTGCCGCAGCAATCGCACATGGGATGCCTCCTCGCCTTTATGCCCAGGGCCCGACCCGGTGATGATATGCCCGGCGGCGCGGGGTTGTCAAACCCCCTGGCCGGGCGCGACCCCGGGCCGGGACTGGGTCTAGGGCTTGTTAACCCAAACGTGATTACCAGATTTAGTGATCCGAACCGGGACGGACGCCGAGTCCAGCGCGAAAGCTTTTTTGTAATTGCGAGGAGCGAAGCGACGCGGCAATCTCTCCCGATTTTCATCACATAACGAAAGTAATCAATAATACCGCGAGAGATTGCTTCGCTACGCTCGCAATGACATCCAGAAACGCACAACAACACACCACCCTGATTGTGTCGGCAGGCCCTAGTCCGGGAAATAGGTGGCCCGGCTGTCGTCGGACTCCCAGGCCGAGACCCGGGCGATGGCCACCTGGGGCGGCAGGTCGGCGGCGATGCGCTGGCAGAGGTGCCTGGCGATCATCTCGCTGGAGGGGTTGACCCGGTCGAAGGGTGGCACCTCGTTGAGATGGCGGTGGTCCAACTCCTCCAGGGCCGCGCGCATCAGCTTTTTCAACTCGCCGAAATCCATCAGCAAGTCGGCCTGGTCCAGCTCCGAGCCGCGCACCACCACCTCCACCCGCCAGTTGTGGCCGTGCAGGGCCTCGCAGCGGCCCTTGAAGTTGCGCAGAGAGTGGGCGGCGGCGAAGCGGCCGGTGACCTTGAGCTCGTACATCGGCCGCTACTCCTGCCCGCCCTCGGGCTGGTAGGGCTTGCCGCACTCGGTGCAGCGGCCGTCCGGGCCGATGATGCCGATGCACAGGCCGTCGGAGCAGGCCACCCGCTGGGATAAATCCGGGCCTTCGCCCTCCTCGGCCGGAGCCGGTCCGGCGGCCAGCTCGTGGCCGCAGCCCGGGCAGTAGTTGCCCCCGGGCAGGGCCGGGCGGCCGCAGGAGTCGCAGGTCAGGAGCTTGGGCGGCTCGCCCTCGGGCGCGGGCAGCAGGTGGCCGCAGTGGTGGCAATAGCCGGCCCCGGTCAGCGCCGGGCGCTGGCAGGCCGGGCAGGTCTGGGTGGGCAGGGCCTCGTGACAGTGCGGGCAGTCCATGCCGAATCTCCATGTTTGGCATCAAGACGCGCGCCCGGCGGCGACCGCCGCCGGAGCCAACCCAATTGTGCGGGCCAACCCTTGGTTTTGTCAAGGCAAGCCCGGACGGACCGCACCTTGACAGCCCTGGGGGTGCGTGTTAGCCTCCTTAGCCACAACGTTATGCGCCCGGCGCGGCCCCCCCGTGGCCGGTGCGGGAGGAATTCCATGCCCATGCGCCCTGTTCGGCGGGTCGTTATCCTGGCGGCCTGCCTGGCCATGCTGGCCGGCCTGGCCCTGTCCACCCCCGCCCTGGCCGCCGCCCCCGCCACCCCCAGCCGGGTGGTGATCCTGCCCTTCACCGCCAATTCCAAGGACGACATCTCCTTCCTGGTCAAGGGCGTGCGCGACATGCTGGCCAGCCGCCTGGCCTGGGCCGACCATGTGATCGTGGTGGAGCCGGACCTGGTGGCCCCGGCCATGGCCCGGATCAAGCCCCCCTACAACGAGGACAAGGCCGCCCAGATCGGCAAGGATCTGTCGGCCAACGTGGTGGTCTTCGGCTCCATCACCGTGCTGGGCCAGGCGGTGAGCGTGGACGCCCGGGTGGTGCGCACCACCGGCGGCGACCCCCTGACCGCCTTTGTCCAGGCCAACGACCAAGACGCGGTGATCCCCCGCATCAACGACTTCGCCATGCGCATCAACGCCGAGATCTTCCAGCGCCCCGAGGCCCTGGAGGCCCAGAAGAAGGCCCAGGATCGGGCCAGCCGCCTGATGGGCGAAAAGCCCCCGGCCGAGGGCGAGGCGGTCAACACCGTCACCGACCCCAGCGCCCTGGACAAGCTGCCCGAGAACATCAGCCCCCTGAACCCCCTGTTCCTGCGCACCCTGTCCGGCGTGGACTCCGATCGCTACTGGCGCAGCCCCCGCATCAACCAGCCCATCGAATCGGTGGCCGTGGCCGACATCGACGGCGACGGGGTCAACGAGATGGTGATGCTGACCCTCGACACGGTGCGGGTCTACCGCCTCAGGGGCGAGCACTTCGCCATGGTCCAGGAGTTCAAGAACGGCCCCGCCGGCGAATACCTGTTCGTGGACATCGCCGACGTCATCGGCAAGGGCCGGCCCCAGATCTTCGTCAGCAGCTTCCGCAACAAGCTGGCCGCCAGCTTCGTGCTGGAATGGCAGGAGGGCGGCCTGAAGATGATCCAGGGGCCGCACAACATGTTCTACCGCGCCCAGCCCAACCCCACCGGCCCCGGCACCCTGCTATTCGGCCAGCGCACCGCCATCGACACCCCCTTCTTCGGCCCCATCTACCAGATGAAGTGGGACGGCAAGGAGTTCGCGCCCGACAAGGACATGGGCTTCACCGACAAGGCCTACATCTTCAACTTCTGCCTGGCCGATCTCAACGGCTCGGGCAAGCCCCTGCTCTGCCTGATCGGCCCCAGCTACTCCATCCGCATCTACAACAGCCAGCAGGAGCAGGTCTGGATGAGCGGCGAGGCCTACGCCGCCACCGGCAAGTTCATTCCCTTCCAGGCCACCACAGGCTCGGGCTGGGAGGAGTCCTGGTGGTACATCCCGGCCCGCCTGGTGCTGTCCGACCTGGACGGCGACGGCCGCCACGAGCTGGTGGTGGTGCGCAACCGGGACCGGGCCGACGGCCTGATCGACAAGCTGCGCATGTTCTACCAGGGCACCATCTACGGCCTGTACTGGAACGGCATGGGGCTGATCGAGCACTGGCGCACGCCCAACATCAGCGGCTACCTGCCCGACTACACCATGGCCGACGTGGGCAACGTGGGCCGGCCGGCCCTGGTGATGGCGGTGAGCCAGCGCGAGCTGTCGGGCCTGCTGGAAAAGGGCACCGGCCACGTGGTGGCCTTCACCCTGAAGGTGCAAAAGCCCACCAAGAAGGGCTCGCCGGGCCTCTAGGCCCGGGCGGGGCCGCCATTGGCGGTAGGCCGCATCCGACCCAGGCCGCCGGCTCACCCCGGCGGCCTTTTTCCGCCCCCGGTCCGGCGCGAGGGACTTGCGGGCCGGGGCGCGACGGCCCCACTATGGGAACAGATGGTCGGCGCCCCCGCCGCCCCCGCCGCCCCGGCCGCGCCACCCAAGGCGGGGCCGGCCACCCGGCCGCCCGGCCGGGTGGTCCTCCCCCTGGGACGAAAGGAGCCCCTGATGGACGATCTGTCCGCCAAGATCCAGGCTGTGTTCACTCCGGTGGCCATCGCCGCCCTGGCCACCGTCACCGAGCAGGGCCGCCCCTGGGTGCGCTTCGTGGTGGTGGGGGCTGGCCCCGACCTGACCCTGGGCTTCGCCACCAGCCTGAGCTCGCGCAAGGTGGCCCAGATGCGGGCCAACCCCGAGGTCCACCTCACCGCCGGCGGGGGCGGCCTGGAAAACATGGGCCAGCCCTACGTGCAGGTGGAGGGCCGGGCCGTGGTCCTCACCGATCCGGCGGTCAAGCGCGCCCACTGGCAGGATGAGCTCCAGGCCTATTTCAGCGGACCCGACGACCCGGACTACGCCGTGGTGGCCATCACCCCCCGGCGCATCGAGTACTGGACCTTCGACGCCATGACGCCCCAGGTCTGGGAGGCCCCGGCCGCTTGAGCCTGGTCAAGGCCCGCCTGGTCAACCGCCTGCTGCGCCTCAGGCTGCGCGGCCGGGAGCTGCCGCCCCTGGCCGCCGCCAACCTGGCCGCCCTGGACCGCCTGGACCCGGCCGCGCCGGCCGCGGCGGTCACCTACGTGGTCAGCGACCTGGAGACCACCGGGCTGGACCCATTGAGCGATCGGGTGGTGGCGGTGGGGGCGGTGCGGGTGCGCCAGGGACGGGTGGTGCTGGGCGAACGCTTCCACGAGCTGGTCAACCCCGGTCGCTCCATCCCGGCCGAGGCGGTGAAGGTGCACGGCATCACCCCGGACATGATCGCCCAGGCCCGGCCGGCGCCCCAGGTCTTCGCCGACTACCTGGCCTTTCTGGGCGACGGGGTGCTGGTGGCCCACTACGCGGCCTTTGACCTGCACTTCATCAACCGGACCATGCGGGGGCTGTATGGCTTCCCCCTGCAGAACCTGGTGGTGGACACGGTCAAGATGTGCCGGGCGGTGGTGCTGCCCTCCGATCCCTATGGCATCGCCCGTCACCGCACCCGTTGCAGCCTGGAGGCCCTGGCCCAGCGCTTCGGCCTGCCCCAGGAGGGCCGCCACACCGCCCTGGGCGACGCGTTGTTGACGGCCCTGATCCTGCAACGGATGCTGGCCCGGCTGGCCGAGGTGGGCAACGGCAGCCTGCGCGAGGTTCTCAGAGTGGCGGCGCTGTGGTAGGTTGGGCCGGCGGCGCGGGTTGGGACTTGCCCTGGCCGCCAAACTTTGCTCTACTGATGACGACATGAAAAGGGGGGATGTCAACGCGGCCGGCGGCCCGGGGGCTGGCGCGGCCTGATTCTGCCAAGCGGGGTGGCGAGATGCGCGAGGCTCATGAAATGATTGCCCTCCGGGTGGGGGAGCGGTTCAAGACACTGCGCGGGCTGCGGACCCAGACCGAGTTCGCCGCCTCCCTGGGCCTGAGCCAGGCGCAGTACAACCGCTACGAGACCGGCAAGCGCCTGGCCCCGGACCGGGTGCTGGAGCGGGTGGCCCAGGAATGCGGCCTGCGGCCGGAGGAGGTGGTCTGGGGGCCGGCCCCCGAGGCCGCCCCGGACCCGGACGAGACCGGCGCGGCGGTGGCGACCCTGGTGCGCCTGCTGGACCCGGAGAGCCTGGCCGACCTCTATTTCTTCCTCAAGCGCAAGACCGAGGACCTGACCCAACGCCGGCGGCTGGAGGCCAGGCAGGCCCACTCCGCCCTGGAGGTGCTGCGTCGACGCAGCGCCTGATGCCTGGAAAACCTGTTCCCAAACAGATCATGCCCGGCCCCCCCGCGCTGCGGCATCCTGCGCCAGACGGCCAGGTTCTTTCCCCGTAACTACACGGGCGCGGGAAAGCCCCGCCCGTCATGGCTCGCTTACGCATACAGCCTCTTGCTCACCTTCGCGAGGCCAGGCGTGAACGTCTTGGCGCACCAGGGTTAGTTCCAAATATTCGGTTCAACCGGCAACTGGCCATATGGATGGATGAATGTCGCCAAACGAGGCGCGAAAGGCTCCGGCGCGCTGGGCAGGGGAGTCGATCCGGTGAACCGGGAGAGGCGTCCCCCTTGGTGGGACAGCTTGGCGGCCGTTCCAAGTGGAGCTAGGTGTCGTTGTCGGGCGGGGTCCGCCGATCGCCGTTGTCCACCCCGGCGGGGGTCAGCTGGTAGACCCAGCCGGCGGTGCGGGCCTCGCTGGGCAGGCGGATGGCGGTGAGCCAGGAGTAGGAGTCCCGCCAGCCCAGCTCGGCCGCCAGGCGGTAGCGGGGGCGCAGGGGATGCTCGGCCCACTCCTGGCGGTCCGCGCCGCCGTTGCCCAAGAGCACGTAGCGCGGGGCCGGGGCCGAGGCCTCCAGGCCGCGCAGGTTGACCAAGGCGCAGCGGGTCCAGGGCAAGGGGGGCTGGTTGGTGGGGTCGGGCATACCAAAGACCCCCACGCCCTGTTCCAGGGCCGGCCGGGCCCTGGCCAGCCAATCCTGGGTGGGGGCCAGCCAGGCCTGGTCAAAGAGGGCGTGATGGGCGGCCAGGCCCTGGGCGGCCAGGCCGGGCAGCAGCAACAGGCCCAACAGGCCCCGGCGCAGCCAGACCGAGGCCCAGGCCGCTTGCAGCAGCCAGCGGTCCAGGGCCAGGCCGGCCAGCAGGCAGAGCAGGGAGCCCAGCACCAGGGCCACCCGGCGGTGGCCGAAGACCCCGCCCAGGATCAGGCCCAGGACCAGACCCGCCCAGGCCAGGCGACGCTGGTCCTCCGGCCCGCGCCAGAGGCGGACCAGGAGATAGGCCGGCCCCAGCAGGATGATGGGAAAGGCCAGATCGCCGATCAGCAGATGCCGCCAGAAGTTCAGGCTGTTGGCCAGGCTGCCCCGGGAGGCGTCCTCGGTGTTGATCTCCAGCACCCATTGCGAGACATAGCCGTAAAAATTGAGTATCGCGTAGGGATTGGTCAGCAGGAAGACCGCCAGGGCCGCCAAGCCGGCGGCCAGGCTCTGACCCAGCCAGGCCCAGGGCCGGTGGCGGTCGTAAAGGAAGATGGGGTAGACCAGGCCCAGGAAGCCGCTGGTGACGGTGCTGCCCATGGCCAGGCCCAGGCAGGCTCCGCTGAGCCAAAGCCGCCAGGGCGGGAAGCTTTCCCTCTCCGCGCGGTGCAGCAGATAAAGGGCCAGCAGCCCCCAGGCCGCGGCCCAGGTGTGGGGCTTGGTGACCAGGGACATCCACAGGGGCAGGCTGGACAAGGCCCAGGCGGCCATGGTCAGGCCAGCGGCCCCGGGTCCGGCCAGGCGCGCGGCCCACAGCCCCAGGACCAGCATCACCCCCAGATAACCGGCCACGCTCAGCCAGCGCCCGGCCAGGTACATGCGGGCTAGGTGCTCGGGATGCCTGAAGTAATGCCCCAGGTCGCTGCTGACGTCGATCAGGCCCAGCAGCTGGCCGGCATACAGCGCCGCCCCCACCGGGTAGACAAAGGCCCCGCCATAGACATAGAAGCCGGGGTCCAGTTGGAGGCGGGCCGGGTCCATGCGCGACAGGGCGTGATAGATGTGGCGCTCGTCCATGGCCGCGCTGCCCAGCAGGTAGGCCCGCAGGGTGATCAGACTCTCCTCCCGGCCCAACCGGGCGTCCGGGGCCCAGCGGGGCAGGCCCTCGCGCAGCTTCTCGCCGGCGGCCAGGCGGCGGGCGGCCTCGGCCCCGTGCCGGGCCTCCCACTCCAGATGGCGCTGGCGCGAGGCGTTGATGGCCGCGATCTCCTCCGGACCGGGCAAGCTCCCACCGGTGATGATCGCCACCCGGGCGGCGTCGGGCAGGCCCCAGAAGGAGCAGGCCAGCAGGACCAGGGCGGTCAGGCCCCAGAGCAGCCAACACCAGGGGCCGAGGCCGGCGGAGGGCGCGGCGGGCGGCGGGGGGGCGGGCCGCGCCGGAGGAAGGGTCATGCTGATCACCTCGAATGGATGGGGTAATCCCGGAACGGGACCATGATAATCCATGGCCGGCCCCAGGTCCACGACAACCCGGCCGCGTCATCTTCCACATAGCGGAAAAACCCCGCCCCCCGGCGTTGACACGATCTGGACAGCGTGTGATATTTACGCTTTCTTCGCCTGGAAAGGGACCCGAACATGGACCATCTTCGCCAACATGATCCCGCGGTGGCCGAGCTGATCAGCCGGGAGGCCCGGCGCCAGGCCTCGGTGCTGCGGATGATTCCCTCCGAGAACTACGCCTCCCACGCCGTCCTGGAGGCCACCGGCTCCTGCCTGAGCAACAAATACTCCGAGGGTTACGCCCACTTCCGCTATTACCAGGGCCAGGAGTTCATCGACCGCATCGAGGACCTGGCGGTGGAGCGGGCCACGACCCTCTTCGGGGCCGAGCACGCCAACCTCCAGCCCTATTCCGGCAGCCCGGCCAACATGGCGGTCTACTTCGGCCTGCTCAAGCCCGGCGACCGGGTGATGGGCATGGACCTCAGCGCCGGCGGCCACCTGACCCACGGGGCCAAGGTCTCGTTTTCCGGCAAGTTCTACCAGGTGCGCCAGTACGGCCTGGACCCGACCACCCAGCTCATCGACTACGAGGCCGCCCGCCGCCTGGCCCGGGAGTGGCAGCCGCGCCTGATCTTCACCGGGGCCAGCTCCTACCCACGGGTGATCGACTTCGCCGCCTTCCGCTCCATCGCCGACGAGGTGGGGGCCTACCTGGTGGCGGACATCAGCCACATCTCGGGCCTGTGCCTCAGCGGCGACCACCCCCACCCCCTGCCCCAGGTGGACGTGGTCACCACCACCACCCACAAGCTGCTGCGCGGCCCCCGGGGCGGCATGATCCTGTGCAAGGGCGAGCTCGCTCCCAAGATCGACAAGGCGGTCTTCCCCGGCCTCCAGGGCGGCCCCCACAACCACGTCACCGCCGCCATCGCGGTGGCCCTGGGCGAGGCCGCCCGGCCGGAGTACGCCCAATACTGCCACCAGGTGGTCAAGAACGCCAAGGCCCTGGCCCAGGGGCTGCTGGAGCGGGGCTTCCGCCTGATCACCGGCGGCACCGACAACCACCTGGCCCTGATCGACGCCACCGCCCTGGGGCTGACCGGCAAGATCCTGGCCGTGGCCCTGGAAGAGGCCGGCATCGTGGCCAACGCCAACAAGATTCCCTTCGATCCCCGTCCCGCCGACGACCCCAGCGGCCTGCGCCTGGGCACTCCGGCTTTGACCACCCGGGGCCTGCGCGAGGCCGAAATGGAGCAAGTGGCTGATTTGATTCACCAGGTGGCGCGAAACACCGCCAACCCCGCCACCCTGGCCCAGGTCAAGGCCCAGGTGGAGGCCCTCTGCGCCCAGTTCCCGGCCCCCGGCCTGCCGAGCTAGAACAAAATTTTGAACCCCGGCCCCGGGTCTGGGGTATCGGATTTTGAACGCTTAAAAAGCCTGTTAATGCCACATGTTATGCGATAGTCGCCAACCGCCCCTCCGGGGGCGGTTCAAATTTTTGTACCGTGACCTGAGTGACACATGGGGCCACGGTCATGGTTATCGGGTGGTAACCAACCAAAATCATAATAAAAAGTAGCTAGATGGCCCGGTTTTGGCGATTTGGGCACGGCTGTTGCAAGCTGAATTGCTCGCCAGCTTCAAGACCCTTTTCTCCTTTTCAGGTAACGCCGGGCTCCCTCAGCCCGGCGTTACCTGTTTCCCGGCCGGGGACCGCGGCGGATCCTTTTGGCTAACAATCTAAAAAAACTTATTAAATATTTTTTGGCAATCAATACTGGTCAGGGGCGGGGGCGGGATGGGCAAAATTGGCACCGGCCTTGCTTTCAAGAAGGGCACCAGCTTCTCAAACCCTTCTCTCCTTTTCTAGTAAGCACCGGGTCGCCAGCCCGGTGCTTGCTTTTTGGGCCTGGCCTCGCGGCGCGCCCAATAAAAACGGACCGGGGAGAACCCGGTCCGGCGCAGGTCGGCGCGAGGGATTGGGGGCGTGGTTCAGTAGCCCAGCTTGCGCAGGCCCTTGTCCTGGCGCGACCACTTGGGCTCCACCCGCACGAAGAGATCCAGGAACACCGGGCCGCCCAGGAGCCGTTCCAGGTCCTGACGGGCGGCGGTGCCGATTTTCTTAAGCATCTGCCCGCCCTTGCCGATCAGGATCGCCTTCTGGCCCTCGCGCTCGGCGTGGATGGTGGCGGTGATGGCGGTGGGGCGGCCCTCCTCCTCCGGCTCCAGGAACTCGTCCACCGTCACCGCCACCGAGTAGGGCAGCTCGCGCTCGGTCAGGCGGAAGACCTTTTCCCGGATCAGCTCCCCGGCCAGGAAGCGCTCGCTCAGGTCGGTGAGCATGTCCTCGGGGAACAGCGGCTGGCCCTCGGGCAGGCAGCGGCCCAGCTCGTCCAGCAGGGCCGGGCAGCCGTCTCCGGTCTGGGCGCTGACGGGCACCACCGCCGCCCAGGGGCCCCAGGCGGTCACCCGCTGCAGGATGGGCAGCAGGGCGGCCTTGTTGGCCACCAGGTCGATCTTGTTCAGGGCCAGCACCACCGGCTTGCCCCCGGCCAGGACCTGGTGGGCCACCTCCTGGGCCTCGGCCAGCCCCCGGGGACTGACCTCGGCCATGAACAGCACCGCGTCGACTTCTTCCAGGGTGGCCAGGGCGGTCTGGACCATGCGCTGGTTGAGGGCGCGGCGGGCGGCGTGCAGGCCGGGGGTGTCCAGGAAGACCACCTGGCGCTGGGGATCGTTGTGCACTCCCAGGATGCGGTGACGGGTGGTCTGGGGCTTGTCGCTGGTGATGGCCAGCTTGAAGCCCAGCACCTGGTTGAGGAAGGTGGACTTGCCCGCGTTGGGCGGGCCCAGGATGGCCACGAATCCGCTTCTCATCTGCCTAGTCTGCCTCCTCGTCCGCCGGCGGTCCGGCCGGGGGCCGGGGTCCGCCGAAACGCCGCCAGGCCCGCCAGCGGCTGCGCCGGGCCTGGTCGTAGGCCTCCTGGAAGATCTCCCGCCGCCGCGAGCGCCGGTCCAGGCCCCAGCCCGCAGCCAGCAAGCCTACACCGGCCAGGAGCAAAATGAAACCCAAGACCAGCCGGGCCTGGGGCGCGTCCTCCACCCCGCTGTAGACCAGGTAGCGGATGCCGCCCCAGACCGGGATAAGCAGCGCGATGGCCAGCACCCCCAGGCCGAAAAGGACCAGGGCCAGGAGGTGGAGCCGGGCCCGGCGCCTGGCGTGCCGCCGGGCCAGCGCCGCCCGGGCCAGCCCCTCCGCCACCAGCTCGGATCCGGGCGCGGGCGGGGCGGCCATGGTCCGGGCCTAGGCCTGGGCCTGGGGCAGCAGCACCAGGCAGCGCACCCCGCCCCCCGGGGCCGGCCCCAGGCTGAGCTGGCCCAGGTTGCGCCGGGCCACCAGGCTGGCCACCGGCAGGCCGAAGCCGGTGCCCAGGGGCTTGCTGGAATGGAAGGGGGCCATCAGCCCACCAAGCTCTCCGGCCGCCGGGGGCTGGCCGCTGTTGAAGATCTCCAGCTCCACGAAGCCCTCCAGGCCCGCCGCCCGGGAGGAAAGCCCGATCTCCCGCCCGTTGGCCTCGGACGCCTCCAAGCTGTTCTCCAGCAGATAATAGAACATCGTCTCCAGGTCGTGGCGGTCGGCCAGGACCCGGCGGTGGCCTTCGTTCCATTGCTGTCGGATGTTGAACTCCGCCAGCCGCCATTTGCGGGCCAGGGTGTTGAGCGCGGCGGCGGCGGCCTGGGCCAGGTCGCTGGCCTGGGGCTGGGGCTCGGACTGGAAGAGTTGGTTGTAGACCGTGATGTCGTGAACCATCTTCTCCAGGCGGCGGTTCTCGCTCAAGACCCGCTCATAGGCCTGGTGCACGCTGCTGTCGGGCGGGGTCTGGTTCTGCAGGCGCTTGATGTTGCCGCCGATGACGGTCACCGGATTGCGCACCTGGTGGGCGATGCCCTCGATCACCTGGCGATCGCAACGGCTGGTCAGGGTGATGAAGGAGTCGGTGGCCACCAGCACGCAGAAGTCCAATAGCTTGTCCACCGCCGCCTGCACCGCCGCCCGCTCCTCCAGCGAGACCAGCTCCTCGGCCAGGCGTTGGCAGAACTGCCGGGTCACGCAGTAGCCCAGGTTCACGTAGCGTTGATCCAGGTTCACCTCCACGTGGCGCGCCCCGCTGTCCCAGAGGTATTGCAGGAAGGCGTCGTCCAACTCCTGGCTGAACAGGCGGCGGAACCAGTCGCCCAGCACCCGGCCCAGGTTGCCCGGCGGGCGCTCCTGCTCCAGGATCAGGCGGGTGCGGGGGATGCCCCAGAAGTAGGCGTGGAAGAACTGGCCGAACCGGTCGTGGCGGGCGGCGAAGGCCGCGCGATGGGGTTCGATGATGGCCAGGTCCCGGGGGCCGAGGCCCACCTGCTCCCGGAAGAAGGTCAGACGGTCCAGGGGCGCGGGGTGGTTGGACATTTTTCTCCGTTGCCGTCGGCGCCCCCAAGGGCGGCCGGTCAGGATGGATGACCCGTTTGGTATTGAAAAAATTTTACCACACCCCGGCGCTGGGCGATGCGTCGCCGGAGGCCGGGGCGGCTTGAGAAGCCCGGCGGGCGGTGCTATCCTGGGAGCTCTTGACGCCAACTCTTGCCGCAGGGAGGCCCGCAGCGTGAACTTTCCCGACGATCTGGCGTACAGCCCCGAGCACCTCTGGGTGCGGGCCGGGGGCGATGTGGTGACGGTGGGCATCAGCGATTTCGCCCAGGACCAGTTGGGCAAGGTGGTCTACGTGGACCTGCCGGCGGTGGACCAGACCGTGGCCGCGGGGTCGGAGATGGGCGCGGTGGAGAGCGCCAAGAGCGTCAGCGACCTGATCAGCCCGGTCAACGGCCAGGTGGTGGAGGTCAACGCCGCCCTGAACGACGACCCCGGCCCCCTGAACAACGACCCCTATGGCGCGGGCTGGATCGCCAAGGTGCGTCTGGAGGGACCCCCGCCGCCCGAGCTGATGGACGCCGCCGCCTACCGGGCCAGCCTGGGCCCGGCCGGAGAGTAAACACCCGGCCAGGCGGCGTCGGGCCGGGCGCAATTCCGGGGGCGCGCCAGGCCCCCCACTCGCGGCGGCGCATCCTCCGTCCGTCGCGACACCGCCGCGTCCGCGCGGCTAGAAAGCGACCCGCTCCTTGTTCCGCATCCTGTTTGTCGGCGATGTCTTCGGTGGCCCCGGCCGCCGTTGCCTGCAAAACCTCCTGCCCGCCCTGCGCCGGCGGCTGTTGGCCGACCTGATCGTGGTCAACGGCGAGAACGCCTCCGGCGGCCTGGGCCTGGCCCAGCGCGAGGCCCGGGAGATCTTCCTGGCCGGGGCCGACGTCATCACCACCGGCAATCATGTCTGGAAGCAGCGCGACCTGGTGGCCCTGCTCCGGCAGGAGCCCCACCTCCTGCGCCCGGCCAACTATCCCCCCGGCGCGCCGGGCCAGGGCTGGGTCGTCGCCCGGGCCAAATCCGGCCACCAGGTGGGCATCGTCAACCTGGAGGGGCGGGTCTTCATGAACCCCCTGGACTGCCCCTTCGCCGCCCTGGAGGCGCTGTTGGCCGGTCCCCTGGCCGGCTGCGAGATGGTCTGCGTGGACATGCACGCCGAGGCCACCAGCGAAAAGCAGGCCCTGGCCTGGCACTTCGACGGCCGGGTCAGCGCGGTGGTGGGCACCCACACCCACGTCCAGACCGCCGACGAGCGCATCCTGCCCCAGGGCACCGCCTACATCACCGACCTGGGCATGACCGGCCCCCAGGCCTCGGTCATCGGCATGGACCCCGAGGCCGCGGTGCCCCGCTTCCTGGAGCAGCGGCCCCAGCCCTTCCGGGTGGCCAAGGGCGACGCCTGGCTGCACGGGGCCCTGGTCACGATCGACCCGGCCAGCGGCCTGGCCATGGCCATCGAACGGGTCAGGGAGCCGCTGCCCTAGCTCCGACCCTGGCGCGCTTCCGCGCGGCCGCCGCGACCAGGCGGCGACGCGCGGCGACTACGGGAGCGCGCGAGGTCCGGGCAAACTCCAGCGCCACCCGACCCGTATCTGGCCGCCGCGGCACGCGGCCTCTGGCCTCGGGTCGTCGTGCCTGCGATGGGGGCCTGGGCGGACGCGGGGGGTGTCCGGCTCTCGGAAGCCCATCACCAAGCCGTCATTGGAGGTGGGGCCGTGCCGGTGCGTCGCGAGGCGGTCCCGGGCCAGGGCGCGGGGGGTAGATAAAGACGGCGATCGAGGGCCGCGCGGTGGGGAGCGGGGCGGGGAGGAGAATGGCATGAGCCAGGTGGCGAGGGGGACCGCCTTGGCTAACCACGCGCATTTTTTATCTTGATGTAGGGGCGGGGTTTATCCCCGCCCGTCTTGGCCTTCTCCGTGCACGGCCCCTACGGGAGCGGGCGAGGCTGGAGCGGAGGCCATGTCCCACCCGACCCGTGTATGCCCGTCGCGGCACGCGACCCCGACCCGTGTATGCCCAGCCGGGGACGCCCGGCCCGACCTGCATCAGCGCCGCCGGGGACGCCCGGCTAGTCGAAGCCCGCGCCCACCGAGGAGAGCTTGTCGCACAGGGCGTCGACGATGTTTTCGAGCTGGGGGCCGGAGAGGTTCAGGCGTTTCATGGCGGCGCGGTCCAGCTCCGGCACCCAGTCGTCGCCGCCGTCGCCCAGGCCATAGGCCCGGGTCAGGTGGTCGGCCAGGTGCACCACCGCCGTGACCACCGGCGCGTTGCGGGCTCCCTCGGGCTGGTGGTGCCAGCGGATGGGATCGATCAGGTTTTCCGGCAGCTTCCAGCTCTCGGCCAGCCATTGTCCGATGTGGCTGTGGTCAAAGCCCAGCACCTCGCGCTCGGCCTCGCGCACGCTCAGGCCGCGCTCGGCCATCAGGGCGGCGATGGCCTCGTTGTCCTCGGGCATGTGGGCGCGCAGGACCACCTTGCCCAGGTCGTGCAGCAACCCGGCGATGGAGGCCTCCTCGGCCTCGGGGAACTCGATCTCGGCGGCGATGATGCTGGCCGCGGTGGCCACCCCCATGGAGTGCAGCCACAGGGTCTCGGCCCGGTGCTTCATCAGGTCGAAGACGCTGCTGGTCAGGATCAGGCCCTTGACCACGTCGAAGCCCAGGAGCACCAGGGCCTGGGTCAGGGAGCCGACCTTGCGCGAGAAGCCGAAAAAGGCGCTGTTGGCCAGTTTCAGGACCTTGGCCGAGAGCACCTGGTCCCGGCTGATCAGGCGGCCGATGTCGGCCACCGAGAAGCGCTTGGACTCCACCGCCCGGCTGATCTGCTCGATCATGCCCGGCAGGGTGGGCAGGTTCTTGAGCAGCTGGACCTTCTTGCGGGCCTCGGAGCGGGTGTCGGCCATGGTCTCAGGCGCTCCCGTCGCGGCCGGTGTCCGGCGGATGGCAACCGCTGGCCAGGCGGCGGCGGAAGAGTTCGCGGATGGCGCGTTGCAGGGGATCGTGGGCCACCCGCGCGAAACGCCGCTCCAGGGCCGCCTCCTGGCGGGCCAGGAATTCCTGGCGCTCCTCGTCGCTGGCGAAGAGGTCGCCCTCCACCACCACCGACTCGATGTCCAACCGCCGCAGCAGGCCGATGGTCTCCAGGCTGATGGCCCTGCCCTTGCCCATCAGCACCACCCCGTCGGCGCGGGTGACGTCCTGGGCCAAGACCTGGCCCTCGCTGAGCTTGTCCACCGGCAGCCGGATCATGCCCCGTCCTTTCGTCCCGTGGCTGGGCCCAATCCATGCTAGCACCCCGCCGCCCGCGCCACAAGCGCGCGGCCTTGGGGGGCCGCCGGCCCTGTGCTAGAATCTCGCCCAGACCAGCCAAACCACACCGGCAGCGGACGGACGAGCATGAGACGGCATGGCAAGCGACTGCGGCGATGGAGCTGCCTGGCCCTGGGTTTGGTCCTGGGTCTGGCCTGGCCGCTGGCGGTCCCGGCCGCTCCGGGCCAGGACCCGGGGTCCGGCTCCGGCGGCGAGCCCCTGGGCCTGGCCGAGCTGACCGAGCTGGCCCTGGGCCACCAGCCCCAGTTGCAGCAGGCCGCCGCCAACCGCGAGGCCTCCCGCGCCCGTCAGGTCCAGCAGAAATCCTATTTCTGGCCCCAGGTGGCGGGCGACGCCCACTGGGTCAAGACCCGCAACGAGCGCAGCCTCACCGGCAGCCCGGGCGACCGCCAGCTCAGCGCCGGCCTGACCCTGGACCAGGCGGTCTTCGACTATTCCCTCTACGGCCAGGCCGAGGCCGCCGGCTGGGAGGTGGAGGCCTATGACCGCCAGTACCAGGCGGTGGTCAACCAGGTGGTGGCCGAGGTGCGCTCCGCCTACTTCGACCTCCTGACCGGCAAGGAGCTTCTGGCCGTCAGCCGCGCCCAGGAGGAGGACACCCGCGCCTTCCGCGACCGCACCCGGCGGCTGTTGGACCAGGGTCTGGCCGCCCGGCCGGAGCTGGCCCGGGCCGAGCTGGACCTGGCCGAGGCCCGGCGCAAGGTGATCGAGAACCAGGCCAACCTGCGCCGGCTGGCCGCCAGCCTGGCCGAGGCGGTGGGGGTGCCCCAGGTCTACGACCTGGAGGTGGGCGGCGAGGTCACCGCCCGCCCCCTGGACCTGGCCGAGGCCGCCCTGGAGGAGACCGGCCAGGCCAAGCGGCCGGAGGTGCAGCGCCTGGACTATCTGGCCAAGGCGGCGGCCGCCTCCATCGAGGCCGCCTGGGGCCACCATTTGCCCACCCTGGACCTGAGGGCCGACCTGGGGCAGTCCGGCCGCGACACCCTGGAGGACGAGTACCACGACTACGGCCTCTACCTGGGCCTGCCCATCTTCACCGGCTGGCGGGTCACCGGCGCGGTCACCGAGCGTCGCGCCCTGCACCGGGCCGCCCTGAAGGCCCTGGAGCAGCAGCGCCAGGGGGTGCGTCGCGAGGTGCGCCAGGGCTGGCAGGGGCTCTTGGAGGCCCGGGCCAAGGTCGAGGTCGGCGCGGCGCAGCTGGCGGCGGCCGAGGAGAACTGGCGGCTGGTCAGGGGCCGCTACGACAATGGCCTGGCCACCCCCCTGGAGTTGTCCGAGGCCCGCACCCAGCGCTTCAACGCCCAGGCCGCGGTGGCCCAGGCCCACTACGGGGTGCTGGCCGCCCTGGCCGAGCTGGACCGGGCGGTGGGCGGGGAGCTGGACCCCTTCCTGACCGCCGCCACGCCGCCCGCGTCGGCCACGCCCTCCGGCGGCGGCCGATGAAGGTGGAGTTCGTCAACCTCAAACAGGCCGGCCTGGCCCCGGAGCGGGCCGCCGCGCTGTTGGCCGCCCGCCATCACGCCAGCGGCGCGCGGGTGCTGGTCATGGCCCCGGACCCGGTCCAGGCCGGGGAGGTGGACCGCCTGCTCTGGACCCTGGAGCCGGCCTCCTTCGTCCCCCACGCCCGGGCCGGAGCGGCCGACCAGGACCAGGAGCCGGTGCTCATCGCCGATGGTCCGGAGAACCGCAACCAGGCGGCGGTGTTGCTGATGCTCTCCCCGCCGCCGGAGCTGCCCCTGGCCGCCTACCAGCGCCTGGTGCTCCTGGTGCCGGCCCAGGAAGGCCCGGAGCTGGCCCGCTGCCGCGAGCTCTATCGCCAGATGCAGCGGCAGCCAGGGGTGGAGTTGCTCCACACCACCCAGGTCCGTTGAGCCCACCCCCGCCTTTTTCCTTGCCGATCCGCCCGGGATCGGGTATATAGGCACCCTCGTGGTTGAAATTCCCCCAATGACCGCCAAAGCGTAAACGAGGTCCCCATGGGCAGCGTCATTAAGAAGCGCCGCAAGAAGATCCGCAAGCACAAGCATCGCAAGCTGCTGAAGCGGACTCGTCACCAGCGCCGCAAGTAAACCGACCGGCGGCCGGCGCGCTCGCGCCGGCCGCCTCCCCAGCAATCTGCCGACCCGAACCCCCACCAGGTCCGGCCGCAGCGCACCGGTGTCGCAAATGGCCCGGCGGGCGCCTTGCCGCGTCTTCGCTCGGATCGCGCGCCGCGACCGCCATATACGGGTCGAGTGAGGCATGGCCTTCGCCCGGACCGCGCCCGCTCCCGTAGGGGCCTCGCGCGGGGGGGAAGTCGGGCGGGGCGGGGGCCGACCCGCCCGCGCTTCAAAAACATCCTGTCATTGCAACATGTTGGTGCGGGGGCGGGGTTGATCCCCGCCCGACTTGGCCTGGCTCGGGCAGGCAGCGTCTTGCTCGCCATCGCGAGGCTGGGCCAACGCCCTGGCGTGCCGGCATCATGCCCCATGCGTTCACGGACAAGCTCCTGGCTCCCCCGCGGCCAGGCCCGACCTGGCCCGGCCCACGCGAGGCAGCTACGGGAGCGGGCGAGGCTGGTTCATGGCCTCGCGCCTCCCGACCCGTGCGCGACCGTCGCGGCGCGCGACCTAGGTCAGCTTGGCCAGGCCCTCGGCGGCCCGGGCCAGGGTTTCCGGGCGCTTGCAGAAACAGAAGCGCAGCTGGTGTCGACCCAGGGCCGGGTCGGCGTGGAAGCTGCCGCCGGGCACCGAGGCCACCCCGGTCAGCTCGATCAGGCGCACCGCCAATTCCATGTCGTCGGCGCAGCCCAGGCGCTCCAGGAGGTGCTCTACCTCGGTCATGATGTAGTAGGCCCCGGCCGGACGGTGGGGCCGCAGGCCGGCCTGGTCCAGGGCGGCGAAGAGCTGGTCGCGGGCGCGCTGGTAGGTGGCGGCCAGACCGGCGTAGTAATCCTGGCCCAGGGTCAGGGCCATGGCCGCCGCCTCCTGCAAGGGGGCCGGCGCGCCCACGGTCAGGAAATCGTGGACCTTGCGCACCGCGCCGGTGACCTCGGGCGGGGTGATGACCCAGCCCACCCGCCAGCCGGTGGCGGAATAGGTCTTGGAGACGCTGTTGATGGTGAGGCCCAGACCCTCCATGCCCGGCAGGGAGGCCGGGGAGAGGTGGCGCGCGCCGTCATAGAGGATGTGCTCGTAGATCTCGTCGCTGACGCAGTAGCAGCGGAATTCCTGGCACAACTCGGCGATCTGGGTCAGCTCGGCCAGGGTGAAGACCTTGCCGGTGGGATTGTGGGGGGTGTTGATGACCACGGCCTTGGTGCGGGGGCCGAAGGCGGCCCGGAGCTCGGCGGGGTCGAAGGACCAGTCCGGCGACCGCAGGGTGACGTAGCGCGGGGTGGCCCCGGAAAGCAGGGCGTCGGGGCCGTAGTTCTCGTAAAAGGGCGCGAAGATCACCACCTCGTCGCCAGGATTGATCAGGGCCTTGAGGGTGGCGATCATGGCCTCGGTGGCCCCGCAGGTCACGGTGACCTGGGCGTCGGGGTCGCAGGGGATGCGGTTGTAGGCCCGGACCTTGTCCGCGATGGCCTGGCGCAGGCCGGGCGCGCCCCAGGTCACGGCGTACTGGTTCACGCCGTCCCGGATGGCCTTGATGGCCGCCTCCTTGATTGGCTCGGGCACGTCCCAGTCCGGGAAGCCCTGGGCCAGGTTGATGCCGTGATACTGGTTGCAGATGCGGGTCATCATGCGGATCACCGATTCGGTGAAGCGCCCGGTGAGCTGGTTCAAGGCCTTCATGGCGCCCTCCGCGTGGGGATGGGATCGTCACGGCGATGGCTTCCGGCGGGAAGGGCCGCAAGACACATGGCGATTCACAGGGTCAAGGCATTGTGTCTTTTGCCACAATGCCCATCATAGCAAAGCCGGGCCGGATGGGGAAGATGGCCCTGCGGCGGATCGGGAATCGCCCCGGGCTCCCGTTGGCCGCGCCCGCGCGTCCCCCGGCCCCCGACATCGCCAGGGTGGTTCCGATCCGGTCCGGTGGGGGGAAGCGCGGTCGTCCGCGCGGGGTGGGGTCGGGGCGGAGAAGGCCCGGTCGCCGTCATCCCGCCCCTTCCCCAACGGCGGGCGGCCGGGGGGGAGACCACGCCGGCCCCCATCCGGAGCCAGGCCTTGGCGAGCCCTGGTCACCACCGCCGGGGCTGGCCCGACCCCGGTGGAGTGGCCGGCAACGGGGCCGGCCCCTTCCCAGCCGGCGACGGGTGGGAAAAAATAGTAATTCACAAGCTGTGGTTCGTCTTGCCGGAATAATTCCTCATTGCTATTGTGTTTGGTAGAGAAAGCGCCTGTCGGAACCGATAAGACGGACGCGAGTCCTTGACACGAGGAGGAAAACCATGGCCCGGAGCATACGCATCCTTTTGCTGGTGGCGCTGGCCGTGGTCCTGGGGGGCTCCCCGGCCCGGGCCGCCTACGTGGAATTCGCCAGCCTGTTGGGCGTCAGCTTTTCCGCCCCCAGCGGCGCCAGCACCGGCCATGCCCTGGACGGCTATGGGTTGACCGGCATCACGGCTGATTTCTATGGCTTTTCCTGGTATGGGGCCGGGAGTTGGCAGGCCGGCTTCGACCCCGGGGCGGGCGATCCCGCCCGGTTGCAGATGGTGCAGTACCGCGGGGAATACGGCCTGGGGGTGGGGGTGCAGCCCAGCAACCCGCCGCTGAACAACCTTCCCGCCACCGGGGTCAACGAGATCGACTCCCGCGAGGGTCTGCTGGTGGCCTTCAACCAGCCGGTCTATCTCAGCAGCTTCACCCTGGGCAATTTCTTCAACGACACCAGCAGCGCTAGCAACCCCTCCGAGACCGGCTGGGTGGTGCTGGACGGCAACTTCGCCCTGCCCTACGGCTTCACCGCCCCGGCCAGCCAGTTGGTGGGCGGCGGCAGCCCCGGCACCCACGTGGTGATCCTGCCCAGCCCGGTGCTGGTCAGCTCCATCGCCTTTTTCGCCAGCGGCCAGACCCCGGGCCAGAGCTGGAGCAGCGACTATCTGGTGCGGGGGGTGGACGTGGCCCAGGCCGGCACGCCCGAGCCGGCCAGCCTGCTGCTCTTCGGCTCGGCCACCGGCCTGGCGGCCTGGCTGCGCCGCCGCCGCCGCGCGGCCTGACCCCAGGGTTCGGCCCCGCGACCAAAACCCCCGGCCGTTGGGCCGGGGGTTTGGTTTTGGCGGGAGCGCCGGTCCCGAAGGGATCGGGGCTCCCGCTAGGGGCAGGGCTGGACGAATTGCGCCCGCTCGGGCTCCACCAGGGCCAGGATTTGCTTGAGATCGGCCTCGCTGAGCTTGCCCCCCTTGTCGGCCAGGACACCCTGGACGTCCTTGATGAACTTCTGGCGCGGGCCGGCGTTGACCATCTCGGCCAGGCTGGGCTCGCCGGCAAAGGCCGCGATGGCCTCGTTGGCCATCTGCACCCGCCGGTTCTGCTCATTGAAGACCTCCACCAGCTTCTCGGTCGGGCCGGCGGCCAGGCCCAGCTTGCAGGACACGTACAGACCCTGGATAACCGCGCCGTACAGCCCGTCCACCAGGACCTGCATGACCTCGGGATCGGTCTGGGCGGCCCGGATCCACAACTCGATGTTGGTCAGGGTGTTGCGAATAATGATGCCATTGGCGACGAAGCTGTTGGGGTAGTCGGTGATCTCCTTGATTTCCACCGGGTTAAGCCGAAATTGCCGCACTTTGCCCCGCAGCTTCAAGGCGTCCGTGAGGTCTGTTTCCATGTATTGCTTGACGGCCAGGATTTCCAGCTTACGGCCGAAGATCATCGCGTAGGTGGAGTCGAACTGGTGGGCGCCCAACAGCAGGCGCAGCTGCTCGGGGCTCTTGCACTTGAGCATGCCCTCGATGGGCACCGTCAGTTCCTTGTGGTAGCTCAGGCCGGCTTTCTTGAAGGCGGTCATCGCGCGCTGGGTGGCCGCGCCCTTGATGCCGCCAATCAGGTCGTAAAGCTTCAGGGCTCCCTCATTGAGCACCTGGGCCTTGTTCGCGGCGGCCGCCGGGCCGGCGACCAGGGCCATCAGTAAAGACAACCCCAGGGCAATTTTCGCTAACTTAGGCATATCTCCCACCTTTCTCCTCCGGTTGTGGCCGGGTGGCGCGCCGCCCAACCCCGGAGGGCCGGGGCCACCACCGGCCTGGTTACTGGCAGACCTTGACCAATTCCGCCCGCTCGGGCTCCACCAGGGCCAGGATTTGCTTGACGTCGGTCTCGGACAGGTTGCCCTTCTTTTCCTTCAGCAGGGCCAGGATCGGCTTGAGCGTCTTCTGGCGTTGGTCCTTCTCCACCAGCGCGGCCAGCTCCTTGTCACCGGCGTAGGCCTCCACGATCTGGTCGGCCTTGCCCAGGCGCTTGGCCTGTGCATTGAAAAGGTTGACCAATTTTTCGCCCGCGCCCGCGGCCTGGGCCTGCTTGCAGGCGACGTAAATTCCCTGGATGGCGGCGCCATAGACGGAATCGGCCATCAGGTCCATGACTTCGGGATCGGTGGCCGCCTGCGCGGACCAGGCGCGGAAGTTGCCGAAGACGATCTTGACAAAGACCTCGCGGTTGGCCGGATTGCCGGGGTCGTCGGCGATCTTCTTCAACTCGTCGGGTGACAGTCGAGTGACCTTGATCTTGCCGGTCATCTTGAGCTTGTCGAGCAGGTCCTTGCGCAGGATTTGCTCGATCTCGACGAATTCCGCCTTCTTGCCGAAAACCAGGGCCAGGTTGGCGTCGATGAAGTACATGCCGTAGAGCATCCGCAACTGCTCGGGGTTCTTGCAGGCCATGACGCCCTCGCGGGGTACCATCAGGCTGGGCTGGTAGGCCAGGCCGGCTTCCTTCATCGGGCATATCGCCCTGGCCATGGCCTCGCCTTCGCTGCTACTGACCAGAGCCTCCATCTTGGCCGCGCCGTCCTTGAGCACCTGGGCCTTGTCGGCGGCGACCGCCGCGCCGGCGGTCAGGCCCAACGTCAGCGCCGCCATCAGGATCGGCGCCAGTTTCCGCAACGTCATCGTGAACCTCCTTGCATGGTTTAAGAACTGGTCCGCTGGAATCCGCTGATCAGGACAGACATCAACCTATGGTCGCTGGACCTTGCCCCGCCGGCGCAGGGCCGCGCCCAGGGCCGCCAGGCCCGCCAGCAGGCGGGGCAGCCAGGCCAGGTACAGGGCCGCGTAGGCGAGCAGGCCCATGAGCGCCAGCACCCCCAGGTCGAAGACCGGGGTGGCCAGCCGCCAGGGTCCCAGGCGCTTGTGGGCGGCCAGGAACTGGGTCCGGCCCCAGGGACTCTCCGGCTCCTGGCAGGCGGGCAGGCTCACCTGCACCACCCGGGTCCGGCCCAGGCGGGAGTCCTCCAGGGTCTGCTGGTTCAGGGCCAGCTTGACCAGCTCGCGGTTCTGGTGACGGGTTTTGAAGGCGGACAGGCCCGCGCGACCCAGCTTTTCCACCCGCGCCGCCTCGACCTGGTCCAGGCGCTGGGCCGCGGCCTGGCGGCGGGCGCGGATCGCCTCCTCGGCCCGGTCCAGCAGGGCCTTGACCCGGGCCTGGGCCGGGCGACCGTAGGCGGCGGGGGTCAGCCGGTCCAGGAAGTCCGGCGGCTCCTGACCGGTCAGCCGGGCCAGGCGGGGCAGCTCCCCGCGCAGGATGGACAAGGCCCGGGCCGCCCCGGCCGCCCGGGCCGGGCCTTCCTCGGCCAGGAAGGGATAGTCGGCCAGGCCGCGCAGCTCGTAGATATGGCGGTCGGTCAGGTAGTCGGCCTGGCGCACCGCGCAGTCGTCGGCCAGCAGGGGGGCGTGGTAGCGGTTGCCGGTGAACTGGGCCATGACCAGGGCCTCGTAACCCCAGCGGGACGGCATCAGCTCGGCCACCAGGGGGGCGTGACGCTGGTCGGCGTCGCGCCAGGTCAGCTCGTCGTAGGGCACCACCGCCCCGCCCAGCATGATCTGGGGCACCAGCAAGAGCGGGATCAGGATGTAGATCGTCACCGCCGACTTGAGGGCGGCGGAGATGTTCAACCCCACCAGGCAGGAGACCATGGCGCAGGCGAAGAGCACCAGCCAGGCGGTGGGACCCAGGTCGGGGATGTCGAGGATGGCGTGGGAGATGGCCACGTAGACCGCCATCTGCAGGGCCGAGACTAAGGCCAGGTACAGGCTCTTGGCCGCCACGTAGGCCGGCCAGGAGAGGTTGAGGAAGCGCTCGCGCTCCAGGATCTTGCGGTCGCGGTTGATCTCCTCGGCGCTGACCGAAAGCCCCAGGAACAGGGCCACCACCACGCTGATGAAGAAGAAGACGCCCAGGTTGGCGTTGGCCCCGAAGCTGTAGTCCCCGCCCCAGGAGCCCCGGCACAACAACGCCGCCAGCACCGCCAACAGCGGCGGCTCGATCAGGTTGATGGCCAGGTACATGCGGTTGGCCAGGCGGCTCTTGAGGTTGCGCCGGAAAAACACCGCCGTCTGGCCCCCGGACCCGGGCCGCCACAAGCGCCGCTCGGGCGGGCCGACGGCCTCCGGCCCCGCCCCCGGGGCGGCGGCCCGGCCGGGACGGTCCAGGTGGCGCTGGTGCCATTGCTGGGGCGAGACCCGACGCTGGTCGGTGTAGCGGCCCTGGTCGTCCACCGCCCGCTCCTCGATGATCTCGAACAGCTGCTCGGGGTTGACCTGGCCGCAGTGGGGGCAGGCGTACTCCTCCTGGCCGGCGGCGCTGGCGGCCTGGCGGAAATAGACCAGGGCGTCCAGGGGGTTGCCGGTGAAGATCGGCCGCCCGCCCCGGTCCAGCAGCCAGAGGGCGTCGAACATCTTGTAGATGCGCGAGCTGGGCTGGTGGATGACCACGATCACCAGCTTGCCCTGGGCGGCCTGGGCCTTGAGCAGGGTCATCACGTTTTCGGAATCCGCCGAGCTCAGCCCGCTGGTGGGCTCGTCCACGAACAGGATGGCCGGCTCGCGGATCAGCTCCAGGGCGATGTTAAGGCGCTTGCGCTGGCCGCCGCTGATGGTCTTGTCCAGGGGCGAGCCCACCTTGAGGTCGCGGATCTCCAGCTGGTTCAGCTCGGCCAGCACCGCTTCCACCCGTTGGGCGCGCTGCTCCGGGGTGAGCTGGGCCAGGCAGAGACAGGCCGCGAAATAGAGGTTGTCGAAGACGGTCAGGTCGTCGAAGAGCAGGTCGTCCTGGGGCACGTAGCCGATGACCCCCTCCAGCTCGCCGGGCTGGCGGTGCAGATCCACCCCGTTGACCAGCACCCGGCCGGAGTCGGGCCGCCGTTGCCCGTTGAGGATGCCCAGCAGGGTGGACTTGCCCGCCCCGCTGCCGCCCATCACCCCCACCAGCTGGCCGCCCCGGGCCGCGAAGCTGAACTCGTGCAGGCCAATGTCGCTGCCGGGATAGCGGAAATCGACCTGCTGGCCCAGGAAGACGATGGGCGGGGTCTTGGACCCGGCCCCGGCCAGGGCGGCGGCGATCTCGGCCTGGTAGACCCGTTCGCCGCGCGCGTCGCGCAGCACCGCCCCCGGGGGCAGCAGGTGCAGGCCCGGGTCCAGGGGGATGGAGTCCAGCGACATCTCCGGCCCCGGAGCCACCGCCAGGCACAGGGCCTGGACCTCGGCCAGGCGCAGCACGCAGAAGCGGCCCAGGAAGCCGGGGCGGGCCAGGCGGCGGCAGGCCAGCCCCGGGGGCAGGTCGCCGGGATCGGGCAGCAGGAAGCTCTGGTCCAGGGCCGCGAGCGGCCAGGGCGGGCGGCAGAGGATCTGGATCCGGGCCACCTCGTCGGGCGGCGCCTCCAGGCTGGCGGCCACGGCCTGGACCAGCTCGGCGTCCTCGGCCTCCGCCGCCAGGGACGCGCGCAGCTCCAACAGGCGCAGCAGCAGGACGTACTGCTCCAGGCGGGGCAGCTTGGTGCGCAGGTTGGCCGCCACCGCGGCGGCCTGGGCCAGCAGGGCCGCGGGCTCCCGCTCCTGGTGCAGCTCCAGGGCCTCGGCGAATAGCTCCAGATAGACCTGGGGTTGGGCCAGGCGCAGGTGGCGGCGCAGATAGCGCTCCAGGGCCGCGCCGACCTCGGACCGGGCCTGGGCCGGGAGCCGGGCGGCGGAGAGAGCGAAAAGGTTCAGGATGGCGTTGAGCAAGAGCTCGGTCATGGCTCTCCCGCATCCCGTCGCGCGCGGGACTGGTTAATTGGAACTAAGCCTTGGGGATTATTAGACCAAGCGATAAGCCAGGTCAAATAGTTTGTCGAAACGGATGCTTGGAAAGTGGAGATTTAACCTGGCCGCCGGGAGGAGCGCGCCGCGCCCCAGATCGGCAGTCCGGCCAGCACCAGGATCGCCAATCCGCTCCAGACCAGGGCGAAGGTGGTGAGCTGGACGGTGGTGAAGGGCTCGCCGTAGGCCCAGACCGCCAGCAGGAATTGCAGGCTGGGGGCGATGTACTGGCAGATGCCCAGCATGAACAAGGGGATGCGCCTGGCTCCGGCCGTGAACCAGATCAGGGGCAGGGTGGTGATGACCCCGGCCGCCAGCAGCAGCAGGCTGGGCCCCCAGCCGCCGTGGCCAAAGGCCAACCCGCCCCGCCAGGCCTCGTAGCCCAGCCAGGCCAGGGACAGGGGGGCCAGGAGCAGGGTCTCGATGAACAGCCCGGCCACCGACTCGATGGCCACCTGCTTGCGCAACAGGCCGTAGAGGCTGAAGGAGACCGCCAGGGCCAGGGCGATCCAGGGCGGGCCGTCCTGGCGCAGGACCAGGTTCAGGGTGCCCAGCCCGGCCAGGCCCAGGGCCACCCACTGCCAGCGGCCGGGGCGCTCGCCCAGAAAGGTCATGCCCAACAGCACGTTGACCAGGGGGGCGATGAAATAGCCCAGGCTGGATTGCAACAGCTGGCCGCTGTCCACGGCGTGGATGAACAACAGCCAGTTGCCGGCGATGAGCAGCGAGGAGAGCGCCAGGGTTCGCAACACCCCGCGCTGGGCCAGACCGCGCCAGAGGCCGGCGAAGCCTCCGCCCTGCAGGGCCAGCAGCAGCCCGGCCAGGGGGGCCGACCACAGCACCCGGTGGGCCAGGACCTCCAGGGGCCCCACCCCGGCCACGGCCTTGAAATAGATGGGCACCAGGCCCCACCAGGCGAAGGCCGCCACCGCCAGGAGCACGCCCTGCTTGTCGTATCGGGGGTCGTCCACCACCGCTCCAGACGCCAACGCGCGACCGGGCTGGCCGCGCGTTGGGAAGTCTACACCCGGCCCGCTCCGCCGCCCAGGCGGACCCGGGCGCCGGGCGCGTTTGGGACCGGCGGGGCTTGCGTTGCCGGCCGGGGCGGGGTACATAGGCGGGGCCGCCCCGCCGGAGGGCGAAAAAACCCGCAAGCCAAACCGGAGAATCCGAGGAGCGCATGTCCGACGCCCTTCTCAGCCAGATCGCCCAGGAACTGGGCCTGACCCCCCGCCAGGTGGCGGCCACCGCCGAACTGCTGGACGACGGGGCCACGGTGCCCTTCATCGCCCGCTACCGCAAGGAGCGCACCGACAGCCTGGACGAGGTGGCCATCCTGGCCATCCGCGACCGTCTGCACCAGCTGCGCGAGCTGAACCAGCGCCGGGAGGTGATCCTCAAATCCCTGGAGGAGCGCGGCCTGCTCACCGACGAGCTTAAGGCGGCGGTGGCGGCCGCGCCGGGCCTGGCCCAGTTGGAGGACGTCTACCTGCCCTACCGGCCCAAGCGCCGCACCCGGGCCATGGCCGCCCGCGAGAAGGGCCTGGAGCCCCTGGCCCAGCTCCTCTGGGACCAGGACCCGGCCCGCGACCCCCTGGCCGAGGCGACGGCCTTCGTCGACGCCGAGAAGGGCGTGGAGAACGCCGAGGACGCCCTGGCCGGGGCGCGGGACATCATCGCCGAGCAGGTCAACGAGGACGCGGCGGTGCGCGCCGCCCTGCGCCAACTCTTCATGGAAAAGGGCGTGGTGACCAGCAGGGTCATCAGCGGCCAGGAGGAGGCCGGCGCCAAATTCCGGGACTATTTCGATTGGTCCGAGCCGGCTCTCGCCGCCGCCAGCCACCGCGTGCTGGCCATGCGCCGGGGCGAGAAGGAGGGCCACCTGCTCCTGCGCATGCGCCCACCCCAGGAGGAGGCCCTGGCCCTGCTGTCGGGCCTGGTGGTCAAGAACGACTCCCCGGCCGGGCTCCAGGTGGCCCAGGCCGCGCAGGACTGCTACGGCCGGCTGTTGGGGCCGGCCCTGGAGACCGAGCTGCGCCTGGCCAGCAAGGAGCGGGCCGACCTGGAGGCGGTCAAGGTCTTCGCCGCCAACCTGCGCGAGCTCCTGCTGGCCCCGCCCCTGGGCCAGAAGCGCGTCCTGGCCATCGACCCCGGCTTCCGCACCGGCTGCAAGGCGGTCTGCCTGGACGCCCAGGGCCGGCTGCTGGCCCACGAGACCCTGCACATCCTCAGCGACCGCCAGCGCCTGGAGGCCGGGGAGCGCATCCGGGCCTTGGTGAACGAGTGGAAGCTGGAGGCGGTGGCCATCGGCAACGGCACCGCCAGCCGCGAGACCGAGGCCGTGGTCCGCGCCCTGGAGCTCGCGGTCCCGGTGGTGATGGTCTCCGAGGCCGGGGCCAGCGTCTACTCGGCCAGCGAGGTGGCCCGCAGCGAACTGCCGGACCTGGACGTCAGCCAGCGGGGGGCGGTCTCCATCGGCCGCCGCCTGATCGACCCCCTGGCCGAGCTGGTCAAGATCGACCCCAAGAGCATCGGGGTGGGCCAGTATCAGCACGACGTGGACCAGGGCGATCTCAAGCGCTCCCTGGGCGACGTGGTGGTCAGCTGCGTCAACGCGGTGGGGGTGGAGGTCAACACCGCCAGCCCGGCCCTGTTGGCCTACGTCTCCGGCCTGGGGCCGTCCCTGGCGGCGGGCATCGTGGCCCACCGCGACCAGCACGGCCCCTTCCCCCGGCGCGAGGCCCTGAAGGCGGTGCCCCGCCTGGGGCCCAAGGCCTTCGAACAGGCGGCGGGCTTTTTGCGCATCCAGGGGGGCGAAAACCCCCTGGATGCCTCGGCGGTCCACCCCGAGGCCTACCCGGTGGTGGAGGCCATGGCCGCCGACCTGGGCTGTCAGGTGGCCGACCTGTTGCGCGACGAGGACCTGCGCCGCAAAATCGACCCCCAGCGTTACGTCAGCGAAAGCGTGGGCCTGCCCACCATCCAGGACATCCTGGCCGAGCTGGCCAAGCCCGGCCGCGACCCCCGCGCCCGCTTCGAGGCCTTCGCCTTCGCCGAGGGGGTGCACGAGATCGGCGACCTGACCCCCGGCATGCGCCTGCCCGGGGTGGTGACCAACGTGGCCAACTTCGGGGCCTTCGTGGACGTGGGGGTGCACCAGGACGGCCTGGTCCACGTCAGCGAGCTGAGCGAGAGCTTCGTGCGCGACCCCCACCAGGTGGTCAAGGTGGCCCAGCGGGTGATGGTCACGGTGCTGGAGGTGGATCAGGCCCGCAAACGCATCTCGCTGTCCATGCGGGCCAATCCCGGCCAGCCCCGCCAGGGCGGGGGACAAACCGGCCAGGCCCGCCCCCGGGACGACGACCGCCGGCGCGACGAGAGGGGCCAGGGGCGGCGGCGGGAGGATCGCGACCGTCAGGGCCGGGGTCAATCCCGCCCGCCGGCCCCGGAGCCGGCCAAGGCGGCCTTCAACAACCCCTTCGCCGCGGCGCTGAAGGGCGTGACCCTCAAGGACGGACAGAAGTAGTCCCGCGCCGGGCGGCGGAGGCGGGCGGGGCCGGCCGGATGGCCGGCATGGATCAGGGCCGGCAGTGGTCGCTGGTGGTCTGGTCCAGCCAGGCCTGGCGGTGACAGGCGGAGATTTCCCGCAGCACCCGGCTGTTGGGATGGATTATCAGCAGGTAGTAGGCCACGAAGGCCAGAATGGTCCCCAGCGCCAGGAGCGCCAGGGTGATCAGTCCCAGTTCCCAGGTCATGCCGAACCAGAAGTGCTCGACCAGGTAGTTCAGGCCGTAGAGCGCGCCCACCCACAGCCCCACGGCCAGCAAGAGGCACAGGCTCCCGCCGAGCCACTCCCCAAAGTTGGGACGGCGTCTCGGCCGGCGGTTGCGTCGCATTCTTCCCCCCTTGCTGGCGATGGCGCTGGCTTGCGGCCAAGTTGATAATAGACGGATATTCGCTTATTGGCAACAATGTTGCTGTTTATTGGCAACAACCTGAGAGGTTCATGCCGCGCCGCTGTCACTCCTGCAAGTAACACACGGCCGCTTCCGCCGCCATCCGACCAAGGTATTAAATTGAGAGATTATTCCCCATTAGCCCCCCGCCAGGCGGCGCTGCTGCTCCTCCAGGCGCAGCCGCCAGCCGGGGTCGCCCACCAGGTGGCGCAGGGCCTGACGGTGGTACTGCATGGCCTGGCCCCGGTCGCCCTTTTGCCGCCAGGCCTCGGCCAGCCAGTAATAATTCTGGCCGTTCATGGGGTTGAGGGCCGCGGCCCGCTCCAGGGTGCTGATGGCCGCGTCGATCTGGCCGGCCATGTACAGCTTGCGCCCCTCCTCGCCCAGATTCAGGGAGGCCATGGCCCGGGCGGAGGGCCTGGCCGGGGCGGGAGGCGGGCTGGCGCTGGGGGCGCTGGGGGCGCTGGGGGCGCCGGGAGCGGGCGGGGCCGGGGTCTGGGCCCGGTCCGGCGGAGCCGGATAGGGCGCGGTGGGCAGGGGAGGGTAAGGCTGGGGAACCGGGGCCTTGGCACATCCGGTCAGCGCCAGGGCCAGGCCCAGCAGCAGGGCCGGCCAATATCTAACGACCAAAGACATCGCGGACGCCCTTCATGAGCTGATCGAAGGCCCCGGCGGGTCGGTGCTGGGGGCAGTACTCGGCCGGAACGTGACCTTCTTCATAATATTCTGCCATGGAATGGGGGCAGGCGGAAGTGGCGACTTGCCCGCTGTCGGCGCAGATGGTCTGCGTCACCACCCCCGGCGGGGGGGAGAAGTCCAGACCGGAGCCGAGCCAGGGACAGCGACGCACCAGGTCGGACCAGATGGGCATGGCCGCCGCCGCCCCGCTGAGGCCCAGGGAGTCGCCGTCGTCGAAGCCCACCCAGACCAGGGCCATGAACTCCGGGGTGTAGCCCACGAACCAGGCGTCCTTGTAGTCGTTGCTGGTGCCGGTCTTGGCCGCCAGGGGGAAGCCGGGCTTGAGGTTGCGGGCGGTGCCCTCGGTGACCACCGATTGGAGCATGGAGGTGACCAGGTGGACCCGGGCCGGTTCGGCGGCCTGGCGCGTGGTGACCGGCCGCCGGGTCAGGGGACGGCGGTCCTCGGCCAACACCGCCTTGAGCGACAAGGGCGCGGGCAGGGCGCCCTCGGCGGCCAGGGCGCAGTAGGCCCGGCCCAGCTCCAGGGGGGTGGTCTCCAGGGCGCCCAGGGCCATGGCCGGGGGCGGGTTCCGGGGGGCCTCCAGGCCAAAGGCCCGCGCCACCTCGCCCACCCGCTCCAGGCCAACGCGCATGGCCAGGTCCACGGTGGGCAGATTCAGGGAGCGGGCCAGGGCCGCGCGCATCCTCAGGCTGCCGCCGCTGCTGTGGTCGTAGTTTTCCGGGGCCCAGCGCTGGCCGTCCAGGTGGTAGACCGTGGCCTGATTGGATAGCAGGGTCGAGGGGTTGAACTGTTCCAGGCCGGCCAGGTAGACCCAGGGCTTGAAGGTGCTGCCCGGCTGGCGGCGGGCCTGGGCGGCGCGGTTGAACTGGCTGCGGGCGTAGTCGCGGCCGCCCACCAGGGCCAGGATGTGGCCGGTGCGCGGCTCCATCACCAGCACCGCCCCCTGCAAGGCCGCCTTGGGGTCCTTGCGGCGGAGCTTGGGATAGGCCTTCTCCAGCCGCTCCAGGCCGGCGGACAGGGCCTCCTCGGCCGCCGCCTGGGCCAGGGGCTCCAGGGTGGTGTAGATGCCCAGGCCCAGGCTGGTCAGGGCCTCGGCCGGGTAGAGCTCGCCCAGCTGGCGCGAGACGTAGTCCAGGAAATAGGGGGCCAGGCGGTGGTAGGGTCGGTAGGGGGCCAGGTCCAGGCCCTGACGCCTGGCCAGGGCCAGCTCCACCGGGTCCAGCCAGCCCTGTTTGGCCATGGCCTCCAGCACCAGATCGCGCCGGGACCGGGCCGCCTCGGGATGGCGGTGGGGGGAGTAGACATTGGGACCCCGGATCAGCCCGGCCAGGAGCGCGGCCTGGGCCGGGGTCAGGTCGGCCGGGGAGCATCCGAAGTAGAACTCCGCGCCCTCGGCCACCCCGCCGATGGCCACCGAGCCCTTCTGGCCCAGATAGACCTCGTTGAGGTAGATCTCCAGGATGGTGTCCTTGTCGTACTTGGCCTCCAGGATCAGGGCGATGAGCATCTCCCGCAGCTTGCGGACGATGGTGCGCTCCGGGGTCAGGAAGAAGTTCTTGGCCAGCTGCTGGGTGATGGTGCTGCCGCCCTGGCGGATGCCCCCGTGGGTCAGGTTGACCCACAGCGCCCGCAGGATGCCCACCGGGTCGATGCCGGAATGGCGGTAGAAGTCCGCGTCCTCGGCCGCCAGCACCGCGTGGCCCAGGTGGGGGCTGACGTCCTTTAACGCCACCAGGCGGCGGGTCTCGCGCTCCGGGCCGAAGAACTGCATGATCTCGAGCGGTTCCAGCTCCACCAGGTCCAGGGCCTGGCCGTTGTCCATCCGGTTCAGACCGGCGATGCGCCCGCCGCTGAAGCTGACCCGCAGGGGGAAGCCCTCGCGCTGGCGGTTGGGGGTGGCCAGGTCGCGCAGATATATCTCCAGCAACACGCTGGTGGGCTGGCGGAACTCGCCGGGGGCGTCCGGCGCGGCGCCCACCCGGCGATAGCCCAGGTCGGTCAGGCGGCGGGTGAGCTGGGCCTGACCCTGGTTCTGGCCGGGATAGAGCAGGGCCGAGTCGGAATAGACCCGGCTGGGCAGGGACCAGCGGCGGCCGGCGAAACGCTCCTCCACCTGGGCGGCGGTGCGCCAGGCGTAGAGCCCCAGGCCGGCGGCCAGGACCAGGGCGACGAGCAAGAGCCCGGTCAGCCAGCGCCGGCCCCGGCCGGAGGGCTGGCGGGCCTTGCGGCGGCGCGAACGGGAGGACGCGGCGCGACGCTGGGCGGCGGCGCTGGGGCGGCCCTGGCGTGGGGCGGCCGGTTTCTTGGCGGGGGGTGCTTTGGCCACGAAGTTGAATATACCAGAGCCGGCCGGCGGCGGGCAGACGGTGGACAAGGCCCAGCCGGTGTGGTAGAAATCGCGCTAGCCGGATAAGCGCGATTAGCTCAGTTGGATAGAGCGTTGGCCTCCGGAGCCAAAGGCCGGGCGTTCGAGTCGCCCATCGCGCACCACCGTAAAGACCAGAGGCTGGACCATCAGGTCCAGCCTCTTTTATTTGGTTCACCCGGCAAATGTCCAGTTGGGATGAACCAAATTGTCACGAACAAGGCCTGGACCCAAACGCCAGGCCCCGCTCCGCCGGCGCGGAACGGGGCCCGTTTTTCACGCGGCCGCTCGCGGCCGGGGGCCTACTTGGCGCCGCCGAAGTCCACCTTGGGGGCTTGCTGGGCCTCGGGCGCGGCCTGCCAGACCGCCCGGGGCTGGTAGCCAACCAGGCGGGCCAGGATCAGGGTGGGGAAGCTGCGCACGGCGCGGTTGTATTCCAGCACCGCGTTGTTGTAGCGGGTGCGGGCCACGGCGACGCGGTTCTCGCTGCCCTCCAGCTGGTCCTGGAGCTGGCGGAAGCCCTGGCTGGCCTTGAGGTCGGGATAGCGCTCCACCACCACCAGCAGCCGGCCCAGGGCGCTGGTCAGGGCCTGGTTGGCCTCCAGCTTGGACCCCAGATCCGGGGCCTGGGTCACCTGCTGACGGGCCTTGGTCACCGCCTCCAGGGTGTCGCGCTCGTGGGCGGCGTAGCCGCGCACCGTCTCCACCAGATTGGGGATCAGGTCCAGGCGGCGTTGCAGGGTCACCTCCACGTCGGCCTGGGTCTTGTTCACCGTCTCGTCGAGGTTGACCAAGCTGTTGTAGGGACTGGCCAGGAGGAGGAACAGGATCAGGGCCGCGATTCCGATGCCGATGGCGATCTTGGCGGAACGACTCATGCGCTTGCTCCTTGGCTGGCGTGCGGTTGGTCCAAATCATGGCAGATGGCGGCCAACTCGGCCAGGGCCCGCTCCCACAAGGGCAGCAGTCGGCCTTCCGGCGGCTGGGTCGCGGCCTGGCGCAGGTCGTCGAGCTCCCGGAAGGCCTGGACCCCGACCCCTCGCCCCGCCAGGCGCTCCAGGGCCGAATGGGCCGGCTGGGGATATTCACCGGTCAGGAGCTGGCACAGCGCCGCGAAGATGGCCCCAAAGGCGGGCAGGGCCTCGCGGGTCAGGGCGACCAGGGCCGCCTCGCCGCCGCCGGCCATGATCCGGGTGCGCAGGGCCAGGAGCTTGCCCTTGAGCTCCCGCTCCAGTTGCAGGCGCAGGTGCCCGGGGTCCACCGTCAGGTTGGCCAGGGGGTTGGGGCCGAAGAGCATCTTCAGGCCATGGGCCAGGGCCAACAGCTCCACCGGGAAGACATCGCGGCTGCTGGCCAGGTAGTCCGGGGTGAGCAGCAGGGGGGTGGCCACCCGGGCCGGGGCCCACTTGCGGCAGAAGGGGATCAGGGCCGAGGGGCGCAGGCCGGAGGCCTCGCCCACCACCAGCATCAGGTTGATGTCGCTGACGCCCTTGCGGTAGCGCGAACCGGCGGCCGAGCCATGGAGCCCGACGCCGAGCAGCTCCGGACCCAGGAGGGCCTGGAGGTCATCCACCAGGGTCCCGGTGATCTCCTCGGGCCGGTTGGGTGGTTTGAGGCGCATGGTATCTCCCGCCGAAAGGCCTAAAAGCCGCCCGAGGCCCCGCCGCCGCCGCTCATGCCGCCGCCGAAGCCCCCGAAGCCTCCGCCAAAGGAATCGAACCCCCCGCCGCGCCCGCCGCCGCCCCGGCCACCCAGCATGGAGCCCAGGATCAGGCCGGCCAGCAGATCGCCGCCCCCGCCCCGGCCCCCGCGCCGGCCGCCCAGGCGCACCAGCAGCCAGAATACCAGCAGGGCGATGAAGAGGCCGCCCAGGCCCCAGCCCGAGGAGCGCTTTTTGGCCTTGGCCTGGGCCTGGGGCGCGCCGCTGAGTTCCACCCCGGAGGAGGCGGCGATGAGCCGAGCCAGGGCCTGGGACCCGGCCAGCAGGCCGGGGCCGTATTGGTCCCGCTTGAGATAGGGCACCAGGTCCCGGTCCCGGATTTGGCCGGCGGCGGCGTCGGTGACCACCCCCTCCAGGCCGTAGCCCACCTCGATGCGCAGGCGGCGCTGGGCCACCGCCACCAGGATCAGCACCCCCCGATCCTCGCCCTTCTGGCCAATGCCCCAGGCCTGGAACAGGCGCACCGCCGCCTCCTCGATGGTCTCGTCCTCCAGGGCGGGCAGGGTGGCCACCACCAGGCTGGCCCCGGTCTTCTGCAACAGCTCGCGGCCCAGGGCGTTGATGGCGTCGGCGGATGGAGGGGGGACCACCTGGGCGTGGTCGGCCAGGGGAGCCGTGGGTCGGGGCCAGTCCCGGGCGGCCAGGGCCGGAGCGGCCAGGGCCAGGACCAGGCCGAGGACCAAGACCAGGGCGGTCAAAGGCCCGGGGCGGGCCGAGGCTCGGGGGCATGGTGCATGAGCGGGAATGGCGCGCTCCCCGCGGCCGTGGCGGCCGCCATGGTCAAGACCCCGGGGGGGGCGGAGGGTCCCGCCGCCGGGTGGGGGTCCACCGTACGGGGACAAAACCTTACAGCCCCTCCTGGGCCAGCTCCTCCAGAAGCTCCTTCTGGCGTTTGGTCAGGCGCTCGGGCACCACCACGTTGACCTTGACGTAGAGGTCGCCGCGCTCGGCTCCGTGGAAGTGGGGCAGGCCCTGGCCGCGCAGGCGCAGGCGGGCCCCGTTCTGGGTGCCCTTGGGCACCCGCACGGTGAGGGTCTTGCCCTCCAGGGTGGTGACCTCCAGGCTGGCGCCCAGGGCGGCCTGGCTGAAGGGGACGTCCCGGGTCATCTCCAGGTCGTCGCCGTCGCGGCGCAGCTGGGGGTGGTCCAGCACCCGCACCCGGATGAAGAGGTCGCCGGCCGGGGCCCCGGGCGCGCCGGGCTCGCCCTTGCCGGCCAGGCGCAGCTTCTTGCCGGTGGCGATGCCCGGGGGCACCTTGACGCTGACCCGCTCCACCTGGTTGCCCCGGCGGTAGGAGACCATCTTGGTGGCCCCGTGGAAGACCTCCTCCAGGGTCACCGGCAGCTCGTAGACCAGGTCGGTGCCCCGGGCGGGGCCGCCCATGCCGGCGTCGCCATAGGCCTGGCCGAAGTCGAAGCCCATGCCGCCCATGTCCGGGCGGGGTCCGCCGCTGTTGAAGGTGTAGGTGCGGAAGCCCGGTCCGCCGGCGGCCCCCCGGCCGCCGCCGCCGCCAAAGATGCGGCCGAAGAAATCTCCGCCCAGGCCCATCTCGCGCAGGATGTCGTTGAGGTCGCTGCCCTTGTAGATGTCTTCCTGGCTGTAGCGCTGGCGGAAGCCCTGGCTGCCGAAGGTGTCGTATTCCTTGCGCTTGTTGGGATCGCTCAGGACGGCGTAGGCCTCGCCCACCTCCTTGAACTTCTCCTCGGCGCTTTTGTCTTCCTTGTTGCGGTCGGGGTGGTGCTTGAGAGCCAGCTTGCGGTAGGCCTTCTTGATCTCCTCCTGGCTGGCCTTCTTGTCCACCCCCAGAACCTGGTAGTAATCCTTGGCCATCGCGGCTCTCGGCCTCCGGCGCCCAAACGCCCGAAAAAAGCGTGAGCAAAACTAACCCGCGCCTCCGACCGGAGGCGTCACAAACCTACTATAAGTCGCCCCCCGGGGGCTGTCAAGGAGCGCCGATCCGGTTTTGTCCGTAGTCTAGCGACCTTGCGATCTTATCCCCACTGGGTGAGGCACCGCCTCCCGCTCCGTCTCCCCCCCCCCCGGCGAAAGGCGCGTAGCGCCTTTCGCGCGCCTTTTTAGGAAGGGGTGTGGGTGAACCCTTTTTCGGCACGAAAAGGGTTCACCCACATTCTCTGCTTCCTCGCCTCCGCCTAGCCCGGTTGGCCGCCCAGGCTGAGCCAGCGGCCGGGGCGCAGGGCGGCGAAGGCGGCGGGGGCCAGGAAGACCAGATCGCGGATGGCGGTCTCGAAGCCGGCCTCGTGGGCGGCGGCCTCGCCGCCGCCGGGGAAGCAGCCGCAGTCGAAGCCGGCCCCGGTGATGCCGGCGTAGACCATCAGGCCGATGAAGAAGACCAGCAGGGCGCAGGCCCAGAGGGCGGCGGCCCGGGTGAGCAGGCCGACCAGGAGCAGGAGACCGATGACCATCTCCAGCCAGGCCAGGGAGACGCTGGCGGCGTTGATCGCCCAGAGGGGCAGCAGGTCGTAGGTGGCCATGGAGGCGGCGAAGTTGGCCGGGTCCCAGACCTTGTCGTAGGCCGCGAAGAGGAAGACCCCGGCGGTGATCAACCGGGCCAGGAGCGAGAGCAGTTCCAGGATGGCGCTCACGAGGCCGCTCCCCGGCGGGGCCGCTGGATGGGGAAGCCGGATTGCTCCAGGGTCTCCAGGCAGCCCTCGACGACGAAAACCTTTTCGTGACCCTGGGCGCGCAGGTGCTGGGCCACGGTGGCGGCGGGGAAACGGCTGGTGGTCTGGCCGTAGACCACCACCGCCGGGGCCTGGGCGATCAAGGGCTTCATCAAGGGGTAGAGCTTGGCGATCTCGTCGTGGGGCAGCTTGAGCGCCCCGCGCACCCGGGCCTGGGAGTAGTCGCCGGCCGGGCGGGCGTCGAGGAGCATGGCCCCGAGCTTGATTTGGGCCAGGGCCTGGTCGCGGGCCATGGGCTGCCATAGCGGCCGGCTGACGGCCTCGGGCAGCCAGCCCAGGCCCTGGGGCATCACCAAGTTGAAGACAAACCCCAGGCCCAGGGCGCAGGCCAGGATCAGGGCCATGGGCTTGAGTTGGCGTTTGAGTTCGGGGATGGGGTTCACGCCGGCGCTTCCGGGGTTGGGGGTGACTATCGAGGGAAGTCTATGCCGGGTCGGTCGCGGGCGCAAGCTGGGGCGGGTGGTCCTGGTGCTCGGCGGCCAGCTCCTCCAGGCGGGCGAAGAGCGTCCGCACCCCGGCCTCGTCCATGCCCAGGCGTCGCATCACCTCGCGCCAGGAGCGGGCGTCTTGCTGAGCCAGGCACTGGGGGTTGCGCAGCACCATCAGCCGCCCATGGGGGTTGAGACTGAAGGGATAGATGCGGCAATATATGGGGCGAGCCTGGACCGGCAGGCGGCAGCCCTCCGGCCCCAGGAAGCAGCAGGCGTTATCCGGGGTCAGGCGCAGGCGCAGGCGGCGGCCGCCGGGCATGGTGCGGGGGAAGACCGGGTTCAGGGCGGCCAGGAACTCCAGGAAGTCCGGGGCCACCCGGTCGGCCACCAGGAACTCCCCGAGCTCCTGGCCGCTGGCGGCCGCGATGGCGGCGATCTCCCCGGCGGTGAGCCCGAACATGCGCTCCGGCCCCTCGGGGGCCAGGCAGCAGCCTTGGCCCAGGGCGTGGCAGCGGGCGCAGATGGGTTCGGGGCTGGTGTGCAAGTGATTCTCCCCGGGGCCATTGTAGCTCCCCCATTTTCGCCGCACAAGGATATCCAGGGTTAGGACTGGCGGTTAGGGGGAATGCGAGGCCGGTTTCCCGCAATACCATAGTTACAATTTAGCTACAAGCTAGCTTGCAATTCCAAATCCTGCTGTGCTATGAAGGTGATAGTCGCAAATCAAGGTCTTGCCTGAGCGGGGGAGACCGGCCACGCGGGGCCGGAATCTTAGGGGTGGCGTACGGTCCGAGCACTGGGAATCACAGCCGTAGGGAGGGCGAACGCGATGGCCATGTGGGAAGAGAAACAAGAAACCATGTCCGCCGACGAGATGCAGGCCTTCCAGCTAGCCAAGCTGCAGGAGACCGTGGCCTGGGTCTATGAGCGGGTGCCGTTCTACAAGAAGAAGCTGGACGAGACCGGCCTGCAGCCCGGGGACATCAAGGCCCTGGAGGACCTGGGCAAGCTGCCCTTCACGGTCAAGACCGACCTGCGCGACAACTATCCCTTCGGCCTGTGCGCGGTGCCGATGAGCGAGGTGGTGCGGGTGCACGCCAGCAGCGGCACCACCGGCAAGCCCATCACCGGCCCCTACACCGCCGCCGACCGCGACGCCTGGGCCAACTGCATGGCCCGGACCATGTCCTCGGCCGGCATCACCAAGGACGACATCTTCCAGAACGCCTACGGCATGGGCCTGTTCACCGGCGGCCTGGGCTTCCACCAGGGCGCGGAGAAGATCGGCTGCACCGTGATCCCGGCCAGCAGCGGCATGACCGAGCGCCAGATCACCCTGATGCGCGATTTCGGCGTCACCGCCATGGGCTCCACGCCCTCCTACGCCCTGACCATCGCCGAGAAGGCCCGCGACCTGGGGGTGGACCTGCGCGACCTGCCGGTGCGGGTCGGCGTGTTCGGGGCCGAGCCTTGGACCCTGGAGATGCGCAAGGAGATCGAGGAGCGCATGGGCATCACCGCCCGGGAGGCCTATGGGCTGACCGAGATGATGGGTCCGGGCGTGGGCTTCGACTGCGACGCCCAGGATGGCTGGCTGCACATCAACGAGGACCACATCCTGCCGGAGATCATCGACCCGGTGACCGAGGAGGTGCTGCCCCTGGGCGAGAAGGGCGAGCTGGTCTTCACCGCCATCCAGCGTCGGGCCATGCCGCTATTGCGCTACCGCACCCGCGACATCACCCAGCTCAAGCGCGAGAAGTGCTCCTGCGGCCGGACCCTGATCAAGATGAAGAAGGTCTACGGCCGCAGCGACGACATGCTGATCATCAGCGGCGTCAACGTCTTCCCCAGCCAGATCGAGTCGCTCCTCCTGGACATGCCCGAGGTGGAGCCCCAGTACGTGCTGATCATCCGCAAGAAGGGCTACCTGGACGCGCTGAGCGTGGACGTGGAGGCCAAGCCGGAGGTCTACGACCAGGGCGAGGAGAAGCTGCGCGAGGTGGAGGGCAAGATCGAGGGCCGCATCCGCGGCGTCATCGGCATCGGGGTCAAGGTGCGCTGCGTGCCGCCCAAGAGCATCGAGCGCAGCGAGGGCAAGGCCAAGCGCGTCTTCGACGCCCGCAAGCTCTAGCCGCCGGCCGGCCGCGCGCGACGACGCGACCAGAGAATCAACCCACGCCCCGCCTCCGGTCCGCCCGGGGGCGGGGCGTCGACGTTGGCCGGCCCCCAGGCCGCGGGCCGGCCAGGCCTACAGCGGCAGCTCGATCAGGCGCGAGGGGATGGGGCAGGTCAGGGTCGGCGGCCCCTGGGGGTTGACGATGACGGTGTTCTCCAGGCCCACCGGGCCGTCGTCCAGCACGATCTTCAGCTCCAGGGCGTAGGCCTCGTGGGCGCGGACCCGCTCCTGGCCGCCCTTGAGCAGATAGGGCGGCGCGCCCAGCTCCAGGCCCAGGCCGTGGGCCACGAACTTGGTGCGCTGATCCGCGCGGCCCAAAAAGACCTCGGCCATGCCGTGGCTGGCGGCCACCTCCACCGCCAGGTCGAAGAGCTCGCCGCTGACCGCGCCGGGCCGGAGGCCCTCCAGCAGGGCGTTCTCCACCGCCACCAGGGCCTCATGGGCGCGGTGGACCTGGTCCGGGGCCGATCCCAGGCAATAGGTGCGGGTCTGGTCGGTCTGGTAGCCGGCCAGGCAGACGGTGAAATCCACCAGGATCGGCTCGTGGGGCTTGAGGGGCTTGGCGCTGGCCCCCTGGGGAAAGGCCGGGGAGAGGCCGTAGCCGGCGAAGGCGGCGTCGATGGCCCCGGGCGCCGCGCCCTCCGGACCGCTGACCAGGTGCCAGCTGTAGGGCTCCATGAACGAGCCCCGGGTGCGCAGGATGTCCACGTGGCCGCGCGCGATGGCCGCGCCCACCATCTGGCTGGCCACCGCGATCTCGCTGACCCCGGGGGCGAGCCACCCCGGCAACAGCTCGTAGACCTCGGCCGCCAGCGCGCCGCTCTTGACCATCATCTCGCGCTCGAAGGCGTCCTTGACCCCCTTGACCCGCAACAGGGCCGGGGCGACGTCCACGATCTCCACCCCGGGCAGGCGCATTTGCCAGCCCAACAGGTCGCGGGCGCTGAGCAGGTCCAGGCAGAAACCCAGGCGGGCCTTGGCCGGCAGGGTCTCCAGCAGGTGCGCCGCCACCTGGCCCAGGCCGCTGACGGCCACCACCGGCGCCCGGCTCTCGGCCGCGGCCCGGCCGGAGTGGCGGCGGGCCAGGAACAAGGCCCCGCCTTCGGCGTCCACCACCGCCACCCCCTGCTGCATGCTGCCGGTGGCGTAGTAGATGTCGGTGGCGCTGGTCAGGACCATGGCCACCAGGCCGTTCTGGCGGCAGGCCCGGGCCAGGTTCGCCACCCGGGCGGCGATCAGTTCGGCCGGAACCAGTTGATAGAACGCGGGGAAGTCGAAGTTCACGCCGCGCCTCCCGCCAGTCCCGGGGCCAGCTCCAGCCAGGCCGCCACCAGGGCGGCGGTGGCGGCCAGGTCGTCGAGATTGATGAGCGAGACCGGGCTGTGGATGTAGCGGGTGGGCAGGGAGACCACGGCGGTGGGCACCCCGGAACGGGAGGTGTGGATGGCCCCGGCGTCGGTGCCGCCATAGGGCGGCAGCTTGCGCTGCCAGGCCACCCCGGCCCTCCGGCCGGCCTCCTCCAGGGACTCCACCAGCCGCCAGGGCACCACGATGCGCCCGTCGGCCACGGTGATGGCCGGCCCCTGGCCCAGGATGGCCGGGTGGCGGGCCGGCTCCACCCCGGGGGTGTCGCCCACCGTGGCCTCCACGCACAGGGCCAGGTCCGGGGCCACGCCAAAGGCGGCGGCCGTGGCCCCGCGCAGGCCGACCTCCTCGGCCACCGAGAAGTTGCAGCACAGGGCCAGGGGCGGCGGGGACTGGGCCAGGCGCAGGAAAAGCTCCACCAGGATGGCGCAGCCGGCCCGGTCGTCCAGGTTGCGAGCGTAATAGCCCTTGGCCCCCAGGCGGCCGTGGCCGGCGTCGAGCACCCCGGGGGTGCCGATCTCGATGCCGGCCGCCCGGGCGGCGGCCGCGTTCAGCAGGCCGGTGTCGATGTAGATGCGCTCCCAGGGCAGGGACTTCTCGGCCTCGCCGGGCTTCTCCACATGCGGCGGGGTCAGGCCCACCAGACCGGGGACCTGGACCCCGGGCCGGGGTTGCAGGATCACCCGGCCGCCGGGCATGAGGCGCTGGTCCAGGCCGCCCAGGGAGGCCACCCGCAAGCTGCCGTTGTCCTCCACCCGCTGCACGATGAAGCCCACCTCGTCCAGGTGGGCGTCCAGCATCACCCGGGGCCGGGCCTCGGGGTTGAGCCACAGTTGCAGGCTGCCCAGGGGGTCCACCACCACCTTGTGGGCGCGGTCGCCAACCAACTCCAGCACCGCCTGGCGGGCCTCGTCCTCGCGCCCCGGCGGGGCCACCGGCGTCACCAGCCGGTCGAGAATCGCGAGCAGGTCCATTTGCACCTCATGCCGGGCCAGTCAATCCCAGGGCCCATGGTCGCCCCGCCTCGCGTTGGTCCCGCGCGGTCCATCGCGGGGCGGGAGGAAGAAGACGGGCGGGGATCATCCCCGCCCCTACATTAAAACCCTCGGCCGCCAGATCGCCCGCCCAGGCCATGCCATTGGCGCATGGCTTGCCCGGGCCGAATCAATGACGGGTGGCCTCGTCGCCGGGCTGGCCGGCGAAATAGGCCCGCAGGAAATAAAAGCCCTGGGGCGCGCTCTCGCAGCGGATGGGCGCGCTCTCCAGGCGGCCCTGGTGGACCAGCATCTCGTAGAGGTCGTTGACCAGGGTGGCGAACAGCTCCAGGTCGGAGCGCGATTGCAGATAGCTGGCCATCAGCTCCACGAAGTCGCGGCCGATCTCGAAGTGCTGCACCACCTGCCACAGATGCAGTTCGTCGTCGCTGCCCACGTAGGCCAGGTGCGGGCAGCGCTTGAGCTCCTCGATCTGCCGGCCCAGGCGCAGGCGGTTGACGGTCTGGCAGAAGGGACAGGTCGCCTCGATGACCTGGCCGCCCTGGGGGGGCGGCGGGGCGTGCAGGGCCAGGCCGGAGGCGTCCAGGCCCAGGCGGGGCGAGATCCGGGCCAGGAGCTCCAGGTTCGGGATCCCGCCGGTGACCGCCCCGGTCCAGGCGGTCCAGGCCTCCACCAGCGTCCCGGCGCGCAGGGCCTCGGGCACCTCGTCCAGCCCGCCGCCCAGGGTCAGCCAGAGCCGGAGCTGGCCGTCGCTGGCCAGGGCCTCCTCCGGGGCGTCCCGCAACACCTGGCGCGCCCACTGGGCGCAGGCCGGGTCGGGTTTCTTGAAGTCCTGGCCGGCGGCTTTCAGGGCGCGGCGGCGGGTGGTGACGATCTCGCCCTCGGCGTCGTCGCCCAGGTCCAGCTCGTCCTCCAGGGCCGCGGCCAGGAAGTCCTCGATCAGCTCATATTTTTCCGGGTCCACCCTGTCCTCGGCCACCGCCGGCAGGGACCACAACACCCGGTGGAAAAGAAAGGGCCGGTCGTCCTTGAGGCTGGCCAGGGCGTGGGCCAGGACCTGGCGCTTGCCCTCGGCCGCCCACAGCCAGGCCAGGGGCTGGCGGCCCTCGGCCGCCGCCGGGTCCATGGTCTCGGCCACGATGGCCGCCCGCACCAAGAGGTCGAAGGCCTCCTCCTCCTCCAGGCCCAGCAGGGCCGGCTGGCCGAAGCAGAAGGCCGGCCAGTCGTGAAGACCCAGGGGCGAGAAGAAAACCGTGCGCAAGACGCCGTCCACATGGGCCAGGCGGGAATCCAGGGTGGGCCCGCTCACGGCCTAGCCCTCGTCGCCTTCGGGGTCCTTGAGGAACAGGGCGTGGTATTCCTCCTCCTCCAGGTGGCGGCGCAGCAGATCGCTGACGAATTCGAAGACCTTCTCCAGGTCGGCGTCGGCCATCCGGGGCAGCAGGCGCTCCATCAGGGCGTCGTCGCCCAGTTTTTGCACATAGACCCGCACCGTGGCCTCGTCGGTGGCGCGGTCCAGGCCGAAGCCCACCAGGCCGGTGTAGTTCTCCACGAAATCATGGCTGTGTCGGGGCATGAACGGCCTCCGGGTGTCAGGGAAACTCAGTATAGACCGCCCCGCCGGGAGGGTCAACGCGCGTCGGGGGCGCGGCCGCGCCGGGCCAGCCAGGCGGTGAGGCCCACCGCCAGCAGCAGGCGCGGACCCAGGATCCACAACGCGCTGCCGCCCAGGAGCATGAAGATGGCGGTGTCCTCCACCACCGCGTGGCAGGTGGCCAGAAACACCGCCAGGGCCATGCGCTCGCGCTCGGGCAGGGCCTGCTCGCGGCTGGCCGAGACCAGGATGCCGGCCCCGTAAAGGAGCCCCAGGAAGATGCCGGCCAGGAGCGGCACCAGGGCCCCGGGGCTGAAGCCCAGGCGCTTGAGCAGGGGGGCCACCCCCGGCCAGGGCCGCTCGAAGACTCCGTAGCCCTTGGCCAGCTCGTAGCCCAACATGATCGGGATCACCACCAGGATGATCTCGCCGCAGAGGATCAGGCCGTCCAGCAAGGCCCGGCCCAGGCCCAACGCCAATTCCCACATCGGATGCGTCTCACATGATGATAAGGCCGAGGACCCAGCCCGCCGCCAGGCCCAGGCCCAGGCGCAACAGGGTGATGGACCAGGCCCGGCCGGTGAGCTCGCGCACCACCGCGCCCTCCACCAGCAGGCTGTGGGCGATGCCCAGGATCAGGCCCACCACCGAGACCTGCTGCCAGCTCAGGCCCAGGGGCGCGGCCACCGCCGTGGCCGCGTACATGTTCACCAGCATACCCGCCGTCAGCACCGCCGCCGCCTCGCCCGGCAGGCCCCAGAGGCCCATCAGCGGGGCCAGGAAGCCCGACACCCAGGCCAGGATGCCGCTTTGCTTGAGGATTTCGGTGACCAGGTACAGCGGCAGGATGTTCTTGAGCAGAAACCAGACAAAGGCCACCCCCCGCTGGCGGGTGCGGCTCAGGGCCTCGCGCCAGGGCGGCCCCTGGCCGGCGCTCGGGCTGAATTCGGGGGTTTTCATCCCGCAAGGTTACGGCCCCCACCCCATTCGGTCAACCCAGGCCGGGTGCCCCCGGCGGGGCGTATACGGCCCAGTGCCTGGGCTGGCGTATACGGGTCGGGTGGCGCATAACCTTTGCCCGGGCCTCGCGCGCTCCCGTAGGGCCTTGTCGGGAAAAAGAAAGACGGGCGGGGATAAACCCCGCCCTACATTTAAGAAGCCGATTTCATTGATGTAGGGGCGGAGTTTATCCCCGCCCGCATTTTGCTTTGTTCATGGAAGGCGGCCTCTACGGGAGCGTTGGCGGACCGCTTCTGGCCCAGCGCCGCCCGACCCGTTTATGGGAGCCCAGGCACTGGGCCGACCCGTATATGGGAGGCCAAGCACTGGGCCGACCCGTTTATGGGAGCCCAGGCACTGGGCCGACCCGTATGAGGCTGTCGCGGCGCGCGACCGCGACCCCCTAGCGGGCGTAGGAATGCAGGCCGCTCAGGAGCAGGTTGACGCCGAAGTAGGTGAAGAGCACGCAGACGAAGCCGAACAGGGAGAAGACGGCCACCCGCGCGCCTTGCCAGCCGCGCATGAAGCGGCTGTGCAACAGGGCGGCGTAGACCAGCCAGGTGATCAGGGACCAGGTCTCCTTGGGGTCCCAGGACCAGTAGGTGCCCCAGGCGCTGTTGGCCCAGATGCTGCCGGTGACGATGCCGGCGGTGAGCAGGATGAAGCCCACCACCACCGTCTGGTAGATCAAGTCGTCCAGGACCAGGAAACGGCGGTCCTCCGGGCTCCGGCCCTTGCCGGTGACCAGGTACATCAGCGACAGGGCGGCCGAGACGCCGAAGCCGGCGTAGCCCAAAAAACATGTGATGACGTGGGCGATGAGCCAGTTGGACTTCAGGGCCGGCAACAGCGGCTTGATGGCCGGGTCCAGCTTCAGGGCGTAGAGCATGGCGAAAAAGGCCAGGGGCATGGCGAAGGCCCCGATGGGGCGCAGTTTGGTCTTCATCTCGATGACCAGGTAGAGCAGGGCCAGGGTCCAGCCGAAGAAGACCAGTGATTCGAAAAGGTTGCTGAACGGAGCGTGGTCGGCCCCGATCTCGTAGGAGGCCAGCCAGCGCAGGATGATGGCCGCGGTGTGGGCGGCCAGGGCGGCCCAGGAGAGCACCGAGGCGGCCAGGCCCAGGAAGGGGGCCTTCTTGATGATCCAGCCGGCCAGGTAGCCCGCCGAGGCCAGGAGATAGGCGAAGGTCACCACCACCAGCAGGTTGTTGCTCAGGGCTTCCAAGGCGTCACTCCCCCTGCGCCGCCCCGGCCGCCAGGCGGGCGGACAGGCGCTCCAAGAGCCGGGTCAGACCCAGGCGGTTCTTGTTGGTGGACCCGGCGATCTCGATCTTGCAACGGCCCTTGCCGGCCGGGGTCAGGCGCAGCCAGACCTTGCGGTGGGCGAAGTAGAAGGCCACCACGAAGCCCGCCACCATCAGGGTGCAGCCCACCCAGATCAGCCAGACTCCGGGGTCGTACTTGACCTGGAGCCCGCTGTAGGGCGTGGATTCCAGCTCCAGGATCTCGACGCTGACCGGGCCGCCGCGCATGGGGATCTTGGCCCCGGCCTGGAAGGCGGTCAGGGCCATGGCCTCGCCCTGGGGCGGCTGGTAGCCCACCCGGGCCACCGGCCCCTTGTACATCCCGCCCATGTTGACCTCGGGCCGGGCCTCGATCAACAGCGCCTTGCCTCCGCCTTCCAGGTCGGTCCACTGGCCGTGGGCCAGGGCCACGGTCTGGGTCTGGCCGTCCTTGATGAAGTTGGCGCTGAGCTTGGTCACGCTTTGGCCGTAGGAGGCCTGGTAGAAGTCGATGCCGTGGCGCTGGGCGGGATGGTTGACCATCAGCACCGCCTTTTGCACCTCCTGGCCGTTCTCGATGAAGGTGATGTCGGAGCGGTACTCCTTGGGCATGCCGTCGGGATGGAACTCCGCCGTGAACTTGTCCAAACGCAGGCTGAAGCCCAGGGGGATTTGGGCGCCATTGTCCAGGTCCAGGTGGTCGGTGGTGGAGCCCTGGTTGAGGTTGATGAATCCGGCGAAGCCCCAGATGTTGCCCACGATGGCCCCGGCCATGATCACCAGCACGCTGAGGTGGACCAGGTAGACCCCCAGCCGCGACCAGGCCCCCTTTTCGGCGAAGAGCACCCGGGCCGGGCCGTCCTGGCCCTGGGTCACCGGCCCCACCGCCTGCTTGAGCGCGGCCGCCGCCCGCTCCAGGTGGTCGTCCGGGGTCCCGGCCAGGGTCAGGCTCGCCTGGGCCGGCCGGCTGCGCTTGAGCTCCTCGGCCGGCTCCTTGGCCATCAGCTTCAGGGTCAGGGGCAGGCGGTTGAGGGAGCAGACCACCAGGTTGGCGGCCAACAGGGCCAGGAGCAGCACGAACCAGGGCGCGTGGTACATGTCGTCCAGGCGCAGGCCCAGGATCAGGCGCGCCCCGGTCTCGCCGAACTGCTGCACATATACCGAGACGTGCTCCTTCTGGGGGAGCAGGGTGCCCAGCACCGAGGCCAGGGCCAGGGACAACAGCAGCACGAAGCTGAGCTTGACCGAGGCGAAGAAATCCCAGAATCGCTGGCCGGCGCCGCCTGGTTTTTCGGTTGGTTTCACTGATCGTCGCTCCGCCGGGGGCGCTGGCGGCGCGCCCGCTGGGTTGGGCTTGGTGTTTCGGGGGAAAAATCTACCATCAGGCTCGGGAAGCCACAACCCCGGCCCGGTCCGGCGGGGGAGCATCCGCCGGTCAACCAGCCGTCATCACGTTTCAAATCGGCGGAAATCCCGGAGATGAAGGCCAGGCCGAGCAACGGGGCGCCAAGGCCTAAGCCGCCTCAGGCCCCGTTGCCGCAATGGTTGCGGAAGCTGACCTGGCCCCGGCCCAGGAGGTCGTGCAGGTGCACCAGGCCCAGCACCCGGCCCTCCTCGTCCAGGATGGGCAGGGCGGTGATGAGCTTCTCCTCCATCAGGTGCAGGGCGTCGGCGGCCAGGGTCTCGGGGCCGATGGTGGTGGGGCGCTTGGTCATGACCTCGGTCACCGGGGCCCGGGAGATGTCCACCCCCTTGAGCACCGCCCGGCGCAGGTCGCCGTCGGTGAAGATGCCCAACAGTCGCCCCTGGTCCAGGATCAGCACCACCCCCAGGTCGCCCTGCTGGATGGCCCGCACCGCCTGGGCCGCGCTGGCCTCGGGGCCGATGGCTGGCATCGCGCCCTCGGGCGGCAGCACCTGGCTGACGGTCAGGCTCAGGCGCTCGCCCAGCTTGCCCCCGGGGTGGTGGCGGCGGAAGTCCTCGGCCTTGAAGCGGCGTTTTTCGATCAACACCACCGCCAGGGCGTCGCCCATGGCCAGGGCCGCGGTGGTGCTGGTGGTGGGCGCCAGCCCCAGGGGGCAGGCCTCGCGCTCCACCCCGCAGTCGATGACCAGGTCCGCGGCCTTGGCCAGGGCCGAGTCCAGCCCGCCGGTGAGCGCCACCACCTTGGCCCCGTGCTCCTTGAGCACCGGGATCAGGTAGACCAGCTCCACCGTCTCGCCGCTGTGGGACAGCGCCAGGACCACGTCGCCGGCATTGACCATGCCCAGGTCGCCGTGCAGGGCCTCCACCGGGTGCAGGAAGATGGCGGTGGTGCCGGTGGAGTTCATGGTGGCCATGATCTTGCGGGCCACGATGCCGCTCTTGCCGATGCCGGTGGCGATGACCTTGCCCGGGCTGGCCAGGATCAGCTCCACCGCGGCCTCGAAGTTGTGGTCCAGGCGGTCGATGAGCCGGGTGATGCCCTCGGCCTCGGTGGCCAGGACCTCGCGGGCGGTGTCGAGAATCGATGAAGACATGTGAAGGCCTATCCGACGTCCCGGGCCAACGCTTCGCATCAGCCCTGATTTATGCAGGGGCGGGGTTCATCCCCGCCCGGCCTTTTCCTTCGTCATCACCGGCCAACCAGATGGCGGGGTGACCTGAGCAACGATTTCACCGCTCCAGGCAGAACTTGCCCGCGCCCTCGCCGATGGGCACCGGATAGTCGCCATCGAAACAGGCCAGGCAGAACCCGTCGCGGGTGGTCTTGGTGCTTTTCAAGAGGCCATCGATGGACAGGTAGCGCAGGGTGTCCAGGCCCAGCATGTTCTTGATCTCCTCCACCCGGTGGTCGCAGGCGATCAGCTCGCCCTTGGTGGAGAAGTCGATGCCATAGTGGCAGGGGAAGCGGTGGGGCGGGCAGGAGACCAGCATGTGGACCTCCGACGCCCCGGCGGCGCGGATGTTCTTGACGCGCGCCATGGTGGTGGTGCCCCGGATGATGGAGTCCTCCACGATCACCACCCTTTTCCCCTGGATCAGCTCCTTGACCGGGTTGAGCTTGACCCGCACCCCGAAGGAGCGCATGTCCTGGCTGGGCTGGATGAAGGTGCGCCCCACGTAGTGGTTGCGGATCATGCCCATCTCGAAGGGCAGGCCCGAGGCGGCGGCGTAACCCAGGGCGGCGTAGACCCCGCTGTCCGGGAACGGCATCACGAAGTCGGCCTGGATGTCGGCGTTTTCCTTGGCCAGTTGCGCGCCCTGGCGCTTGCGCACCTGGTAGACGTTCTGGCCGAAGATGTTGCTGTCGGGCCGGGCGAAATAGATGAACTCGAAGATGCAGTGGGCGTGGCGGACGCGCTTGAAGGGCTTGATGCTGCGCAGGCCCTTTTTATCGATGAAGACCACCTCGCCCGGCTCCACCTGGCGCAGGAAGCTGGCGTCGATCAGGTCCAGGGCGCAGGTCTCGCTGGCCACCACGTAGCCGTCCTCCAGCTTGCCCAGGCACAGGGGCCGGAAGCCGTTGGGGTCGCGGGCGGCCACCAGGGTGTCCTCGGTCATGAACAGGAAGCTGTAGGCCCCCTTGAGCTCCTTGAGCGCCTCGATCAGGCCCTCCTCGAAGCCCAGGTGGATGTTGCGGGCCAACAGGTGCATCACGATCTCGGAGTCCATGGTGGTCTGGAAGATGGACCCCTCGCGCTCCAGGCGGCGGCGCAGGTCGAAGGCGTTGGTCAGGTTGCCGTTGTGCCCCAGGCAGAGGCTGTGGCCGGCGTAGTTGATGATGAAGGGCTGGACGTTGGCCTGGATGGACGATCCGGTGGTGGAGTAGCGCACGTGGCCGCAGGCCATGTGGCCGGTCAGGGCCTGGAGGTCCTCCTCGCGGAAGATGTCCGGCACCAGGCCCATGGCGCGGCGGTCCTTCAAGCGCTTGCCGTCGCTGACCACGATGCCGGCCGATTCCTGGCCGCGGTGTTGCAGGGCGTAGAGGCCGTAGTAGGTGAGGCGGGCGGCCTCGGGGTGTCCGTAGACGCCGAAGACGCCGCAGGCCTCGCGGGGATGGTCGTCGAAGTGGTCCAACATGGGGCAGCCCCCGTTATTAAAAGGTCGTACGGCCCGGGGCCTGGTGGGCCAGGCCCGCGAGCCGCGCCGTTGGGTTCACCGATCCGCCAAAGACTACCCCTAACATAGGTGCTCGTCTAGGTTTTTCAAGCCCTGGCCCTGTCCCTGCCGTTAGGCCCGGTAATAATCCTGAAGCGGCGTGACGCTGAGGTGGTCACTCTTGAGCAGCGCCTCCACCGCGTCCACCGTCGCCTTGGCCGCGGCGATGGTGGTGATGTAAGGCAGGCCGCGCTCCAGGGCCGCGCGCCGGATCTGGTAGGCGTCGCTCTGGGGGTCCTTGCCCTCGGCGGTGTTGATCACCAACTGCACCTCGCCGTTCTTCATGGCGTCCACCACGTGGGGGCGGCCCTGGCTGACCTTCTGCACCAGGCGGCAGGGGATGCCCTGGGCGGTGAGCGCGGCGTGGGTGCCGGCGGTGGCCACGATGTCCAGGCCCAGACGGTGGAACTTCCGCGCCACCGGCACCACGGCCGGTTTGTCCTGGTCCTTGGCGCTGATGAAGACGGTGCCGCTGGTGGGCAGGACCTGGCCGGCGGCGATCTGGCTCTTGGCGAAGGCCAGGCCCAGGTTGCTGTCGATGCCCATCACCTCGCCGGTGGAGCGCATCTCCGGTCCCAGCACCGGGTCCACCCCGGGGAAGCGCACGAAGGGGAAGACGGCCTCTTTCACCGAGATGTGACCCGGCCGGGCCTCGGCCAGGATGCCCTGGTCCTTGAGGCTGTGGCCCACCATGACCTTGGTGGCCACCTTGGCCCAGGGGATGCCGGTGGCCTTGCTGACGAAAGGCGCGGTGCGGCTGGCCCGGGGATTGACCTCCAGGATGTAGAGCAGGTCGTCCTTGACCGCGAACTGGATGTTCATCAGACCCTTGACCCCCAGCTCGAAGGCCAGGGCGTGGGTGGCGGCGCGGATCTCGTCGATCATGGCCGGGGCCAGGGTGTGGGGAGGCAGCACGCAGGCGCTGTCGCCGCTGTGCACGCCGGCCTGCTCGATGTGCTCCATGATCCCGGCCACCACGCAGCTCTCGCCGTCGGCCACCGCGTCCACGTCCACCTCGATGGCGTCCTCCAGGAACTTGTCGATCAGGATGGGGTGGTCGGGGCTGGCCTGGACCGCGGTGGCCATGTAGTGCATCAGCGCGGCCTGGTCGTAGACGATCTCCATGGCCCGGCCGCCCAGCACGTAGGAGGGGCGCACCACCACCGGATAGCCGATCTTCTCGGCGATGGCCACCGCCTGGTCCACGCTGGTGGCGGTGGCGTTGGCCGGTTGGCGCAGGCCCAGCTTTTTCAGCAGGTCGCGGAAGCGGTCGCGGTCCTCGGCCCGGTCGATGGCGTCGGGGCTGGTGCCCAGGATCGGCGCCCCGGCCTTGTAGAGCGGCACCGCGAGGTTCAGCGGGGTCTGGCCGCCGAACTGCACGATGATGCCCTCGGGCTTTTCGCTGGCGATGATGTTCAGCACGTCCTCGAAGGTCAGGGGCTCGAAGTAGAGCTTGTCGCTGGTGTCGTAGTCGGTGGAGACGGTCTCGGGGTTGGAGTTGACCATGATCGACTCGATGCCCAATTCCTTGAGGGCGAAGGAGGCGTGCACGCAGCAGTAGTCGAACTCGATGCCCTGGCCGATGCGGTTGGGGCCGCCGCCCAGGATCATCACCTTGCGGAGCTCCCCGGCCCGGCACTCGTCCTCGGTCTCGTAGGTGCTGTAGAAATACGGGGTGTAGGCCTCGAACTCGGCCGCGCAGGTGTCCACCAGCTTGTAGGTGTGGCGGATGCCCAGCTCCTCCCGCCGCCGGCGCACCGCCAGCTCATCGCAGCCCAAGGCGGCGGCCAGCTGGCGGTCGCTGAAGCCCCACTGCTTGGCCCGGCGCAAGAGGCCCTCGTCCAGGCAGGCCAGGGGATCGGCCAGCTCGCCCCAGGCCTGGCAGGTGGAAAGCTCGGCCTGGAACTCCACCAGTTGGCGGATGTTGGCCAAGAACCAGGGGTCGATCCAGGTGAGGTCGAAGATCTCCTGGTCGCTCATGCCGGCGCGCATGGCCTGGGCCAGCCAGAAGAGGCGCAGGCTGTTGGGGGTGCGCAGCTTCTCGCGCAGCAGATCCGGGGTCAGGCTGGCCGGGTCGGGGTCCTTGCCGTCGCCGATCAGCCCGGCCCGGCCGATCTCCAGGCCGCGCAGGCCCTTTTGCAGGGCCTCCTTGAAGGTGCGTCCGATGGCCATGGTCTCGCCCACGCTCTTCATGCTGGTGGTCAGCACGTCCTGGGCCCCGGGGAACTTCTCGAAGGCCCAGCGCGGCACCTTGACCACGCAGTAGTCGATGGTGGGCTCGAAGCTGGCCATGGTCTCCTGGGTGATGTCGTTGGGCAACTCGTCCAGGGTGTAGCCGATGGCCAGCTTGGCGGCCAGCTTGGCGATGGGGAAGCCGGTGGCCTTGCTGGCCAGGGCCGAGGAGCGGCTGACCCGGGGATTCATCTCCACCACCACCAGCTCGCCGTCCTTGGGGTTGATGGCGAACTGGACGTTGGACCCGCCGGTCTCCACCCCGATCTCGCGCATGATGGCGATGGAGGCGTCGCGCATGATCTGGTATTCGCGGTCGGTCAGGGTCTGGGCCGGGGCCACGGTGATGGAGTCGCCGGTGTGCACCCCCATGGGGTCCAGGTTCTCGATGGAGCAGATGATGACCACGTTGTCCTTGCGGTCGCGCATCACCTCCAGCTCGAATTCCTTCCAGCCCAGCACGCTCTGCTCGATCATGACCTCGGTGGTCAGGCTGGCGGCCAGGCCGGCGCTGGCGATCTCCTCCAGGTCCTCGCGGTTGTAGGCCACGCCGCCGCCGGTGCCGCCCAGGGTGAAGGCCGGGCGCACCACCAGGGGATAGCCGATGCGCTTGGCCGCGGCCAGCACCTCGGCGATGGTGTGGCAGATGGCGCTCTCCGGCACCTTCAGGCCGATGTTGGCCATGGCGGCGCGAAAGAGCTCGCGGCTCTCGGCCTTTTCGATCACCGCCGGGGTGGCCCCGATCATCTCGATGCCCAGCTCCTCCAGGATGCCGGTGCGGGCCACCATCAGGGCCGTGTTGAGCGCGGTCTGGCCGCCCAGGGTGGGCAGGATGGCATCCGGCCGCTCCGCCCGCAACACCTCGACCACGTACTCCGGGGTGATGGGCTCCACGTAGGTGCGGTCGGCCATCTCCGGGTCGGTCATGATGGTGGCGGGGTTGGAGTTGATCAGCACCACCTCGATGCCCTCTTCCTTGAGGGCCTTGATGGCCTGGGTGCCGGAATAATCGAACTCGCAGGCCTGGCTGATGATGATGGGCCCGGAGCCGATGATCATGATCTTCTTGAGGTCGTCGCGTTTGGGCATGTCACGTCCGCGTGGTTTTTCGAAGAGTTTATCTTTGATATCATTAAGCAAGAATGCGCAATTGCCCCGTGTTGACGGTATTGTTAAGAGCAATAGCGCAGAAGGTTGTCAAAACTCCCGTGTTTCTTGATGACGAGTTGTTTCCTCTCGTCGTTTACAACCATCACACCGGGGAGGTCGAATTTATTACTGTAGCTGAGTTCGGACAGAAGGCATCTTTTCCCTACGTTAATCGATGATATGTTCCCAATTACGAAAATGAATTCCCAGTCGTTTCCGCCTGCTACTGGCCACAATCTTTTTCCGAACTGTAAATTATGGAATTTATGCCTGATAGATGCCCGCAGATTAAAGGTGCCAGATCCTCGCTCGTTGAATAGAGCTTGGTCCCCGTGGGAAAGCTGGTTAAATACGTAACGTCTGGTTTTTGTGACAGCCCAACAATAAAAATTGTTGGCATCATCAATTGCAGTTTTTAATTTTTTAAATTGTTCGCTTGGAAGGAACTCAGAAGCAAAATCAAGCGGAACATGTTTGTAAATACTTGTAGCAAGGTTTTCGCCTGTGGCAGGAAAGAGAACTAGATTATTCATGTCCACTCCTTCCTAACATAGCGTTTCGCTAATACCTCCCCAACTTACGCCGCCGCCGGGGGCTGGCCGGTGGTCATCATCTTCACGAAGCGGTCGAAGAGATAGTCCGCGTCGTGGGGGCCGGGGCTGGCCTCGGGGTGGTACTGCACGCAGAAGAGGGGGATCTTCTTGTGGCTGAGGCCTTCCAGGGTGCGGTCGTTGAGGTTCAGGTGGGTCATCACCACGTCCGGGTCGGGGATGGTGGCCGCGTCCACGCAGAAGCCGTGGTTCTGGCTGGTGATTTCCACCTTGGTGGTGATCAGGTCCATCACCGGCTGGTTGGCCCCCCGGTGGCCGAACTTGAGCTTGAAGGTCTTGCCGCCCAGGGCCTGGCCCAGCATCTGGTGGCCCAGGCAGATGCCGAAGATGGGCTTGACCCCCAACAGATCGCGCACGGTTTCCACCACATAGGTCACCGCGGCCGGGTCGCCGGGGCCGTTGCTGAGGAACACGCCGTCCGGGTTCAACCGGGCGATGGCGTCCGACGGGGTGAAGGCCGGGACCACCAGGACCTTCATGTCCCGGGCCTCCAGGCGACGCAGGATGTTGTATTTGATGCCGCAATCCAGGGCCACCACCCGCCAGCGACCCTGGCCGCCGGCCCAGATGGCCTCGGGGTCGCCGGCCAGGTCCACCGGGCGGTCGATCCGGCCCTCGATCCAACGGTAGGCCTGTTGGCAGGTCACCTCCCTGACCAGGTCGACGCCCACCAGGCCGGGGCTGGCCTGGGCCTTGGCGATGAGGCTGGCGGGGTCCAGGTCCCGGGTGGAGAGCACGCCCTTCATGGCCCCCTTGATGCGCAGGTGGCGGGTCAGGGCCCGGGTGTCCAGGCCCTCCACCCCCAGCACCCCGGCCGCCTCCAGGTATTCCCCCAGGCTCTGGGTGGAGCGGAAATTGCTGGGCAGGGGCTGGTATTCCTTGACCAAAAAGGCGCTGACCCGGACCGCGGCGCTCTCCACGTCCTCGGGGTTGGTGCCGTAGTTGCCGATGAGCGGATAGGTCATCACCACCATCTGGCCCTTGTAGGAGGGGTCGGTCAGGACCTCCTGGTAGCCGGTCATGGCGGTGTTGAAGCAGACCTCGGCCGCCACCTCGCCGTCGCCGGCAAAGGCGAAGCAGGGGAAGGTGGTGCCGTCTTCCAGGGCCAACAGGGCGCGGCGGGTCATGCGGCGGGCTCTTTCCCGGGCGGGCCGAACGGCGTCCGCCTACAAAAATGTAAATGATCGTGATTGGTTGAGCGCCGGGCGGGTCTGGCGGGCCGGGGGCGCGCACCAAAACCCGGGCGTCCCGGCGGGGGGCTCCCAGGTTTAGTCGGAGCGGGCTTCCTTCATGGCCTGCACCACGCAGGAGTAGTCCAGGGGGTGTACGTTCTCCACGATGAAGCGGCGCAACCCCTCGCCCAACTCCGTCCCCTGTTTGTAGCACATAAAGCCTGGTTTGACACCCAGGCTTTTGACCACCCGGCCGGCCAGGACCGGCCAGGCCGCGCCCAGGTCGGCCTCCACCGGCAAGGCCCCGGGAAGACGGGCGAATCCGCTCATCTCCATCCGCCAGGGCAGGCCCAGGCTGGTGGCCTTGGGCAGGCCCTGGTCGATGGTGCGGGCCACCTCCCCGGCCTGGCGCTGGGCGGCCCAGGCCCGGCGCAGGCTGGGGTCCAGGTCGATGCGCACCACCGCCTTGTCGCGCAGGCTGAAGGTGGGCAGACCCTCGTGCCGGGCCCAGAGGCCGTGGCCGGTGAAGAGCTCGAAGGGGCCGTCGTGGATCTCCTGGGCCAGGGCCAGGCCGCTCTCGATGATGAGATCGGCCGAGGCCAAAAGCTCCGCCACCCCCGCCGAGCGCCGGCTGAGGCTGACGCTGTCGCCTATGGCCAGGCCCACCTGGCCCCCGCCCACCAGTTGGGGCGCGCTGACCAGGCAGGGGACCCCGCGCCGGGCGCAGGCCCCCAGCATGGTCAGGGGATCGCAGCCCAGGCCGGCGACGGCCTCCAGGGGCTGGCCGGCGGCCTTGGCCAGGGGCTCCAGGCGGCGGGCGATCCGCTCCACCCACAGGCCGGTGGGATAGGCCAGGTTGCCGGCGACCTTGATGATTTCGTGCCCCGGCGCGGTCAGCAGGCGGCGGTAGTGGTCTTGGTCCAGGGGCGTCTGGCGGGCGATGGCCTCCAGGCCGGCCGGGGAGAGCAGCGCCACCTCCAGCTTGCCGTCGGCCGGCAACACCGCCTCCGGCAGCCCGAGCCGGCGGCCGTCCACCCGTTTGACCCGCTCCAGGGCCCCGGCCATCTCGTGGCCGGCCACCGCGCTGCTGGTCAGCACGCCGTCCACCAGCCCGGCGGTGACCAGGGCCGCGATCAGGGTGGTGACCCCCTCGTGCAGGTTGGGGCCGGAGCCGGTGGCCACCACCACCCGGCCGCCGCGCTGCTTGACCCTTTGCCAGATGCGGGCGGCGGCCCTGACATCCTCCCGGGCCTGGGGGGAGAGGGTGGCCTCCAGCCGGGCCAGGGCCGCCCGGCCGACCCGGGGCGGGGCGGGGGCAGGCGTCGATTGGGCGCTCATGACAAGTCCCCCCGGCGGTCCAGCTCCAGGGCGATCAGCTCGGCCGCGGCCCGGGCCGCTCCCGACCAGCGGGCCACCACCTGGCGGCCGGCCGCTCCGTTGGCCTGGGCCACCCCCGGAGCCAGCAGGCAGTCGCCCCAGAAGGCGGCCAGGCCCCCGGCCCCGTCCACCCGCCGGGCGGCCCCGGCTTGCTCCAGGGCCTCGGCCGCGTCGGCGAAATCCTCCATCGAGGGGCCGTAGCAGCAGGGCGCGCCCCAGGCCGCCGGCTCCATGGGATTCTGTCCGCCCAGCGGCGCCAGGCTGGCCCCGATATAGGCCCCCCGGCAGAGGCCGTAGAGCCCCATCAAGGCCCCCATGGCGTCGATGACCACCACCGGGCAGGCGGCCGGGCGGGGGCGGGCGGGGCTCAGGCCGCTCCAGAGGCAGGCCGCCAGGCCCCGGCGCTGGGCCTCGGCCAGCCAGCGGCCGGCGCGCTCCACGTGACGGGGAGCCACCGCCAGCGCCGCCCGGGGATGGGCCTCCCGCAGCCGGGCGAAGGCCTCCAGGACCGGGGCCTCCTCGCCGGAGCGCACCGAGCCGGCCACAAAGAGCGGCACGTCGGCCAGGGCCAGGCGCTCCCCGGCTCGCTCCGCCAGCTCCGGCCGGGCCTTATCAAGGAGTCCCGCGTATTTGGCGTTGCCGTCAACCCGCACCCGCTGGCGCGGCGCGCCCAGGGCCAGGGCCCGCCGGGCGTCCTCGGGGCCGATCATGGACAACACCCGGAAACGGGCCAGGGTGGGGCCGATCAGGGGCTTGGCCTTCTGGTAACGGGGGAAGCTGCGGGGCGACAGCCGGCCGTTGAGCATCATCAGGCTCGCGCCCCGGCGCTCCAGCCACCACAGCAGTTGGGGCCAGATCTCGGTCTCCAGGCAGGCGAAGACCTGGGGCCGCAGCTTGGCCGCGGTGGTGATGACCGGCCAGGGCAGGTCCAGGGGAAAGGGCGCGATGCGGGCGCTGAGGCCCAGCTCGGCCCGGGCCCGTTCCAGGCCCTTGGGGGTGCTGCTGCTGACGGTCAGGTCGAGGCGGGGGATGAGCCGGCGCAGCTCCTCGGCCACCACCGCCGCCACGCCGACCTCGCCCACGCTCACCGCCTGGAGCCAGACCCGGGGGCCGGGGCCGGCCGGGGCCAGCTCGCGGGCCAGGCCCAGGCGGTGGCCGATCTGGTCCCAGCGGCCGGCCAATCCCAGACCCAGGCGGGCCACGGGCAGGGCCAAGGCGGCGGCGGCGCATCCGGCCAGGTTGTAGATCGCCAGGGCGGGGTTCATGGGCCAGGTCCGGTCCACGCTCCGGAGGGGCTCCGGTCGGGGGTGAGGGTTCAAGGCTATATAGCCGCCCGGGGCGGGGGCGTCAAGCCGGGGCGGAGGCCAAACCGGGTTTGGCGGCGCGCGATTGCCCACCCAGCGCCTGGCGTCCGGCACGCGCTCCTCCAAGTGTTGGACTTCTCTGCCATTGCGAGCGAAGCGAAGCAATCTCTTTGATTTCCAGGAGATCGCCACGTTGCGTTGCGCTGGCGATGACAGAGCCATGCAGGCGGAGGGTGACGCGCCCTACTCCGAAACCCGCACCAGGACCTTGAGCGCCCCGGGACGGCGGGCGTGGTCCAGGGCGGCCGATAGCTCCTCCAGGGGGTATTCGGCCTCGATCAGGGGCTCCACCTCCAGCCAGCGATTTTTCAGGTAATCCAGGGCCAGGCCGATGTTCCCGCAGCGGCTGCCCAACAGGTTGACCTCGTTGACCACCAGCCGGGCGAGGTCCAATTCCGAGGGTTCATGGCTGGTGGTCTTGGCCACGATGGTCCCCTCGGGCCGCACCAGCTCCAGGGCCTGGCCCAGGCCCTCCGGCCGGCCGGTGGCCTCCACCACCAGGTCGAAGCCGCCCAGCTCCCGGGCCAGTTCGGCCAGGTCCGGGCCGTCGGTCAGGATGGCCCGCACCCCCTGGGCCAGGGCCAGGTCCAGCTTGGCCTGGTGGCGGCCGGCCAGGAGCAGGCCGGGAACCTGGTGGCGCAGGCCCAGGGCGCAAAGCAGGCCCAGCTTGCCATCGCCCAGGATCAGCAGCTTCATCCCGGCGGTGAGGTGGAGCTGCTGGCCGATCTCCAGGGCGGCGGCCAGGGGCTCGGCCAGGGCGGCGACTCGGGGGGAGACGCCCTCGGGGACCAGGCGCAGGTTGGCCAGGGGGGCCAGGACGTACTGGGCCAGGGCCCCGTCCCAGCCCTTGATGCCCAGGGCCGTCCGGTCCGGACAATGGCGGGGGTCGCCGGCCAGGCAGCGGGGGCAGGTCCCGCAGCCCTGGTTGATCTCGGCCGCCACCAGGCGGCCCACCAGCGTGGGGCGGCCCGGGGCCTCTTCCACCACCCCGGTCAGTTCGTGCCCCGGCACCCCGGCGAAATGGTAATAGCCGGCCAAGAGTTCCAGGTCGGTGTGGCAGATGCCGCAGTAGCGCACCCGCACCAGGGCCTGGCCCGGGGCCGGGGCCGGAACCGGGCGCTGGATCAGTTGGGCGCCACCCTCGGCGAACCAGGCCGCCAGCATCCGCCGTTCCTTGGCCGCCATCAGTTGCCGCCCTCCGGGAGCAGGGTGATGATCACCGAGTTGGCGAGGATTTTCTTGAGCAATAGATGATAGACCTTGCCGTCCAGGCGGAAGCGGGCGTCGCCGCCCGGGGCCAGGCTGGTGGCCCCCTCCTGGCCGCCCAGGACCTTGACCCGGATCTGGGCCGCCTCGCGCTCGGGGGCGATGGCCTCCAGGGTCACCACCAGGCGGCCGCCCAGCAACAGGGCCGCCTCGCCGCGATGGATGACCCGGCTGGTCGGCCCCGCGGCCTCGCCCTCCTCGGAGCCCGGCGTGGCGGTCTTGGTCGCCAGGCGGGCCTCGGCCTCGGCCAGACGCCGCTCCAGGCGTTGGTTCTCCTGGGCCAGGCGGTTGGCCCGGTTGGCCTCCAGGGAGGCGGCCAGACGGGCGTCGCTGAGCTCCGGGGCCAGGCGGTGATCGGCCAGCTCATAGCCCAGACCCAGGAGCAGGGCCGCCAGGACCAGGGTGATCAGCCCGGCCCCGGCCGGCCGCCGCCAGAATCCGGTGCGCATGCCTCGCCCTCCTCGCGCGCCGCCGCCTGGCGACGCGGCAAACCAACCCTGACCAGAGCCTAACCGGCCTCGGGGTCCGGGGTCAATCCCGGGGCGAGCCCCACAGCCGGCTGAGCGCCCGCAACGAGGCCCAGAGATCGCCCTCGCGGTGGGGCTCCAGGGTCAGGATGGGAGGGGTGGGCAGGGCGGCCAGGCCCTGGCGCAAAAAGGCCCAGTCCACCGCCCCGGACCCGGGGGGCAGGTGGTCGTCGGAGCCGCCGGGGTTGTCGTGCAGGTGCATCTCCAGCAGGTGGGGGGCCAGGGCCGACCACCACACCGGCAGCCGGGCCTGGGCGAAGGCCAGGACGTGGCCCACGTCCAGGCAGAAGCCCACCAGGCCCGGCGCGGTTTTCGCGGCCAGGGCGCGCTGCATGGCCAGCAGGGGGGCCGGCTCGGGCTCGAAGGTGTTCTCCAGCGCCAGGCGGCAGCCGAAGCTGGCCAGAAGCTCCAGGAACGGCGCGAGGTTGTCGGCCAGGCGCTGGGCATAGTCGGCCTCCGGGCGGTGGAGACGGGCGTCATAGCCGGTGTGCATCACCGCCTGCACCGCCCCCAGCCGCCGCGCCCATTGCCCGGCCTGGGTCAGCCGCCCCCGGGCCAGCTCCCGCACCCTGGGGTCCGGGCTGCCGGGCGTCAGGTCGCCGAAGGGCAGGTGCACCGTCACCCGGCGGCCGGCCAGGAGTTCGGCGGCCTGGTCCAGGTCCGCCTCCCCCAACCCGTCCAGGGCCAGGAAGTCCAGGCCCACCTCCAGGTTGAGCCGGGGCGCGGCCTCGGCCAGGTTGCGGTGGCGGCCCAGCAGCTCGCGCAGGGGCAGGTTGACCTGCACCCGGGGCAGCCAGTCCAGGCCCAGGCCCTGGCGGGCGGCCTGGCAGACCGTGGCCGCGGCCTGGTCGGCCTGGGCGGGCAGCCCGCCCTCCGGTCCGGACCCGCCCCAGCCCAGCACCGGGCAGGGCAGGGCCTCCAGGCCCCGGGGCGGGGGCTCCGCCTCGCCCCCCAGCCAGACGCAGGCCCGGGGGCGCAGCTCCAGGGGGCAGGTCTCCAGGGCCTTGGTCAGGTCCGGCGCGCCGCCCAAGTCCAGGTCCGGGGCCGGGTCGCCGGGCTGGCCCAGGGTCAGGCAACTGGCCCGCTCGGCCAGGACCTTGATCAGGGGTTGGGCCGCCTGGCGGGCCGAGGGCGACCCGCAAAGCCAGATCACGTCCTTGTCGCCGCTGCCGGTCATGGTTGCTCCCGCTCGCGCGCCGGCTTTGACGCCCGGCGCGGGTTTTGGTAAACACAGGGTGAAGTTGGCCGGGGCCGCCGCCCCGGTCCGTCCGGTCAATTGTGAACCACCGGCCGCCCGGGCTCAACCCGTCCCCGCGGCCTGTCCCGCCAGGAGGGGGTCATGGCCCGGATCGAGTTGGATGTCAGCCCCGAGGCGGCCGAGGCCTGGGGCCGTTTCCTGGGCTCCACCCCGGCCGCCCGCCTGCGCGAGGCCGGGGTGCTGGGCGACTGGGTGCTCTTGGGCTTCATGGCCAACGTGGACCGCTTCCTGGAGCAGGGCCGGCCCGACCTGCCCAACCCCGAGCCCGAGGACCCGGTCAGCCGCCAGGCGGCCCAGGCCCGGCGCAAGCTGCCCAAGGACAAGCGCCGGGTGCTGCCCATGTTCAACGAGAACGACCGCATCACCGCCCCCGAGATCAGCCGGGTGCTGGGCCTGGATGAAACCCGGGGCCAGGCCCTGGTGGAGCAATGGCTGGCCGAGGATTTCCTGGCCCTGGGGCCGCCTCGCGACGGCCAGACCGCCTACGTGCTGAGCCCCACCTGGCTGGAGTTCAACTTGGCCGCCAACCGGCCCAGCCTCAACGTGCCCCGCATCCCCCACCTGATGAAGCCCCTCAAGTCGGTCAAGCCGATTTCATAAAAAAATCAGGAGATTGCTTCGCCGCGCTGGCTCCGATCAGGCGGGGCGAGCGAGGGTGGCGGCCTCAGCCGCCCCAGCGGCGGCGGTCGCGGGCGGCGAGCCAGCGTCCGGGCAGGAGCCCCAGCAGCCAGAGCAGGCGGGCGGGCAGGCTGGCCAGCCCTTGGGCCTGCCGGGCCAGGTCCAGGCCCGCGCCGGCGGCGAAGCGGGCGTAGTTGGCCCCGGCCCGCAGGAAGGGCAGCGGGTCGCGCCAGAGCCAGGCCAGCTCCAGGTTCAGGGTCTGGCGATGCCAGAGCATCAGGCCCAGGCGGTGGCCGGCCGGCGCGCCGGAGGCGGTGAGGCTGTCGGCCTGGCCCTGGTGGTAGACCCGCAGCGGCTCGTCCACGAACCGGGTCAGGTGGGTGCGGGCGATGGGGGTCCAGATCAGATCCTCGGGCACGAAGCGGGCCCCGGGCGGCTCGGGCGCGGGATGGGCCCGCACCAGGCCGCTGCGGGTGAAGCCCCACAGCTCGCCCTTCACCCGCCAGCGGTGGCGCAGCTCCAGGGCGCTGACCTCCATCACCGGCCGGGGCAGTGGCGATCCCACCAGACGACCGCCCTGGTCCTGGCAGCGGCCGGCCACTCCGGCGAAATCCCCCCGTCGGGCCTCCGGTATTTGCCGCCAATGCCAGGCCAGGCGCTCCAGGGCCTGGGGCAGGCAGGCGTCGTCGGAATCCAGGGTCAGGAAAAGCTCTCCCCGGGCCAGGGCCGCCCCCCGGTTCACGGCCACGTGCTTGCCCTGGTTCTCCTGATATTGGTAGCGGATGGGGAAGGGCGAGTCCCGCCGCCAGCCTTCCACCAGCGCGGCGGTGCCGTCGCGGGAGCCGTCGTCCACGATCAGCCACTCGAAATCCGTGAAGGTCTGGACGGCCAGGCTGGCGCGCACCCGGTCCAGGGTGTGGGCCCGGTTGAAGGCCGGGGTGAATACGGTGAACAGCGGCGGCTGGGAATCGGCCATGGCCTAGACCGGCCCCTCGCCCTCGGGGGGCCGGGTGGCCCGCTCCAGGTCCACGATGCGCTGGCGGCCGGGGTATTCGGTGGTCTCGTAGCGCACCAGGCGGTGGAGCCGGCCGGTGATCAGCGCCAGGCGGCGCACCTGGTCCAGCATGGCCTGGAGCCGGCGGCGGGGGGTCTCCAGACCGGCCATCCCCGCCAGCTCGTCGGCCAATAGCTCGCATTGGCTCAGGAGCGCCTGCAGGGGCTGGTTCATCTCGTGGCAGGCGGCCCCGGCCATGGCCCGGGCGGCCTGGAGCCGGGTCTGGCCCAGGTCCAGGCCGGGCGGGGACCAGTGGTCCTCGCTCCAGAGCAGGACCCGGGCCGGCGCGGCCTCGGCTCCGGCCAGCTTCAGGGGCGCGCAGATCAAAAGGTAGGGTCCGGGCGCGGGCATGGCCAGGTTCAGTCCCTCCAGGATCAGGACGTCGGCCCCCAACAACAGCCGGTGCACCGGATAGGCCTCGTCCGCCGGTCCGTCCAGGCTGGGCGCGTCCAGGCCCACCAGTTCCGCCCCCCAGTCCAGGCAGCGTTGGGCCAGCTCCGGCCCCAGATGGACGTAGTCCGGCGACCAGACGGGGGAAACGGCGCGGCCCCCGGCCGAGTTGGCGGTCTTGAACAACAGGGCCCGGCCCCGGGCCTGGGGGGGCAGGCCGTCCAGGACCTCCGGCCCCAGGGCCGGACCGCCCGGGGCCTCCACCAGCCAGGCCGGGACGATGAAGCGCTGGGGCGGGTAGGCGTCCAGGGTGCGGCCGTGGGGCAGGAAGTGGGCCGGGGCGTCCAGGTGGGTGCCGGAGTGGGCGCAGAGGCCGAGGCTGGACAGGGTGCAGGGATCGCCCCGCTCCAAGGCCTGTTGTTCGCGCCGCCAATAAGGCGGGTCGCCGGGATAGGCGGCCCCCTCCCGGCCCAGGCACAGGCTGACATCCCACAACGGACCCGGCACCGTTTCCCGTCTCCCCCGCGCGCCGCCCGGACGGCGACGCCGCGCGCCTGAATCATGAATCGGAATCATGCCTGCAAGCGCGGCCGATGTCCAGCCCGGGCCGGGAGTGATGTCGTTCAAACGTCTAGCCGCCGTCACCTGGCCGTCACAGACCACCCCTAGTCTTGGCCCAGCACTCGTCAGTGATCGTGCTGGCGCGCTTCCAAGCGTGTTTTGACGCCATGCAACCAATTGGAGGGATTCCGATGAAACGCTTCGCCAAGATTTTCAGCGCCGCGGCCGTCCTGGGCCTGGCCATCGCCGGTCTGGCCGCCCCGGCCGCCGCCGAGGACATCGCCATCACCGGCTCCACCACCGTGCTGCCCATCGCCCAGAAAGCGGCCGAGGTCTACATGAAAAGGAACGCCACGGCCCGGATCTCGGTGGCCGGCACCGGCAGCGGCGACGGCATCAAGGCCATCATCGACGGCACCGCCGACATCGGCAACGCCTCGCGCGAGATGAAGGCCAAGGAGGAGGACCTGGCCCAGTCCAAGGGCGTCAAGCCCAAGCAGTTCGTGGTGGCCCTGGACTGCATCGTGCCGGTGGTCAACCCGGCCAACCCGGTCAAGGACCTGAGCCTGATGCAGCTCAAAAGCATCTACAACGGCAAGATCAAGAACTGGAAGGAAGTCGGCGGCGAGGACAAGCCGGTGGTGGTGGTCAGCCGCGACTCCAGCTCCGGCACCTTCGAGGTCTGGAACGAGCACGTCCTGGGCAAGGACCGGGTGCGCCCCGACGCCCAGCTCCAGGCCAGCAACGGGGCCGTGGCCCAGGCGGTGGCCGGCAACAAGTACGGCATCGGCTACGTGGGCATCGGCTACCTCAACCCCCAGGTCAAGGCCCTGACCGTGGGCGGCGTCCAGGCCACCCCCCAGACCGCCAAGGACAAGAGCTACCCCATCGCCCGGGGCCTGAACATGTACACCAACGGCGAGCCCAAGGGCGCGGTGAAGGACTTCATCGAGTTCGTGCTGGGCGCCGAGGGCCAGAAGATCGTCAAGGAAGAGGGCTTCGTCCCCATGAACTAAACCCGCCTGGCGGCCGGACCGCGCCCCCCGGGGGGAGTTGCGGTCCGGCATTTGATGCAACGTGAAAAGGAGTGGGAAATGAGAAGTGTTGGAAAAGGCCTGGCCGCCCTGCTGGTGGGCGGCGCCCTGGCCGTGGGCCTCGTCCTGCCGGCGGCCGCCGCCACCCAGACCGAGTTGGAGCAGAAGATCAAGCTGCTGGAGCAGAGCCTGGACGAGCTGAAGGGTCAGCTGGGCCAGGTGCAACAGACCCAGGCCCAGCAGGGCGAGCAGGTGGCGGTGGTGGCCAGCAAGGCCGCCAAGGACTCCATGCCCAAGTGGCTGGAGCGCATCAGCCTCTACGGCGACCTGCGCCTGCGCATGGAAGCCAAGATGACCGACGACTTCAAGGGCAAGTCCACCGACGACCGCACCCGCTGGCGCTACCGCCTGCGCTTCGGGGCCCGCAGCCAGATCCACGAGGACCTGCAGGTGGGCCTGCGCATGGCCTCCGGCGCCGACGACGAGCCCACCAGCACCAACGAGACCCTGACCAACTGGTTCAGCGAGAAGAGCTGGGGCATCGACCGCGCCTGGGCCACCTGGACCCCGAGCATGGTGCCCGGCCGGGCCATGAGCCTGACCGCCGGCAAGATCAAGAACCCCTACGTCACCACCAACATCATGTGGGACGGCGACGTCAACCCCGAGGGCATCGCGGCCGAGTTCATGTTCAACAAGAAGGGCGCCTTGAAGCCCTTCATCACCCTGGGCGCCTACTCGGTCAAGGAGCAGTCCAGCGACAATCCCGGCGACGTCTACCTCTACGCCCCCCAGGTCGGCCTGAAGTGGAAGCAGGGCGCCTGCGACCTGACCCTGGCCGCCAGCTACTATGACTGGAACAAGTACGAGAAGGTCGGCAACTTCCCCACCAGCCTCAACGGCAACGTGGTCAAGGCCGACGGCACCCTGCCCAAGTTCAAGGTCTGGGACGTCTACGGCAAGTACTCCCACAAGCTGGGCGAGAAGCTCAAGGCCAGCGTCTGGGGCCACTACATGAACAACACCGACGAGGACCTGACCGGCGCGGCCGGCGGCAAGGACGCCGGCTACGACCTGGGCGTGGGCTTGGACTACGCCAACTTCGGCCTGAAGTTCGACTACAAGGTCATCCAGGCCAACGCCACCCCCGCCTGGTTCAGCGACAGCGACTTCGGCTTCAACAACCGCAAGGGCTACGTGGTCAGCGCCAAGTACAAGATTTTCGAGTACACCGACGCCCAGCTCACCTGGTACCACAGCCAGCCCGAGGATGAGAACATCACCGGGGCCAAGGCCGAGTTCGACATGATCCACGCCGACCTGGTCTTCAGGTTCTAGTCCCGTCCCCGCCCTCCGGCCGCCGCCCCGGAAGCCCCGGGGCGGCTTTTTTGTCACATACTTGTAACAAGGCCGCCGCTTCAGGTACGCAATTGACCCCTAGAATTTGGCCAGGCTTCGTGCTGCAATGAAAAATGAACCCGAGCGATCCACGGGAAATGGCGATGTTCAGCCCCTCCCCGGCCCGAAGCCGATGACAGCCCATCCCCAGATCCAACCTTCCGCGTCGGCGCGGGAGCGCGGCCAGGCTGGCGTTCCAGCCACCGGGAGAGACATGAGCACCATCAGCCAGGCCGAAAGCGCCGTCGCCAAGCCCTTGGCCCCTCCGGCGACCGCCGCCGGGGCGGCCGCGACCAGGCCGCCCGCCCGCGCCCCCTTCCACGCCCGCCATCGCGACCGCGAAAGCTGGATCCGGATCATCTTCACCGCCGCCGGGCTGTTCTCGGTGGTGGTGATGGCCCTGATCGTCCTGTTCCTGATCCGCGAGGGCGTGCACCTGTTCCAGACGGTCTCGCTGGTCGACTTCATCTTCGGCTCCGCCTGGTACCCCACCTACGACCCGCCCGACTTCGGCATCGGCCCCCTGATCATCGGCTCCATGAGCGTGACCCTGGTCAGCAGCCTGATCGCGGTGCCCCTGGGGGTGGGCGCGGCCCTGTACCTGGCCGAGGTGGCCAGCCCCCGGGTGCGCGAGTGGGTCAAGCCCGGGGTGGAGCTGTTGGCCAGCCTGCCCTCGGTGGTGCTGGGCTTCGTGGGCATGGTGGTCATCGCGCCCCTGATGCAGGAATGGTGGGACATCCCCACCGGCCTGAACATCATCAACGCCTCCTTGATGCTGGCCCTGATGGCCATTCCCACCATCACCAGCATCAGCGAGGACGCGCTCTACGCCGTGCCGCGCGACCTGATGGAGGCCTCCCTGGCCCTGGGGGCCACCCGCTGGGAGACCCTGACCCGGGTGCTGATTCCCGGCGCGCTCTCGGGCATCGGCACCGCGGTGATCCTGGGCATGAGCCGGGCCATGGGCGAGACCATGGTGGTCTTGATGGTGGCCGGCGGCGCGGCCCAGATCCCGGCCAGCGTCTTCGACTCGGTGCGCCCCATGCCCGCCACCATCGCCGCCGAGATGGGCGAGACGCCCTTTGGCTCCGAGCACTACTACGCCCTGTTCGCCATCGGCATCGTGCTGTTCCTCCTGACCCTGGGCTTCAACCTGGTGGCGGCCTGGATCAGCAGCCGCTTCCAGCAGAAGGGAGCCGCCACCCTATGAGCTGGCATTCCCTGGCCGCCCGCAAGCTGCGCGAGGCCCTGGCCTTCATGGTCTTCCGTCTGGCCATGCTCCTGGTGCTGCTTTCCCTGGGCGGCATCCTGCTCTTCGTCCTGATCCAGGGCTTCGGGGCCCTGAGCTGGGAGTTCATCAGCCAACCGCCCCGCAACTCCATGACCGAGGGCGGCATCTTCCCGGCCATCATGGGCACCGTCTACCTGACCCTGGGCGCGATCCTGGTGGCCCTGCCCCTGGGAGTGGCGGCCAGCATCTACCTGAGCGAGTACGCCAAGGACGGCCGGGTGCTCAAGATGGTCCGCCTGGGCATCCAGAACCTGGCCGGGGTGCCCTCGGTGGTCTTCGGCCTGTTCGGTCTGGGCCTCTTCGTGGTCTTCTTCGGCCTGGGAGTGAGCATCCTGGCCGGCTCGCTGACCCTGGGCCTGCTCATTCTTCCGACCGTGATCGGCGCCAGCGAGGAGGCGCTCCGGCAGGTGCCCAGCACCTTCCGCGAGGCCTCCCTGGCCCTGGGGGCCACCCGCTGGCAGACCATCCGCAAGGTGGTCCTGCCGGCGGCCCTGCCCGGCATCCTCACCGGCAGCATCCTGGGCATCGGCCGCGCCGCCGGCGAGACCGCGCCCATCATGTTCACCGCCGCCACCTTCTACACCCTCTATCTGCCCGACAGCGTCTTCAGCCAGGTGATGGCCCTGCCCTACCACATCTACGTCCTGGCCACCGCCGGCACCCACATCGCCCAGACCCGGCCGTTGCAGTACGGCACGGTGCTGGTGCTCATCAGCCTGGTGCTGGGGTTGAGCCTGGTGGCCATCATCACCCGCACCCGGATGCGCAGGACCAAAAAATGGTAGACGCCCCCGAGCCCATCATCTCGGTCGAGGACCTGAACTTCTACTACACAGAGTCCCAGGCCCTGACCAACATCAACCTCAAGCTCGCGCGCAGCCAGGTCACGGCCTTGATCGGCCCCTCCGGCTGCGGCAAGTCCACCTTCCTGCGGCTGCTGAACCGCATGAACGACCTGATCGCCGGCACCCGGGTGGAGGGCAGGGTGCTCTTCGAGGGGGTGGACCTCTACGGACCCGAGGTGGACCCGGTGCAGGTGCGCCGGCGCATCGGCATGGTCTTCCAGAAGCCCAACCCCTTCCCCAAGTCCATCTACAACAACGTGGCCTACGGCCCGCGCCTGCACGGCCTGCGCGACCGCGCCCAGCTGGACGAGGTGGTGGAGCGCAGCCTCAAGGCGGCGGCCATCTGGGAGGAGGTCAAGGACATCCTGCACCAGTCGGCCCTGGGGCTCTCCGGCGGGCAGCAGCAGCGCCTGTGCATCGCCCGCGCGGTGGCCATGGAGCCGGAGGTGCTGTTGATGGACGAGCCCACCAGCGCCCTGGACCCCATCGCCACCGCCCGCATCGAGGAGCTGGTCAAGGAGCTCAAGCGCAACTACACGGTTATAATCGTCACCCACAACATGCAGCAGGCGGCCCGCGTCTCCGACGAGACCGCCTTCTTCTACATGGGCCGGCTGGTGGAGATGGGGCCCACCGAGGAGATATTCACCCGCCCGCGCAAGGAACAGACCGAACACTACATCACCGGCCGCTTCGGCTAGGCCGCCCCCAACCACCCGCGAGGACCGACGCCCATATGAACACGGTTTCTTACTTTCACCGCCAGATGCAGCAGGTCAAGGAGGAGCTCCTCAAGATGGCCGGCCTGGTGGAGGAGGCCATCCACGACGCCACCACCGCCCTGGCCCGCCGCGACCTGGAGCTGGCCCGGGCGGTGGTGCGCGGCGACCGGCGCATCGACCTGATGCAGAACAACATCGAGGAGCGCTGCATCACCCTGCTGGCCACCCAGCAGCCGGTGGCGGTGGACCTGCGCTTTTTGGCGGCGGTGATCAAGATCTGCGCCTACCTGGAGCGCATGGGCGACCAGGCGGTGAACCTGGCCCAGCGGGCCATGGCCATCGAGGAGCTGTCGCCCACCGAGGTGCCGGGCACCCTGCTGCACATGGCCGACATCGCCCGCGAGATGACCCGCGACTGCCTGGACGCCTTCGTGCAGGAGTCGGTGCGCCTGGCCACCCATGTCCTGCGCCGCGACGACGACCTGGACAGCTTGAACCGCTCCTTCCTGGAGGAGATGATCGGCTGGATGACGGCCGAGCGCCGCCTGATCCGGCGCGGGGTGGAGTTCATCCTGGCCAGCCGCCACCTGGAGCGCCTGGGCGACGAGGCCACCAACATCGCCGAGGAGGTGGTCTACCTGGTGGAGGGGCGCATCATCCGCCACCAGAACCCCGCCGAGGCCGGGGTGGGGCCGCTCTAGACCCCGCTTGGCCCCGGTTTCCCCGCCCGCGGACGGGACGCCGCGCGCGTCCCGTCCGGCTGGCGAACTCCCTGTCGTTAATCACCTTTCACCCCCCCGCTCAATCACTCCCCGCTTAACCCAAGCTTCATCGCCCCGTCATGTGATCGTCACGCTGGCCTGATAACAAATGGCCTGAGGCGAGAACAACCTTCGCCCCAGCGGTCCAGTCCTGGTGAATCCTCCCCGCCTCGCGGCCCCCCGCGCGGCCATGCCCTTGGTGGTGCTTGATGCCCGAAGCACTCAGCCAGGCCCCCCTGGCCCCCTCGCGATCGACCATGGCCAGCCTTATCCTGCGCCCGCGCTCCGAGGAGCTGCCCGCCTTCGCCTGCCTGCGCGCCCCCCTGCGCGGCCAATTGGAAGCCAGCCTGACCCGGGGGGCCGGCCTGGGCCTGCTGTGGGTCAACCTGGCCGCCTTCCCCCTGTTCGCGCGCCTGTACGGCGAACAGTTGGCCGGCGAGGTGGCCCTGGCGGTGGAAGGCCTGCTGCGCCAGATCACGCCCCAGTTGCTCAATCCCCAGCGCTTGCAGATCATCGAGCGGGTGGACCCCTCCAGCTTCATGATCCTGTTCGCCAACGGCCACCGCGACCAGGAGCACCTGCTGGACCTGGGCCTGCGCCTGCGCCTGGCCCTGCGCACCCAGCTGGGACCGACCGCGGTGCAGCTCACCGGCCAGGACCTGATGGTGGACGTGGGCTGCGCCTGGCTGCCGCCCGAGCCCGGCCGGGGCCTGGAAACCTTGCTCTACAACGCCCTCTGCGACGCCCGCCAGGTGGCGGCCGGGGAGCTGGACTACGACCAGCTGGGCCTGATGCAGGCCTTCCGGCGGGAGGTGGAGACGCCGCTGCTGTCGGCGGTCTACCAGCCCATCGTGGACCTGCGCACCGGCGACACCCTGGGTTGGGAGGCCCTGGCCCGGGGGCCGGTGGGCGACCACTTCCACTCCCCGGGTCTGCTTTTCGACTTCGCCGAGGAGGTGGGGGCCCTGTTCGGCCTGGAGCGGGCCTGCCGCGAGCAGGCCCTGGCCGGCCTGGGCGGCCTGCTGCCGGGGCAGAAGATTTTCCTGAACATCCACCCCCAGACCATGGGCGCGCCGGACTTCCGCCCCGGGGAGACCCGGAGGCTGCTGGACGGCTGCGGCCTCAGGCCCCACAACGTGGTCTTCGAGATCACCGAGCGCCACTCCATCAAGGACTTCACCCTGTTCCACCGCACCCTGGAGCACTACCGCTCCCAGGGCTACCTGGTGGCCATCGACGACGTGGGCACCGGCTACTCCGGGCTGAGCTCCATCGCCAAGGTGCGCCCGGACTACATCAAGGTGGACATGGGCCTGATCCACGGCATCGACGCCAATCCGGTGCAGCGCGCCCTGGTGGAGACCCTGGTGGCCTTCGCCGACAAGATCGGCTGCGCCATCGTGGCCGAGGGCATCGAGACCGAGACCGAGCTGACCAGCCTGGTGGCCATGGGGGTGCATTACGGCCAGGGCTATTTCCTGGCCCGGCCGGCGGCGCCCAAGCCCCAGCCGCGCGCCAACCTGCCCTTGAAGCGCAGCATCCGGGGCGGGACCAGGAAGGAATGGGCCTGCTCGATCCCGGTGCGCGAGCTGGTGGAGCCGGCCCACCAGGTCTCCACCGAGGCCCGCACCCGCGAGGTCAAACGGATGCTGGACAGCCAGCCCATCTCCGGGCTGGTGGTGGTGGACCGGAGCAAGCCGGTGGGCCTGGTGATGAGCCACGCCCTGGACCGCCAGCTGGGCACCTACTACGGCACCGCGCTGTATTGGGAGCGCTCGGTCAGCCGGGTGATGGACACGGCCCCTTTGATCGTGGAGGGCTCCTCGCCGGTGGAGCAGGTGGCCAAGACCGCCATGAACCGCGACCGCTTCAAGCTCTACGACCACATCATCGTCACCGAGAACGGCTACCTGGCCGGCATCGTCAGCGTGCAGAAGATGCTCGACGCCCTGGCCCGGGTCCAGGTGGAGATGGCCCGGGGCATGAGCCCCCTGACCGGCCTGCCGGGCAACGTGGCCCTGGAGCAGGAGATCGAGGCCCGCTGCTCCGGCGAGGCCCCCGCGGCCCTGGTCTACGTGGACCTTGATCATTTCAAGGTCTACAACGACACCTACGGCTTCGAGGCCGGCGACAAGGTGATCCTACTGATGGGACGGATCCTGGTCTGGGCCCTGCGCCGCCACGGCGGGCCGGAGGCCTTCGTGGGCCACGTGGGCGGCGACGATTTCGTGGTCATCACCACCCCGGAGCGGGCCGAGCGGGTCTGCCGGGCGGTGGCGCGCTGCTTCGCCCGCCTGGCGCCCCACTGCCATTCCCCGGAGGACCGCCGGCGCGGCCATGTCCTGGGCAAGGACCGCAACGGCAACCCCGGCCGGTTCCCCCTGGTCTCGGTCTCCATGGCCATCGTCGACTGCCTGGGCCGCTGCGACCTGGGCCAGATCAGCCAACGCGCGGCCGAGGTCAAGCGCTACGCCAAATCCCTGCCCGGCAACGTCTACGTGCGCGACCGGCGGCTGCCCCTGGGCGACCAGACCCCGGCCGCCTGTCCGGGCCCGACCCCAAACCCCAGGCCTCGCTGACCACCCCCCGCGGCGCGGCGCGGCCCGCCCCGTCCGCGACCAGGAGGATGCCCCCATGCGGCTTACGCTTAAACTATCGAGCAAGATGCGGCTGGCCTTTGGCGCGCTGACCCTGTTGACCCTGGCCCTGGGCGGCCTGGCGGTCTGGCGGATGGACGCGGTGCGCGTCCTCCAGGACCGCCTGGACCAGGCCTACGCCCCCCAGGTGGAGGTGGCCAGCCACCTGGAGCGTTGCTGGTCCCAGACCGTCTTCGAGATGCGCGGCTACGCCATGACCGGCGACGCCGCCCTGTTGGCCAGGGGCCTGGAGGGCCTGCGGGGGGTGGGAGAACACGCGCGGGAGGCCGGGGAGCTGGCGGGGCGCTTCCCGGAGCTGGGGGGGCTGGGCGCGGCCGCGCGGGAGGCCGGGGGCCAGGCCCGGGAGTATCGCCGGCTCATCGAGCTGACCCAGGAGAAGGCCGAGGAGAACGCCTCCTACCTGGCGATGATGGGCGCGGCCCAGGCCCGGTTCACCGACCACGCCCACGCCTTCCTGGACGATCAGGCCCTGGCCCTGGCCCGGGACATCGCCGAGGGCCAGCCAGCCGATAAGCTGCTGTGGCGGCAAAAGCGCATCCAGGCCATGAACCAGGTGATCCACTCCGGCAACTCGGCCCTGCTCAAGAGCCGCCAGGCCCAGACCAGCCACGACCAGGGTCTGATGGCCAAGGTGGACGCCGACCTGACCGCCATGCGCGAGTTGTTCGACGATCTGGTGAGCCTGTGCCGCACCGAGCCGGCCCTGATGGCCCAGGTGGCCGGCAGCCGTTCGGCGGCCGAGCAGTACCAGTCGCTGCTGGCGGCCTGGGTGGAGAACTGGCTGGTGCTGGAGGAGCTGCGCGGCCAGCGCGAGGCCCTTTCCCAGGGCATGATCGCCCTGACCACCCGCGCCGCCGACGCCGGCCTGGCCGGCATCGGCCAGCTGGCCAGCGCCACCAGCCAAAGCCTGGCCCGGGCCATCCGCCTGGTGCTGGTCGGCCTGGCGGCGGCCATGGCGCTGGGGCTGGCGCTGAGCCTGTTGCTCAGCCGGGGTCTGTCCCGCCCCCTGCGCCGGGTGATGGACGGCCTGCACCAGGGGGCCCGGGAGGTGGGCGGGGCGGCGGCGGCCATGGCCGACGCCAGCCAGGCCCTGGCCGAGGGCGCGGGCCAGCAGGCCGCCAGCCTGGAGCAGACCGCCGCCACCCTGGAGCAGATGTCGGCCATGACCCGCGCCAGCGCCGAGCACGCCGGGTTGGCCGAGGACCTCTCCCGCCAGGCCGGGGAGGAAGTGGAATCCGCCCGCCAGACCGCCGAGCGTTTGGGCCGGGCCATGGCCCAGATCCAGCGGGCCAGCGACCAGAGCGCCAAGGTCGTCAGGACCATCGACGAGATCGCCTTCCAGACCAACCTCCTGGCCCTGAACGCCGCGGTGGAGGCGGCCCGGGCCGGGGCGGCCGGGGCGGGTTTCGCGGTGGTGGCCGAGGAGGTGCGCCGCCTGGCCCAGCGCAGCGCGGCCTCGGCCGCCGACACCGCCAGCCTGATCCAGGAGACCATCGCCCGGGTGGAGGAGGGCGGCCGCCTGATGGCCGAGACCGACCAGGCCTTCGCCCGGGTGGGCGAGGGCAACCGCCGCCTGGGCCATCTGGTGGCCGAGATGGCGGGCATGAGCCGCGAGCAGGCCCTGGGCATCGCGCAGGTTAGCCAGGCCGCCAGCTCCCTGGACCAGGTGACCCAGCGCAACGCGGCCGGGGCCCAGGAGACCGCCGCCGCCAGCGCGCAGCTGACCACCCAGGCCCGGGGCCTGGAGGACCACCTGGAGACCCTGCGGGTCATCGTACAGGGCGCGGGTCGGGAGGGGCTCTGGGCCAGACTCCGCCGCCGCCAGGAACCCATGCCGGACCAGGTGGAGCCGAGCCCGGATTACGGACCCTGGCCCTTGGCCGTCCGTCCGGCCTCGGCCGCGCCCGCCACCCGCCGGACCGACCTGGACGACGACCAGGATTGGACCAACCTGCCCCAAGCGGCCTGATCCCCAACTCCAGGCCGTTGGCCCCGGCCGCCGTCCCGCCAGACTGTCCCCCTGGCTGGACGGCGGCCTTCTGGTTGCCGTGGAGAGCCCCTTGACGCTGCAGTATTACGGCGTAATACTGAAGGGGACGGCAAACCGGAGGCGGGCATGAACAAGCTCAAGGCGGAGGTCATCAGTTTCAAGGCCGAGCCCTCGCTGCTGCGGGCCATGGAGCACATACCCAATCGCAGCGAGTTCATCCGCAACGCCATCCTGGCGGCCCTGGACGGGGTCTGCCCCCTGTGCCAGGGCACCGGCATCCTGACCCCGGAGCAGAAGGAGCACTGGAACCGCTTCAGCCGCCACCATCAGTTGCAGCGCTGCGGCCAGTGCCAGGCCCTGCACCTGGTCTGCGACCACGGCGGCGGCGCGACGGCGCATCAGCACGACTAGATCCCATCCCCCTGCCCCCCTCTCCTGGAGGTGCGACCATGCGCGCTCTGATCCTGACGATCCTGTGGGCGTTGGGCCTGACCACCCCGGCCCTGGCCGCCGCGCCGGAGCCGATCCTGGCCGCCGGGACGCCGCCGCTGGCCTGGCTGGCCGGCCGGGTGGCGGGCCAGCCGGTGCTGGCCCTGTCCGGTCCCGGCCAGAATCCCCACACCTTCGAGCCCAGCCCCAAGCAGGCCGCCCAGTTGGCCGGAGCCAAGGTCTATTTCAGCCTGGATCTGCCCTTCGAGGAGAAGCTGCTGCCCAAGGTGGCCGCCGCCAATCCCGGCCTGAAGGTGGTGGATCTGGCCGACGGCCTGGACCTGATGCCCGCGGCGGAGCACGGGCATGAGACCGAAGGGCCCGCTCACGGCCCGACCAAGGCCGAGCCGGGGCATGGCGGGAGCCAGGCCGGGGCCGGCCACGGCCATCACCACGGACAGGGCGAGTTGGACCGCCACGTCTGGATGAGCCCCCGCCTCTGCCAGGACCTGGCCCGGACCATGGCCCGGGAGTTGAGCGCCCTGTGGCCGGAGAAGGCCGCGGCCATCCAGGCCAACCTGGAGGCGCTCCTGGCCGAGCTGCGGGCCCTGGACCAGGAGCTCGCCGCCCAGCTCCAGCCCTTCGCCGGCCGGGAGTTCATGGTGTATCATCCGGCATTCGGCTATTTCGCCCGCGATTACGGCCTGAGGCAGGTGGCGGTGGAGACCGGCGGCAAGGAGCCGGGTCCCCGGCGCCTGGCCCGGCTGATTAAGGAGGCCCGCCAGCGCGGGGTGAAGGTGATCTTCGTGCAGCCCCAGTTCCCCCAGAAGAGCGCCCAGCAGGTGGCGCGGGAGATCGGCGGGGTGGTGGAGCCCCTGGACGACCTCTCGCCCGAGCCGCTGGCCAACTGGCGGCGCATGGCCGAGAGCCTGGTCCGGGGCCTGGCCGGAGGCAGGTAGCTTGGCCAACGCGGTGGAGGTCAGCGGGCTCAGTTTCGCCTACAACGGCCAGCCGGTGCTGGATGGCGTGGACCTGACGGTGCCGGAGTTGGCCTTCGCCGCGGTGGTGGGTCCCAACGGCGGGGGCAAGACCACCCTGCTCAAGCTGCTCCTGGGCCTGCTCTCGCCCCAGGCCGGACGCCTGGCGGTGCTGGGCGGCGCGCCCCACGAGGTGCGCGGCCAGGTGGGCTACATGCCCCAGCACAGCCAGGTGGATCCCGCCTTTCCGGTGGCGGTGCAGGACGTGGTGCTGATGGGCCGCCTGGGCGCGGGCGGACACTGGCCCTGGGCCAGCCGCGCCGCCCGGACCGAGGTGGCGGCGGCCCTGGAGCGGGTGGGCCTGGGCGGGCTGGCCGGCCGGCCCTTCCACGACCTCTCCGGAGGCCAGCGCCAGCGGGTGCTCATCGCCCGCGCCCTGGCCGGCCGGCCCCGGCTGCTGTTGATGGACGAGCCCACCGCCAACGTGGACGTGGCCGCCGAACGCGAGATCTTCGAGCTGCTCAAGGAGCTGAACCAGGAGGCCACCGTGATCGTGGTCTCCCACGACATCGGCTTCGTCAGCCCCTACGTGGGCCAGGTGATCTGCGTCAACCGCCGGGTGGTCAGCCATCCCACCTGCGAGGTCACCGGCGAGGTCATCGCCGAGATCTACGGCCGCGACGTGCTGATGGTGCGCCACGACCACCACCTGGGATGCCGCCATGATTGAGTTCCTGGAGGCCCTGCCCCGCTTCGGCTTCCTGCAATACGCCCTCTGGGCCGGGCTTCTTTCCAGCCTGTCCTGCGGGGTGGTGGGGACCTACGTGGTCAGCCGACGCATCTCCTACCTGGCCGGGGCCATCGCCCACAGCGTGCTGGCCGGCCTGGGCGCGGCCCGCTATCTCCAGGCCACCCGGGGCTGGGACTGGCTGCACCCCCTCCACGGCGCGGTGGCCGCCGCGCTCATCGCCGCCGCCCTGATCGGTCTGGTCAACCTGCGCGCCCGCCAGCGCGAGGACACCATCATCGGGGCCATCTGGGCCCTGGGCATGGCGGTGGGCATCCTGTTCATGGCCGCCACCCCGGGCTATGGCGTGGACCTGATGGGCTATCTGTTCGGCAACATCCTGATGGTCTCCCCGGCCGACCTCTGGCTGATGGCCGGCCTGGGGGTGGTGGTGACCCTGGTGGGCCTGGGCTGCTACCGCCAACTGCTGGCGGTCTGCTTCGACGCCGAGTTCGCCCGCCTGCGCGGCCTGGCGGTGGACGGCTACTACCTGCTGCTGCTGGGGCTCACCGCCCTGACCGTGGTGCTGCTGTCCACCGTGGTGGGCCTGATCATGGTCATCGCCCTGTTGACCCTGCCCGCCGCCGTGGCCGGGCATTTGTTCTCCCGCCTGTGGCAGATCATGGCCGCGGCGGTGGGGCTCAGCGCCCTGTTCACCACCGCCGGCCTGGCCCTGTCCTACGGCCCGGACCTGCCCACCGGGGCGGTGATCATCGTCCTGGCCGGGGCCTCCTACCTCCTGGTGGCGGCCCTGGCCTGGCTCCGGGGGCGCGGGCGCGGGGCCTGAGCCGACCAGCGCCCGCCTACCGCCAGGTAGCTTATTCCCAGGCGCAAGCGTTACGAAGCCACCGTTTGGTAGCAGCGGGAATAACCAACCGGGCATCACCATTGTTTCATGCGATAAACACTGCCCGATCGCCTACGCTCCATTGGCACCGGCCTTGCTTTACAAAAAAGAAAGTCCGCGGCGGACGCCAGACGCCCGGGCTTCCCCGCAACGCCGATGGAGGCCTGCCCATGTTCGATTTTTCCCCTTCCCTGACCGCGCCCCTGCGCGAGATGGCCCGCGGTCACTGGGACCTGACCACCAACCTACCCACCCCCCGACACGGCCGGATGCGCCGCCTGGTGGGCCTGCTCAACCAGCTTTTCGGCAGGCTCCAGGCGGTGGTGATGAAGCTCGCCGGCTCGGCGGTGGAGCTGGGCCGGGTGGCCCCGGAACTGTCCAGCCTGGCCCAAAGCCTGGAGCACGGGGCCCGCGACCAGGCCCGGCGCGCCCAGGAGATCGCCACGGCCAGCCACGACCTGGAGCGCTCCGTGACCGCCATCGCCGAGAGCACCCAGGCGGCGGCGGCCTTCTCGGCCCAGGTGGCCCAGACCACCCAAAGCCTGCACCAGCGCTCCCAGGACATCGGCGAGATCATGGGCATCATCCGCCGGGTGGCCAACCAGACCAAGTTGCTGTCGCTCAACGCGGCGGTGGAGGCGGCCCGGGCCGGCCAGCACGGCCTGGGCTTCGCGGTGGTGGCCAGCGAGGTGCAGGCCCTGGCCGACCAGACCATGGCCGCCGCCCAGCGGGTGGAGAACATCCTCTCGGCCATCCAGGCCCAGGTGGGCGAGCTGGTTGGCGCGGTGGGCGGCCACGGCGCGCGGTCGGCCGGCCGGGAGGAGGCCCGCAACCTGCACACCCTGATCGAGCGCATCGCCAGCGCCGGCCGGGAGCAGCAGGAGCGGGTGGCCCTGGTGGCCCGGGACATCGACTCGGTGGCCGAGACCGCCAAGGAGCACCGGACCGGGGCCGAGGGCCTGACCAGGCTGGGCGAGCTGGTGCGCGGGCAGTGCGAGACCCTTCTCACCGGTCTGGGGGCCTTCCGCCTGCCGGCCCACGCCAAGGCCCGCCAGGTGGTGGAGGCGGCCGCCGCCAGCCCCGAGTTGACCTGCCTGCGCCGGGAGCGGATGGAAGCCTTCCTGCGCCAGGTGGTGGAGCGCCATCCCTTCCTGGAGCTGATCTACGTCACCGACGCCCGGGGCCGGCAGATCACCGACAACATCGCCCCCCGGGGGTTCATGGCCGCCTACGGCCAGAGCGGCTTTGGCCGCGACTGGGCCGGCCGGCCCTGGTTCCGGGGAGCCCTCGAGGGCCGGGGCGCCTACATCTCCGACATCTACCGCTCGGTGGCCAGCGACAGCTTCTGCTTCACCATCTCCACCCCGCTCCTGGACGCCGAGGGTCGGGTGGCGGGGGTGGTGGGGGCCGACGTCTCCTTCGGCAACCTGTTGCAGACCTAAGCCAGGGCCGCCTCCCGCCCCCCGGCCAGGCCGCCCGGGCGGTCCCGGCGGGCTAAGCCTCTGGTATTACGCCAACTTGGCCCTAACCGGCCATTTTTCATCCCGCCCCGCGCCCACCCGGCGGCCCCCGGCCCGCCGGCGGGGGCCCAACCGCCAGGACCCGCCAGTCGCCCCCTCGGGCTCCGGATTGCCTCCCCGGCCCGCCCGCGCCCCGCGGCCAGGCCCACCGCGCAAAAGGCGCTTGCAAATCTCCTGGAGTTTCACGACAATAAGCAGGTGTCGGAATTATGACGGCGGCGGTGAGCCGTCACAAACTCCCGGGAGCCGGGCGAAGATGGCCAATCACAATCAAGGCATTTCCATCCTGATCGCCGAGCGCCGCGCCGGAATGGCCCAGCACATGCGGGAGGCCCTGACCGCCCGGGGGTACCAGGTGAGCTGGTGCAACGACGCCGACGCCTGCCTGGCCCAGGCTGATCAGCAATTCTTCGACATCATACTTTTGGCCGAGCGCCTGGCCGGGGCCTCCACCGCCCGGATGGTGGCCGCCCTCAGCGAGCAACTGCCGGAGACGGTGGTGGTCATGACCTCGCCGGAGCCCACGGTGCCGGCGGCGGTGGAGGCCCTGCGCCTGGGGGCCTTTGATTTCGTGCCCGATCCCCAGGACGAGGAGAGCCTGCTGGCGGCGGTGGACCAGGCCCTGGAATTCCGCCGCCTGCGGCGCGTCAACGGCGAGCGCCGCCAGGAGATCAACCGCAAGTACGACGTGGACAACATCGTGGGCCAGTCCCGGCCCATGCAGGAGATCTTCCGCCTGATCCACAAGGTGGCGGCCACCGACGCCACGGTGCTGGTGCTGGGCGAGAGCGGCACCGGCAAGGAGCTGGTGGCCCGGGCCATCCACGCCCAGTCCGGCCGGGCCAACCGGCCCCTGGTGCCGGTCAACTGCGGGGCCATCCCCTCGGAGCTCTTGGAAAGCGAGCTCTTTGGCCACGAGAAGGGGGCCTTCACCGGGGCCATCAAGACCCGGCTGGGCCGCTTCGAGATGGCCGAGGGCGGCACGGTGTTCCTGGACGAGGTGGGCGACATGTCGCCCATGCTCCAGGTCAAGCTGCTGCGGGTGTTGCAGGATCACCAGTTCGAGCGGGTGGGCGGGGCCAAGACCATCAACGCCGACATCCGGGTCATTGCCGCCACCCACCGCGACCTGGGCCGCCGGGTGGAGGAGGGCCAGTTCCGCGAGGACCTCTTCTACCGGCTCAACGTGGTGCCGATCCGGGTGCCGCCCCTGCGCGAGCGCCGCTCTGACATCCCCCTGTTGGCCGACTATTTCCTGGATCGTCTGGGCCAGCTCAAGGGCCTGGGGGTCAAGCGCCTGCACCCCGAGGCCCTGGAGATGCTGTTGCGCCACCACTGGCCGGGCAACGTGCGCGAGCTGGAAAACCTGCTGGAGCGCCTGGTGATCCTGGCCGACGACGACCTGATCCTGCCCCAGGACCTGCCGGCCAAGTTCGCCGGCCTGCCGCCCCAATCCGAGGCCGCGGCCGCGGCGGGCGCGGAGCCGGGCCTGGCCCCGGTCCTGCCCGAGGAGGGCCTGGACTTCAACACCGCGGTGGACGAGTTCGAGCGCCGCCTGATCCTCCAGGCCCTGGAGCGCACCGGCTGGGTCAAGAACCAGGCCGCCGCCATGCTCAAGCTCAACCGCACCACCCTGGTGGAGAAGATCAAGAAAAAGGGTTTGGTCCCGGCCGGCCGGGTGGCCATGGACTAGTCCCGCCGGGTTTTTGACGCCAGCCGGAGCGCGCCGCCAACGGCCAGACGGGATTAATCAAGCCTGATAACCGATATTTACCTGGCGCGCGCCCTCCAAAGGCAATGGCACCTTTCTTGCTGTGATGCCACGGGGGCACTTCCGCCCCCCGAGGTCCACGGAAAGGGAGACCTTGCGCCCCAGCCCGCGCGCGATAGCCCGGCTCACCGCCTGGCTCCTCCTGGGCCTGCTGGCCCTGGCGGCCTCGCCGTCCCGGGCCGGCGTGGTCAGCGGGGTGGACCTGATCCCCTCCGGCCGGACCACCCGCCTGATCCTGAGCGCCGACTCGCCCCTCTCTTACCAGGTCGAGCTCTCCGACCCCCAGACCGTGGTCCTGCGCCTGGCCGGCATCACCACCCTGCGCGGGGTGCCGGCCACCGCCGCCGATCCCCTGATCCGCTCGTTGCAGGTGCGGCCCTACGCCGCCGGCACCGAGTTGGTGGTGCGCACCCGCACCCCGGGCATCACGGTGCTGCCCTTCTATGACGCCGCCAGCCGCCGGCTGACCCTGGAGCTGGGCGGGCCGGGGGCGGTGGAGGTCAAGGCCGACGCCAGCGAGACCGGAGCGGTCAGCGCCGCCGCGCCGGCCCCGGCCGACCAGGCCCGGGCGCCCATGCCAGCCCCGGCCGCGACCGCCACCCAGCCACCAGCCGCGCCCGCCACCCAGCCACCGGCCGCGACCCCGACCGCGACCGCGCCGACCACCACCTCGGCCCCGACCACCTCCCAGCCGCCGGCCCCGGCTCCGGCCGCATCGGCCGCCCCGGCCATCACCCCGCCGCCGGCCGCGACTCCGACCACGACCGCGCCGACCACCACCCAGCCGCCGGCCAAGGCTCCGGCCGCGACCCAACCGCCGGCCAAAGCCCCGGCCCCGGCCGCGCCGCCAGTGGTCCAGACCCCGGCCCCCAAACCCAGCGGGCCGCCGGTGCGGGTGACCAAGGTCCGCCTGGGCAGCCACCCGGAGTTCACCCGTCTGGTGGTGGAGGCCGAGGCCCCCCTGGACGGCGGGCTGCGACCCCTGGGGGCCGAGGCCATCCTGGACCTGGGTTGGTCCCGCCTGGACCCCGGGGTCGGCCTGCCCCGGCCCGACGCCCGGGTGCTGGACCTGGCGGTGGCCTCGCCCCAGCCCCTGGAGCTGATCCTGCGCCTGGCCGGCCCCTTGGGTCGGCACAAGATCTTCTACCTGGACGGCGGCCGCAAGCTGGTGCTGGACCTGACCACCCTGCCGCCGGGAGCCGAGCCTCCGGCCCCGGCCCCGCGTCCCCAGGCCGCGCCCGCCGCCCCGCCGGCCCCGGTGGCCCAGGCCGCGCCCGCCGCCCCGCCGGCCCCGGTGGCCCAGGCCGCGCCCGCCGCCCCGCCGGCCGAGCTGCCCCAGCCCGACCTGGTGGCCCCGGGCCGGGTGATGGAGAGCAACCCCGCCCTGGCCCGGGGGGCGATCCCCCCCCTGCCGCCGCCCGGCCCCACCGCCCGCCCCCGCGAGCTACCGCACGCCTCGGCCCCGGACCTGGGTCAGGCCCCGCCCAGCACCGAGGAGACCATCGCCCAACTGCGGCGGCGGCAGGAGAACCGGGAGCGGGTGGCCCAGCCCATGCCCCCGGAGCAGGGCCTGATCCAGGCCCCGCCCGCGCCCCAGCGCGGGGTGGAGCGGGTGGGCGAGCGTCCGCCCCAGGGCGGCCCCCTGGGACCCGGCGGGGTGATGGATGGCGACGCCCAGGCCCTGTTCGCCCGGGCCAAGCTGGACTTCGACACCCGGCGCTACAGCGAGGCCTACGCCGGTTTCGACCAGTTCCTGATGCGCTTCCCCGACCATCGCCTGGCGGCCGAGGCCGCCTATCGCCGGGCCGACGCCTTCATGAAGCTCAACGAGCGTCGGGTCACGCCGGTCTTCTGGGACCTGATGGAGCAATACCAATACGCCCTGGACCGCTTCCCGGATTCGGACCAGGCGCCCTGGGCCCTGCTGATGATGGGCAAGGCCAGCGCCCTGTTCGGCGAGTCCTTCCGCGCCCAGGGCTATTACGACCTGGTGATCCAGGACCACCCCCAGAGCCAGTACGCCAGCCTGGCCATGGTGGAGCGCGGCCAGACCTTCCTGTCCGAGCAGGACTACAACCGGGCCCTGGAGGAGTACCGGCGCATCGTGGAGCGCCATCCCGACAGCCGCTTCCGCAAGGACGCGGAGTGGGGCATGGTGCAGGCCTATTTCGGGCTGTTGGCCCATGACCGCGCCGCCGCGCTGCTGGAGCAGATGCTGGCCCGCAACCCGCGCCTCTACCTGGAGGAGCCGGAGATCCTCTACCACCTGGGCGAGGCCCAGTTCCAGCTGCGCAAGTATCCCGAGGCCCGGGCCAACTTCCTGTGGGTGCTCAACCTCAAGCCCGACATCCGCGACAACGACATCATCCTGGCCCGGGTGGGCGACACCTATCAATACGAGGGCCAGTACAAGACCGCCCAGGACGTCTTCAAGCAGGTGGTCAACCTTTATCCCGAGAGCGACGGGGCACTGGTGGCCCGCATCCGCCTGGCCGAGTCCCCGGAAAAGGACAGCCAGCACCCCTGGGACATCTTCCAGGTCAAGGCCACCACCGACGCCCTGAACACCTATCGGGAGCTGGCCGAGAAATACGCCAACCGGGCGGTGGGCCAGTTGGCCCAGCTCAAGCTGGGGGTCTATTTTTACAAGATGGGCCAGCACGCCCAGAGCATCGCCGCCCTGGAGAAGCTCCTCCAGGACCACCCCCGCACCCCCTTCAAGCGCGAGGTGGACTACACCCTGAACCTGGCCTCCCTGGGCTTGTTGGACCATCTGCGCCAGGCGGGAAAGCCCATGGAGCTGATGAACGCCTACCTGCGCCACCGCCCCTACCTCCAGCGTCCCAACGGCAGCGACATCCTCAAGCTGCTGGCCTGGGCCTACGAGAAGACCGGCCAGAACGACCGCGCCGCCCGCACCTACCGGGTGCTGATCAGCCGGGGGCTCAACGAGCCGACCCTGGCGGTGGACATGGCCCGCAACCTGATGATCGAGGGCGATCACCAGGGGGTGATCAACGGCCTGGCCCCCCCGGACCTCAAGGCCCTGCAAGGGGCGGACCTGCGCCAGGCCTGGTCGCTGCTGGGCCGGGCCCTGGCCCTGCGCAAGCAGTGGCTGCCGGCGGTGATCACCCTGGAGCAGCTGATCAAGACCCCGGGCGAGCCCCCGGCCGGGGCGGCCGACTACGCGGCCTATGGGCGCGCGCTGTGGAGCCTGGGGCGGCTGGACCCGGCCCTGGCCGCCCTGGACCAGGCCGACCGCCTCCTGGAGCGGGAGCCGGGCCAGGCCGCCGGCCAGGAGCGCCACCTGCTGGCCATGGACAGCGGGGCGGTGGCCAGCCAGGCGGAAAAATATCGGGAATCAGAAGGATATTTCCGCAAGGCCGTGGTGTTGGCCGGCTCGGGGACCCAACAGGCCCAGGCCTTGTACCAACTGGCCCAGGCCGCGCGCCTGGCCGGCGACTCCGAGGAGGTCCTGAAGGTGCTGGCCCAGCTGGTCCAGCTGAAGGTGGACCCCTGGTCCAGCATGGCCCAACGCCTGCTGGCGGACCTGGACCTGGCGCCGCGCTTGGCCCAGGTAGGCAATTAGATGTATATTATCGTGATGCGGAAGCGCGCGTAACCCGGCGGCCAAGGACTGGCGCATGCCCGACCCCCAAGCCAAGAAGGTCCTGATCGTGGACACCGACCTGGAGCTGGCCAAGACCCTGGCCGGCTTCCTGAGCCGCAACAACCACGCGGTGCGGGTGGCCTCCAGCGGGGCCGAGGCCCTGGGCGCGCTGGAGGACGGCCAGGCCTTCGACCTGGTGATCACCGCCCTGAACCTGCCCGGGGTGGACGGCATGGACCTGTTGCGCAAGGTCAAGCGCCACGACCCGGCCACCCCGGTGGTGATCCTCACCAGCCAGGGCTCGGTGCGCCACGCGGTGGAGGCCATGAAGGAGGGAGCGGCCGACTTCCTGCTCAAGCCGGTGACGGTGGAGCTGTTGGAGGAGCTCTCCAGCCGCATGCTCAAGCCCCCCCCCACCCGCACCGAGACCCAGGGCCGCCACGGCCGACCCATCGTCACCCAGGACGGGCGCATGAAGCGCCTGCTGGAGATGGCCAAGGCGGTGGCCGACAGCCGGGCCACGGTGCTGGTCAGCGGCGAGAGCGGCACCGGCAAGGAGCTCTTCGCCCGCTATCTGCACGACAATTCCGCCCGCGGCGGCGGCCCCTTCGTGGCGGTCAACTGCGCCAGCCTGCCCGAGGGCCTGTTGGAGAGCGAGCTTTTCGGCCACGAAAAGGGCGCCTTCACCGGGGCCATCGCCAAGAAGCCCGGCCGCTTCGAGCTGGCCCACGGCGGCACCATCCTGCTGGACGAGATCAGCGAGATGGCCCCGGCGCTCCAGGCCAAGCTGTTGCGGGTGTTGCAGGAGGGCGAGATCGACCGGGTGGGCGGCAAGCGCCCGGTGCCGGTGGACGTGCGGGTGGTGGCCACCACCAACCGCGACCTCAAGGAGCACATCGAGAAGGGCGAGTTCCGCGAGGACCTCTTCTACCGCCTCAACGTGATCCCCCTCAAGGTGCCGCCCCTGCGCGAGCGGCCCGGCGACCTGCTGCTGTTGGCCGAGCATTTCCTGGCCCGCTACGCGGCCGAGAACGGCAAGCCCAACCTCAAGCTGGGCGAGGCCGCCCGCCGGGCCATCGCCGCCCACCCCTGGCCGGGCAACGTGCGCGAGCTGCAGAACACCATGGAGCGGGCGGTGCTCCTGGCCCAGGGCGCGGAGATCACCCCGGCCGACCTGCTGTTCGAGGACCAGTTCGCCGCCACCACCACCGCGGCGGCCGAATACGCCGCCGCCGGGGCCGCGTCCGGCGGCGAGGGGGCGGCCGGGGCCGAGGCCCTGGGGCTGCCCCCCACCCTGCGCGAGGCCGAGAAGATGCTGATCATGCGCGCCCTGGACCAGACCGAGGGCAACCGCACCCACGCCGCCAAGGTGTTGGGCATCAGCGTGCGCACCCTGCGCAACAAGCTCAACGAATACAAGGCCGAGCACGGGATGGCGCTGGACGAATAGGCCGGCCGCCGTTTTTCCCGCCAGGCCGGGAGACCGCCGAGGGTCATGAACCGGGTGGAGATCATCGCCGAGGTGGGCTCGGTGCACGACGGCAGCCTGGGCAACGCCGGCAAGCTGATCGAGGCCGCCGCCCAAGCCGGGGCCGACACCGTCAAGTTCCAGACCCACATCGCCGAGGCCGAGACCCTGGCCGACGCGCCGATGCCCCCCTACTTCAAGGGCGAGCCCCGTCTGGACTATTTCCGGCGCACCGCCTTCACCCCCCCCCAGTGGCGGGGGCTGATGTTCCGCTGCGCCGAGCGGGGGGTGGGCTTTCTCTCCTCGCCCTTCTCGGCCCAGGCCCTGGAGTTGCTGGAGGAGCTGGGGGCGGAGCGCTACAAGGTGCCCTCGGGCGAGGTGACCAACCTGCCCCTGATCGAGCTGATCGCCCAGACCGGCAAGCCGGTGCTCATCTCCTCGGGCATGAGCGACTGGGCCGAGCTGGACCGGGCGGTGGAGACGGTGCTCAGGCGTCACGACCGCCTGGTGGTGATGCAGTGCAGCAGCGAATACCCCTGCCCCTATGAGCGGGTGGGGCTCAACGTGATGCTGGCCATGAAGGAGCGCTACGGCCTGCCGGTGGGGTTGTCCGACCACACCCTGACCAGCCACGCCTGCCTGGCGGCGGTGGCCCTGGGGGCCGGCGTGGTGGAGAAGCATTTCACCTTCAGCCGCCTGATGTACGGCTCCGACGCGGCCCACTCCCTGGAGCCGGCCGAGTTCGCCCAGCTCTGCCAGGGGGTGCGGGCGGTGGAGATCATGCTGGCCAGCCCGGTGGACAAGGCCGACGCCAGCCGCTACACCGACATGAAGCGCATCTTCGAGAAAAGCCTGGTCTCCCTGGCCGAGATCCCGGCCGGGGCCCGGCTGACCGCCGAGTTGGTGGGGGTCAAGAAGCCCGGCTTCGGCATCCCGGCCGCGCGCCTGGGCGAGGTCCTGGGCCGGCGGGCGGCCCGGGCGGTGCCGGCCGACCGCCTTCTGAGCGAGGCGGACATCCTCTGGGACTAGCCCCCATGCCACCCCTGGTCACGGTGCTGATGTCGGTCCACGACGGCCGGGCCTTCCTGCCCGCCGCCCTGGACTGCATCTTGGGCCAAACCCTGACCGACCTGGAGTTCATCGTCATCGACGACGGCTCCAGCGACGACAGCTGGGAGCTGATCCAGGCCCGGGCCGCGCTGGATTCCCGCCTGCGCCCGGTGCAAAACCCCGCCAACCTGGGCCTGACCCGCTCCCTGAACCGGGGCCTGGAGCTGGCCCGAGGGCGTTACCTGGCCCGCCAGGACGTGGACGACGAGTCGCTGCCCGCGCGTCTGGCGGAGCAGGCGGCCTTCCTGGAGGCCCATCCCGAGGTGGTGCTCCTGGGGACCTGGGCCGCGCGCATGGACGGGGCGGGCCGGGCCATCGCCGGGCTGGGGCGGGAGCCGGTCACCGACCGGGCCATCCGGCGCAAGATGCTCCTGGCCAACGCCTTTTTCCACACCTCGGTGATGCTGCGCCGCCAGGTCCTGACCAACCATGGCCTGGCCTACGACCCCGGGCTGCCCTTCGCCCAGGACTACGACCTCTGGTCGCGGCTGCTGGCCCACGGCCAGGGGGCCAACCTGCCCCAACCCCTGGTGCGCTTTCGCACCCACCCCGGCCAGATCAGCGCCGCCCGGGCCGGGGAGCAACGGGCGGTGGCCGACGACGTGGCCTGGGCCAACCTGGCCCGGGCCGGCCTGGCGGACGAATTCACCCCGGCCCAGGCGGCCCTGATGCGCCGCCTGGCCATCGAGACCCCGCCGTTGACCCCGGGCCTGCGCCGGGATCAGTTCGCCGGCCTGACCCGCCTGATCCGCTTGGTGGAGAACCGCGACCCCGCCCCGGACCCGGAGTGGGAGCGGGTCAAGCGCCAGTGGCTGACCGACGCCCGGCGCTATCTTTTCACCGCCCCGCGCGGCCTGGCCGACCTGCGCGCCCGGGCGGCCATCGCCGCCGTCGATCCGGCCGGGGCCCTGGCCGACGCCGGGGCCTGGCTGACCCGCGCCATCGCCAACCGCCTGCCCCGGCGGGGATGAAACCCCGCTCCGGGTGGCCTGGCCTTGGTCGCCGGCCGGGGCCACCCGCGATCCCGCGCCAGTCCCGGCCAGGCCGGCCGGCGCGGCGCTTCCCTATCCGCGCGCAACTTTTATTATTTGGAACAAGGGCGGGGTCGGCCCCCTGCCGCCCTGGCGGTGGCCCGGGCGGGGCTGCCGCGGGAGCGGGCGCGGCGGTCTGCTGATGGCCGACGGCTTGGGGTGGGGCCGCAAGGTGGCTATGGGAGTGGGCGCGGCCCGGGCCAAGGTGGGTCTCACCCGACCCGGAAACGGCGGTCACGGCGCACGACCACGGGTTGGGCGCGAGGCCCAACCCGTGGTCGCGGGATCGGCTGGGGAAGGCGGAACTAGGCCTCGGGGGCGGCCTCGGCCTTCATCTGGGCGGCCACCTTCTGGCCTTCCTTGAACATCTCGGCGTAGTATTCCTTGACCTTGTCGGGATCGAAGGTGAGGAAGGTGCCGCCGCTGGCGAAGTGCTGGATGAAGACCTTGGCCACCGCGTAGGTGCTGGCCGCGGCCAGGATGGGCACGGTGACCACGCCGGCCGCGGTGCCGATCACCGGCACCGCCTTGGCCGCGCTGGCCAGGGGGAAGCCCGCGCCGGTGGGCACCACCGCGCCCAGGAGCGAGCCCAGGATGTTCTTCACCACGTTCTTGCTGAACGGAATGCCGTAGTATTTGGACAGCTTGCGCAGCATGTTCAGCTGGATGGCGGTCACGCCCACCACGTCCACCAGGGGCAGGGGCACGACGCCCATGACCGCGGAGGCCCAGGTGTGGTACTTGACGGTTTTGTCCAGCGCGGCCTGATCGACCTCCGACACCGGAGCCTGGGCCTGGGTGGTCTCTTGCGCTTCCATCTGTCTACCTCCCAAAAGCGGTTTCCGCCCCCGCCCCACGAACCGGGGGCTCCGAATGATTTTGTCGATCAACGCTCGTCGCGGGCGCGACCGGTTTGGCCGCCCGGGCCGGCTAGGCCTTGCTCGGCTCGCGGCGGTCGGAGGCCAGCAGGATGATCAAACCCACCGCCGGCGTCAGCAACAGCGAGCAAAACAAATAGCCCCAGAAGCCGAACTTGCGGTTCATGCCCAGGAAGGCGATCAGCAGGCTCAATCCCACATAGATGACCTGGGCCATGACCATTCACTCCCGCGCGACCGGTTGCCGCGCCTGTCACCAGTCCTTATCCCACCATATGAGTATGGCGCGCCGCTGTCAAGCGGCGTTAGCGGCGGCTTCACCCGGCCGCGATTATGTTCTACAATCGTTGCCAGGAAGGCGGGTGGCGCATGCAGGCGATGACCGGCGGCCTGATGGAGTTGCTGACCAAGGGCGGGGTGGTGATGATCCCCCTGGCCCTGTGCTCGGTGGTGGGCCTGGCGGTCTTCATCGAGCGCCTAGTGCTCTTCGCCCGCACCCCGGCCTCGCGCCCGGAGCTGGCCCAGGACGTGGGCCGGCTCCTGGCCGCCGGCGACGAGACCGGGGCCTTCGCCCTGCTGGCCCGCGACCGCAGCCCCCTGGCCCGCCTGCTCAGCTACATGCTCTCGGTCCACGACCTGCCCAAGCCGCCCCAGTCCACGGCCATGGTCCTGGGCGCGGCCATCGAGGCGGTGGTCAAGGAGTTCGGCCGCTTGGTGGGCGCGCTGGCCATCATCGCCAACATTGCCCCGGTGCTGGGCCTCTTGGGCACGGTCTTCGGCATGATCAAGGCCTTCATGGCGGTGGAGGCCATGGGGGCGCGGGTGAATCCCTCGGCCCTGGCCGGCGGCATCTGGGAGGCGCTGATCACCACCGCCGTGGGCCTGTGCGTGGCCCTGCCCGCCACCCTGGCCCACTCCTACCTCTCCGGCCGGGTGGAGGCCCTGCAATCGGAGCTGCACCAGGCCGCCAACCTGCTGGTGGCCGAGTTGGCGGCGGCCCAGGACGGCCAGGCCCCGGGGGGCCGGTCATGATCCCGCCGGTGGTGCCGCTGCGGCCCTGGCGGCGGCAGCCGGTGGTGGTGCCCCTGGCCAGCCTGATCGACATCGTCTTCCTGCTGCTGATCTTTTTCCTGCTCACCAGCAATTTCCTGGCCCAGGAGGGCCTGGAGCTGCGTCTGCCGGCCGACGAGCGGGCCGCGCCCCTGGCCGAGCACGAGCTGACCGTGGCCCTGGACCGACAGGGGCGCAGTTACGTGGAGGGTCAGGAGGTGCAGGCCGGGCTCCTGGGCGAGGTCCTGCGCCGGCTGCTGGAGGGGCGGCTCAACCGCGACGTGGTGATCAAGGCCGACCAGTCCCTTCCCCTGGAGTTCGTGATCCGGGCCATGGCCGCGGCCCGCGACGCCGGGGCCGAAAAACTCCTCCTGGCCACCCAGCCCACGCCTCCCGAGAATGCGCCCTAACCAGTGGATCTGAATTGAATTAAAAGCGTGGTCGGCTTAGCTTCGCCCCCTTGGCGGGCGGGGTCGCGGCCAGACGGCATCAACCCGGCGGTGATGGCTTCACCGCCGTGCAATCCCTACCGCCCCGCCCGCAACTTGGCCGCGCCCGAGGGGGGCAGGCCGGCGGCGGCCAGGCGGTCGGCCTCGGCCGCCGCGTCGTAGGCCACCCGGATGATCTCCACCGCGACCTCCGGACCCAGCTCCACCAGCGCGTAGCTGGCCCGGGGGTCGCCGTCCTTGGGATAGCCCACGCTGCCGGGATTCAGCGCCAGGCCGCCGCCCGCCAGGCGGGCCACGAAGGGCTGGTGGGTGTGGCCCATCAGCAGCAGGTCGGCTTGCTCGCGGGCCAGCCAGGCCTCCAGCTCCGGGCGGGGATGATCGGGGAAAACGTATTGCCGCACCTGATCCGGGCTGCCGTGCACGGCCAGGAGCCGGCGGCCGGCGATGGTCAAATCCAGGCGAGAGGGCAGGGTGGCCAGGAAGGCGCGGGTGGCGGCGTCCACCGCGGCCTCGGTCCAGTGGAAGACCGCCAGGGGCTCGGGGCCGATGCCGGGCTTGAGATAGCGCTCCACCGCCGGGCGGCCGCCGGCCAGGATCGCCAGGTCGTAGTTGCCGGCGATGCAGTCCCAGCCCCGCTCCGCCACCAGCGCGGCGACCTGGTTGGGCCGGGTGAGGTAGCCCACCAAGTCGCCCAGCACCAGCACCCGCTGGGCCCCGCGCCGGCGCAGATCCTCGCTCACCGCCGTGAGGGCGGCGAGGTTGGCGTGCAGGTCGGAGAGCACCGCCAACCGCGGGGGTTGGCTGGACACCGGGCCTAGAAGTAGCCGGGCCTGAGCACGCGCCCCTTGTCGTTGGCCTCGCCCTGGGGCTTGTCCTCGGCCGCCAGGGCGGCGGCCACGTCGACCTCCTCGCCCTGCACTCGGGCCTTGAGCACCCGCGAGGGCCGGAAGGTCACCACCCGCCGGGGGGGCAGGGTCAGGGGATCTCCGGTCTGGGGGTTGCGGCCGCGACGCTCGGTCTTGGCCCGCACCGACCATTTGCCGAAGCCGCTGACCAGGACTTCCTCGCCTTGGGCCAAGGCTTCTTTGATCAACTCCAGGGAGCGCTCCACCGCGTCGGCGGCTTCGGCCTTGCTGAGCAGCCCCTTGGCGTACACCTCTGCCACGATGTCCGCTTTGGTCAAGGTCATAGCTTTGGCACTCCTGGCGGGATGGTCGCTGGTCGCCCGGCCGGGGGGCGCTGGCCCCTCTGGTTCGGCCGCCGGGATCGCGCCATCGCCGCCACGCGGGATAAGATCACGCCGGAATCGGCCCGACAGTCTGATAGTAAGCCTATTTGGGGTCTTAGGTCAACCAAGTCTCCGAGACCCGGCCGGCGGAGCAAACGGCCTCATCTTAGCAGGCGTTTGAAATCCCAGGCAATCGCTTTTTCCTGATCCCGGTCCGCGCCCGCGCCTCGCCGCCCCTTGGCCCCGCCCGCCGACCGCGCCGGCCGGGCTTGACGCCTCCCGCTAAAACGTGTAGATAAAATCAGATTCAGTTCGCGCCAAGCCTGCAAGCCGGTCCCGCCGCGCGGGGCGGGCGTTTTTTTGGCGGCGGACCGCGCCGGCGGGCGATCCTCCGGCCAACCACATCCACCCGGCGGCCATCGGGCCGCAGAAGCATGGGGGACACCATGTAAAGGCCCCTCCGCGCCGGTCTCTGGTGAGGCCGTCCCCGCGGGGCAGGGTCCCTGGGTCAACACATAGCCAGTCGGCGACGTCGCGCGGAAAAGGACGGCCCCTCCCACCCCCGGGTCCGCTCCAGCGCCGCGGGCGTCGGAAAGGGGGGCATCATGAAATCCCTCGGCCAGCACCTCATCCTAGAGCTCATCGGCTGTCCCGCCGCGCTCCTGGACGATCCCCAGCACGTCGAACTCACCATGACCCAGGCCGTGGAGGCCTCGGGGGCGACCATGATCCGCCCCTTCTTCCACCAGTTCGCGCCCCAGGGCGTGAGCGGGGTGGTGATCATCAGCGAGTCCCATTTCACCATCCACACCTGGCCCGAATACGGCTACGCGGCCATCGACGTCTTCACCTGCGGCGACGTGATCGACATGCAGGTGGCGGCCCGGACCCTGCGCCAGGGCCTGGGAGCCTCCCAGGTGCAGCAGATGATGCTCAGCCGGGGGGCGCTGGACCTGCCCGAGGCGATGATCCACCACAAGCCCGCGGCGGCCCTGGCCTGATGGGCGAGACGCGACGGTCAACGGCGGGACCGCACCGGGCCCAGGCCGGTCGCCCCTTTCTGGAGCCGCCGGAGCTGGGGGGGCGCTTGGGCCTCTACCTGGGCGTGGACCGGGTGCTGTGGAGCGAGCAGACGCCCTTCCAGCGCCTGGAGGTGATCGAGGCCGGCCCCCTGGGCCGGGTGCTGCTCCTGGACGGCAACATCCAGCTCACCAGTTGGGACCACCACGCCTATCACGAGATGCTGGCCCACGTGCCGCTGCTGACCCATCCCGACCCGCGTCGGGTGCTGATCATCGGCGGCGGCGACGGCGGGGTGCTGACCGAGGCCCTACGCCACCCCGGCCTGGAGCGGGTGGACCTGTGCGAGATCGACGCCAAGGTGATCGCGGCCAGCCGGCGCTTTTTCCCCGAGGTGGCGGCGGGCCTGGACGATCCCCGCGCCCGGGTGCGCATCGGCGACGGCGCGGCCTTCATCGAGCAGGTGGGCGAATCCTACGACGTGGTGCTGGTGGACGCCTCGGACCCCGAGGGGCCGGCGGTGCCGCTGTTTGGCCGGGATTTCTACGCCGCCATCGCAAGGGCCCTGGCCCCGGGCGGGCTGGTGGCCGGCCAGAGCGAGTCCCTGCACCTGTTCCCCGAGTTGGCGCGGACCCTGCTGGGTCAGGTGCGCCAGCTCTTTCCCCGCGCCTGGCACTACACCGCCCAGGTGCCCACCTACCTCAGCGGGGTCATCGGCTTCGTCCTGGGCTCCCGGGGGCCGGACCCCCTGGCCGCGCCCGATCCCGCCCGCCTGGCCGGCCTGGGCCGGATGCGGCACTACACCCCCGCCATCCACCGCGCGGCCTTCGCCCTGCCGGCGGCCTGGGAGCGCTTGCTGGCCACCGAAGACTGACCAGGCCTCGCGCGCCGCGCCACCGGTCGCCACGCCCGCCCGGCGTCGGTCCGGCCGGACCAGGCCCACTTCTCGGACCATTGCGGACAGATCCGGCCCTGGGGGCGGACGCCCATGGCCTGGAACCGGCTTTGCTCGCTCCCGGGCAGGGGGCGCCCCGCTCCGGGATCGGCCGGCAATGGAAACTTGGCCCCGGCCTTGGTCCGGCCGGGGCGAGGATCGGTCGGGCGATCCTCGTGGTCCGGGCGCGCTCCTGCCGCGAGCGTCTGGCTGGGGCCTGGCGGGCGTTGGTCAGCGGGTCAGGGGGGTGACCTCGATCTGGCCCCGGGTCTGGGGCAGGATGCGCAGCACCACCGCCGCCGGGGGCAGGTCGCGGCGGCGGGGGTCGGCCTGGTAATAGCGATCCACCTCCGCCGCCAGGGCGTTGAGGTCCAGGCCCTGGAGGTCGGTCAGGGCCTGGCTGGTGCTCTTGGGGGCCACCTGGGCGTATTGCAGGGCGTCCATCAGGCCGCGTAGGTAGGTCAGCTTAAGCAGCAGGGCGGCCTGGTCGGCATCCCCCGGGGGCCAGGCCGAGGCCGGCAGCAGGCGCATCTGCTCGCCCTTGTCCACCGGAGCCACCCGGTAGGCCTCGCCAGCCAGGGCGGCGGCCGGAGTCATCCACAGGGCCAACCCCAGCATAAATAGTTCAAGTAGCTTGACATTTCTGCCGATAATTGACATGATTTCCTTGCCTTTCCCCTCCGCCGCCCCCGGGGGGCCGCCGGCCGCCATGTGGTGGTGGTCTGGCGTAAGGGCTCAACATCTTGGACCATCGTCCTAGTACAATAGGGCAACAGCCATGAGCGAACCCCAGCCCAGCTTAAACCAACTGGCCGCCAAGGTCGAGAAGCTGGGCGCGTTGTTGTCCTTTCATCCCCAGGATCATGTCTGGCTGTCACCCGCCCCGGGGAGCGGCTCCGAGCCCTGGCTGGACGAGGAGGCCCTGGAGCGGCTGGTGGCGGCCCGCCAGCGGGAGCTGGCCGCGGCCGAGGCCGACCAGGTCCGGCGGGGGCAGTTGATCGCCAAGGCCGAGGCCCGGCTGGTGGCCGAGGCCGGAGGCCTGGAGCCCCCGCTCAAGGCCGCGCGGGCCGCCCTGGAGGCGGCCGAGGCCGAGTTGGCCAGTCTGGAGTCCAAGCTAAACCAGGCCAGCCGCGCCGCCCGCCAGAGCCGGGACAAGGCCCAGCAGATCGAGAAATGGCTGGCCGGCATCGTCCCCGCCGGCATGCAGCGTTTCCGCGCCCCCGACGGCCGCGAGCTTTCCGGGGCGGACCTGTTGCGCACCCAGAACCGTCTGCGCCAGTTGCGCCAGGAGACCCGCGCCCACCTGGAGCAGGCCCAGCGCTTGATGGCCATCCGCGCCCGCCGCCAGGCCGGCCTGGCCCAACGCCGCCAGGAATTGGACCAGGCCCGCCAGGCTCACCGGGAGGGCGAGGCCCGCCTGCAGCAGCAGGCCGAGGTCCTGGCCCAGCGCCAGGCCGATCTTTTGCGCGACGCCGCCGGCCTGGGGCGCATCCGAAAGGACCTGACCCGGGCCCGGGCCTGCCGCGATTTGCACCACCAGGCGCGGACCGAGCTGGAGGAGCTGATCGGCGCGGCCATGCCGCCGGCCCCGCCCGAGGGACAAAGCCTGGAGGCAGCCCGCCGCGAACTGGCGCGCGCCGCCGCCCAGGCCGCACGCTCCGCCCGCCTGGACGCCCTGTTGCGCCGCATCGACGCCCGGCTCCAGGAGCAGAACACCCCGACCCTGGCCGCCATGGCCCGCGGCCGGGAGATCAACCGCGAGCTGCGCAGCCTGGAGCAGGAGCTGCCCCGCCACCTGGCCCCCCTGACCAGCCCCGACACCGCCAGCCCCCCGGCCCGCTCCGGGGCCGCCGCCGGCCTGTCCCTGCTCACCGCCCGCCTGGAGGACCTGGCGCCCGAGGCCCGGGCCGCCCTGGCCGAGCTCAAGAGCCAGAAGGAGCGCCTGGGCCTTTGGGTGGAGCGGGGCAAGGCCTGGCAGGAGGCCTGGCGCGCGGCGGCCAAGGCCGAGCGCGGCCACCTGGAGCAGGCCGAGGCCCTGATCGCCGAGGCCCGCCAACTGGCCCAGGACCTGCGCCAGCGGGCCGATCAGGCCCAGACCGGGTTGCGGCCCCTGCTGGAGCTGGCCGAGAGCCTGCGCTCGGCCGACCTGCGGCCCCTGGTGGCCGGCGCCCGCGAGCGCCTGGAGGACCAGCGCGGCCTGGCCCTGGTGCTGGAGGAGGAGGCCGCCCAGCTCCAGGCCCAGCTGCCCCCGCCCTCGGTGCCCAGTCTTTCCCGCCCCCCCGCCGCCTTGAAACCCCACGCCTCCCTGCTGCGCCGGCTCTCCGGCCACCGGGTGGAGGTGGAGCGCCTGACCGCCATGCTGCGGGCGGCCCGAGGCTGGCGCGGGCTGTTGTCGGAGCCGGTGTTGGCCGCCGCGCGGCGGCCGGCCGAGGAGGTGGCCCTGTCGCTGGCGGCCAGCCTGCGCCGCCTGGCCCAGGAGCGCGCCCGGCTGCTGGACGGCCGGGGACGCACCGCCCAGCGTTTGACGGCGCTGCGCCAGAGCCTGGGCCAGGAGCGTCTGGCCGCCGCCAACCAGGCCCAGGCCCTGTCGGAGGGCGAGCGCCGCCTGCGCGGCCTGCAGGCCCGCAACCAGGCCCTCCTGGCCGAGCTCCAGGCCGCCCGGGAGGAGCACCGCCTGCGCGCCCAGGACGCCCAGGTGCGCCTGTCCCGCCTGGAGGCCGACCTCTCCCAGAACGGCCAGGCGCGGGCCGCGGCCCAGGCCGAGGCCCGGCAGTTGCGCATCAGCCTCTCCCAGAGCCGCCTGGCGGTGGCCGACCTGGAAAACCGCCTGGAGGCCTCGGCCCGGGAGCTGGCCGCCCAGGGAAATTCCGTCCAGGCCCTGGGCCGCGACCTGGCCCAGGAGCGGGAGGCGGCCGAGTTGGCCCGCCACCACCTGGGCCTGGCCCAGGGGCGCAACTACCGCCTGAAGAAAAAGGTGGAGCTTTTGGACAACCAGCTGGCCCTGGCCCGCCAGGGGCAGCTGGCCGCCGCCCAGTTGATGGCCCGCCTGGAGCGGACCGACCTGGACCAGGTGGAGCTGGCGCGCCGCCTGGAGCAGAGCCAGCGCCTGGCCGCCGCCCTGCGGACCAAGTCCCTGGAGCGCCACCGTCTCTACCGCCAGGCCCTGGCCGCCCTGGAGCCGCTGGAATACTGGCGGGCCGAGGCCCTGGCCCAAGAGGAGCAGGCCCGCCGCCTGGACGAGGAGCTTCGGCAGGCCCGCCGCCAGCTGGAGCAGGCCCAGGCCGAGGTCAGGGCCGCCCACGCCGCCCGCGACCTGGCCAAGCTGCGCCTGGCCCAGGAGCAGACCGCCCGCGCCAACCAGGCCCTGGACCTGTTGCAGGGCCAAGGCTTGGCCCTGGAGCTCTCCGCCAGCCAGGGCGAGGCCCAGCGCTGGGCCGACCTGGCCCGGGATCTGGCCGCCGCCCTGGCCCTCACCGGCCAGGCCCACGGCCAGGAGGTGGCCGAGCTCAGGCTCCAGGCCGCCGAGCAGGCGGCCCAGGCCCAACACCTGCGCGGCCAGTTGGAGCGCCTGGCCTGGCTGGTGGCCCTGACCACCGCTCCCGGCCGCGCCGGCCACCCGCCCGCTCCACCCCTGCGGGTGCGGATCACCAGCCTGACTCCGGCCCAACTGGAGCGCATCGGCGAGCGCGTCAACGCGGCGCGCGCCCGGCTCCGCCAGATCGGCCGCACCACCATCGGCTACTGGGCCCTGGTGGCGGCCCTGACCGCCGGCCTGGTGCTGGTGGCCCCCAACACCCCCAGCAAGGCCACCCGCCGGGTCTCGCCCCTGGTGCCCCCGGCCCAGGCGGTGCAGCAGGCCGGGGCCAGCCTGGGCCTGGGCGGCCACCACAATCTCGCCGCCAGCGGCCAGCTCCTGGCCCCCAGCCTGGGCGCGGCCGAGCTGGAGCTGAACCTGCTGCCCCTGCGCCCGCGCCCCGCGCCCCTGGCCGGCGAGACCCGCTCGCGCCTGGCGGCCCTGGCCCGGCGGGCCGGGCTCTCGCCCCAGGTGCTGTTGACCAGCGCCCAGGCCGCCTTTGGCGACAGCGAGATGGTGGACGCCAAGGCCCTGGAGCAATTGGCCGAGACCGCCCACGACCTGGCCCGCCGCCATCCCCTGATCTTCCGCGAGCTGGCCAGCAAGGGCCTGCCCAGGAACGCCGCCGAGCTGACCGCCCTGGAACCGGCCCCGGAAAAGGCCCAACAGCTCTTCCTGGACCGGCTCTACCGCGAGTACCGCGCCCTGGGCTTCACGCCCGAGGAGGCCCTGGGAGCGCTGACCGCCAACGAGAGGGCGGCCGCGGCCCTGGCCGACGCCTGGCAGACCCCCAACCTCTACACCGGCCAGGTGCGGCTGGTGGCCGAGGTGGAGACCCTGACCCTGACCGAGTTCATGGAGCGCATCACCCCCTACATCGAGACCCGCCTGAATGGCTACCTCCGGGGCGGCGGGGTCTCCTTCACCGGCGACGTGGGGCTCTACGCCAAGAACCTGGCCTTCGACATCTACTGCGCGGCCAAGAAGTTCCAGGTGCCGGTCTCCCTGATGCTGGTCATCGCCCACCAGGAGAGCTCCTACGCCAACGTCCTGGGCGACTCCAACCTCTCGGCCAGCCCCTTCCAGATCTACGCCCCCACCCGCAAGCTGATCGTCAACAGCCTGGCCCGCAACCGCTTCGCGCCCCCCCCGCCGGACCTGCGTCTGGAGCATCACCTGACCATGGCCACCTTCATGGCCGCCTTCCACCTGCGCGAGCTGATGCTGGAGTCGGTGGTCAACGCCAGCGGCGGCCAGGCCGCCCACGTGGACCTGGACCGGGTGATGAAGCGCTACAACGGATCGGACGTCTACGCCGGCCAGGTGGCCCAGCGCCAGCGCCAGTTGGTCAGCTTTCTGCGCAACAGCTAGCCCCGCCGCCGGATCCGCCCCTCTGGGCGGGGGCCCGACCTCGATCGTATCCTCCACCTGCGGAGCCGGGATGGGCTATTCCAGCCAAAACACTCCGCAAACGCGGTATTGCCTTGACGCGGACCGCCCCAGCCCTCATCCTGCGATTAACTCGCCCCGCGCCCGCGAATCGGTGGTGAATGGGAGGAAAGAACGTCATGCGCTCGCCATCCTGGAAAGGCTTCCGCGCCCTGTTCCTGGCGCTCGTCATCCTGGCCGCCGCCGCCCCGGCCGCCCGGCTCGCCCTGGCCGCGCCGGTCAACTTCGGGGCCTGGCTCTCCCCGGAGCTGGGCAAGCTCCAGACCAGCCTCAAATACGACGTCACCTGGTCCCCGGACCAGAACGTCCCGGGCCAGACCGACCAGATCGGTTATGCCCAGCAGAGCCTGTCGGTCTTGGCCCCGGTCTTCCAGAGCCAGCGCCAGGAGTTCTCCCTGTTGGCCAACGCCGATTACCTGCCCCTGGACGGCGACATCCGCTTTCCCTCCGGCAAGGCCTTCCCCGGCGAACTCTATGACCTGAGCCTGGGGGGGCTCTATCGCCGCCAGCTGGACAACGGTTGGATCGCCGGCGGCTTTTTGCGGGTGGGCTCGCCCAGCGACGAACCTTTCCACGACGCCGACGAGATCAGCGTCAACGCCTCGGCCTTCCTGCGCCTGCCCAGCGGCGGCAAGAACGCCTGGCTGTTGCTGCTCAACTACGACAACCACCGCGACTTCCTGGGCGGCAGCCCCATCCCCGGCGCGGCCTACTGGTGGGAGCCCAACGACCAGTTCCAGGCCCTGGTGGGCATGCCGCTGTTCTCGGCCCGCTACAAGCCCTGGAAAGACACCACCCTCAACTTCACCTACATGTATCCCCGCAACATCTTCGCCCGCGCCACCCAGCGGCTGGTCAAGCCCCTGGCGGTCTTCGCCGGCTTCGAGTGGTCCAACCAACGCTGGTTCCTGGCCGGTCGCGGCCATTACGAGGACATGCTCTATTTCGACCAGAAAAAGTGGCTGGCCGGGGCGGTCTACACCCTGACCCCGGGTATCGACCTGGAGCTGACCGGCGGCTGGGCCTTTGACCGCATGTTCTTCGTGGGCGAGAACTATGGCGACCGCGACCAGGAGCGGGTGGACCTGGACAACGGGGCCTTCCTCAAGGCCCAGCTCAGCTACCGTTTCTAGCCGCCATCGCCAGGAACGTCAGCGGCCAAGCGACGTTCCGAATTTCTCTTCCGCCTTCTCCGGGTGGCCGGGACAACTGGCTGTCCCGGCGCGTCAGCGCAAGAGGTCCTGGCGCGAGGCCCCCACGGGAGCTGGCGACCTCGCCCCTACCTAACTCTTTTGCGCCGCCGGCTGGTAAAGGCAGAGGGGCTCCTCGGCCAGCTCGCTGCCGCTGACCTCGTAGGCCCGGGCCCGGCAGCCGCCGCAGACCCGGCGGTACTCGCAGACCCCGCACTTGCCCTCCAGGCGATCGGCGTCGCGCAGGCGGAGGAACAGTTCGCTCTCCCGCCAGATCTGGCTGAAGGGCTGGCGCTTGATGTCCCCGGCCGCCAGCTCCAGGTAGCCGCAGGGCTGCACCTGGCCCACATGGCTGACAAAGGCGAAGCCCTGGCCGCCCAGGCAGCCCTTGGTCACCGCGTCCAGGCCGTGGGTGGCGAAGTCCAGCTTCACCCCCCGGCGCTTGGCCTCCTGGCGGATGATGCGGTAGAAGTGCGGCGCGCAGGTGGCCTTGAGCTCCAGGGGCGGGCCGGCGAACTTCTTGTCCGCGAACCAGTGCAGCACCTCCTCGTATTCCTGGGCGGTGATGATCTCGCCGGTCAGGGCCCGGCCCCGGCCGGTGGGCACCAACAGGAAGATGTGGTGCGCCGCCGCGCCCAGCTCCACCGCCAGGTCATAGAGCCGCTCGATCCAGGGCAGGTTGCTGCGGGTGACGGTGGTGTTGATCTGGAACTCCAGGCCGGCCGCGCGGGCGGCGGCCATGCCGGCCAGGGCCCCGGCATAGGCCCCGGGCTGGCCCCGGAAGCTGTCGTGGCTCTTGGCGTCCGGGCCATCCAGGCTGATGGACAGGCGCTGGATGCCGCAATCCTTGAGCTTTTGGGCGATCTCCGGGGTCAGCAGGGTGCCGTTGACCGCCATCACCATGCGCAGACCCAGGTTGTCGCCGTACTGGGCCAGGTGGAAGATGTCGGCCCGCAACAGGGGCTCGCCGCCGGTCATGATCACCACCGGCTTGCCCAGGCTGGTCAGGTCGCGCAGGAAAGCCTCGCCCTGGGTGGTGGTCAGCTCGCCGGGATAGTCCTGGTCCTGGGCCCCGGCCCGGCAGTGCAGGCAGGAGAGGTTGCAGCGGCGGGTGGTCTCCCAGGCCACCAGGCGCAAGGCCGGCACGCCATCGGCGCTGGCCTGGGGTGGACCGCCGGGATGGCCGGGGCGTCCGGGATGTCCGTGGGGGGGCTGGCCGGAGTGGGGATGCGGCATGGCGGCTCCTGAAGCTGAAGGAAAACCAGGGATCGGGCGGCTGTCCACCCCCTCATGTTTTAGGGTCCGAGCCGGAAAAGCGCAAGGGGAGGGGCTCAGAGGACCAATTATCGGGGTTGAAAAACCCGCACGAAAACCTTGACATTTGGCGGGGCTTTTGCTTGAATTGGTGGTGAGCGAGCGCTCAGTCAATTGATCAGCCTGGCCTGCACCCGTGACCAATCCCCAGATTGGAGGGTAACGCCATGTCCCAGGACGAAGTCATCCGCCGTTACGCCCAGCGGGTGGGCTACAGCGACCGGGAGGCTTCCCTCCTGGCCCCGGGCGACCCCCGCGCCCGCCACCTCGCCCGCCTCAGCCAGGCCGCGCCCCGCCACGCCATCCAGGCCGAGGTGAGCGAGGCCCGCCACTGCAACAGCGGCTACCAGCCCGGCGACCGCTTCATCCTGGACGTGGACGGCAATCTCATCGCCAAGCTCTGCCCCAAGCGCCTGTGCGTCTACCTGGTCTCCCAGTTGGCGCTGCCGGTGGCGCTGATCAACGAGCGCCTGAGCGAGGGCCTGGACCCCAACCAGTTTCACTTCACCCGCCAGGTCCATTGCCCGGACGTGGGGGTGGAGTGCGGCGGGTACGGCAAGGTGAGCCTCAAGGTGAGCGTGGTTCCCCGCTCCCAGAGCGCGGAGCCGGCATGAACAAACGCCCCCGCCCCAGTTCCGCCCCCGCCGCGGAGCCCGAGGCCGCCCGGGACATCCCCACCGAGGTCAAGGACCCCGGCCTGGTGACCCGCCGCCGCCGCCAGATCGTGGACGCGGCGGTGCGGCTGTTCATCGCCAAGGGCTTCCACAAGACCACCACCCGCGAGATCGCCAAGGCGGCCGGGTTCTCCATTGGCACGCTCTATGAGTACGTGGTCAGCAAGGAGGATGTGCTCTACCTGGTCTGCCAGGCCATCCACCAGGAGGTGGAGGAGCGCATCCGGGCCCGGCTGCCCCAGGCCAGCCACGGGGCCATGGCCCTGGAATCGGCGTTGGAGGTCTACTTCACGGTCTGCGACCAGATGAGCGACCACATCCTGCTGATCTACCAGGAGACCAAGAGCCTGCCCAAGGAGGCCATGCGCTTCGTGCTGGCCCACGAGCAGCGGCTGACCGATCTGTTCGCCGACCTGATCCGGCGCGGGGTGGAGGACTACTCCCTGCGCCCCCTGAACCATGCCGAGATCGCGCTGTTGGCCCACGACATCGCGGTGCTGGGCCACATGTGGACCTTCCGGCGCTGGGCCTTGTCGCCGCGCCTGTCCCTGGCCGACTACATCGGCCTGCAGAAGGAGCTGATCCTGGGCCAGTTGCGCTAGTGAACTGCCCAATGGCCCCTGCGGCCTTTTAGGAGGGGGTCCGGGGGAACCCTTTTGGGCCCCCAAAAGGGTTCCCCCGAAAACTCCCCCCTCCCACGGGAGACACGCCATGACCATGGAGACCGAGCCTTATCTACCGGTGAATCCGGTGCGTTGCGTGACGGCGGCCAGCTTGTTCGACGGCCACGACGCGGCGATCAACATCATCCGGCGCATCCTGCAGGCCACCGGGGTGGAGGTGATCCATCTGGGGCACAACCGGGCGGTGTCGGAGGTGGTGGAGGCGGCGATCCAGGAGGACGCCCAGGCCATCTGCCTGTCCTGCTACCAGGGCGGGCACATGGAGTTCTTCAAGTACACCGTGGACTTGCTCAAGGAGCACCACTGCGGGCACATCCAGGTCTTTGGCGGCGGGGGCGGGGTGATCGTGCCCGAGGAGGCCCGGGAGCTGGAGGCCTACGGGGTGGCCAGGATCTATGGCCCGGAGGAGGGCCGCCAGCTGGGCTTGCAGGGGATCATCAACCACCTGGTGAAGGCCATCGACCACCCCCAGGGCGGCGAGGACGAGGACCTCTCCCTGGTGGGCGAGCTGGCCCCGGAGCGGCCGGAGGTGGTGGCCCGGGTGATCACCTGGGTGGAGCGGGCGGCCCTGGGCCAGGGCGGGGATCTGGCCGCCTGGCGCAAGGCGCTCGCCGCCCGGCGGCCGGACAAGGTGATGCCGGTGGTGGGCATCACCGGCACCGGCGGGGCGGGCAAGTCCTCGCTGACCGACGAGCTCTTGCTGCGTCTGCTGGCCGACTTCCCGGAGCTGCGGGTGGCGGTGCTGAGCGTGGACCCCACCCGCAGGAAAAGCGGCGGGGCGCTGCTGGGCGACCGCATCCGCATGAACAGCCTGTTGAGCCCGCGCCTGTACCTGCGCTCCCTGGCCACCCGCAACAGCGGCATGGAGGTGAGCAAGGGCCTGGACGACGCCATCGCGGTGGCCCGGGCGGCGGGCTACGACCTGATCGTGGTGGAGACGGCCGGCATCGGCCAGGGCGACGCGGCGGTGGTGGACTACGTGGACGTGAGCCTCTACGTGATGACCAGCGACTTCGGCGCGGCCAGCCAGCTGGAGAAGATCGACATGCTGGACTTCGCCGACCTGGTGGCCATCAACAAGTTCGACCGCCGGGGGGCCGATGACGCCCTGCGCGACGTGCGCAAGCAGATGCAGCGCAACCGGGGGGCCTGGCACGCCGCGCCGGAGGAGATGCCGGTCTACGGCACCATCGCCAGCAAGTTCAACGACCAGGGGACCACGGCCCTGTACCTGGCCCTCTTGGACGCCATCGCCGAGAAGACCGGGGTGCGGCTGGCCAGCCCCCGGCCCCGGCCGGCGGCGCGCCATTCCGAGGACAAGACCATCATCGTGCCGGCCGAGCGCAACCGCTACCTGGCCGAGATCGCCGAGACCCTGGCCGCCTATCACCAGGAAACCCGGGACCAGGCGGCGGTAATCCGCCGGGTCTGGCAGATGAAGAACACCCACGACGCCCTGGCCGAGGCCTGGCGGGGCGACGCCGGGCTGATGCAGGCCCTGGACCGGATGCGGGCCGAGGTCCACCGCCTGGAGGAGTCCTACAGCAACGAAACCCACCGCCTGCTGGCCGAGTGGCCCCTGATGCAGAAGGCCTATGCCGGCGAGGAATACGTCTACCAGGTGCGCGAGCGCCAGTTCCGGGTGCCCTTGACCACCCGCAGCCTCTCCGGCAGCCTGATCCCCAAGGTCTGCCTGCCCAAGTGGGAGGACCCGGCCGAGATCTACGCCTGGCAGCGGGGCGAGAACCTGCCCGGCCAGTTCCCCTACACCGCCGGGGTGTTTCCCTTCAAGCGGGTGGACGAGGACCCCACCCGGATGTTCGCCGGCGAGGGCGACGCCTTTCGCACCAACCGCCGCTTCAAGCTGCTCTCCGGCGAGGCCAAGGCGGCCCGCCTCTCCACCGCCTTCGACTCGGTGACCCTCTATGGCTGGGACCCGGAGGAACGCCCGGACATCTACGGCAAGGTGGGCAACTCCGGGGTCAGCATCTGCACCCTGGAGGACATGAAGGTCCTCTACGACGGCTTCGACCTGCTGAGCCCCAACACCAGCGTCAGCATGACCATCAACGGCCCGGCCCCGATCATGCTGGCCTTTTTCTTCAACACCGCCATCGACCAGCAGGTGGCGGCCTTCGAGGCCGAGAATAAGCGCCCGCCCTCGGCCGAGGAGCGCGCCCGCATCCGGGCCATGGTCTTGAAGAACGTGCGCGGCACCGTCCAGGCCGACATCCTCAAGGAGGACCAGGGCCAGAACACCTGCATCTTCAGCGTGGACTTCGCCCTGCGCCTGATGGGCGACATCCAGCAGTTCTTCATCGACCACGACGTGCGCAACTTCTACAGCGTCTCCATCAGCGGCTACCACATCGCCGAGGCCGGGGCCAACCCCATCAGCCAACTGGCCTTCACCCTGGCCAACGGCTTCACCTACGTGGAGTACTACCTCAGCCGGGGGATGCCCATCGACGCCTTCGCCCCCAACCTGAGCTTTTTCTTCAGCAACGGCATGGACCCGGAGTACACCGTCATCGGCCGGGTGGCCCGGCGCATCTGGGCCGTGGCCATGCGCCAGCTCTACAAGGCCGGCCCCCGCAGCCAGATGCTCAAGTACCACATCCAGACCTCGGGCCGCTCCCTGCACAGCCAGGAGATCCAGTTCAACGACATCCGCACCACCCTCCAGGCCCTCTGCGCGGTCTACGACAACTGCAACAGCCTGCACACCAACGCCTACGACGAGGCCATCACCACCCCCACCGAGGAGAGCGTGCGCCGCGCCCTGGCCATCCAGCTGATCATCAACCGCGAGTGGGGCCTGGCCAAGAACCAGAACCCCCTGCAAGGGGCCTTCATCGTGGGCGAGCTGACCGATCTGGTGGAGGAGGCGGTGCTGATGGAGTTCCAGCGCCTCACCGCCCGGGGCGGGGTGCTGGGGGCCATGGAGACCGGCTACCAGCGCAGCAAGATCCAGGAGGAGTCGCTCTACTACGAGACCCTGAAGCACACCGGCGAGCTGCCCATCGTGGGGGTCAACACCTTCCTCAACCCGGCGGCCGACCAGGAGCAGTTCTGCAAGGTGGAGCTGGCCCGGGCCAGCGAGGAGGAAAAGCAGAGCCAGCTAGCGCGCCTGGCCCAGTTCCAGGCCGCCCACGCCAACCAGGCCCCGGCCGCCCTGGAGCGCCTGCAACGGGTGGCGCTCGGCGGCGGCAACGTCTTCGCCGAGCTGATGGACACGGTGCGGGTCTGCTCCCTGGGCCAGATCACCCGCGCGCTCTACGAGGTGGGGGGGCAGTATCGCCGCGGCATGTAGGCCGGGTGCCCCCGGCTGGGCATATACGGGTCGGGTGGGGGTTGGCTGCGGGCGGGCTCTGCCCGCTCCCGTAGGTTGGGCCGGACTGGCGGCAGAGGCAGGTCGGGGCCGGGTGCCCCTGGCTGGGCATATACGGGTCTCGGGTGGGGGTTGGCTGCGGGCTGGCCCTGCCCGTCTTGGCTTGGCTCGCGAGAGTCCCCGCTCGCTCTCCGTCGCGAGGCTGGGCGCGGGTGGTTTGGAGCGCCAGGGTAAGGCTTCACAGGTTTTGGGAGTGAGCTCCTAGTCCTCGGGCGGGGGCATCGGCGGCGGGCCGTCGGCGACCTTGAAGCCCTGCTTGTGCAGGCAGGCGTCCAGGAGGGTGGCGGCCTCGCGGAACTCGGGCTGGAGCTCCAGGGCCTGGGTCAGGATCTGGGCCGCGCGCTCGTATTCGTCCATCTCCCAGAAGCAGCGGGCCATGTTGTAGAGCAGGTGCTCGTCAGTGGGGCGGAACTGCTGGGCCTTCTGGTAGAGGGTGATGGCCATGTCGAACTTCTTCTGCCGGCGGTAGGCGATGCCCAGCCGGTTGTAGACGTGGGCCAGCTCCGGGTCCAACTCCAGGGCTCGTTCGTAAAAGCGCTCCGACTGCTCCAGGTGGCCCTCCGCCACCAGGGCGTCGCCCACCTTGACCGGCAGCTCCTTGTCCTGGCTGGCCTCGGCCAGGGCCTGCTCGAAGAAGCCCAGGGCCTCCTTGAGGCGCTTGAGCTGCAACTCCAGCTCGCCCATGTAGAAATACAGCACCGAGGTGACCTCGCCGCCCTCCTTGAGCCGCTTGGCCGCGCTGACCGCCGCTGCCAGCACCTTCAGGGCGTCCTCCAGGCGTCCGCTGGATTGGTAGACCGAGGCCAGGCCCAGGAAGGCCCGCAGGTTAAGGGGGTTGGCCTTCAAGGCCCCCACGAAGACCTCCTCGGCCTCCCGCAGGTCGCCCTTCTGGCGCAGGATCTTGCCCAGGCCCATCTGGGCGTCCTCGGAGCTTTTCACCGCCAGGGCCGCGCGATAGGCGGCCTCGGCCTTGTCCAGGTCGCCCATGCGCACGGCCACCCGGGCCGCGTCCATCTGGGCCAGGAACTCCTCTTCGTCCTTGTCCACCAGGTGGTCCAGGGCCTGGTCCACCGCCTCGCTCAGGCGTCCGGGACCCAGGGGCAGCTTGACCAGGTCGGTGATGCCCATCTCCTTGGCCTTGGCCGCGATGTGCTTGTCCTTGGGATCGGCCACCAGCAGGATGGGCAACTCGCGAAACCTGGCGTCGCGGCGGATCATCTCCACCAGCTGGAAGCCGCTGATGGGTTGGAGCTTCCAGTGGGTCAGCACCAGGTCCACCGGACGCTCGCGCAGAAGGCTCATGGCCTCCTCCGCGCCCTTGGCGGTCCAGAGGCGGTGAAAGCCCATGGGCTCCAGGTATTTTTCCATGGTGTCCAGGGCCATCTGGGTGGAATCGACCAGCAACAGGCTCATGCGGCGATAGGTGAACTTCAAGACCGCCTCCCGGGTGGTTCCTGTGGCGACCCCACCATAATACGTATCCCGGACGTAAACAAGACCATGGGCCAGGTGGGAGTGACAAGCCGGTCACAACCAGGTCACGACCGCTTGACCCGGGAGGCGGCGGGGCTCTATCTTGAAAATATGGGCCGCTCCGGCGGCGGCCCGGGGTCGGCCCGGAGCGCGGGACCAGACCCGGGCTGGCAGCCGCCGGGAGGCCCGCGTCCGGGGACCGCGACGGTCCCCGCGCCGGGAGGTGCCATGGCCGATCCGGCCAGAGCCAGAGCTTCCGCCCGCCCCGCCTTGCCTCCGTCCCCGCCGCGACCCGGCCCCGGCCCGGACGGCGTCCGCCCCCGGCCCGCTTGCCGTTGCCATCCCCGTCCCCACCACCGCCGCCCGGCGGCCGCCCTGGGTCCGTCCGGAGACCGGCGTCCCGTCATCCCCCTCTAGGAGGTGCATGGCATGCTAGACACCAATGATCTGCGTCGCCTGGCCGAAATGGACACCCATCCCCACCCCACCCTGAGCCTCTACCTGGACCTGGGCCAATCCCGCGAGGCCCGCCTGCTCAGCCTGGGGCAGATGTTCAAACGCAAGGAGCAGCAGTTGGCCGGCAACGGCCAGGCCCCGGCCCTGAAGTTCCTGGGCCAGGAGCAGGAGCGGGTGACCCGCTTCGTGGAGGAGCTGCCCCCGGGGCCGCACCGCGGCCTGGCCCTGTTCGCCTGCACCCCGCGCCAACTGTTCAGCGCCTACACCTTCCCCCTCAACCTGGCCGACCGCCTGGAGCTGGACCCCAATCCCTACATCCGGCCCCTGGTGGCCCTGGCCCAGGACCACTGCCGGGCCTTGATCGTGCTGCTGGACCAGCGGCGCGCCCGGTTCTTCGTCAGTCATCAAGGTGAGTTGAATGAAATGGATTCCTCCCGGCTGGAGAACCCGGCCCTGAACCTGGCCCGCGACGGCAGCCAGGACCGGGCCGGCGACAACCAGGTGGCCCGCAAGAACGAGGAGAGCCTGAGCCACTACTACAAGCAGGTCAACCAGACCCTGATGGACCTGATGCGCGACCAGGACTGCCGCGAGCTGCTCTTGGGCGGCTCCAAGACCCGTCTGGAGCACTTCACGCCCCAACTGCACCCCTACCTGGCCCAACGCCTGGCCGGCAGTTTCAATCTGGACCCCGGGGCCAGCCTGGCGGCGGTGGCCGAGCAGGTCGCGGCCGCCCAGGCCCAGGCCCGTCGCCGGCGTCAGGATAAGTTGTTGGAAAACCTGGCCGACAACCTGGGTCCCAACGGCCAGGCCGCCACCGGCCTCAACCAGGTCCTGGCCAGCCTGTACGAGAACCAGGTCCACACCCTCTTGGTGCGGCGGGGCTTCAGCGCCCCGGGTGGGGCCTGCCCGGCCTGCGGCCGCCTGCGCCACGTGGACGGCCCCTGCCCCCTCTGCGGCCAGACCATGCACCCGGTGGGCGACATCGTGAACCTGGCCCTGGCCCGGGCTTTGGATTCCGGAGCGTTGGTGGAGCAGGTGGAGGGGGATTCGGCCCTGGACGAGCTGGGGGGCATCGCGGCTTTGCTGCGCTACGCCTGAGAAAAACAACAATATGTTGTTAGCTGACTGTATTAATTGACAACATATTGTGATTAATCCTCCGGGGCGGGGGCCATCCCCCGCCCCGCGCCTTTGCCTGGCCGGGATCGGCCAACTCCGCCTAGAGGTCGCGGCCCTTGCCCGAATCCCCCAGGTCCATCAGCTCCACCGGATAGGGCGCGAACAGGGCCTGGCCGGCCAGGTACTCCTCGCCAAAGCGCACCACCCAGGCCATCAGCACCCCCTGCACCGCCACCAGGGGGGTCCGCCCGGAGCGGTAGGCCTGCAACTGGTCCAAAAACCAGGCCTTTTCCGCCGGTTTCAGCCCGCGCTTGAAATAGCCCAGGGCGTGCATCAGGGCGTTGATCACCCCGCCCACCCGGGGCGGCCGCGCCAGGGCCTCGTCCAGCAGGCGGCCATACTCGGCGGCCACCCGGGCCGGCGGGAGCTTCTGGGGGTTGGCCAACAGCCGGCCCATGCGGCGCAACCCGGTCTCGCTGTAGGCCATCAAGAGCAGCTTGTGGCGGGCGTGGAACTGGGTCAGGCCGGCCAGGCTGGGCTGGTGGGCGATCTGACGCAACTCGGCCCGGGCGAAGAGCTTGGTTAAGAAGTGCTCGCGGATGGCGAAGTTGCGCACCCGGCCCTCGTGCTCCAGGGGCGCGCCGGGCTGGGCCGCGGCCGCCGCCGCCGCGAAGAGCCCCCGCCCCTTGTGGCTGGCCGCGCCGGGCTCGGCGCTGGCGTAGACCTTCACGTCCTGCGGACCGCAGGAGGGCGAGCGGCTTTTGAGCAAAAAGCCGTCCACACCCGCTTGGCCGGCCAGCCAGGCGCTGGCGAAGTCGCGCATGGCCTGGGTGACGTCGCGGCCGGTGGCCGGCTGCACCATCCGGGGACCATCCGGGCCGGCCACCAGGCGCACCGGCGGCCGGGGAACCCCCAGGCCGATCTCCTGCTCGGCGCAGACCGGGACCCACTCCACCCACTGTCCCAGGCGGTGGGTGAAGTCGTCGTTGATGATCTCCCCGTTCCAGCGGCAGGGCGCGAAGCCCAGGCACCGGCTCACCACCACCCGGGGGCGCGCGAACTCCGGCATGCGGCGCTCCTTTTAAGGGTTGGGCGGCGCGGCGGCGGGCAGGGGCCCCGCGCCCGGTTTCGTGGTCCATTATCCCCTCAAACTTCGCGCGATTGTCAACGCCGGGGCGCGCGCGTCATACTGAGGCCATGTCCGAACCACCCGCAATCCGGCTGCGGTCCCTCAATTCCCGGCCAGTCGACCCCACCGGGGAGTGGGTGCTGTATTGGATGACCATGCAGCGCCGGCCGGGGTTCAACTTCGCCCTGGAGCACGCCGTCAGCGAGGCCGCCCGCTTGGGACGGCCACTGGTGATCCTGGAGGCCCTGCGCCTGGGATACGCCCGGGCCAGTGAGCGCGGCCACGCCTTCGTCCTCCAGGGCATGGCCGCCAACGCCCGCGCCCTGGCCGGACGGCCGGTGTTGTATTTCCCCTATGTGGAGCTGGAGCCGGACCAGGGCCAGGGCCTGTTGGCCGCCCTGGCCCAACGGGCCTGCCTGGTGGTGGCCGACGACCACCCCGGCTTTTTCCTGCCCCGGATGCTGGCCGCCGCCGGCCGCCAGGTCCCGGTCCAACTGCTGGCCGTGGATGGCTGCGGCCTGCTGCCACTGATGGCCGCCAGCCAGGCCTATCCCAGCGCCTACGCCTTCCGCCGCTTTTTGCAGAAACAGCTGCCGGGACACCTGGCCGCCTTCCCGGCCGCCGATCCCCTGGCCGGGCGGGACCTGCCCCGGCTGGCCGAGCTTCCCGCCGACATCGTCCAGCGCTGGCCCGCCGCCCCGGCCGCGGCCCTGGCCGCCGCCCCGGAGTTCCTGGCCGGGTTGCCCATCGACCACACCGTGCCGCCCGTGGAGTTGTCCGGCGGCTGGCGGGCCGCAGGGGAGCGCCTGGAGACATTTCTACAAGACAGCCTGCCCCGCTACCTGGAGCGCAACCACCCCGACGCCGAGGCCGCCAGCGGCCTGAGCCCCTGGCTGCACTTCGGCCACATCTCGCCCCACCAGGTCTTCGCCGCCCTGGCCCGCCGAGAGGCCTGGGGGCCGCAGCGCCTGGGGGCCAAGCCGGCCGGCAAGCGCGAGGGCTGGTGGGGGATGTCGCCCCCGGCCGAGGCCTTCCTGGACCAGCTGGTCACCTGGCGGGAGTTGGGCTTCAACGCCGCCCGCCATCTGCCGGACCATGACCAGTACGATTCCCTGCCCGGCTGGGCCCGCCAGGGGTTGGCGGCGGCGGCCGGCGATCCCCGGCCCTACCTCTACCGCCTGGAGCAACTGCGGGTGGCGGCCACCCACGATGAGCTCTGGAACGCGGCCCAACGCCAGCTCAACCAGACCGGGGTGATGCACAACTACTTGCGCATGCTCTGGGGCAAGAAGATCCTGGAGTGGACCGCCAGCCCCCAAGAGGCCCTGGCGGTGATGCTGGAGCTGAACGACCGCCTGGCCCTGGACGGCCGCGACCCCAACTCCATCTGCGGCATCTTCTGGGTCCTGGGGCGCTACGACCGGCCCTTTGGCCGCCATCCGGTCAGCGGCCCCTTGCGGCCCATGACCAGCGCCAGCGCCCGGCGCAAGCTGCGGCTCAAGCAATACCTGGCCCGCTGGGGAGGAGAGGGTGGAGGCTAGGCGGGAGGGAAAAGACCGTGTGGACGCCAGGGGCGGATCAACTCCGGGCCTTCCACCGTCACCCGGTTCACGGCCGGGGAGACCAGGTGGGCGGTCAGGGCCTGGGCCGGATAGGGGCGCAACCGGGGCAGCAGGTCGGCGGGGTCGTGGCGCTCGGGGTCCAGCCAGGCGGCCTCGTCCTCCGGGGCCAGGATGGCCGGCATCCGGTCGTGCAGGCGGCCCACCAGCGCATTGGCCGGTACGGTGACGATGCAGAAGCTGCGCAACTCCCGGCCATCGGCCCCGCGCCAGCGGTCCCAGAGCCCGGCCAGGGCCAGGGTTCCGCCTCCGGCCAGGGCGATGAACCAGGGCTGGCGCTGCTTGCCGGTGCGTTGCCATTCATAGAAGCCGCTGGCCGGCGCCAGGCAGCGCTGGCGGCGCAGCGGCGCGCGGAAGGCCGGCTTGTCGGCCAGGCCCTCCGCGCGCGCGTTGATCAGCTTGTAGCCGCCGCGGGGGTCGGCGGCCCAGGAGGGAACCAGGCCCCAGCGCAGCCCGGCCAGCTCCCGGCCGGTCTCGCCGGCCAGCACCACCAGGGCCTCCTGGCCCGGGGCCTGGTTGTAGCGCGGGGTGGGGTCCAGGCCCTCCGCCGGGACGCAGGCGAAGCGCTCCACCAGGCCGGCCAGGTCCTCGCTCCGCGCGTAGCGTCCGCACACGGCCCTAGTCCTCCAGCCCCCGCGCCGCCTCGGCGTCCAGGAACCACAACAGCTCGCCCTGGGACCGCACCAGGCTGGCGGGGAGGTGGCCGTTCTGACCGGCCTCGGGACCCAACAACCGGCGCGCGATCCCGGCCTTGCCGGCCCCGGTCAGGGCGATGACCACGCTGCGGGCCGCGCGCAGCACCGGCAGGGTCAGGCTCACCCGGTTGACCTGGGGTTGGGCGCTGGGCGGGGGGCAGACCGCCACCGCCCAGGCCTTGCCCGCGTCCTGCAGAATGGGGTCGCCCGGGAAGAGGCTGGCCAGGTGGCCGTCCTCGCCCACCCCCAGGAGCAGGAAATCGAACTCCGGCGGCAGGCCGCCGAAATGGGTGCGCAGGTCGGCCTGGTAGCGGGCCGCCGCCTCCTCGGGCTCATAGCGGTCCACCGGGATGGGATGCGCGGCATACTTGCCCAGGGGCACCTGATCAAACAGCAGGGCCTTGGCCTGGCCGAAGTTGCTGGCCGGGTCGTCCAGGGGCGCGCAACGCTCGTCGGTCAGGAAGAAGTGCATGGCCTGCCAGGGCGCGACCTCGCTCAGGGGCGGCCGGGCCAGGGCCTCCAGGATGGGCCGGACCGTGGCCCCACCGGGGATGGCCACCGCCGCCTGGCCCCGTTCCATCACCGCCCGCGCCGCCCGCACCGCCAGCAGGGTGGCGGTGGCCCGGGCCAGTTCGTCGGCGGTCTGAAAAACGCGAATCCGCATGGTTTGTCCTTTTCCTCTCCGGCTGGGCGGGCCGGTGGGTTGGTCCCCTCTCGACCAACAAACATAAGACATCCGACCGGCCAGCGCTTGTCCGGACGCGTTTTTTGGAACCAAGCGACCGCCGCGCGGACCCGCTTGCCTTTGTCCGCCACCCCTGGCAGCATGATCTGAACAACCTTGTCGATTCATTAAGCCATTTCTAGGACAACGGCCGTCCCCTCGCGCGGACCGGCCGGCGGAGCGGGAGCCATGGACAAGACGAGGCGTAATTTCGCGGGCCGGGTCGCGGGACTGGCCCGCCATTGGATGGCGGTGATCGCCTTGGCGGCGCTGTTGGCCCCCCTGGGCTGCGCCGGGGTCTACCAGGACCCGGGTCCCAACCCGGCCCGGGTGCGGGTCAAGCTGGACCTGGCCGCCGACCTGAGCCAGATGCCCACCGGAGCCGCGGACGTCAGCCGCACCCCCCGTTGGGACTGGGGCCTATACCTGGTGGGGGGCGATGGCCGCCTGACCCCCTTGCGGCCCGAGTCCGGCGAACCCCTGAAGCTGATCAGCGGGCCGCGCCTGACCCGGGACACGGTTTTTCTGGTTCCGCCGGGCCGGGTGCGGCTGCGCCTGCTGGCCGAGGGCTACGTGCTGGCGCGCTACGGCATGACCGCCGAGCCCCGCAACCTCACGGTCCTGAGCCAGGACTTCGATCTGGACCTGACGCCCGGGGTCGAGGTGGCCCTCAATCCGGGCCAACCCTAAGCCGGGCGCCCCCGGCGGGGCGCAAACAGTCGGGGTCGCGCGCCGCGGCCGGGTGCCCCCGGCGGGGCATGCACGGGTCGGGCGGCGCATAACCTCCGCCCGGAACTCGCCCCCTCCCGTAGGGGCCTTGTCGGGTGAAAGCCAAGACGGACGGGGTCGCGTGCCGCGACAGCCGGATACGGGTCGGGCGGCGCATAACCTCCGCCCGGACCTCGCCCCCTCCCGTAGGGGCCTTGTCGGGTGAAAGCCAGGACGGGCGGGGATAAACCCCGCCCCTACACCAAGATTCTGTAGTGATAGGTTTTCTTGATGTAGGGGCGGGGTTTATCCCCGCCCGTGTCTTTAGGCGCGGAGAACCCGTCCGTCTGGACCAGGTTGCCGCGGCGTGGGGGAGAAGCCCGGACCTCGTCCATCCGCCGACAGGTGCTACAACGCGGCCCGCACCGCCTGGAGCACCGCCTCGTAGTCCGGCTCGTTGCTCACCTCCGGCACCAGCTGCACGTAGGTCACCAGGCCGGCCCGGTCGACCACGAAGATCGCCCGGGCCAAGAGACGCAGCTCCTTGAGCAACACCCCATAGGCCAGGCCGAAGCTGGCCTCGCGATGATCGGACAGCGTCTGGAGCTTGTCCACCCCGGCCGCCCCGC